>Ga0209997_10000343_pt1 | contig 15312 bp, 13 predicted proteins | sample CR04metaG_FD_182079 | JGI IMG/M metagenome (GOLD analysis project Ga0209997, IMG submission 182079) | Deep subsurface microbial communities from Mariana Trench to uncover new lineages of life (NeLLi) - CR04 metaG (SPAdes) (version 2) | ecosystem: Environmental > Aquatic > Marine > Ocean trench...
GGAACTGCAATACAAAAATTGTTTATTAAATTTTGCTTCCCTCTGCTTACTAAATTTGTATTATCGGGGTTATGACCTAACCAATTCCAATGGCGTGTTTTCATTATTTGCTCGACAGCTTCTTCAGGCACATCAGGCAGGTTTCAGTTACTTCCTGGGGTGTTTCCGAATGGTCCTTAGGGAAAGAATTACCATGTAAAATTAACATTAGTATCAGCAGGGAAATGGACTTCATTTAATACTTCTCCATTATCTCCTAAAATTCCAAAAAATTAGCAATTGACACAGTCAAATTACAGTAAGTTTTCGAATAATGAATTGAAACATTTGGTACAGCAATTGTTAAATTATGTAATTAATACAAGTTAAAGCAATATTATAGGATGCAGCAAGAATTTATTCTAATTTACGGCAGAGAGAAATTATGATTTTATATCGTTACCGTATATTAATTATAACGTTGGTACTATCTGTCTGCGTTAGTAAAGCGCAGAATATTGCTTTCCTTAACACTATACCTGCTGATACTACAACTCATCATTACCGGACAAATATTAATAACACAATAACAGACAATGCATCAAAATCAAAAGAGAGAAATAATACCAGGGCATCGCTCTATTCACTAGCATTCAAAAATAATAATTTAACAGTTGGACAATTTACCGAAGAAAGAAAAACCTATTCACCTGTATCTCTTAATCAAGATTTAGAAACTGAGAAAAATCCGGAAAATGTATATGAATATCAGATGATAGACGGTACATATTGGAGAGAACAATCTGAGATAAACTATTCACGCCTTTTCCCATTACTTGGAGCGATGTTAACTATCAACCTTGCGATATATCAGTACCAACGTGGTGTCTGGGATCAGAATGATATAACCGGATTACATTCTATTAATTGGTGGGTAGATGTTCATAACTATCAAAGAATGGATAAGCTTGGACATTTTACCGATGCATACTTTGTGAGTGATCTAACTTCAAAACTCTATCGCTGGTCAGGACTTTCAGGGGAGAGTTCTGTTTGGTTTGGCGCCTTAACAGGATGGGTCTGGATGTTGGAAATTGAAATATCGGATGGTTTATTTGCAGATTGGGGATTTAGTTGGCTCGATCTTTCTGCCAATACACTTGGAGCCGGATTTTTCGTTCTTCAACAATATTATCCGGAAGTGCTTGGCGGTCTTCATCCTAAATTTAGTTATCATGTTTCCGATGCATGGAGGAATAAAACTTATACAAAAAATCCTAAATCATTTATTGATGATTATGAAGGAATGACTTTTTGGCTGGCAATCAATCCCCATCATTACTTTCCTGATTCCTGGAAGAAAGATTATCCTAAATGGTTAGCTCCGCTCGGTGTCGCAATTGGATACGGGGCAGAAGGTATAGCCGCAACGCCTCAATTTGGCAGACCACAATGGTTTGTTGGACTGGATCTCGATCTCAGGAAAATTGATTTTGGAAATGAAAGTGATCTTTTCAAATTTTTCAAAAGTGAGTTGAACTTTATTAGGTTACCGATGCCTACTGTACGACTCACTCCAACCGGTGTTTGGTACGGAATTTATTTTTGATTTTCAATAATTTTTATTTCGCATCTTTCTATTAAATTACCCAATAAAAATTTAATCATTTACAAACTGAGGAAAACAAAGTGATGTCTTTCTTAAGAATAAGCATATTAATATTATCTTCGTTGTCGCTAATAAATTTAACCGGATGCCTTTCTACAGAATATAAAGAGTACATTTTTGAGATTAATTCTGATGGTTCGGGTGAAGGTGAAATAATTTTCTATAACCTAGTTTCAGTTGAAGATGATGAAAAAGATGTTTCGTTTAAAGATTTTGGAGAATTAGTTTCAGATTATATTGAAGGGACAAGTTTTGAAAATGATAACCCGAATTACCTGGTAACAAATAAAGAATTATTGGAAAAGGACAGCATACTTGTCGGTAGAGTGGAATTCTATTTCACTAATATCAACGATATTGGATTCTTTAAATCGGAAGATTGTGATTGCAGCCCGTTGATATATTTCATGGGTGATTTCGGAGAAACTTATTCAGAATCGAATGGAAATTATTTAGGTGAAGAAAAGGACTTCCCTGTTATTATATGGCAATCAGACGCGGACAAGATTTACATTAAAACTGTTGTACAAGACGACCTAACAGGAACTCAAAGTTTGTTAAAATTATTTCACACCTGGAAGGACAGCCAGTAATTTTTGCAGCTATGAAAGTCACGGATTATTTTTATTTACTGTGATTCTCAATTTATCTTCTCATATAATTTTACAGATCAATTAAAAATATCTGTACCTAATTTTAAATGTTAACTTCGATTCTCCATCTGCTTTTACAGGGACATTAAAAGTTACTCTAAAAGCATCCTTCTTTTTATAATCGAATGAAGATTTTAAGATCTCCCAATTAGTTCCAAGATTTCTTTCAACCTCAATTACCACATCTTCTTTTTTCCTGTTTTTAAAAGTGATCTCAAATTCCTGTTCCCAAACTTTAGAAGATATCTGTATGTTTTCTGTTTGAACTTCTTCAGCAACAATATCAAAAGCATCGCCAATTTTCAATCTAACTTTTTCCTTTGTTGTTGTATGATCGATCATATCTTCCCCAACAAACTCAAGTGATTCGCCATCAGATTTATAAACTCTTACTTTACCCTTCGGCATTGGAACACCTAAACCATATTCTTCGCTGTTCTCGAATTCAATAATTACAGCAATCTTTTGCTGTCCCTGTTGGTTCCAATACCATCTGCTGCTTGTACTTCCGTAAAAGAATTTTTTCTTCGCTGCAACATTACCTGCTTCAAATAACGATATTTGCTTTGTTTCGTTATTAGCAAGTGTCGTTGGTCTTTGGAGATTATAAATATGATATTCGAAGAAAGCTTTCTCTTCAAATTGCTGACCATTAACAGATGATTTTTCCAGCATATACATATTATCTCTTCCACCTCGAATATGAACATCCTGAATAAGATTAACATCTCCTGCAACAAGTTTTAATTTAGCGTTTTTATAAGTCGCCCCCGATTGATTATCCACGCTAACCCAGGAATTTAGATCAAGTTTGGTATCATCCTCATTTAACACAACAACATACTCTGTATGCCAGTTCATTCCGCGGGTTTGATAAGATAATTCCACATCCTGTTTGCCAGAAGAATTAGAGTTAACCTGCCAAACCAAAGTTGGCTGTGTGATTAATCCTTCGGGCAGATAATCTACAGAGAAACGATATTTATTAACATTTGGCAGCATTACAAGCCCGCCTTCCGGTTTTTCTAATACAATTTGACCGCCCATTGCAGAAAGTAATTTCCCTTCTACAATTTCATTTGTTTCACTTATAAGCCGTATGTCTTGATTAATAAATTTTCTTAAAATTTTATCAAGACTAACAAGGTCGTATTGATAATTTTGTTCGATAACTTCCCCATCTAATTTTATATGAACACTGGTTGGATCAATCTGCTGTGCAACATCGGTTATTTTAATTTCGGAATTACCGGAAGAGATTTCAATCTCTCTAACATCTTTTATAACGCCAAGGTTTTGGTTATAAACAGTTACCGAAAGTGATTTCTGCACAATGCTCTGGCTTAATAAAATAACAGGGAGCAACATTAAGAGAGCAACTGTTAGGACATATTTTGGTTTCATTTTTTGCTTTCCTTAATTGTTTAATAAAGTATTGATTATTTTCTTTTGGAATAAAACTCTGTTTTTGTTAGTCTAAAATCTACATAATTTTGAAGTTAAAAATCATATACTCTCTTATTTAATGATAATTCGATTAACGATTAAAAATATTTTTAAAAATAATAATCCAGAATAAAGATGACTAATTTATTTTCAAAACAAACACCTGTTATAGATTATTTAGCTATTGCGTTTGGTGCCGCAATTATGGCAATAGGAATCGGCGTTTTTCTTGTTGATGCCAAAGTTGTTCCCGGAGGAGTAAGCGGCTTATCTATGGCTTTTTACTATCTAACCGGCAGTACGGTTCCCATCGGTTTGATGATTTGGGTTTTTAACGTACCTCTTTACATTTGGGGAGTGAAAGTATTGGGTAAACTATTCGGAATAAGAACATTTTTTGGTTTTACACTTAATTCATTTTTTATAGATTTCTTCAGGGGCGACATACCTGGCTTTAGTTTCATTCGTCTTCAGGATACTGAAACAATCATGCATCTTCGTCAGTATGACTTTTTCTTTCTAATAATCATTGGTGCAGCATTGTTAGGTATCGGTTTAGGAATTGTTTTTAAATTTCGCGGTTCTACTGCAGGAACAGATATTGTTGCAGCTATCATGCAAAGGAAATTTGGAATGAAACCAGGTACTGCAATTATGATTATAGATTTTATTGTTATTTGCTTAGCAGGAATAATAATATAATATAAAGATCTTGCAGGAGAAAGATCAGCGATGACTCTTACACTTTATGCTTTGTTTTTATTGTTTGTATCAAGCAGATTGGTTGATGCAATTATAGATGGATTTGATTATGCACGAACCGCTTATATAATTTCAGATAAATCTGAAAAAATTGCAGAAGCAATTATGCATGAATTAAGCCGTGGTGCAACTGCTCTAAAAGGAAGAGGCTTATATAAAAATATTGAGAGAGAAATTATAGTTACTGTAGTTACATTAAAGGAACTAGGAAAACTTATAAATCTTATAAAAAATATTGACCCGGATGCTTTTGTTACAGTTCATAATGTTCACGAAGTTTTAGGTGAAGGATTCAGAAAACGAATTTAATAAGTAATTGATTTGTTCCGAATTATTAAATTATTACAACCTCAAATAATTTTTCACGGTAATTAATGCATTTGCTGTATTGCTATCAATTTCGTAATTTTTTGTTGAATTACAATTCATTCCTATATTTAATTGAAAAAACATAGTTACATATTTGCGATTGTTTTATTAATTATTTTTTTTAATTTACTTCAATCTTGTTCCTCAAAAGATGAAGAAGAAGAAGAAGTAAAAATAGAAAATTTGCGGGATAATAAACTTGTTGCGCTTACCGGCTACAACGCCTACAGCTACTTCATCTATAAGGGGCAGCCGATGGGGTTTGAATACGAGCTTGTTAAAAAACTTGCAGAGTATTTTAATGTTGCGTTAGAAGTAAAAGTAATTAGTAGTATTGAAGAGATGTTTGAAATGCTGAACTCCGGTGAAGGCGATCTTATAGCATTCAATCTAACAATTACCAAAAAACGTCTGGAAATAGTTGACTTTACAAAACCCATTAATACTATAAAACAAGTGTTGGTGCAGCGTAAACCAAAAGATTGGAGAAAGATGAAACTTCACGAAATTGAGAAACGGCTGATTCGCGATCCTGCAGAGTTAATTGGTAAAACTGTTTTTGTCCGAAGCAGCTCTGCTTATGTACAAAGATTGATCAATCTTTCAGATGAGATTGGAGGAGACATTAATGTTGTGGAAGCAGAGCCGGAATTAACAATAGAAGACTTGATTGCGCTAGTAGATTCGGGAGCGATTGATTACACTATTTCGGATGATAACATTGCACATTTAAATACAGTTTACTATAGAAATATTGATGTTGAAACGGATATTTCTCTTTCACAAAGAATTGCATGGGCAGTAGAAAAAAATTCGGATGATTTTGAAGCCGACGTTAACAGATGGCTGGATAGCATGAAAGCTACAGTGGATTTTGCTGTTATCTACAAAAAGTATTTTACAAATCGTTATGCTTTCAAAAAAAGGGTTACCAGTGATTACTTTTCCAACACTGGCGGCGGAATTTCTAAATACGATGACCTGATAAAAAAATATTCGGACTTAGTTGGGTGGGATTGGCGGTTAGGTTCTTCTTTGGTTTATCAGGAATCTCAGTTCAACCCAAATTCAAAATCGTGGGCTGGTGCTGTTGGTTTGATGCAGCTTATGCCAAACACAGCTAAGCAAGTTGGCATATCGAATCTTAAAAATCCCGAACAAAATATTAAAGGTGGATTTAAATATTTAGTTTATCTCGATAACCTCTGGAAAGAAACAATAACCGATTCAACTGAAAGAATAAAGTTTGTGCTTGCTTCTTACAATGTAGGTCCCGGTCATATTACTGATGCGAGAAATCTAACAGAAAAGTACGAAGGGAACCCAAATATTTGGTTCGATAATGTTGAAGTTTATCTAAAGTTGAAATCGAAACCAAAATATTATAATGATGAAGTAGTCAAAAGAGGATATGCCCGTGGAAGGGAAACTGTAAAATATGTTAAAGAAATTTTAGAAAGGTATAGGCAATATAAACAGTTAATAAAATAATTATATACTAAAAATTGCATGCTATTCTGCCCGATATAATTAGATTGTCAAACACACCTACTATTTATGTCATTCCCGTGTAAACGGGAATCTAAATTCTTATTGCCGTCAATATTCCCACTTCCGTGGGAATGACAAACAAATAAAAATCCTTTAAGCAACTTCAATATTTTGAGGTTGTGCTACAGATTCAGCAATCCTAGAGAAAAATAAATTTAAATTTTATCTATTTAATTAAACTTATCATTGTAGATAATTCTTCAACCAGCTTATCATCTGATCCTGCAAAGCCAATACTTTTAAACCTAATATTCCCTTCCGAATCGATTATAAACTTAGTTGGTATTCCCGATACTTTATATTTCTCAATCACTTTATTTTCATCATCAACCAAAACGTGAAAGGGATAGTCATTCTTCAAAATAAAATCCGCAGCATTTTTAGTTTTTTCTTCCACCCGTTCCCATGTGTTGATGAATAAAAATTTAATCCGACTATCATTTTCATATTTCTCAACGGCTTTTTTCATTCCAGGGAAGGATGCAAGACAGGGACCACACCAGGTTGCCCAAAAATCTAAAATAATTATTTTACCTCTATAATCATTAAACGAAACTTTATTGCCATCAATATCAAATAAAGTAAAAGTTGGTGCAGGTTCAAGTATCATATCGTTTTTTAATTTCTCAATCAGTTTTTCTTTTGCTGCATCTTCAAACTGTGATGAATAAGCATCAAATCCATCTTCGGTTCCTTTTTCATTCAGATATGCTTCTTTCAGATAAATTTTCATTTGAGATGTGTTATGTCCTAAATTTATAAATTGCGAAATTTTCGACATCGCAATATCATACTTTCCGTTTTCGATCAACGCTTTGGCATATAGTTCGTTAATTAATTCATCTTCTTCTTTAGTTAACCTTGCAGCTTCTTCCAGAATATTTAGTGATTCCTCTTTTTTGGATAAATGATTAAGTACTTTACCCTTTCCAAACAGGTTAAGCCCAAGATAATATTCTCTTTCTTTTTTCCATTCAATTACGGTTAAGTAATTGGGCTTTTCTTTGGAAGGATTACTTAATTCACCACGTGATCTTTCAACACCCAAATCAGCAATTTTAAGCGCAAGATTCATATCGGCATTTTCATCAAGCATTCTGTTAACAACCGAATAAAAACGGTATGAACTTGGTTTATTAATATTGTTCTTTAAGAATTCAAACGCTTTATAATATTCTTTATTATTACGATAAACATTCGCAATAAGATCATACAAGTATTCGGAATTTCTATTCTTAGAAAATTGATCTTCAAATTCTGCAGCTATTTCTATTTTCTTATTTAAATCTTCTTCTTTTTTAAACTCTTTTATTTTAACAGATTCTGCAAATTCACTATTTGGAAATTTTTCTATACTAATAATTTTATATTTTTCCGCCTGGTCTTTAAGTCCAACGCTACTATACCAATTTGATAAAACTGCAAGAGCCTCTTCATCAGTCGGATTCGTTTCAGCAAAAGCATCTAATTCTTTCTTAATAATAATTTCTTTTTTTTCAGGTTTAACACTTGTTACTACCTTAAAATACGAGTCGAGGAAACGAGGTTTTATATCGGGGTTTGCTTTAAAATCTTCGGATAAATATTTATAGGCTTTTTCCCTATCTAATTCAAGATCACTGTAATATGCACCCCAGCGACTGAGAGCTTCTCCATAACCGGCGAGACTCCCTGCAATTCTTTCACCATTATCATTTGAAAGAAAAACCACATATCCTTCTTTGTTATTGTTATCAATCTCTTCACCTGATGCAAATTTGAATAAAACTCCGAGTGTATTTTCCTCTGTTCTTACATTACCGGAATAAATACTTCCACTTTTAGTTAAGGGAATATCTATAGCATTGTTGAGCTTATTACCGTAAAGATATGCTACTAACCGGATCTCATCTTTTCCGTTAAGATTACTGCTATCAGGATTGTATTTTACAGTTATATCTTTTCCGGGTTTTATTACATCCGGTGAGTAATAAAAACTGCCATTAAAATGCTCTTCCGTTGAACAAGATATTAACAATACAGCTACTAAAACTGTAAGAGCAGAATAAATAAATACTGTTTTCATTTTTAACCTTATTTAAATTTCATAAAAAAACTTTTGAAACGAGTCCCGCTTGAGCGAATCGAGTTACACATGACAAGAATTAACAATTATAAACAGTTAAAAATAAGGATAGATTTAATAAAAATCAGTTGAATTGTGATGGATGGATTATTTAATGAACCAGCAGTTTGAAACCTGTACCGTGTATATTCACTATTTCCACAGCAGGATCTTCCTTTAGATATGATCTCAATTTGGTAATGTATACATCCATACTCCTTGAAGTGAAATATGTATTGTTTCGCCATATTTCCTCAAGTGCAGCAGATCTGTCAACAATATCATTCTTACTAATTGCAAGCATGCGGAAAAGTTCAGATTCTTTTGAGGTAAGTTTCCGAACATTACTGTTTATCTTTAGAGTTCTTCTGGAATAATCGAATATATATTTCCCAATGGTTAAGGGATCAACAATGGTTTTCTTCTGCCTGGAAATATAAACTCGTTTAAAAATATTATCTATTCGAAGCAATAATTCTTCGCTGCTGAATGGTTTTGTTAAATAGTCATCGCCTCCAAGTTTTAATCCTTTTATTCTGTCTTCAACTAATGACTTAGCTGATAGAAAAATAATTGGTGTTTTCTTATCCAGCTTTCTCACTTCAGTTGCAAGTGTAAATCCATCTTTCTTCGGCATCATAATATCTAAAATAAGCAAATCATACGAACCGTTAGAATATGCATTAAATCCATCAACACCATTGAGGACATGATCTACATCATAGTTTTTAATTATAAGAAAATCTTTTAAAATCGTCCCAAGATTAATATCATCTTCAACCAATAATATTTTATTTTTATTATCTGCCATGCGGTAAAAATAAATTAAATATTGTTCCTTTATTAAGTTTGCTTTCAACAGTGATCGTTCCACCGTGAGCTTCAACCAGTTTTTTCACATAACTTAATCCAATTCCGTAGCCTCTTACATCCTGAATATTTCCTGTAGGTACACGATAAAATGTGTCGAATATTTTTTTCTGTTGATGTTTATCTATTCCAATTCCATTATCGGATATTGAAATTGATATGCCCTCACCCTCGTTAACGGAACTAATTTTAATTAGTGGTTTATGGCTGGAATATTTTATTGCATTATCAATAATGTTATTTAATATATTAGTGATGTGATGCTGATCTGCAAATACTTGATGATCTTCAGCAAGTAGTTCTAATATTATTTCACCGTTAGTTGTTTCCAATCTAAGTTTATTTCTGTTAACTAAATTTTCAATAAGAGAGTTAATATCTATCTCACTTTTTTCCAGGCTATATTCCCCATTTTCGATTAAAGCAGTATTAAGCAAAGAATCAACCATATTCTTCAAGCGGTCGTTCTCCTCTTCAATCATAGTTGAGTATTTTTCTATTGCGGCTCTATCTTTATTTAATTCGGGTTCCTTCAATGCTTCGGCGGCAAGTGCAATTGTAGAGATCGGAGTTTTAAATTCGTGAGTGATATTATTAATGAGATCGTTTTTAATTTCTGCTACTTTCTTTTGCATGATAAGAATCTTAACTGTTTTATAATAAAGAAAAATGATTGAAAAGATGAATAATGCAGAAATCAGCAACACAGTGGAAACTGAACGAAGCAGGTATCCTGTCCTGTTCGGGAACGAGAGTACCAAATAGTTGGCAGGTCTAAATAGTTCTTCGGGAAAAAGCTGCGCTCTGTACAATGATTCTTTTAATTCACTAATTTGATCAGCATTTTTCAAAAATAGTATAGTGTCTCTTCTTTCAGATTTAACTCCAAATATAAAATCAGCAGAGATACCATTATTAATTAGATTAATCTTAATATAATTATTCAGTTCTCTTTCGTTTATTCTCTCTTCAACATTTTGTGTTTCACCAATAAGTATTAACTCTTCCACAACTTCGCTTACAAATTTTTCTTTATATACCTTAATGGAATCAATTTGTACAGATGTTATTATTCTTTTTTGCGTTATGCCAATTTTATGTCCCTCTTTGATTGTATTGATCTCAACAATAACTTTTGAACTGTCATCATTTTTACGTGCTTCCAATCTAATTACAATATCAGAATCACAAACATCATAATTATAGCTGCTAACCCACATTCTTTTTTTCCTAAGAACAACGTCTTCATTATTCAATAAATCACTCTTAATAACAAATACATCATCTGTGCCCGGTTTAATCAGCTTATTTATAACATAAGTTGCTGATTCATGCCGACTGATTTTTTTTACAACGGAGTGTATTGCGTCATTAACATTGTAATCGAACAGTTTCTCCTCAAGTTCAATTGCATTCTTTATCCAATAGATCTGTACTGCTATTAAACCAAGCAGAGCAACACTCATCAATCCAATAATTATTTTTAATTTTTTCTCTTTCATCTGTTACTATTTTTTATTTTTTTCAGATGGAACTCGTCCCAATTCGTCGGGACTCTTTTTATTACATTAAAAATACGCTAACTATGGCAACTTTACTTCTATTTTAACATTATTTAACATTAATTAACAGCACATTAACACATTTTTAATCGTCATAATACTAAATTAGAATATAAAATAATAAACAAAATTTAAGGAGTGTTAAATGTTTGGATTAAAAACTTCCGTAAAGATCATTCTCCCAGCTATAATAATTTTTATACTAAGCTCATCTGGTTTTGCCCAGGAAGATATTAAGGATAAATTAAGTAAGATAGAAGGTCATGTCGACAAGATAACCATCAGCGCCGGTGGAGAGGAATTTACTTTTGAAGGTGAAGACGCAGAAAAGCTTTTTAATAGAATGCAATCCAATACAAAAAGTTCAAATACTTTTATAGTGAAAATTGATGAAGGAGGAGAAGGAACAAAGAAGATAATAATTAAGTCGTATGGCGGCGATGAGGAAGTTTATGAATTTAAAACAGATGGAGGCGACCATGCCGTTTGGTTTAGTGATGATGATTGCTTCCATAATCTGGGTAAAGAGATAAAAATAGAGATCGAAGACGGCAACAAGAAAGTAACCGTTACCACTAAAGAGAACGGAGAGGAAAAAACAGAGATCTATGAGGGGGAAGAGGCTGAAGAATATCTTGATAAAATGAAATCTGAACATGGGCACGAAATGCTGATCGAAATTGATGAGGATGGTGAATATCATAAGATGAAAAAAATAATCATCGAAAAAAAAGTGATAAAAGATAAAAACGATAAATAGTAAGTTCCTCCACGAAGATAGCGCCCTTAATTATGGGGGCGCTTTTTTATGCAAATTTTGTCTTAGCAAAGTAAATAAAATCTCTTTCCATAATTTTTCTTATCTTTAGAATCAAATAATAGTAACTACCATTTTGATATTTTTCAAATTACTTTTATGCAAAATTCTGAACACCACAAGCAATACCGCGGAATGGCTTATTCTTACGAAAAGGATAGACAAAAATTAAAATTCGCTTACTTTCTGCTTTTAACAGCAAGTGTTGTTTTTTTACTTACTTTATTGGGCGTAACGGACGGTGTTTCCGAATGGATTGATTATTTCTTATTAGATAATCTTGGTTACACAAATAAGTGGAGCGATACTTACGGTTCATCATTATTGGTTCACACATTAAGCGATTTATCTGCACTGAGCGGCAAAGTACTTCTTTTTATAGCTACTACTTTTATAATTATTTACTACACAATCCGTAAGGAGTATAAATTATTGTGGAAGTTTTTAACGGTAATAATTGGCGGTTCGTTTTTATTATTGTTTATAAAAATGATTTTTGCAGAAGATGTACCTTACGAACCGATAGATATATTGATAAGTGATATAGCAACATATCCGAGCGGACACGCATTTATGGCAATGTTATTTTATTTAACGATTGCTGTATTACTTACACGAAAGCAAAGAAGAAGTGAGGTTAGAGTTTATACCTTTGTTTTTGCTTCCATTATTATTTTTCTAATTGGAATAAGCAGAATTTTCGGTGCTGCTGCACACAATTTAACAGAAGTTTTAGCAGGATGGTCATTAGCATTAATATGGGGTTCCTGCTGCTGGCTGATGGAAAGATATATTAAAATAAATTATAAGTGGGATGTTTAATCAATACGTAAAATGCTTAATAGGTTCTCCTTTTTCCCCTATCTCTGTCATTGCTTCAATTCCAATATCCAAATGAAGCTGTGCGTACTTTTCCGTTACAACTCTATCCGATTCTTCCGTTTTAACACCTTCGGGAATCATCGGTGTATCCGATACCATTAACAAAGCACCTCGCGGTATCTCGTTAACCAAACCGACAATGAAAAGCGTTGCCGTTTCCATATCAATAGCAATGGTTGAAAGTGTCTTTAAATATGCTTTAAATTTTTCATCCCATTCCCAAACTCTCCTGTTTGTTGTGTAAACCACACCTGTTCTGTATTCAAGATTTCGGTCGGCAATTTTATCTGAAACAAATTTGTGGAGTTTAAAAGATGGTAAGGCAGGAACTTCCGGTGGTTTGTAATCGCTGCTTGTACCCTCTCCGCGTATCGCCGCTGTGGGAAGAATAAAATGCCCAATTTCTGCTGAACGTTTTAACCCACCGCATTTACCGAGGAAAAGTACTCCTTTAGGGCTCCGTGCTGCAAGAAGATCCATAATTGTTGCAGCATTTGCCGAACCGATACCAAAATTTATAATCGATAATCCATCCGCATTTGTTGCTGTTTGCATTGGGCTCCCTATACCCTTTATTTTACAGTCAAACTTTTTGCTGAAATCATCTACATAACTGTGAAAATTTGTAAGAAGCATGTAATCACCAAACTCATCTATCTGAGTTCCTGTGTAACGAGGCAGCCAGTTTTTTGCTATTTCTAATTTTGTTTTCATTTTGAACTATGATTTCCTAGAATTTAATTCAAATTTACTTAAAGAATTATGGAAAGAAAAATTGAAGGATTTGTATTACACTGCTTGACATTGTCGTAAAATATCCTTTCTTTTAAATCGAGTTTTTAGTTAGGAGCGAAAAAATATGAAAACTCTAAAATATTTTATGATGAGTTATTTATTAACTCTGATTGTTAGTTATTCCTCACTTGCACAGGGTCCAGGAGAACCCTTCCATCCGATGACTGCTCCAGGGGCAAATGGAGTAGCTTTATCTGGTCACATCTTGGTCTGGGAAAACCCATCGGGAACAGTTTATAATGAAGTTTATTTTAGTTCAGATTCATCACTTGTTGCCTCTTTGGATACTACTACAAGAATTGTAAATGGATATCCTTCAACCACATCAAACTCTATAGATTTGTCAATGATATTTCTTGATAACTTTACTAAATACTACTGGCGGGTTGTTGAACACGATTCGTCGGATTTTACTGCAGGACCAATTTGGTATTTTATTTCAAGGGTAGATCCATCCTTTCTACTTATATTTTTTGATGATTTTGAAGATCAAACTTTAACCAACTGGGATATTTCAAACGATGGTGGTGATTGTGTGTGGACACCAATTGAATTAGCTACAAGACCATACATGATGCCACCCGATGCTCTAGGATGGGGAATGACTGCTGATTCAGATCTCTGCGGTTCTGGCACAACTACTCTTAGTACTGCGACTCTTTCATCAATGATTAGTTTCGAAGGATACTTCGGCATATTTATCGAGTGGGATAATGACTGGAGGATAATTGATGCTAAGGATGAAGCTTATGTTGAGGGAAGCAGCGATGGTGGCAATAGTTGGGAAATAATTTGGAGTCGAATTGGTGTCGATGAAAGAGATTCTCATGAAATTGTTGATTTTTTTAGTTTTAAAACTGATAGTTTATTGGTTCGTTTCCGCACTATTCAACCCGGTTGGGATTGGTGGTGGGCAATTGATAATGTTTCAATTACACTATGGGGTCCATTATCTCCTGCGTTCCCTCCAAACTATCTTGCTGTGTTCGCTGATACAACTGAGCAGCGAGTTTTAATAAATTGGGATGCCGGTTCAAGTCCTGACCCAATTTCAGGTTATAGATTGCAAAGAAAAGATGGTCTTCCAACTGATCTTACTGCATATGTTACGATTATAGAAACTGATGCTAATACATTTAGCTATTCGGATAATAATGTTCAACTGAATCAAGATTATACATATCGAATACAAACTCTGTCCGGTCCAGGGCCAATGGGAACTATATGGGGAAATGAAGCTACTGCTTATGTACCAAAAGTCATCCCCGTCGAACTAACAACCTTCACTGCATCAGTCACTGGAAATGATGTTCAACTAAATTGGAGTACCGCTACTGAATTGAATAACTCAGGGTTTGAGATTCATAAACTTGACCCACCCCTAAATCACCTCCCAGGAGGGGAACAAAAAAGGTGGGTCAAAATTGGCTTCGCTCCCGGACACGGCACAACAACAGAACAACAACATTATTCTTTTGCTGATGAATCAGTTTCTTCAGGAAAATACAAATACCGATTAAAACAAATTGATTATGATGGCACATTTGAATACTCTGATATTGTTGAAGTGGAAGTTGGGCCACCAACAAAATTTTCTTTAGAACAAAACTACCCAAACCCATTTAATCCAAGCACAAGTATTCAGTATACAGTAAGTAAGAGGCAATTTGTGACTTTAAAGGTTTACGATGTTTTAGGCAACGAAATCGCAACGCTTGTTAATGAAGAAAAAGCTGCGGGTAATTATGCGGTTGAGTTTGATGGTAGCACATTAACTAGTGGGATTTATTTTTATAAACTCCAAGCGGGAATCTTTATTGAAACTAAAAAAATGTTGATGCTAAAATGACAGA
>Ga0209997_10000345_pt1 | contig 15290 bp, 16 predicted proteins | sample CR04metaG_FD_182079 | JGI IMG/M metagenome (GOLD analysis project Ga0209997, IMG submission 182079) | Deep subsurface microbial communities from Mariana Trench to uncover new lineages of life (NeLLi) - CR04 metaG (SPAdes) (version 2) | ecosystem: Environmental > Aquatic > Marine > Ocean trench...
CATGAATCTTTTTGCCGTTTCTTTCAAATTCCTTAATGTTTACTTTAAAGTCACTTCTCTTTCTGAAAGGATCCATGTTTTCAAAGTCACCGTTAATCAAATAGTTAAAGAATCTTCCAGCATGTCCATCGATTTCTGGTGCTATTCCACCAAGTTCTCCCTCTAATATGGCATAGATTCCAAATTCTTCAATTTTTTCTGGATCATAGTTATACTGCCAGGTTCCAGATGCACCAGAAATTACTTTTGCTTTACTTCCAGTTTTTAGTTTTGCAGCTTTAATTCTGTAATGTAATTCAGTATTGTAAAATTCATCATAAGAGATTTGTTTTCTACCATAAGTAAATGTCATAGTAACGGGACCCATTCCAAGAGGATCCATTTCATAGGTTCCAATTACTTTTGTATCAGGTCCAATGAATTGTTCAATATGGTCAGGATGAGCAACAACAACATCTTGTCTGCTAAATCCATCTCGTAACAAACCAGCTTCTAATTTTCTTAATCCATAAGGTGCATAATTTGCAATACCATTTGTATGAGGAATATAGTTACAAATAAAATCAAATAGAATTTTTGGAGTAACTTGGTTTCCAAGAATTTTGTACCAAAAACTGTTTTTTTTTCTATGAGGGTCAATAGCAGGTGCACATCCAAAAAATGTTGCCAAAGATAATCCTCTATAGGGGGACATTAGAGTACGATCAGCAGTTAAAACAATCTTTGGATTTCCCATTACCTTCATGAAAATGATTTTGTAATTTAGTTTAAACCTTGCTGGTCAACTTAATAATTTTCCAAAATTCCAGCCTTATTCCTATGAAAATATCCAAATTCCTTGTTTGAGGAAAGATGTTGTCCATCAAATACGGTTCCGTCCCTGCAAACAAGATCCTCATCAACACAGCAACTACCACAAATTCCAACTCCGCATTTCATCATTCTCTCAAGACTGGCTTGAACAAATATGCCCCTAGAATGAGCTGATTGGACTGTTTTATGCATCATAATTTCAGGGCCACAGACATACACAGCATCAAAACGGGTTTCATTGACAAGTTTTTCGACCAAATCAGTTACAAAACCTTTTTTGCCGTAACTTCCGTCATCAGTAGAAATAATTACTTGATGAGTATTGTTTTCCAAAAGACTGTTGGCTAAATCTTCAAAGAAGACTTCATCTTTTGATTTGGCACCAATTAGAACAGTGACATCATCTGTAGGTTTTACAAAAGTAAGTAATCGCATCATAGGAACAAGACCAGTTCCACCACCAACTAGCAAAAGTTTTCCTTCTTTGAGATCAAAAGAGTTTCCATATGGACCTCGAATTCCAATTTGCTCTCCAACTTTAATATTGAATAAACCAGTAGAAGCAGGTCCATGTTTTCTTACAGTAAATGCAGCCTTTCCAGATTCTTTTGAAATCATTATACTCATTGGTAATTCATTTACTCCAGGAATCCAAACCATTGCAAATTGTCCAGGAAGAACATTTGACATTGCTTCATCTGAAAAAACTAAAGTTCTAACAGTTGGTGTTTCATCAATTATTTTTTCAATTAGTACAATTGTTGGATGATTATGATTTCTTTGCAATACCCACCATGTCCTCTATTTTTGAAAAACCATTTCTTTTCATGTATGAAATTATTCCGTTGTTGATATCATTAAAGACGTCAATCCAATCATCACCAACTGCGCTACCAATCTGTATTGCAGAAGCTCCTGCCAAGAAAAATTCAACTGCATCTTCCCAAGTAGATATGCCGCCACATCCAATTATTGGAATATCATATTTTGAAGAAATCTCATAAACACATCTTAATGCAATTGGTTTAATTGGAGTACCAGACAATCCACCAAATTTGTTACTAAGGATTGTTCGTTTGGTTTCAACATCTATTGCCATTGCACGAATAGTATTGATTGCAGTAATGGCATCAATTCCAGAATCTATTGCTGTACCTACAGTATTTAGATAATGAGTGGTACCTAAACCAACTTTAGCAATTACTGGAATATCAGTAGTATTTTTAACAGTGGTTACAATTTTTTTTACCAATTCAGGATCATCCCCTACTTCTAAACCAACTTTAGCTACATGAGGACATGATAGATTCAGTTCATATGCTGTAACTTTGCAGTTTTCAAATTCTTTTATCATCATTTCAAAGTCTTCAGGAATTGAACCCACTAAACTTACTATTATTGGAACATCTTGGTTGGGTTCAATCATTTTAGCAAAATTTGATGCTCCAGGATTTGATAAACCTACAGCATTAATCCAGCCGTCACCTTTTACACTAAAAATAGTTGGGTTTGGATAACCTTCCCAAGGTTCCTTGCTAAGAGATTTTGTCACTACAGCACCTGCTCCAGAACGATATAATCGATTAAATACGTCCAATGAGATTCCTAAAATTCCTGATGCCAGCATTACAGGTCTATCTAATTGAATTTTACCTATCGAAGTTGCAAGACTAGATTCCACTTTGATTAATGAACCTAGTTTCGAATATAACAGTTGATTCATAATTCTAGTACCTTTTTTAAAGGTGATTTAGATTGAACTAGTCATGTATTCTGTGATTTTAACAGAATTAGGAATCTCAGTTTTCAAAGAAAAAAAACTTGAAAGAGCATTTCCTTTCTCAAATTCTGTTAAAGAGTATCTTTCAGTGAAAAACAAAGAGGCAAAACTAAATGAGCTCATAAATTATTTATCTTCAATTCAGAGAGTGGTTACTGTTAGTGATGAATCACTACTTGTAATTTTAAAAAAATATTCTATTGATGTACAAATCATGGAGGTCTCAGAGTTAGAAACCATACAAGAAACAAAATCACAAATAATAGTTGATTCGGGTTTTGCCTCTAACCTTCAAGATACATTAGGAAAACTTAGAGAATTTGCTCTAGGATTATCATCTTCAATAGTTACTGAAGTATCAGAAAGTCTAGATCTTCATATAATTCAAGCAATTAATTCTCTAGATGAAATTGACAAGATAGCAAATGGATTAAGTTCAAGACTTAGAGAATGGTATGGGTTGCATTTTCCAGAATTAGATAATATAATTGACAGCATCAATGGATATGCACAAATTGTTATGGCTGGAAAACGTGAATCATTAACAAAACAAGTTTTTGAGGATGCAGGTTTTCCAGAATCAAAAGTAGAAATGTTGTCTTTAATTTCATCAAAAAGCAGAGGGGGAGATATCTCAGATGTTAATTTGGTAATAGTACAATCAATTGCAAAACAAATTCTAGACTTTCATGATTTACGTAAAAAACTTGAAGAACATGTTGAATCTGAAATGATATCAATTGCCCCAAATCTTTCAGCAATACTTGGCACTGCTGTTGGTGCAAGAATTTTAGGAAGGGCCGGAAGTCTCAAAAGATTAGCATCGCTTCCTGCCAGTACAATACAAGTTTTGGGAGCTGAAAAAGCATTATTTAGATCATTAAAGACAGGTTCTCAACCACCAAAGCATGGATTATTATTCCAACACGCAATGGTTCATTCTGCTCCAAGATGGCAAAGAGGGAAAATTGCACGTGCAGTTGCTGCAAAGGCAGTAATTGCAGCAAGAGTTGACGTCTACGGAGATGGATTGAATGAGACTTTGCTTGAAAAACTCAATGTAAGAGTTGATGAAATAGGCAAGAAATACGAAAATCCAACTGAAAAAGATCTCAGAAAACCTCAATCATTTAGACGAGATGTTGGAAACTTTGGAGATTTTTCCAGAAGAAGAGAAGATAGAGGTGATAGAAGAAAAGATACAAAGTATAAACAAAGTTCAGATTCAAAAAATAAAAAGAGAAAAAAGTTTGGAAGAAGATAATCAATCATTTTTCTGGATTAAATCAGAAGGCGAAAAAAAGCTAGCTACCGAAAATTTGGTTCCGGGTAATCAAGTATACAAAGAAAAACTAATTATCAAAAAAGGAATCGAGTACAGATTATGGGATCCATTTAGAAGTAAATTAGCAGCATCTATAATGAACAATCTTGAGGAATTTCCTTTTGAAAATAAAACCAAAGTTCTTTATCTAGGAGCATCAACTGGAACAACTGTAAGTCATATTTCAGATATTGTTGGGCCAACTGGAATAGTTTTTAGTGTTGAGCATGCAAGTAGAGTTGCAAGAGACTTTTTAGATAGAGTTGCATCATACAGAACAAATATCATTCCAATTCTTCAGAATGCAAGAAAACCTAAAGAATACTTTTCTGTGTTTGGAAAAGTAGATGTTGTCTATGTAGACATTGCACAACCCGATCAAACAAAAATTGCCATAAATAACTGTAAAATGTTTCTAAAAAAAGAAGGAATCTGTTTTTTAGTTATTAAGACAAGAAGCATAGATGTAATAAAATCTCCAAAAAAAATTATAGAACAAGAAATAGAGAAACTAAAAACAAATTTTGATATTTTACAGTCAATAGATTTACACCCATATGACAAAGATCATGAAATGGTAATTGCAAAATATAGAGGCTAATTATTTTCCAAGATTCGCCGAATAGGCTTCCAACTTTTACGCACGAAATTTGGCATAACATGATTCATTTTGTAATATTTAGCCACAAATTTCACACTTACTGAATCTGAAGGATATCCACTTCCCAAATCATGGTTTTTTCTTAACTTTGCAATAACTCTGTCTCGGGTTACTTTTGCAAGAATAGATGCTGCAGATACCACTACAAATCTGCTATCTGCATGATGAAATGATCTGATTTTATGATTGTTAGATAGTTGTGATATTTTTCGCCCAAATCTTCTCGGATTTACATCACATGAATCAACATATGACGTATCTGCGTTTAGTTTTGAAACAACTTTTGCCATGTATTTTGCCTCCAAACCATTAAGACAATGTTTCTTAACACTCGCATCAATAGATTTTGTAGAAATTTTTGCAATGTAATAATCATCAACAATCTTGATAATTTTTTTGTAAAGATGTTCACGTAATTTGGGAGAAAGTTTTTTTGAATCTTTTATCCCTAATGAGGATAGTTTTCTTAATTTTCTTTTATCCAAGGAAATTCCAGCTACAACTAATGGTCCCAACATAGAACCACGTCCAGCTTCATCAATACCACAAATTTGCACGAATTTTGTCTTAATGCACAAGTATTAAACCGTTATACATTAAGAAAAATAGAAAACAATTGGAAGTTCCAAGTGAATCTCTTCAAGAAATTATAGAGGGTAAAACAAAATTACTTGTCCCAAAAAAATCAATTACAGAAAAAGTTCCACCGAAAAAACCAGCATTTTTCAATCCAAAGGCAAAATTGAATAGAGATTTTTCAATAATTGCATATGCAGCATTTCTAAAAAATTTTCAAGGTCCAAAGATTTTCTTGGAAGGGTTGGCAGGAACTGGTGCAAGAGGATTACGAGTTGCAAATGAGCTAAAAGTCGAAAATATAATAATCAATGATCTAAATCCAACGGCTCTAAAAATTGCTGAATATTCAGCCAAACTGAACAATCTAAAGAATATTATATTTTCTGAAAAAGAGGTTTGTAGATTTTTTAGTAATTATTCAAAAAAAGGAGAAAGAGGTTCAATTGTTGATATAGATCCATTTGGCTCACCTGCAGCATTTTTTGACTGTGGTATTAGAGCAACTATGCATGGTGGGATTTTATCTACAGCAGCCACAGATCTTCAAGTTCTAAACGGATTTTTTCAAGGAGCATGTAAGAGAAAATATGGAGGAATTCCAGTTAGAACTGAATATGGAAATGAAATTGCAATTAGATTAATTCTTGGTTGTCTTAGAATCGTAGCAGCGAGACTAGGAGTTCAAATAATTCCATTGTTTGTAGAAAGTGATATGCACTACTATAGAACATATGTTAAAGTTCTAAAGAAACCAGATCAACAAGAAAACATAGGATATATTCTACATTGTAAAAATTGTGGACATAGAAAAATTATCTTAGAGCAAGAACAAGAATGTGAATTATGTAAATTGAAAATCAGTATTGCAGGACCTTTATGGATTGGAAATATTTTTAACAAAGAATTTATTCAAAACATGTTAGTGGAAATTCAAAATTTTGAAGTAGACAAGGTTTGTGAAAAAACGCTTCACAAATGTCTTGCAGAATCAGAAATGCCAGTGACATATTTTACACTAGATGAGATTGCATCAAAAATGAAATCTTCTCCTCCAAAATTGGAAAATGTGGTAACAAATTTGCAAAAAAATAATTTTGTAGCAAGTGTTACATCATTTAGTCCTACAGGATTTAGGACAGACGCAAAAATAAATGAAATAATTAAAATATTTCAGACTATCCAATAAAACCTAGACAAACACAGTATAATTCACTACTTTGTTTTCTACTGGCTTTAGGTTTTGTAATATTTATCCTAGCAAATTTTTTCTTTACATAATCTTTGAATTCCATCGAGTGTTCACCATCAAAAATTTTGAAGACAGCATTTCCTTTGTTTGCTAAAACTTTATCCATAATTTTGGTACAATCGTAATTCAGAGAAATTTGCTTAGTATGATCAACTGACCAATTTCCACTAATCATAGGAGAAAGATCGCAAATTACAGCGTTTACTTTACGCTCAAAATATGACATAATCTCATCAATCACATGTTCATCCTCAATATTTTCTCTAATAATGTAGGCGCCAGAAATCTCTTCAACATATGATAAATCAATTCCCATAACCTTGCCCTGGTTTCCTGCCAATTTTACAGCCATCTGAGTCCAACCGCCAGGAGCACATCCTAAATCAAGAACATTAAATCCAGGACCAATTATACGGTAAGATTGGTTTAGTTCTTTAAGTTTGAAAGCAGATCTACTTCGAAAACCTTGTTCATGAGCTAATTTTCGGTAGTAATCTTTACGAGCATCTATCAGTTTCATTTAGACTTCACAGGTTTTTTCATTTCAATAATGACCCAGTCTTCAATGAGTTGACAAGTTCTTGGACTTATTTCACCTTCAAGGGAACATTTCTGTTCAACAGGACAAGTCAAACAAGGAGCATTTACTATTGATTGTGTACTAATTGGGGTCTTCTTTAAAATTAATTTGTAAGTCCAACGTTCCTTCTCAAGAAGTTTTTCTCTAGTAATTGTTCCCATTCGTTCAAGTTTTAATGCTAGACGAGAACCAATAGGACTTGTAAGTTTAAGTTTTTTCCATAATTCATTTTGTAACATTCCACTTGACTCACGTTCTGCTAAAATATCACAAACTTTGTTAGTGAGTTTCTCCATGTCAACTTTCTCAATTTGGAAGTTTTCAATTTCTGTATCAGTAAGTTGTTCTTCTAATTCTTCTTCTAGTGTTTTTTCAGCTTCCTTTTTAATTTCTTCTAGCTCTTTTTTAGTCAATTTTTTTACTTTTGCTGGTTTTACTTCAGCTTTCTTTGTTGTTTTCTTTGCTAGTTTTGCTTCAGCTTTCTTTGTTGTTTTCTTTGCGGGTTTTGCTTCAGCTTTCTTTGTTGTTTTCTTTGCGGGTTTTGCTTCAGCTTTCTTTGTTGTTTTCTTTGCGGGTTTTGCTTCAGCTTTCTTTGTTGTTTTCTTTTGTAGGGACAAATCTAGAATTTTCTTTTTCTTTTTTAATTCATCAAGTTCTGCTTTAATTTTTTCGGCTTGATCAATAAAAGTATTTTTTTTCTTTGCCATCAAATCACCTTATTTTTCAAATTCAATTTCTTATTTATCATACAATTATCCACATTCCTATTTAACAGTAAATGTCTCGCTTGTTGAGATATTCATGAGTTTTTTTGATACCATTTCTACAACTAACTCATAAGACCCCGGAGTATCAATTACTTTAGAGAACTCATCCCCAACAGGAAGAATTGTACTTCCGTTCTTAAAGCATTGCTCAAAGAATCCACTTTGAGTAATTACATCATTTTTTCTAGTAGAGTAAATTGTAACATAAAGATCCCCACAGTTAAAGGATAAATCATCAATTTTGACTTGAATTTCTATAGCTTCAGAAGTGGAATATTGTTTAGATAGGCCAATGATCTCAATTGGGGCATTATAAGGAGAAAATCCTTCTGAGGAAGACATTGGCCACATGTTTAATTCTCTATCTGGTTTCTGGAGAATATCAACCATTACTGCAGAACCAAAAATTAGTGAAAAAATTACTGGTAATACAAACACAATAAAAAATATCTTAGTTACCATTTTGATTTTAGATTTGTAATTCCCTTATATCTATTTAGCAAAATTAGAAAAATTGAGATCAATTTGACGAATGAGTTAAATCGTAGTCGGCTAAATATCGCTAGATGCGACTTAGGAAATTCAGAGTTAGAGCATATCGTTGCATTCATGATTCTGGAGAAATTACAGTTGGTGATTTAGCAGCTTTTGTCGGAAGAAATGAAAGTGGGAAAACCACTATCCTTGAAGCATTAATCTTATTGAATAAGGATGAAGAAGTTTCAGAACTAGATCTTTGTGACGAAATGGATGAAGATCTTAAAGATGAGATCAGAATAGTAGAAGGGGAATTTGAACTAAATCAAAACGAAATTAGTCTAATAAAGGCAAAATTTCTTGGTTTGCCAGAAATAAAAAAAATCAAATTATTTAAAACAAATCAAAATCCAAAAGTTCAATATGAATTTGAAGATATTAAACTTGCTGAAGATGAAGATGAAGGACTCAATTCATGGGAAAATTTTTCAAAACAGATTCTTGGATTTTTAGATACAATTCCAAACCACCTCAGAATACAGATTGATACAAAGTTCTTTGAGGGACCAGTTCCAAAGAACCAAGAAACATTTGATAGCGAAATGGCAGAATTTAGTAATCAATTTCATGTTATAGCCGTTCAAGAGCCAAGAGTCATTGAAGAATGGGAAAAAATCTATGAAAGTCCAGAAAACCAATTTTCAAATCTTCTAAGTGGTGAAAGTGAAAAAACAGCCTTGCAGAATTTTATTGCATCTGAATTACATCCAAGATTTGTTTACTTTTCAGATTATAAAAAAATCTATGGCAATATCAATCTTAACGAGTATATGAAAGAAGAGCAAAGAGAAAGAACAGATTCAATTGAATATATTGAAGAATTTGACAAGGCAGAGACAGTAAGAAATCTTTTCTATCTAGCTGAATTAGATATGAAAGAGTTAGATGAAGTAAAAGAGAGCCCATCAAAATGTATCAAACTTCTTAATGCGGCAGGTAACAGATTGACTAGAAAATTGAATCCAACATGGAAAGGAGATCCTATCCATGTAGACTTGAGATACAATCCAGGAAACATCATGAGTGTTGTAATTTCAGATGTTCACAAAGATGGAACGATTACAAACACAGGATTGTTAAGCAGAAGAGCAGAAGGTTTTAAGTGGACATTTTCTTTTATTGTAAACTTTGCAGCTGAAACACAAAGATCAGAATTAAAAGAAGCAATATTGCTTTTAGATGAACCAGCAAGAAATCTTCATCCTACACAACAAATGGGAATTTCAGATTTATTGAAAAATTTAGCTGGTTCTAATCAAGTATTGTATGCAACACATTCACCATTTATGATCTTTGACTATACTCCGGGCAACTTGCTTGTTGTAGAGTTAGACAAAAGAAAACACCTCAGCAGAATCTTTTATGATTATTGGAATGCCGATGACAAAACATTAACACCAATTTTGTATGGATTATCCAGAGGTCTAGTTGAATCTATTGTAGATAGAGAAATAGGAACAAACTCCAGACCAATAATTATCGTAGAGACAATGTCTGATTCAATGTATCTAAATGCTTTTGACAAATTCTTACAGGATCCAAATATCTCAATGAATCCCCTTAATATTGTTGCAGCGTACAACAAAAATTCAGTTTTACCTTTGGCAATATTTTACAGAAATCATGGTTACAAGACATTTGTATTATTAGATAATACCGAAGAATCCAAGCAAATTTCTGCCCAGTTAGTCTCAAATGAATTCTCATCAATTCAGACCATCTTCTTTGAGAGAGAAGGAAAAAAGCTAGAATCAATTGAAGATTATATCGTTCTTGAAGATTATTTACATGTAGTAAATCAGACTTATGAAATAAAGTTGAGGCGTGAAGGATTTTCAAATCTCACGCCTAAAGATGTTACTTCTAAAGAAAGTAAAGGGATCTTAGACAAGTTGAGAAAGATATGGGAAGAGCACAGAGAAGATGATTGGGGAGAATTTGACAATGAAGAGATTACCAGATACATATGTGAAAAAATTACACTTGAGGAGACTAGTTTCCTATCAGATAAAACAAAAGACCAATTCAGATCATTGTATAGACTAATTGCTGAAAGAATTAGACAATATCAAAATGTAGTTACAAAACCAGACCTAGACAAATTTCAAAAGGCCAGGGTTTAAGATTTAAGAAGGTTTCTCATGAAAAATACTGAACTAAAAAATAGAAGAATGAAAAAAAGTCTTTAAGGTTTAAGTGAGAGATGGCTAGTCTGAATTACATGAAAAAGTCCTCGATGAGAGGAATTTGCCTTTCAATTACATTATTATTTTCAATAGTACTTTTCGCAATTCCATCAAATGTATATGCAGAAGAAATTAATGTCAAAAGTTTTGCGTTTGAAGATACAACGATTATTGAATTTACAAATGATTCTGATGAAGTGATTAATACTTTTAGAATTTGGCTTGGAAGTGATTTTAGTTTCAAATCTTTTAAAACAGAAAAGGGGTGGGTAGGTGAAAAAACTCCACAGGGGGTCATAATTTTCACATCGTCTGAAACAATCAAACCAGGTGAATCTGTAAAGTTTGGTGTTAAAACAGATAAGGCAAAAGCTGGAATCAATTGGAAGGCATTAGACAAAAGTGATAACCAAATAGATATTGGCAAAGTGTTCCCAGGAGAACTGCCAAAGGTAATTCAACATCAAACTCCAGAGAACAAAGGTACAGGTATATCTACAGAATCAATATTCAGAATAGTTCCAGAGAAACCAAACGTTGGTTCATCAATTAGAGTTACAGGAGATAAATTTGGCGCATCTCAAGAATTTGATTTTTACATCGATTCTAAAAAAATTGGTAGTTTTGATACAGATGAAAATGGTCACTTTATGACTACAATGAAAATTCCTGAAGATCAAATAGCTGACAGAGCAGATTTTAAAATAAAAGACAAAGATGGGGAAGAAAAAAAGATCAGTATCAGAATCGGAGAGATGGAAAATAGAATTCCAGTATCACAAAACATCAAACTTACAATTAAAGGAATTCCGAATGTTGTGCATAGGGGGGACTTTTTAGAGATTTTTGGAACCGGAGATCCTGGTAGTGCAATAACAGCAGAAATTGCTACATCAGATGGAAAAATTATCAATTCAAGGACAGCAGAAATAGACGCCAAAGGAAACTGGAAATTAGATGAGCCAATCATCGTAGCATTAGATACCCCATTTGGAAAATATAGTGCAACTATTACTGATGGAAGACAAAATATACTAAAGCATTGGACAGTAGAATCAGATAAAGTAATAATCATAATCCCAAGTAGTTTGAAGTATGAACAAGGCGAAATCATGAAATTTAGTGGAACAGCCTTACCAAACAAATCAATTGAATTAGTGTTAGAAGATCCTCTTGGAAAAGAGATTTTTGCAGATATTCTTCAAACTGATGATTCTGGTTTTCTAGAGTTTGAATTCCCAACAACTCGAAGCATAACAAAAGGAACATACACACTAATTGCAACACAAGGAAAGGAAAAAGAGTTTATTTTTGCAGGAATTGGACAATTGCCTACAATTCCAGTTAATTTAGAATTTGACAAGTTGAATTACAAAGCAGGAGAAATAGCCATAATTTCACTCACAGGAAAAGGATCAGATTTTGTTAGTTTGCTAATCATTGATCCTTCGGATAAACCAATAGGAGAAACAATATCCATAACATTACAACCAGATGGTAGAGGAACATATTCTCTTAATCTAGAAGGATATCCATCTGGAGTATATACAGCAGTAATTAGCAAGGGAAGTGCTCAAAATTCAGAGATCTTTGCAGTAGGTTTGCAGACAGGCTCTGGTAAAGTTGAAATCAATACTACAAAGTTAAATTATCTACCAGGTGATTCTATTTTGATTTTAGGAGATACTTCTTCAAATTCTCTACTTACTATTACTTTGATTGATTCTGAGGGAAATGAAGTTAAAGTAAAAGAGACTTTCTCAGACAAGAATGGAAAGATTTCAGAAAGCTCTTTTAGAATTCCAAGTACTGCAAAATTTGGAATGTGGGAAATTAAGGCACAAAGTGGTAGAAACTTTGACACTGTAGAAATTCAGGTTTTAGCAACATTATATGAAGGAATGCAAATATTTGTTCAAATGGTAGATGATCCAAGTACTTCATATCTTGGAAAAACAATTTCAATCAAAGTAATTGGAGCACAACAAACCGTAGAAATTGAAATAATAGCAGGAGATGGCGAAATCATCGAGACTTTGTCATTCCCAGCATCAAGCCAAGGAGAAATCAATCTACCATGGTTAATTCCTAAAGAAACAGAACCGGGAATTTATACAGTCAAAGCAACAGATGCATTAGATTCTGCAGAAACCACTTTTGAATTGGAATAATAATTTCAAACAATTTTATTTTACTGAATAACCTCAATTATGATGAATCTTAGAGAAAAAATTGCTGAATATCCAAATTTTCCAAAAAAAGGAATTTTATTTAGAGACTTTAGTCCAATTTTGAAAGATCCAGCAGCTCTATCTTTAATTGCTGATGAATTTTTAAAACATTTTCATCCAAAAGATTTTGATTTGTTTGCAGGAATTGAATCAAGAGGATTCATTTTAGCTTGTGTTTTAGCCTCAAGATACAACAAGGGCATGATAATGATTAGAAAAGCAGGAAAATTACCTGGAAAAACTGTAAAATTGTCATACACTGTAGAATATGGCAAGGACACAATAGAGATTCAAAAAGACATTATCAAAGAAGGGCAAAGAATACTCATTTGTGATGATTTACTTGCAACAGGAGGTACAGCAAAAGCATCTGCAAAATTAATTGAAAAAGTAGGAGGAAAAATTTCAGGTTTTGCGTTTATCATAGAGTTAACTGAACTAAATGGAATGAAAGAGATCAGCAAGTATGATTGTAAATCATTGGTGAAGTATTAATGGAAAAAGATGTTGAGATCGGAATTTTTGGAGGGACAGGAATTTATGATTCAGGTTTGCTTGAAAATGCACAAGAAATTGATATTGACACACCTTATGGTAAACCTTCAGATACCATAACAGTTGGAATTTTCAAAGGAAGGAAGATTGCTTTTCTTCCAAGACATGGAAAAAAACACACTATTCCACCACATATGATTAATTTCAAAGCGAACATTTGGGCATTCAAAGAATTAGGAGTTACAAGGATCATAGCACCTTCGGCAGTTGGAAGCCTAAAAGAAGAACTAGAACCAGGACACTTTGCATTACCAACACAGTTTTTAGATTTTACAAAATCAAGACAAGGATCATTTTCAGAAGAAGGAAAAGTAATTCATATTTCAGTAGCTGATCCTTTTTGTCCAGAATTACAATTAGCAATTCTTCATGTAACAGACAAACAAGATTTGAAAATGCATAAAGATTGTACCTATGTATGCATTGAAGGTCCGCGATTTTCAACTAAGGCAGAATCAAAATTATACAGATCAACTGGCGCAGATATCATAGGAATGACACTTGTTCCAGAATGCCAACTAGCAAGAGAAGCACAGATATGTTATGTTTCAATCTCAACAGTTACAGATTATGATGTTTGGGCTGAAAAATCTGTAACTGCGAAACAAGTCTTAGAGACCCTTTCAAAAAATGTAGACAAAACAAGGGCAATATTAACAGAATTGATTGATAACATTCCTAAAACAAGAAGTTGTTCTTGTGCTAACGCATTAGAAGAAGCAGAGTTTTAATCATCTACAAATGATTCTTTTGTGAGTCCTTCTGGAAGGGTCAAATCTCCTTGAAGTAGATTTTTCTGAAGCAATATTATAACTTCTTCAACATCATATCCTAATTTTTCCAATTCTTTCTCAGTAGTTTTAGAAATCTTTGCACCAACATTTTGCCCACCTATTCTACCAAATGCAATTGCAGTAAAACGAAATTCATTATCATCTAAAGTGAATTTACCAATAATCTTTGCAGCCATCTGGCTTCCATGAATATTATTAATGTGAACTTTAAGATCCATTTTAAAAACTAAATTTCAACAGCCTTGTTAATATTGTCGTCAATTAAAAAGCTCCAATGTTTATCGTCTTCAACTTTGAAATCCTTAATCTTGAGTGGAATTATTTGCTCATCTAAGCATTCATGTTTGATTTCATCATTTGCTTTTAGTTTAACTAATTTCCATTTGTATTTTGCTTGTTGCAATTTACATACTGTAACTGCCCATTTTGCATCAGGATCAATTTTGGGCATTCCTACTATTTCAGCTATCTCTTCAATTCCAAGTTGTTTTTCTTCACAGAATCGTTTCTTGCAAACACCACATCTCCAGACATCAACTGATCCAATTGTTTTTTCATTTAAGTTGATGTTTATTACTCCATAGTAAACAGGTTGATGTTTACAAGTTTCAGTGTCAATAATCAATATGTTGTTCACCAATAATCAGTATTATTTAGTCCTTGCATCATCATAGAATTTTTCCAAGACTACTCCCATGTTATCAACAATTTTGTTTCGTTTAAATTCAATATTTTCTCGCTCACACATCTTCCTATACATGTTAACTGCTGTGAATCTAGGATGCATCGCTTCAAACTCACTTTCAGAAAAGTCTATGAAAGCACCAAGAGTTACTAGTTCTTTAGCTACATTTTGGGCATCATTCAAAGTGATCTTTAGTTTTTCTGCAATTTTTGATGAAGACATTTTTCCATAACAAGTAATTAACAAATACACTTTAGCCTGAATAGGTTCTAATCTGATTTCAGAAACCAGATCTTTTTCAATTCTAGAATCCATCATTTTTGAAATGAATTGCAATGAAATAAAACATGATCCATATAGTTACTTCTTGACCAAAAATTTTTTAGAAATTTTCAAGGAAACTATCATAGCAATGAAATAAACCATTGCGCCTAAAATTACTGCATAGATCAAATCATCAAGAAAAATCCAAGTAAGGACAAATGCAATAATCGATGGGATTGTAATAATTATGGCAATGATGCTTCCTCTCAGTACAATTTCTAGAAT
>Ga0209997_10000353_pt1 | contig 15158 bp, 14 predicted proteins | sample CR04metaG_FD_182079 | JGI IMG/M metagenome (GOLD analysis project Ga0209997, IMG submission 182079) | Deep subsurface microbial communities from Mariana Trench to uncover new lineages of life (NeLLi) - CR04 metaG (SPAdes) (version 2) | ecosystem: Environmental > Aquatic > Marine > Ocean trench...
AACTATCATTTTTTACCCCAAGTACACATTGTTCCTCACTTGTTATGATAACTGCTAGAACTCTTTCTGTATCTTGAATCTTTTTTGAAAGTTCAATTGGTATTCTTATTTCTTGATTGCTTGTGCTCTGAAGAGAAATTGCAGCAGTAACATTATTTGAAATCCTTTTGTCTATAATTATCTGAGCTGTCTCCTGAAATGTTGCAAGTCGTGGATCTTGCGCAATAACTTCAGAATAGCTGAAAACCACTATCAAAGATATAGCTAGTAAAAAGAGGAACTTATACACATGAAGCACAATTTGGCTTGAAACTATTAAGGTTACTATCCTATTTTTCAATTTTTTTTAGAAAAGATGTAATGCTTAATTTTTGAAATCCTAGTTTAAAGTTTAAATTTAGTAAATTCCCTTTCAAGTTTGACATCGGTTCAAACCGAAGGGGAACAAAGACTGGCAGTCAAAATGCGTTTAATGACTGTCAGTCGCTTTTAATTATAAAAAATTATTCATTCTAGCTTAACAACGAAATTTGTTTTACTTGTTCACTAACGTAATCAAAACCATCCTGCCAAAATCTTGAGGAGCTAATATCTATTCCATATTCATCAAGCAGTAGTTCTGGTTTTTTTGAACCTCCAGCGGCTAAAATGCTGATATAAGAAGGAACAAAGTCATCTCCTTCTTTTTTGTAACGCTGAAACAATGATAGTGCAAGTAGATTTCCAAAAGAATATGCATAGCAGTAAAACGGAGTATGAAAAAAATGTGGAATATAACTCCATTCTACTGCAAAATCATCCGAGATAGTAATTGAATTTCCAAACTCTTCTTTTAGATTATTCAAATACGTCTTTGATATTTTATCTACCGTGGTGCTTTGTGCAATTTGTTTATGCACATCAATTTCAAATAACGTAAAAAATGCCTGTCTCATAATTGTTGCATACAAATCATCTATTTTTTCAGAAAGCATGATCTTTTTTTCATTATCTGAAATTTTATCAGACAAGTAATCATACAAAAGTAATTCTGAAAACGTTGATGCAGTTTCAGCTAAAGGTAAAGGTGCATCTGAAACTAAAATTGATTTATCTGAAGCTGCTTTACTGTGTATTGCATGTCCTATTTCATGCGCAATAGTAAACAAATCTTTTGACTTTCCTGTAAAATTCAATAATACAAAAGGTGTGATTTTAGGTGATAAAGTACTACAAAAAGCTCCATCACGTTTTCCTGGTCTTATAGAAGAATCAACATGCCTTTTTACGAATACTTCTTTTGCATAGGCAGATAATTTGGGACTAAATTTTTCAAATGAAGCTAAAACACGTTTTACAGATTTGTCATATTGGTAATTTTTTTCTTTCGTTTTTGAGGCAGCTGGCGCATAAAGATCATAACGTCGAAGTTTTTTTAATCCAAGCATTTTTGCTTTCAGTAAAAAGAATTTTTGAAAAATTGGAGCATTTTTTTTACATACAGATAGTAAAGTATTCACAGTTTTTCCGTCAAGATCATTTGCAATATTTCGAATTGAGATTGGTGATTCGAATCCTCTAATATCTACGCCTTCATCTTTCCAGTTTAAAACAACATTTTGATAGATTTCCCCTAACACCCCCTTATTTTGAGAATATTTTGTTAAAAGCTCCTTGTAAGCAATCTCTCGTGCTTTTGGCTTGGTACTTCTAACATATGTAGAAAGCTCTTCTCTTGTAAGTTTCTGTTTTTTTCCATCTATCTTTACAACATATTCAAAAGCGTTTGTAATTTTGTCATAAATCTTGACTAAAGCAGTACTTCCAGTAACATCAAGTGTATTGATAATTCGTTCTTCCGGTTCAGAAAGAGAATATTTTGCAACAAGCCGTTTGTATTTTAGATATCCTGATAACTCTCCTGAATCTTTGATTAGGCGATTTGCATTTTTTTCATTGATTCCTTTTTTCCACCAGAGATCAAAAAACAATGTTTGGTTAGAAATTTCAGAACCCAATTTTGTCATTCTAGTTAGCAAAGATGTAGCTTCGTCTGATTGAGTATCACTAGAATATACTAACGAAGCATATCCTCCAATTATGCTTAATTTTTCATCTAATTCTTCTAATTCATGTAAAATTCCAAGAAATTTTTTTGATGATATTTTATTATTTAGTTTTGATTTAATTTTTGCAAAAGCTTTTGATTTTTTTTCAACTATTTTTATTTGTCTTTCAAATGCTGGACTTTTTGGATTGGCAACTAAACCTTTTAGATTCCATCTTCCAAGTTCATACTTAGTCATTTTAAATCAGATACATTGCCCCATAAAATATCAATAATATTCTTTGTGAATATAACACCATTTCCAAGGATGGTCTTGAACTGCAATCATCACAGAATGACCTGTTTCCTCAAAGTGTTTTGTTGCATGACGCCCTACAGAAGAATCACAACAGCCCACATGACCACATGTTAAGCATTGTCTAATGGCCACCCACGGTGTATTTTCTTTTTCACATTCTTCACAGCCCTTAGTATTTGGAAGTATGTCATCTACTTTTTGTTGAAAATGCTCACATTCGTCTGACATCGTCTCATCTTCAAAGTAACTTTTTGTATATATTTCATTTAAAAAATTTTATGGACCGGATGGGATTTGAACCCATGACCTTAGCGAGATTTTAACATCTTTACGCCGTGTGAGGGCGTCATCCTAGCCACTAGACAACCGGTCCAATGATTTTACAATATAGCAACTTTTTGTGTCTTTAGGTTTGAGAAAAATCTACTTTTTTACGCCAAGTGTTCTATTTTTTAATCTTAGATATCTGTTGTGACATTTTCTACATCTTGTAGCATCAATCGAATTTCTTGCACCGCAGTAAAAGCATATCTTCATGTGAAGACGCGCCCTTTGAGCTAGTTGTTTTTTTTCAGGATCAGTTATTGGCATTTGTTCATCAAAATTTTTACTTACTTTTAATTTAATCGGATTGCTTGAGTTTTTCTGCTAGTAGCATAGGAATTTCACCTGGTCTTTTTGCTACAGGAATGTTTGCCTTGTTGAACATTGATACTTTGGATTCAGCTGATCCATAATTCCCATAAACAATTGCTCCTGCATGACCCATTTTTTTTTCTTTAGGAGCGGCTCTTCCGGCAATGTATGCAACAACTGGTTTTTTGAAATTACTGTCAATTACATGTTGAGCTAATGTTTCTTCGGCATCTCCTCCGATTTCTCCAACAACTACAATTCCGTCCAAATTTGGATAGTCTGCAATCATAACAAAGGCATCAACTAACCTAGTTCCATTAATTGGATCTCCGCCAATGCCAATTGTAATGCATTGACCAAACCCCGCCTCTGAAAGGTTATATGAAATCTCATAAAGTAAAGTTCCGCTTTTTGATAGAACTCCAATATTGCCTAGCTTGAAAGGACTTGCAGGCATAATTCCTAACTTGATTACTTTTGGAATTAAAACTCCAGGAGTATTTGGCCCTATTATTATGGCGTCTTTTTTTTTAGCTAGTTCAAGTAGTTCTAGGGTGTCTCGAACTGGAACATGTTCCGGAATTGCAACTAAAAGTTTTATTCCAGCTTCTATTGCTTCTTTTGCTGCGCCTAAAAAGAACTTGGCCGGAACAAACATTATTGATATTTTAGAACCTGTAGCGTCTACTGCTTCTTTTACTGTATTGTAAACTGGAATATTTTTGTGTTTTTTTCCTCCTTTACCAGGTGTAACACCAGCTACAATGTTTGTTCCATATTCTAACATTCTTTGTGTGTGATATGATCCGTAGTTTCCAGTAATTCCTTGAATAATTACTGGTTTTTTGTTATAATCTGAATCACTAGGATTTCCTTGCAAAATTTCAGCGATACTAAGCATTTTTTCTTACCCCAATAACTGCTGCGTTAATTGCTTCTTCAACGGAATCAAACAATTGAGTTTGTGTATTCTTTAACATCTCTTTTGATTTTTCAGCTTCTGCTCCTTTCAATCTTGCATAAACAATATGGTCGATTAGTTTGTTTTTGTATGCCTTAATGAATGCTGTAGCAACAGTTGTAGTCTTTACTATTCCACCAAAAAGATTTACTAGTATTCCTTTTACATTTTCCATTTTACTAATTAGAATTAGAGCTTCATACACTGATTCTTCAGTAGCCCCGCCTCCTACATCTAGAAAACATGCAGGTTTACCGCCATTATCTGATAACATATCTAGTGTTGACATTACCAAACCTGCACCATTTCCAACAACTGCAATGTCCCCATCTAGCTCAACTAGTGAAAAACCACTTTTTTCTGCTCTCTCTTCCAGCTCAGTTTGTTCTTGATATTTTAACAGCTCAGGATGCCTAAAATTAGCATTATCATCTGTTATGATTTTACCATCTAAAGCAAGTAGTGAACCATCATCTAGGACTGCAACTGGATTAATTTCTGCTAGTTCTACCTCTTTTTCAATGGTAATCTTTGATAATTTTTGTAAAAAGTCTACAAAATCACTTACAGAATTTCCTTCAAGACCAATTTCTTTTGCTACATCTTCTGCTACCTGCTTATCAATCTCCCCTAATCCAATCTCTCGAATAACTTGATTTTTTACTGATTCAATCTCTACACCTCCGTCTGAAGACGAGATAATAGTATAGCATCGTTTTCCTCTATTCAAAAATACTGACAAATACAATTCTTTTTTAATTTCGGCCATCTTCTCAAGCAAAATAGCTCTTGTCTTTTCTCCTTTAACAGACATTTCCAAAATCTGCGGATACTTTAGTTCAAACTCATCTTGATTATGACATATTTGAATAGCGCCAGCCTTTCCTCTTCCCCCAACAGGAACTTGAGATTTTATTACAAATGGAAATCCTAATTCTTGTGCATCTTTTCGGCCTTGTTTAATATCCTTTGATGTTAGCCCTCTAGGAATCTTTATTCCATATTCTGCAAATAACTCCTTTGCCTGATATTCTAATAGGCGCATCTAAAAAAATTCCACGTTTCGTTCTTTATATTCTGTTATGATTATTTTAATTGGTCTTCAAGCAGATCAACAGTCTGTAAGAATAAATCGCGACTTTTTCTAAGAAGTCTATCTGGAAACTCATCTACTGTAAAAACAAATTGTTGTTTAAAACTAGGTGGAAGCACTCCTCCTGATGTTACAAGCTGCTCAATAACATAATCTTTTGTCAAGGTACATACTATTTCTTCATAAGAACTATCTTCTTCTTCCAATGTCTGGCGGTATAGTACTATGGGAGAATTTGTTTTTGCTACAACTAGTGAACCCTTTTTCAAAAGCTCTGATAGATGGTGTATTTGCCATGAATCTAAGCTTATTTGCTTGACCAATACTTCAATTACACTAATTTCTTATTTATTATCCCTCATTAGCTAAAAGCTAACCATTTACTCTACGGAAATCCTTATTTTCTGACCATCAACATCGTCATCTTTGTAAGATTTGCAAGATTCCTCAAAATTTACTTCTTTTACCCTTACAAGAAATGCCAGTTCGTCTTTTTTTTGCTTTATCATTCCTAGTGATTCAGAATCTAGATCAAGAATAGATGCTTTGTTCAAAATATCTGTTGGCTTGTATCCTCTCTCTTTTCGCAAAGTTTGAAGCCTTCTTGCAAGATCTTTGATTAATCCTCGTGCCATCATCTCAGAATTTCTTTCTGTAGAAATAAACACAACAAAGGTTTCGCGTTTTGCAACTGCAAATCCTTCCTTGGCCTCAAAATCAATGATAAAATCATCCTTTTCTAAATTAATTTTAGTACCTTTAATATCAAAAGTAAAATTTTGTTCTTTTTGCAGTGTAAAAGCTATCTCATCTGGCTTTGTTTCTGAGAATTTTTGTAATAGTGACCCCATGTTCTGTTTTGCTTTTGGACCAATCTTCTTTCTATTAAGCTCAATTTTAGGAACGCTTGGCAGTCGAAGTTTTTCCATCTCTATTAATTGCTCTAGCCCCTCAAAATTCTCTATTTCAAAAATTGTAACTTTTTCTACATTCAGTTGTAATCTTAGCAGCTCTGATAATGATTCTAGTTTTGATTTTTTATTTTTTTGAATACATATGAGAGCTTCATTTAATGGCCATCTTCTTTTCAACTTTCCTTTCATTCTTGCAGCAGATGAGACTGAAACAACTTCTTTTAGTAGATCAAATGATTCTTCAACAGATTCCGATACTAATGATTCTTGAATCTTGGGCCATGAATCTAAAAGAATACTTTTTTCCTTTCCAAATATGTTTTGATAAAGATACTCACTTGTAAAAGGACAAAATGGATGGATCAATATATCAAGTGTTTTCAAAATTTCATGTAAAACTGCATAGATGGCAAATCTTCTATCCTTTTTTGATTCATCTTCATCCCATAGTTCTCCTCTGGTAATTGGAATGTATATTTGACTTAATGAATTGATAATAAAATCTTCTAAAGCTTTTGCGGCTTCATGGAATTTGCATTTGTCATTAAATTCATTAGAATTTTGTATTAATTTTTGGAGTTTTGATAATAACCAAATATCTGGAGATTCTAATAATTTGTTTTCTTTTGCCCATTGAACAGTTTTTGTTTCATCAAATTTATCGTATTCACTATTTTGTTTAAAGTACAAATGTAAATGATAAAGTGTACTTAATACTTGATATGGTCTTGACATCAACTCATCTGTACTAAAGTTGAGTGGTTCTATTGGGCTTGATTTCCACATAAAGTAAAATCTTACTAAATCAACTGGATATTTTTCTAAAAGTTCCTTTGCATCAATTACGTTTCCTAAGCTTTTACTCATTTTGTTTCCATTTTTATCAAGTACATGACCTTGAAACAAAAATGACTTGTAGGGTGATGTAGGTGCATTGTTTAAAATTACATTTTCAATAAGTAATGTATATGCCCACCCTCTAGTTTGATCTATTCCCTCCGTGAGAAACGGAACAGGTATACTGTTTGAATATTCTTCATTAGTTAAAGAGGAATATGGGGCAGAACCACTATTATGCCAAGTATCAAGAACATATTCTTCTCTTTTGGTATTTTCGCCTTTACAATTTGAGCACTTTACTATAACATTGTCAATCCACGGTCTGTGCAATTCAAAGTCTGGGCCATCTGGAAGTTTGGTTGACGCATCAACAATTTCTTTTCTAGAAAAAAACCATGTTTTTTTTCCACAATCTTTACAATCCCATATTGGAAGAGGGCATCCCCAAAATCTCTCGCGCGAGATACACCAAGGATGTTTTTCTTTTATGATTCCTAAAAATCGATTCTTTGGTTGATCATAAAAATAGTTTACACTCTTAGCTGCATCAACTGCCTTATCTCCAAGTCTGTCTAGCTTGTAAAACCATCCTTTTCGTGCAAGCCATACAATTTTGTGATGAGATCTCCAACATAGAGGATAGGTGTGTTTAATTTTTCCAATTTTTACAAGGAGGTTAGCGCCTCGAAGGTCTTCTACAACTTTTTCATCAGCATCCCTTACGAACAAACCAGCATACTTTCCTGCTTCTTTTTTAAATTTGACTTCATCATCAATCGGATTGAAAACTTTTACTTTACGCTTGTTTGCAATCTTAATATCCTCTTCCCCGTTTGCGGGAGATAGATGTACAAGTCCACTTCCTGTACTTGCATCAACAAACTCTTCAGCTACAGTAATGTGAAAATTTGAATCCTGTGCACATTCTTTGAGGCCAGGAATCTGATCCAAAAGGGGATGAATGTATTTTTTACCTTCAAGCTCTTTTCCCGTTACAGTTTTTTCAATAGAATAATCTTCAACTTTAATCTCTTGCATAAATTCTTCTAATCTTTTTTCTCCAACAATCCAAGTTTCCCCATTTACTTTAACAAAACAATAATTTTCTTCAGGATTAAGACCTACCATTGCATCAGTTACTAAAGTAAATGGCATTGTTGTCCAAACAATTAGGAAAGTATCCTCATCTTGCAGCTTTACTTTGTAGTAAAGAGAAGGATCTTTTACCTCTTCATATCCTTGATTTACCTCTGAATGACTAAGTGATGTCTGACAGCTAGGACAATAAGCTATTACAGTATAATCTCCTTCTAAAATTCCATTTTCATATGCTTTTTTTAGAAACTGCCATTCTCTTTCAATAAATTCATCTTTGAATGTCCAATAAGCATCTTTTTGGTTAAATGACATTCCTAAAAGATTGTCAGTCTCTACCCATTTTTCATTGAATTTTTGAACCAGTTTTTTGCATTCAGAAACTAGTTTTTCAATTCCAACTGATTTTATGATCTGAGTCTTACCTCCAGTCACTCCTAGTTCTTTTTCTGCTTGCAGTTCCACTGGAAGCCCCTGGGTATCCCATCCAGCATTAAAAACAACCTTGTGTCCTCTAAGGGTCATGTATCTATACCATAGGTCTTTGATTACACGGCCTCTAAGGTGCCCTGCATGTGGGATACCATTCATTGTAGGCGGTCCTTCGATGAACATAATTTTTTGATCTTTTTCAGGAGACTCGAAGATCATTTTGTGTAAATCAATATTCTTAAGATAGTCTTTGATTTGTTTTTCAATTTTTTTTGATTCAAATTGTTTTTCTAACTGCATTCTATCGTTTTGGTAAATCTATGATATTATAAAGTTAGATTAGTTTTTTTCCAATCTCTACTACTCGCATTTGATCAAAATAAAATCTTGGATTATATTATAGCTTAAAAAACAAAAAATATGGTTAATGTTTTAGTGGTAGGTTCTGGTGGCAGGGAGCACTCTTTAGGTTGGAAATTATCACAAAGCACAAACGTTGACAAGGTTTACACTGCACCAGGAAATGGAGGAACAGAAAACAATGTTCCAATTCCAGTTGACAGACTTGAGGATCTAGCAGAGTTTGCTCAAAAAAATAACAGCTTTACAGTTGTTGGACCCGAAGCCCCCCTTGCTTTGGGAATTGTAGATTTTTTTGAAGAAAAAAATTTGAAGATTTTTGGACCTAACAAAAAAGCTGCACAGTTAGAATCAAGTAAGATTTGGGCAAAAAACTTTATGAAAAGAAATAATATTCCTACTGCAGAGTTTGAAATTTTTGATGATGCTAAAAAAGCAATAGAGTATGTTAAATCAATAAACCATCCAGTAGTCATTAAAGCAGATGGATTAGCTGCTGGAAAAGGCGTCATTGTTTGTAATAGTACTGAAGAAGCTCTATCTGCAATTGATACAATTCTTGTCAAGAAAACTTTTGGCGAGGCAGGAAATAGAATAATTATTGAGGAGAGAATTGATGGGGTAGAGGCTTCTTACATTTCTTTATCAGATGGTAACTTTGCTATATCTATGGCCACTAGTCAAGACCACAAGAGAATCTATGACAATGATATGGGACCAAATACTGGAGGAATGGGCGCTTATTCGCCTACTCGGTTTATTGAAAAATCAATGGCAAAAAAAATTCAAGAAAAAATTATCAACAAAACAATTGATGGAATGAAAAATGAAGGTGCATCGTTTAAAGGATTTCTTTATGCAGGAGTGATGATTAAAGAAAATGAACCATATGTTTTAGAATATAATGTAAGAATGGGAGATCCTGAATGCCAACCAATTATGATGCGAATGGATTCAGATTTGTATGATTATCTTTTAGCAAGTACTACAGGAGCACTCTCATCACTACCACCCATATCATGGAAAAACCAAAGTGCTGTCTGTGTTGTGTTAGCATCAAAAGGATATCCTGAAGCATATCCAAAAAATGAAGAAATAACTGGACTTGATTTTTCTTCAGATGAAACATTTGTTTTTCATGCTGGAACCAAAAAAGAAAATGACAAAGTGTTGACAAACGGGGGGAGAGTTTTAGGAGTAACTGCTCTTGGTGATTCGTTACAACAGGCAATATCAAATGCATATTCTGCAGCAGATAAAGTAAATTGGCCTAACAAGTATTCAAGACTGGATATTGGGAAAAAGGGACTAGCTAAACTTTGAAGTTTCTATGATTTTTTCTTCTGTTACTATCCAATCAATTTTTACATCTTTTTCAGAAAACGGAATCGATTTTACAAGTTGTTTTGAATAAGTAAGAGATATGGTTTTTGCATTTGAGGATGCAAGAAATCTATCATAATACCCATATCCATATCCCAGTCTAACCCCATTTTTTGTAATTCCTACCGTTGGCACCAAAACAATCTCAATTCCTTCTAACTCTGAACAATTTTCTTTAGGCTCCATTATTCCATAAGATCCTTTTTCTAAATCCTTTAAACCCTCAATTTTTCTAAAACTCAAATTATTTTTAACTACTTTGGGTAAACAAATCTCTTTACCATTGCCTAAGAGCCCTTGCATAATATCTTGAGTTAGTACCTCACTTCCAATTGGATAATAACATGCAATCTTTTTTGCATTCCCAAAAATTTCTATTTGCTTTAGTCTATTGTAGATTTTATGGCTTGCAAGTTTGATAAAATCATATGATGTCGTGTCTCTCCTTTCTAGCAATACCTTTCGAAGGCTTGATTTTTCTGAATTAGTTTCCAAACCCTTTACTTAATGATGCAGCAGTCACTGTATTTCTTATTAACATAGAAACGGTCATGGGTCCTACTCCTCCAGGAACTGGTGTAGCGTAGGAGGCTTTTTCAATAATTTTTTCGTAGTCAGCATCACCTGTTAGTTTCCCATCAATTCTGGAGATTGCAACATCGATTACGACGGCTCCTTCTTTAATCATATCTGGAGTTAGAACAAATTTTGATCTATCGCCTACCGCTGAAACTACAATATCTGCATTTTTAGAAATTTCCTTTAGGTTTTTAGTTTTAGAATGACAAGTAATCACTGTAGCATTTTTTTCTAATAACATATGGTATAGAGGCTTTCCAATTAGATTACTTCGGTTAATAATTACAACAGTCTTTCCTTCCAGATCTATATCATAATAATCAAACATTTCCATAATTCCTGATGGAGTACACGCCTTTAGAATCGCTTTTCTCATTGATAGCAATCCCATATTGTGTGGTGTAAGACCATCAACATCTTTAATTGGAGATATTCTAGATATAGTCACAAATTCATCTAACTGATCAGGAAGTGGGAGTTGAACTAGGATTCCATGAACTTTACTGTCATTGTTTATTGAATCAATTAACTCGTTTAGTTCATTTTGAGAAATTAATTTTGATGGATTATGATCTTTAGTAATTATTCCAACTTCTTGACAAGCTTTGTGCTTATTTTTTACATACATTGCTGAAGCAGCATTGTCTCCAACTAAAATAGTTGCCAGGCATGGCTCGATTCCCTGTTTTTTTAATTCTTCAACTGACTTTCTTACTCTTTCTTTAACTGATTTTGCAACTTCAAGCCCGTCAATTTTTTTTCCAGTCAATATAGTTGTGCCTTGATCTTGATATTTAATTCTGGTGCTCAATTTGAGAATATGTCCTAATCTTTAAAGATAAAGTAATAATTGTATCAATGATGAAACTTGAATTTGACACTAATGACTATCTAAACGAAATTAAAAATAACAATAACGAATACTTTCATACTTTTATTAACAGGCAAAGTCTTGCTGCGGGAATTTTATTTTTAAAACCTGGAGAACATGACACTCAAGAACCACATGATACAGATGAAATTTACTATATAATCAGAGGCAACGGTTATCTCAAAATAAAACAAAAAGATTATCCAGTCTCAGAGGGCAAAGTTTTTTTTGTTGCAAAAAATGTAAGGCATTATTTTTTTGGAAATACCAAAGATCTTACAGTTTTGTATTTTTTTGGTGGATCTGATTCTTAATCTTTATTCTATAAAGTAAACCTGTTTTAGAGTGTCTGAGAGAGGAAGCGGGTTACTTAATGAACTCCAAACAAATGTCTCTATAGAATAATTTCCGCTTTTAGTAGCGCTCCATGATTGTGATACTTCAAGATCTTGATTAGGTGACAATTGTCCTCGAATCCAAGATAATGAAACAATTGTACCATCAGTTTCTTTGATTTGTATTATGAAAACAAAATCTTGTTCATATTCTTGATTATTATGAACTGCGCCCACAATTTGGAGTTGGTCATTAGTTTTTGGTGCTAAAATTAATTCTCCAGAACTATCTGAAATTACATTATTTTTGATTGTAATTCTATCCGTAGGGGGAATATTTGATACAAATTTTGCTTGACTTGATATTTTTAAATTATCTGAGATACTATAAGGAGTAGGAAGTGTATAGTCATCATATTTTACACTAATGAAATCATCAGGAATAGCAAATAATCTATTTCCGCTTGAAGATTGACTTTGGGTAAATGAAATAGATGCTTCAAACATTCCCGAATCTTCTGATGTTTCAATTACATTCACGAGAATTCCTGCGATATCAGAGTCTGAAGAAATTTCCACCTCAAATTGATCAACTGCCTCTGGATTTAGATTCATATCAAGATCAACTACTCGAATAATTGCAGTTTCGCCAATTGAATAATCAGACTTCATAAATCTTACATCTCCAATATTCCAACTAACTTCTACCGATTCAATTAAAACCACTCCATCAGCAAACTCAAAGGAAATTGTAATTCCCCCATCTCGCTTAGTTTCTAAAAAACCACCTGTGGGCCCATTTCCAAAAGTTCTAGGATTAGTATCTGGTATACCATCTCCATTTACATCATGTAAAAATCCTGTAAGAATTACTTCTCCAGTAAACATTCCACTATTTGGGTCTGTTTCTGTTAATTTGTATGGTTCTAATTCATTTTCAGATGTTGAAATTTTAATAAAGTGTCCCTCTTGAATTCCAATTGAATCAATTCCATGTTTGTCAGCATTCCAACTTGGTGCTAATATTGTGATTTGAATTTTGTCAGTCCATGTATACACCTGTTTGTCGGTAAAGATTGGTGAGTATGGATTGTTGTAATCTGGTATGGTTTCAGCCAAGGCAGAAAACCCGAGAAGTATTGTAAGAATTACTGCTGATTCTATCAATTCACTCTTTGTTAGAAAACTAGGCTGATTTAACCATTAAACAAAACTAGAATAATATTACCTGAATAAAACAGGAGTAATGTTTTATTATTATATAACAGGGTTTTGGCTGTGTTAAGTAAATTCTCTATCATTTTTTTCGGATTTTTGGTAACAAGTGTAATGCTCCCACCATTTTCAATCGTAGATGGTGATTCAGAAATAAAGGGTATTTCTGCATCAATTGCATTGGATAGAAGCACGTATCCTATACCTAGTGAATTAAACAATCTTGAGATTAGTATTAGAATTTTTGATCCAGATTTTGATAAATCTCCTAACGGTATCGACCAAATTTCTGAAGATCTTTCAGACGAGCCTGGAGTGGGACCTGTAAAGATTTCAATTATTAGAGGACATTCAGTTGTTTTAGGTTATGCTGGAGGAACTTCATCAAACAATGGAAAGCTTGATTCTAAACCAATTGAGATTATCCCATCTGAAAAATCTCAGATAAAACAATTTGGTCCAATAATGGAAACCTCGCCAACTTCTGGAATTTTTGAGTTTGATGTGGTAATAAAAAACATTGATGGACCAGAAAGTTCTAAATGTCCGGTTTCAAACGAAGCTCAAATTAGATTTGATGATTCCACTGCATTATCAAGACACTGCATATTACAAGGCGATATCATCTTAGTTGAATTTACAGATCCTTCTGATGTTTCTGGAAATCCCAGAACGGTTACTGCATCTGGAACTTTTACTCTTCTGAATCCTTCTCCTTCCTATGGTTCAAGTTCAGAAAAAATTACTGCCTCAAAAACCGTGAGGATTGGTCATCCTCTAACATTGTTACTTTATGATTCTAATTTGAATCTAGATAGCGACAGAGCTGAAACTTATACTCTGGATCTTATCCAGTTTGAATCAAAAAACATTAGAACTACGCTCGGACCTGTTGGAGGGTTTCAAAATGAATTTAATCCAAAACCATCTGCGTTAAGAGAAACTGGAGATAATACTGGTATCTTTTATACGGTAATTGAAATTCCAAGAACAATTGATGGCAAAAGAATTGATGTAAATGAAAAAATTGAATTTGAATATACCCAGAGAGGCTTGGGTGCTTTCTTAGCAGTTCATCAAGGCACCTATTCTTCTAAACTTACTTCTAATCATCCCTCTGAATCAGATTCAATTAACATAGAAAATTTTCGTTCTACTCAATTAGATGAGATTACATGCAAAAATATGTTTGTGAAAATTTTCAAGTATGATGATTCACCTGCATGCGTAAAACCAAAAACTGCTGAAAAATTGATTGAACGAGGATGGGCCAGACCTAATCCTTGATGATTGTTCTTCTTCCTTCAATCATAATCTTTTTTTCTGCAAATAATCTAATTGCTTCTGGATACATTTGATGTTCTTTTACAAGAATTCTTTTTGATAGAGTTTTTTCAGTATCATTATAATTTACCTTCACAACAGCTTGAATAATTACTGGCCCAGTATCTACTCCATCATCCACAAAATGAATTGTACACCCAGAATATTTTGCCCCATACTTTATAGCCTGTTTTTGAGCATCTAGCCCAGGAAATGATGGCAAAAGTGCAGGATGAATATTCATAATTCTATTTTTATATTTTCGAATAAATTGAGGACTGATTATTCTCATAAATCCAGCAAGACAAATTAATCCATTTTTTGGCGTTATGTCATATTTTGTTAAAACAGATACAATTTTTTTGTCATACTCCCATCTATCGCCTTTTAATCCCACACTTTCAATCACCTCTGTTTTAACCCCAAGTTTTTGTGCAATCTTTAGACCTCTTGCATCCGGTTTGTTAGAAATTACAACTTTGGGATTAATTGGAATTTTTTTACTTTTAATGGATTTTAAAATAGCCTCCATATTACTTCCTCTTCCAGAAATCAATATTGCAAGATTTTGCAAGTATAGTCAAAACTTGTTCAATCCTGCAATTTATATCAAATCTTGTTATCGTAATTTTGTTTGCCTTCAGCTGTACGTATGACAAAAAATGGTATTGTATACAAGAAAAATTCAACCCAAGTCTATCTTGATCCAAAAAGTGTTGTTTCGAACGGTGTAAATTTCATATCTCACGCTCATTCTGATCATCTCCCCTCAAAAA
>Ga0209997_10000355_pt1 | contig 15127 bp, 11 predicted proteins | sample CR04metaG_FD_182079 | JGI IMG/M metagenome (GOLD analysis project Ga0209997, IMG submission 182079) | Deep subsurface microbial communities from Mariana Trench to uncover new lineages of life (NeLLi) - CR04 metaG (SPAdes) (version 2) | ecosystem: Environmental > Aquatic > Marine > Ocean trench...
ATTCCAATAGTCCTTTTCGTACGAAAGGTTCGCCACCAGTAATCCGCAACTTATTTACACCAAGATCCTGAAATATCTGAATAAGCTGTTCCATTTCTTCAAATTGAAGAATATGATCACGGCTGTTTAAAGGAATCCCTTGGGCGGGCATACAATATTGACAGCGCAGGTTACAGCGGTCGGTAACAGCCAACCGCAGATAATTCATCTCTCTGCCAAAAGGATCGACAAGTAGGGTTTCGGGACTTGCTGATGTTTGCAGTTTGTTTGTTACAAATTTCATTTTTACTCCTTTTCAAATACGGGAGGCGCTGCTGTTTCCGGCAACACCCTATCGGTCTCAAACCATATGAAAAACTTAGGCTTTTTGGCTCGGAGTTATTAAGCTTATAGTTTAAATATTAAATATCTTTTTTAGTCATGTGGTTATTGTCCACACTTAAAGATTTTAAATTATTTTTGTAAATATTATTATTAACTTAGGTTTCCTGTAATTAAGACACAAATACCAGTAGATAAATATATCTAGTGTTTAAGCAATATATTTTTTGTGTGGAAAATTTGTACATCGTTAATTAATAGTACTGAAAGATTATCTCAGTTTCTCTTAATCAATTTACCATTATCAGGTATTACAATAAATTGAAATTACTGTAAAATATTATTTACCAGCCATATGTGGAGTGGGGATAATTCTTTAAATATTTTATAAACGAAGTTTACATATGATCCCCCATCCAGCTCGTTCAATTTTTTACCATCATACCAGGCATAAATTCCGTTGTACAGAAGATAGTCGGCATACTTACTATTCGGATCATAACCTCGTGGTGTTTTTTTATAATGTTTACCGTTAACTGTGTAAATACCTTTTTTAGTTATTTTCTTTACGATTGAATCCAATACTTTTCCTTTTGCAGAATCGGAAACAGTATCCCGGTATTTTTTAAGATGTTCTTTTGAGAACAGATACATTCCACCGCCGATAGCAAATCGTTTTGGTTCTAAGTGAAAATAAAATCCGCTTCCCTCCATTTTTTTACCGGGACCTTCCCAAAAATACAGACCCATATTAGTTTTATATGGTTCCCTGTTTTTACTAAAGCGTACATCACGGTAAATTCTGAAAATTGATTTATCAATCTTTGGTATTGCATGAATGTGCGGAGAAATCTTTTGAAGTTTTTCTCCCATCTCTACTACAAATTGAATTGCAGGATCAAGAAAATCTTTATCGTAAAGGTTTCTGTTGTCTGAAAACCATTCTCTGTTATTATTTTTAGAAAGCTTTTTAAGAAAAGCCACTGTGCCTTTAGGAAAGCTGCTTAATCTTTTGTTATCCATATATCTTCAAATTTAAATTCTTTTTCTAAGTATAATAAAGATCAGAACAAAAGTGAAATTTTCCGTTCCGTTTAAAACTATGAACAAGTTAGCATTTATTCGGGCGAGTGGAATGCAATGTTATTTCCTTCTGAATCGATGAACATTACCATGTACCATATCTAATTATTTCTTTACATTATGAGTTACTTTATTGCTGTTAAAGCATTATGAGAGGATTATTTATTGTTAATAACTGGTTGATATGTTGATGAATAATTGTTAACAAGCTAAAGTTATCCCAGCCTGTGTTTATAACAAGGAGTTAATGACAACTAATAAACATGCTAAATTTGATATTTATACAGATAAGTTATTGTAAAATATGCTAATGCATTGTTTTCAACATATTAACATTGTAATTATTACAATTAATAAGTAAATATATATATATATTAATTATAACAATGTTAGTAAATGCTTTTAATATATGAGATTATACCAAATTTGTGTAATTTTCCAATATTTCCTTTGGCTTAAATTTTGATTAAAAATATTGTTTTTGGATAAGAAATTAAATTATTGAGGAAAAGATGAAGAAAATATTAACCATAATTGCATTTTTAGCAATCTCAATGTCGTTTTTGTCGGGGTGTTCTGAATCTGTGGGTACCAAAATCACACTCCAGAATTTTGCATCAAATAAGATTTTTGTAAATTTCAGAGCTTCCCTAATTACTGTAGAAGCCGGTAAATCTGTTGATATAACAGACACACCAAAAGGAACATATGCATATCAAACTACCTTCCAAATCCCACCCGGCGCAACTTCTTCGTCGGCAGAAGGTGACATTTCAGGCGAGATAGAATTATTTGCCGGAACCAGGGTATTGATTGTTTATGGCAGCACTTTTGTTGATGGTGTTTATATAATCAACGCTACAAAAACCACTTCAGATGACTTATCCGGTGGTGGTGGCATAGACCCAGTAGGTCCGTAATTTTACAGATTAAATAATAATTTTACAATTTTTACCTACTATTTTTTAATAGTTTAAATTTTTAGTAAAAACAGTTTAATTCCTGCCATTAATATCCCACTTTTGCATTGAGATTGGACTCTCATTTTTGTATTTTACTGTGTTAAATTTGGAGAGAATTTTTATGGAATTTAAAGTAAACAGTAAGGTACTTGAAAAGCTTCTAAGCAAGATTATCCCAGCGGTTCCTACCCGCACACCAATGCCAATTTTAGAAAATTTTCTATTCGATATTAAAGACGGTGCTATGTATGTAAGTGCAACTGATTTAGAGATTGCACTTAGGTCATCTATTAATATTGCATCGGATGAAAACCTGAAAATGGTTATACCAGCACGCCTTCTTTACGATATTATCAGATCGCTTGGTGAAACACAAATTACGTTTAATACCGATGGCGGATCGAAACTCAAAATAACTACCGATTCCGGCGTTTATAATATTGGATATTCTTCTTCCGAAGATTTTCCTGAAATTCCTGTTGTATCGAAGGATAAAGAAATTGTTATAAATGGTTTGGATTTGAAAAAAGCAATCGATCAAACTTCTTTTGCTATGAGTAAAGAAGATATGAGACCTGCTATGACAGGAACATTACTTGAGTTTACCCCGGATGGACTAAGGTTTGTTGCTACGGACGGACATAGGTTAGTTAAATTCATTAACAAGAATATAAAATCAGAAACTGAAGAACAGTACATAATTCCCGAACGTGCAATATCAGTGCTTTCTAAATTATTAGATGATGCTGATGTTAAAATTTATCTTAGTAAATCAAATGCTTCTTTTCATTTAGGTGATATTGAATTTGTATCAAGATTGATTGCCGAAAAATATCCCGCATACAACAGTGTAATACCTCTTGAAAATGAAAACAAACTTTTTGTTAACAGAGACATTCTTAATTCAGCTATAAAGAGAATGATGTTGTTTTCTTCATCAAGTTCAAAACAGGTTAAATTCTCGATCAGCAACAATAACTTGGAAGTTTCGGCTGAGGACATTGATCATGGTTCGGATGCAGTTGAAAATATAGAATGTAAATATGATGCCGATTCTATGGATATTGGGTTTAACACAGCTTATGTTAACGATATTTTAAATCATGTTGATGATGAAAGTGTTGTTTTTAAACTTCATTCCCCCACTAAAGCTTGTATTATTGAACCCGAAACAGTGAAGGATACCGAAGAACTTATGTTGCTGCTTATGCCTGTTCGGTTAAATAGTTAAAAATGATTCTGGCTTCGATAAAGCTGAGGAACTTTAGGATACACGAAAACGTTGAACTTAAATTCGCCGGGAACTTAAACTACATAGTTGGCGGTAACGGACAAGGTAAAACCTCTATCCTCGAATCTATTTATTATTTGTGTACTACAAAAAGTTTTGATGCTAAAACAGATAGCGAGGTAGTTAGGTTTGGTAATGAAAAATTTGAAATAAGCGGGGAGTTTATTGGACTAACAGAGGATGAAGTTAGGGTGGCGTTTGATAATATTGAAATGAAAAAGTTCTATTTACTGAATGAAAAACAACTACGTAAATCATCTGATGTTATTGGCAGGTTTCCTGTTGTTCTGCTTACACCTGCTGACCATGCTATAACACAAGGTGTTCCCGGGCAAAGAAGAAAGTTTGTTGATTCTGTAATTTCACAGGCGAGTAGTACATACTTAAAAATTTTGCTTGATTATAACCGTACATTAAAGCAACGCTCTTCGCTGCTTGGCAAAATGAGGGAATACAGAAGTACCGAAATGATGAATGAATTTGATGCATGGACAGAAAAACTTATTGAAACCGGAGCCGATTTAATTGAACGCAGAATAAAATTTATTAGTGAATTTAGTTCATATGTTAGAAACTCGTATTATAGAATTATGAACGAAGAAGAACAACCGCGCATTGATTATTATTATTTAAATGGATTTAAAGATTTAAAGGTGAAGGAACACTTCACAAAATTATTGAAGGAAAATAAAGAAGACGAACTAAGAAGAGCTGCTAATCTTGTTGGTCCGCATAAAGATGATTTTATTTTTACAATAAACGATGTGAACTTAAAAACGTATGGATCGCAGGGACAGCATAAAACATATCAAGCCGTTCTAAGGTTTGCAGAATTTTTCTACTTAAAGGATATCACATCTAAAACACCCTTATTTTTACTTGATGATGTCTTTGGTGAACTTGATGCCGCTCGCGCTCATAAAATAAGTGATTATCTAAAGGAAGTGGGACAAGTATTTGTTACACTTACTGATTTCGGAAACTTTTCATTCCTTAAAAAAGATGGAGATGATAATCTTATAAAACTTAACGGCGGTGAAATAGTTTATGTCTGAAGGATTTAAAAGTTTGAAAGATGTTTTCAGTACCGAGCCACAATTGATAAATGTTCGGCGGATTGTTAAGTCGTCTGATGTAGTTATTGATTTTGATAAAATTTTTCCAGGATTGAAAAAAATTGCTGTACCCCAAAAAGTTGATAAGATGTTTTTGAAATTAAAAGTTTCAAACTCTGTTTGGCGAAGCGAATTGAAATTTAAAGAACATGAAATAGTTGAAAAGATAAATAAGTTTTACAACGAAGAAAGAATAAAAGGAATAAAATTTACTAACTGAATATGAAAGTATAATACAGAGAATTTATATGGCTAAGAAACAATCAACACCAGAATACAACGCAAAAAATATTAATGTTTTAAAAGGGCTTGATGCTGTTAGGAAAAGACCTGCAATGTACATTGGCGATGTAAGTTCACGTGGGCTGCATCACCTCGTTAACGAAGTTGTTGATAACAGTATTGATGAATCTCTTGCTGGGTTTTGCGATAAAATTGAAATAACTATTAGAAAAGACGGAAGTATTACGGTGGAGGATAACGGTAGGGGAATACCGGTAGACATTCATCCCGAAGAAAAAAGATCGGCTCTTGAAGTTGTAATGACTGTTCTGCATGCTGGTGGAAAGTTTGATAAAAACAGTTATAAAGTTTCGGGCGGATTGCACGGTGTAGGAGTATCGGTGGTTAATGCTTTGGCAGAGCGGTTAAAAGTTGAAGTAAGAAGAGACGAAAAAATTTATTTTCAAGAATTCAAAAGAGGTGTTCCGGTAGCCAAAGTAAAAGAGACAGGTAAAGCGCGTAAAAATGAATCCGGCACAAAGATTACCTTCTTCCCCGATCCAGAAATATTTAATACCACCGAGTTCAAGTTCAGCACACTTGCTGAAAGAATGCGTGAGCTTGCATATCTGAATAAAACTATCACAATAATAATTAAAGATGAAAGAAACGGCGGCGAAGAAGAAACGTATCATTTTAAAGGCGGGTTGATAGAGTTTGTACAATACTTAGATGAAAACAGACAGCCGCTGCATAAAACAGTTTACATAGAAGGAATAAAAGATAACACCCCGGTTGAAATAGCTTTTCAATATACAGACCGTTACACCGAAAACATTTTTTCGTATGTGAATAATATAAATACTACGGAAGGCGGTACTCATCTATCGGGATTTAAAACAGCGCTTACACGAACACTGAATAATTACGCTTATAAGAATAAACTGATCAAAGAAGGAAAAATAAACTTAACAGGAGAAGATTTTAGAGAAGGGCTAACTGCGGTTCTCTCTGTTAAAGTTGCTGAACCCCAATTTGAAGGACAGACAAAAACAAAACTTGGCAACAGCGAAACAAGGTCTGCGGTTGAAATGTTGGTGGGTGAAAAGCTTACGGATTTTCTTGAAGAGAATCCTGCGATAGGAAAAAAAATAATTGAAAAATGTTCACGGGCTGCGGAAGCAAGAGAAGCAGCAAGAAAAGCTCGCGACCTTACACGCAGGAAAAACGCATTGGATACTATGCACCTTCCAGGTAAGCTGGCAGATTGCTCAATAACCGATCCCGAACATTGTGAAATTTATATCGTTGAAGGCGACTCGGCGGGCGGTTCTGCAAAGCAGGGGCGTGATAGAAAATTCCAGGCAATACTTCCGCTTAAGGGAAAAATACTTAATGTTGAAAAAGCAAAAATTAATAAAATACTTGAGAACAACGAAATAAAAGCGATCATCTCAGCTATTGGTGCCGGAATAGGTGTGGATTTTAATGAGGAAAAAGCAAGATATGGAAAAATAATTCTGATGACTGATGCTGATGTCGATGGAAGCCACATAAGAACCTTGCTGCTGACTTTCCTTTACAGATATATGCAAGAGTTGATAACGGCAGGAAAGGTTTATATCGCTCAACCACCGCTTTACAAAATAAAAAAAGGAAAGGAAGAATTTTATGCTTTCGATGAGAAAGAGAGAAATGAAATTCTGAAAAGACTTAAGGTAAAAGGAAACGGCAAAGGACCGTTAGATGAGAAGAACTTAAAGGGTGTCAGTATCTCCCGCTATAAAGGTCTTGGCGAAATGAATCCAGAACAGCTTTGGGAGACAACAATGAATCCTGAAACAAGAACGGTTTTGCAAGTAATGATTGAGAGCGCCGCTGCTGCCGATAAAATATTTGAAACCCTGATGGGAGATGACGTTGAACCCCGCAGAGCATTTATTGAGAAAAATGCTAAGTATGTTAAAAACTTAGATATATAATCACACAGTTTTAGAATTACATTGAAGGAATAAAGTTTTACAATGCCAACGATTTTTGATAAAATAATACCGGTTTCACTAGAAGAGGAAATGAAATCCTCTTACATCGATTACTCAATGTCTGTTATTGTTTCTCGTGCCTTACCCGATGTGAGAGACGGGTTAAAACCAGTGCATCGAAGAGTTTTATATGGAATGCACGAATTAGGAATGGGGCATAACAAACCATATAAAAAATCAGCGAGAATAGTTGGTGAGGTGCTTGGTAAGTTTCACCCGCATGGTGATTCAGCTGTTTATGATAGCATGGTAAGGATGGTGCAGAGTTTCTCTTTACGCTATCCGCTTGTTGATGGGCAGGGCAACTTCGGTTCGGTTGATGGAGATTCACCCGCAGCAATGCGTTACACAGAAGTTCGTTTGCGTAGAATTTCTGAAGAGATGCTTCGCGACCTTGATAAAAACACGGTTGCATTCACACCTAACTTTGATGATTCTCTTCAGGAACCAACTGTGCTTCCGTCATACCTTCCAAACCTATTAGTAAACGGGTCAAGCGGCATTGCTGTTGGTATGGCAACCAACATACCGCCTCACAATTTAAATGAAGTCATTGATGGCATTATTGCTTTGATGAGAAATCCCGATCTGACCAATGAAAAGTTAATGAAGTACGTAATTGCACCGGATTTTCCAACAGCCGGAATAATATATGGTTTTGAAGGCGTTAAATCTGCATACACTACCGGCAGGGGAAGAATTGTTTTACGTGCAAGGGCAAACATCGAAACGTTAAAGAACAATAGAGAAAATATTATTATTACCGAGCTTCCGTACCAGGTTAATAAAGCAAACCTTATTGAAAAAATCGCCGATCTTGTGAGGTCCGGGAAAATAACAGAAATCTCTAATCTTCGCGATGAATCTGACCGCGATGGAATGCGTGTTGTAATTGAACTTAAACGTGATGCACAACCGGCGGTTGTATTAAATCAATTATTCAAGCATACACAAATGCAAACAACGTTCGGTGTTATTATGCTTGCACTTGTAAACGGAATTCCGAAAGTATTACAGCTTAGAGAAATGATGCAGCACTTTATTGATTACAGAATGGATGTGCTGATTAAAAGAACTCAATATGAATTGGATGCTGCTGAAAGAAGAGCACACTTACTCGAAGGCTATATAATTGCGCTTGATAATATTGACGCAGTTATACGGACAATAAAGAAATCTAAAGATGTTGAGACTGCAAGAAATAACCTGATGAAAAGCTTCAAGTTAAGCGAAGTGCAGGCAAAAGCTATTCTTGAAATGCGATTGCAGCGTCTTACAGGTCTTGAAAGGAAGAAAATAGAAGATGAATATAAAGAGACAATAAAACTTATTGAGAATTTAAAAGGCATCCTTTCAAACGATGAGAGAAGATATTCTATTATTAAAGAAGAACTGCTTGAGGTTAAAAAAAGATACGGCGACGAAAGAAGAACTGAGATTGTTTACAGCACCGAAGACTTTTCTTTAGAAGATATAATTGCGGAAGAAGATGTTGTTGTTACAATTTCCCATAACGGGTTTATAAAAAGATTTCCGGTTAGCGGGTATAGAAGACAGGGTAGGGGCGGAAGAGGTGTAACTGGTGCTGGCACAAAGGACGATGACTTTATAGAACATATGTTTATTGCTTCAACGCATCAGTATATCCTGTTCTTTACTGATAAAGGAAAAATTTATTGGCTGAAAGTACATCAATTACCCGAGGGTGGAAGAGCCACACGCGGAAGGTCTATTATCAATCTATTGCAGAAGGATAAAGAAGAACTAGTCACAGCTTTTGTTACCGTTAAAGAATTCTCGGATGACAAATACCTTGTAATGGCAACTGAAAAAGGCACAATAAAGAAAACAGTTCTCTCTGCTTATGGAAACGTAAGAAAGGGTGGAATTAACGCTATCAACCTTGTAAAGGGTGATAGGTTAATTGAAGTTATGATGACCGATGGAAATAACGATATTGTTCTCGGAACAAGAAACGGTTTTGCAATAAGATTTCACGAAAAAGACGTACGCTCTATGGGAAGAACAGCCACAGGAGTAAGGGGCGTTCGACTAAGTAAAGACGATATTGTTGTTGGGATGCTCGTTATTAAACATCAGGGTGCAAGCATACTTGTTGTTACAGAACATGGTTACGGTAAACGTTCCGATATTAAAGATTACAGAATAACCCGGCGGGGCGGAAAGGGTGTGATTACTGTTAAAACCACACCAAAGGTTGGTAAGATGATAGCACTTATGGGTGTTGTTGATAAAGATGAGCTTGTTATAATTACAACAAAAGGAATGGTAATAAGGCAGGCGGTTAAAAACCTTCGTGTGATAGGCAGGAATACTCAAGGTGTTAAGGTAATCAATCTTAAAGAAAGAGACTCTATTGCAGATATAGCAAAGGTTGTTACCGAAGATGAAGATATTAATGGGAAAAATGAAAATAACGGGGAGCTAATAAAAAGTTAAACCGTAAACTAATAGTTTAATTGCTATGTGTATTAAAAAGGCGATCATTGTTGATTGCCTTTTTACTTTTATAAAATAAAACTTCTAATAATCTTAAAGCAAAGACATTAACGATTCACGGTGTGCTTCAATTGTTTTATCAATGTCTTCATTACTGTGTGCTGTTGAAACAAACAGAGCTTCAAACTGTGCCGGGGCAAGGTATATTCCTCTTTGCAGCATTTGATGATAATACTTTCCGTATAGTTCTGTGTCTGATTTAACTGCGCTGTTAAAATCTTCAACAGGCTCTTCAGTAAAGAACAGACACATCATAGAACCAACCCGGTTCATCGCATAGTTTTTTCCTATTGATTTAAGATTTTCTTTAAATCCGGTTTCCAGGTAAGATGATTTTATTTCTAATTCATCATATAATTCCGGGTGCTTTTTAATGTGACTTAATGCAGCAACACCTGCAGCCATTGCTAAAGGATTACCGCTTAATGTTCCTGCCTGATATACCGGTCCTACTGGTGCAATCATATTCATTATTGCTTCCTTACCGCCAAACGCACCAACTGGCAATCCGCCGCCGATAATTTTTCCGAATGTTGAAATATCTGGAGAAATGCCCAAAACTTCCTGTGCACCGCCGGCAGCAACACGAAAGCCCGTCATCACTTCATCAAATATCAACACAATATTTTCTTCATCGCACAATGATCTCAGTTCCGATAAAAAATTTATTTTAGCTGGCACTACGCCCATGTTTCCGGCAATCGGTTCAATAATTACCGCTGCTATCTCACCTTTATTTGTTTTCAATAGTTTTTTTACCGATTCAATATTATTGTAATCTGCTACCAAAGTATCTGCAGCATTGCCTTTTGTTACGCCGGGACTTGTAGGCACACCAAGAGTAAGTGCTCCGGAACCCGCTTTTATTAAAAAGTAATCTGCATGACCATGATAACAGCCCTCGAATTTTATGAACTTTTCTTTTCCCGTATAACCGCGTGCAGCACGGATTGCACTCATTGTTGCTTCCGTACCGCTGTTTACCATTCTAACTTTCTCAACCGATGGAACGAGTTCAACAATTAACTCTGCCATTTTTATTTCGAGCTCGGTTGGTGCACCAAAACTTGTTCCATTTTCTATTGCATTAAGCAGTGCTTCTTTTATAAATGGCGGATTGTGTCCGAAGAGATGTGGTCCCCAGCTTCCTATGTAATCTATATATTCATTTCCATCGGCGTCATAAAATTTTGAACCTTTGCCGTTTGTAATAAATAAAGGATCGCCACCTACGGATTTAAATGCACGCACAGGAGAATTCACTCCCCCGGGAATATATTTTTTTGCTTGTTCAAACAGTTGCTTGCTTTTTTCTGTATTCACTTTAATGCCCTGTTTTTTATAGAAAAATTATAAATCATATTTAATAATATCCTTCCAACAAATAAGCACCTGTACCACTGTTTGTTGAAATAGTCCACTTATCATGATTAGGTTTATTTAGTGGTGCTATAAACATATATTGCTGCCGTGAGTAAATGATTGGTTGATTAGGTAATCCAATTACTTAACTCTTCTCCACGAGTGCGTAGATAATTCCTGCTCAGATTTATCTGCGCACATTTTTATTTTTTGTAAAGAATATTGTAATCCCTTTCTTTTCCTATATCCCAAAATTTTTCAGGTACAACTTTCCAGTTACCAATAATTTTTGGAGTTATCTTTTTTCTCTTTTCAATCCATTTCATCATATAAAAACGAAGGTCTTTATCGGTTGAAGTAATAACCCTTTTGGAAAGTTCTTTCTCAGAAATTCCTGCACCATGTGTTAGATGTCCTCCCCCACCGTTACCGCGGTAAGAGTTTATTGCCACATTATACTTCTCAGTTAATATGAAAGGCGAACCGTTGGATAACGATTTTATATCAACTCGTTTACCATCGGGTTTTGTTACATCAACCGTGTACTTTATACCCGCAGCGGAAGAAAAATTATAATATCTTTGAGCCAGCATCGGCGAACGGGTTCGTTCTGAATAAATCAGGTTACCTTCCTCGTCCTTTGTAAAGTTAAGAAGATGCTCATTTTCGCTTTCCATTAAATTAAACCATTCGGCAAAAGAGTATTCCAAATAATCTTTTATTTCCTGTCCCGTAAGTTCCATTGTATAAAGAAAGTTTTCATACCTGTAGAGTTTGAACATGTCTCGTACATAAATCCAGCCGCTGTCTATTTCTGCGTTGAAAGACAATGGTGAAGCAAAAGATATGTCGGCATCCGTAGTTTCAAGCTGAAAAATATGGATGAGGTCAATAAATTCAGATGGTCCGAAAATGGATGCCTTCGATGAAATTGATTTGGTTATCACTCCGAGCGGTTTTGCCACATATTTTTCTGTAATGCTTAAGTTTATCATAAACTTGCTCATAAAGTTATTATCAGGACGGTACTTTGCAATTTCAACAATATCACCCGTAATGCTTTCCTTCGTCCATTTATTCAATGTGGAATCTAAACTCATTGTTACTGTTGCAACGGCTACTGTTCTCGCGCGAGATAATGGACCGAGGATTAAAACAGAATCGTTGTTTGTATTAACCGTCTTAAAATTCCACCCGGCATGATCATGCCCGACAAACACAATATCAAAACCGGGAACCTGTTCTGCAACCAACTGACTTGCGTTTTCGTTTCGGTATGTTTCTTTTGTTTCGCCGTTGTATGTATAATCAACACCGGAATGAAAAAGTCCGATCAAAAGATCAGGATTTTCTTTTTGCTGTATAATGGGCACCCATTTTTTTGCCGTTTCAATCATGTCTTCAAACTCAATTCCTTCCCAGATGTTTTCGGGCAGCCAATGTGGTATTCCCGGAGTAATCAAACCAAGAACGGCAATTTTCACACCTTCTTTTTCTATAATTGTGTATGGTTCAAAATATGGTTTCCCTGTTGTTGTATTTACAGCGTTTGCAGCCAGCCATGGAAAATTTATTTTTTTTCTAAACTTATCGTAAATATCATGTCCGGTTTCAATATCGTGATTTCCGATTGTTGCCACATCATAACTCATAAAGTTCATCGCCTGTGCATAAACATGTGTGGTTGCCGTGTCTTCGTAATTGTAATAATAAACCAATGGATCTCCTTGCAAATTATCGCCGTTATCTAACAAGATTACATGCTGCCCGCCTAAACTTCTCTCCATATTTACGTAAGAATGCACCTGTGCTAAAGATGAAGTTGTTGCTGTATCGTTTACTAAATCATACGGAAGAATAGCTCCATGTACATCACTTGTTTCGATGAATTGGATTTTAACGGTTTGCGCATTTAGTACGAAAGTAAATGTGAAGCAGATAAAAAAACTTAACAGCATTTTATTTCTGAGAAACAATATCATTTGAAAATTCCATTTTAATCTTTTTATGTTGGCTGCAAAAGTAAAGAATAAATTATTAAGTATAAATCTCATATTTTAATTGGGTTTCGATTCTTAGTTTTATTCAGAACTACGAGTGTGTAATACCAGTTATTAGTATGATTCAGAATAGGTTTCCATTTCAATCCCGCTAAACTTTGATTGTTACAAATTATTATATTATGTACAATTAATTAAGATTTAAAACAAATAAATTGCAGGAGGAGATAAAATGAAAAAAGTATTAATCCTCGGTGCCGGTCATGTTACCAAACCGATTGTAGAATACCTGACGGAAAAATGCGGATACAATGTTACCATGGGAGCCAGAACAATTTCGAAAGCTGAAAAAATAATTGCCGGAAGAGCCCTGGCATCAGCAGTTTCCTGGGCTAGTCACGAAGAAGATAAGCTGGATAAACTGATTGCTGAACATGATCTTGTTATTAATATGATTCCAAAAGCACACCATGTGATGGTTGCAAAACTTTGTTTAAAACATAGGAAGAGCATGGTCTCTACTTCATACGAAATTCCACCCATAAAAGAACTGGATGCCGAAGCAAAGGAAAGAGGAATATTAATATTAAATGAACTTGGAGAAGATCCGGGCATGGATCACTTTGCTACCCAGATGCTGCTTGATGATATTAAAACTGATGGCGGAAAAGTTATTGATCTTCACTCTTATGGTTCAGGATTACCCTCATTTAAATTCAATAATAATCCAATGGGCTATAAATTTTCATGGGAACCAAAAGGAGTTTTTCTTGCAGCACAGGTTCCTGCCAAGTGGTTGGATAAAGGAAAACCAGTACAGATAGATGGCGATAAACTTTTTGAAAATTTTACGATGGTTGATATTGAAGGACTTGGAACTTTTGAAGCTTATGCAAACAAAGATGTTACAAGGTACGTTAAACCTTATGGCTTGCCGGAAGATGTAACATTTTACAGGGGACTTCTAAGGTTTTCTGGTTACTGCAACAATATGCGCTACTATTGGAAACTTGATCTGTTGAATGATAAAGACCAATTTGATTGGAAGGGTAAAACATTTAGAGATTTTGCAGCATTTCTGATTAATATCAAACCATCAGATAAACTTGAAGATGAATTCGGAAATTATCTCGGTGTTGACCAGCTTTCGGATATAATGATGAGATTGAAATGGCTTGGCTTATTTGAAGCTGAACAAATAAAAACTGAGAACGGCTCCAGGCTGGATGTGTTTATAGAGCTAATGCTAATGAAACTTACCTACGCACCAGGCGAGACGGATATGACAATTATCCATGTAGATATTCTTGCCGAATTTCCGGACGGACACCGGGAACACAGAACCGCAACCATGGTTGCCGATGGTGAGCCGGATGGAGATTCCGCAATGGCAAAAGCAGTTGGGCTGCCTCCGGCAATTGCAGCTAAATTTATTTTAGAGGGAAAGATAAATGAAACTGGTGTACATATGCCGCCAACCCTTCCCTATCTATATAAACCATTTATGAAAGAGCTTGCCGGGTATGGATTTGAGTTTAAGAAAAGGACAGTACGAGCACAATAGTTAAATAGTTTTCACGATTAAAACAATAGACTTAGATTATCATTTAATCGATCTTTCAAAAAGATAAATTTATAGCTTTACTTTTATTCGCGGATTGTTAGATTATTGGCATATGAAATTTGCGAGTATTTAAATGCCTGTTTTCACGAAACTATATTATGTGTTAACCTTTCTAATAGTAACTAACCTTATCATTCCTCAGAATAACGAAAGTCCCTTCAAAAAGCTTTATGATAATCATGGGTTAATTGTGTCATTTATATTTTACAGCGAGGGAGATGGTGATGAAAACAATGGTGTGGTAATCTATCTTGAGAATAAGAACGACCATAATATCTCGTTTCAGTTTACTTTGATTTTTCGTGCAGGTGCGAATGACCGGGTGCGAACGATTAATAGCACATTGATTCCATGGGAGAAAAGAACCGGAAGTAATGACGAACTTTATTTTATCCCCTTTAAGGATGGAAGATCATTATCAGCGGTTGGGATTAAGAGCTGCAAAGTCAGGAGAATTTAAAAAGGCGGGCACACAGGCCCGCCTTTAAAACTTTGGTAATAAACCCTAATACGCTTTTACCACGCGTAGCCGATATCAAATCTTAAAGCCGGAACAAATCTACTGTAATCTTCAAAGTCACCATT
>Ga0209997_10000356_pt1 | contig 15120 bp, 11 predicted proteins | sample CR04metaG_FD_182079 | JGI IMG/M metagenome (GOLD analysis project Ga0209997, IMG submission 182079) | Deep subsurface microbial communities from Mariana Trench to uncover new lineages of life (NeLLi) - CR04 metaG (SPAdes) (version 2) | ecosystem: Environmental > Aquatic > Marine > Ocean trench...
TTGCGCAATCGCTCGATCAATGGCGCAGTAAATTGTGGACGAGTGCAATTTATCCCAACTGCACGCACACGCGGGTGATCCCGAAACAACGCTGCCGCTTCGGCGACCGGTGTCCCGTCGCTGATATGGGTTTCATCGCGACAACTGAACGAGATCCAAGCCGGGTGTTTGACGTCTTCAAGTAGCTCACACAGTACTTTCGCCTCGTCGAACGATGGAATCGTCTCGCACGCGAGCAGATCAACGTCGCAAACGTCCCGCCACGCCAGGCCGGAGTGATGAAAGTCACGCAATTCCGCGGTGCCGATGTCGTAGTTGCCCCGGTATTCCGAACCGTCGCCCAGCGTGGCGCCGAAAGGACCTACACTTGCGGCGACCATGGGCTCCCGACCCGAACCGCCTGTATCGCGCAGAAAGCCATCTATCGCTTGCCTCGCAAGATCGACAGAGCGCGAAACCAGGTCCGGGCTGTTCGCCTGGTAGCTCGCTGTAATAACGATCTCCGCCCCCACATCGAGAAACGCGCGATGCGCATCGACAATTGCTTGCGGATTCGACTCGATAATCGATGCTGACCATAGCGGATTGTCGATTTCACAGCCCTGAGTTTCGAGCTGCGTCGCCAGACCGCCATCGATGACGATTGGTGTATTTTTCGCAAGCAGCGAGTGAAATTTCGTACTATTCAATTGATGACTCTCACGCCCATGAAACTTCTCCCCCTGATTCTCGCCTGTGGACTGATTGCTTGCGAGCCAGAGACAACAGTGGCCATTGTGCAACCACCGTATGTCGCAGACTCCGGCTCCATTGCGGTTCGTTGTGGCAGCGTAATCGACGGCTTGGCGGATACGGCAAGCACTGATCGTATCATCGTTATTCGAGATGGCCGATTCGACAGAATCGAGTCGAGTGAATTCACGCCGACCGGCATGCCGTTTCTCGATCTTAGTGACCACACGTGCCTGCCCGGGCTGATCAATACGCACGTGCACCTTGGATTACTTCCAGAAGACTCCCTCGATTACAGTGTTTACTACCGGCGTACCACCGAAGACAATCACGAACTTGTTCTGAGCAATGCCAAGACCACATTGTTCACCGGTTTCACTACGGTTCGACAAGTCGGAGCGTACTTTCCAAACACGATTTACTACGGCCGCAAGCAGATTCGCCTAGGCTTGGCTATTGGCCCAAGGATTCGGACGGCCGGACCCTATTTTACGATTCCTGCCGGCGGCGGTGACCTCGAATTCCCGCAAATACCCGAAGACAAAATACCGGTGGCGTCCCAAACCGGCGTTGCACGTGGATCGACGCAGTTCAGGGAGAAGGCCAAGCTCGCCGTCGCCGAAGGCGCCGACTTTTTGAAAGTCATTGCTTCGGGCGCGGTTTTTTCTTTCGGAGTGGAACCCGGCGAACCTGAAATGACCCAGGAGGAAATCGCTGCCGTTGTCGATGTCGCGCACGAAGCAGGTATCAAAGTAACGGCGCATGTGCACAGCGCACAATCAGGCAAGGACGCGATTCGCGCTGGAGTAGATGCGTTTGAACACGCATCGTTGCTTGATGACGAAACGATCCTGATGGCAGCCGACGCCGGCATTGCTTTGTCGATGGACGTGTACAACGGCACCTACACGGACACGGTCGGTAGAGAACAGGGCTATCCCGAGAATTTTCTGCGGCGCAATTTCGAGACAACGGAAACGCAACGCGTCGTTTTTGAAAAAGCCTATGCGCTCGGCATTCCGATCATGTACGGCACCGACGCGGGCGTGCTACCGCACGACATGGGCGCCTGGCAGTTCAAGATCATGGTTGAGCGTGGCATGACGCCGATGGATGCGATCAAGAGCGCGACATCTGTCCCTGCGGATCACATGGAGATCGCTGATGATGTTGGTGCGATCGAAGCTGGTCGATTCGGCGACCTTATCGCTGTCAGCGGCAATCCGCTTGAGGACATGACGATCCTCAGAGACGTCAAAGTCGTCATTAAGGGCGGGTTAGTCTTCAAAGCCGATTACTAGGGCTTGATGCCAAGTTCGGTGTAGATGTCACCAAATCGAACGATTTTGTCAACCAGATTGAAGTAACCACGATAATGAACATCATTTGGCGTTACATCACCGTGGTAATGTCCCGCTTGCTGTACTGAAGAATCCGGGTGGTAAAAGTGAGTGTGCTCTCCGGACGTTCGAAGATTGAGGTCGCCGCCGGTCGGATCGCCGGTCCATAACGCCGTAAAAAACAACAAGCCGGGCCCCATGTGTTCATAGAACTGCAAGAAATCTCTCACGACCTGTTCCGTTGATACATCGTAGTACCCATCTTCAATGCAAGCGTAGTTCGGCATTACGTGCGAGCGAATCTGCCCACTAAGCAGTTCGAACACGCCTCCCATGCCAATGTGCCGGTCACCATCCACTACGGTTGCCAAACTTTCGCGCATCGCCTGTGTCAACGATATCTGATCGCCTATTCTCTTCCGAACCTCGACGCAAACCACTTCGCCGGGCGCCCCTTCGCTGATGAACAGATTGGCGATCGGGCCGCAGGTCTCAGCCAGGTAACTCTCGGAGATGCATTGCTTATCCGGTCCCACTCGGGCGACGCGGCTGAGGTTTTCCTCACCAACATTGGAAATCATCTCGCCACAGTTACCACCGATAGCGGCCGCATCGGCCATTGCAGCGCCGAAAACTTTTGCATTGCTGATGCCGCTTGCCTCGAGCATATCGACAACGCTCACATTCGTACCCCGATACTTTGGGTTGTGTGCGTACGGCTCGCCGCCGAACTCCAGTAGGGCGGTCGAACCGCACATGCCACAAGCTGCCACACCGATAGTCTGTAAATCCGGACACGCAACGAGTTCGACGCTAACGAACTCAAAATGCGATTGCAGCCCGTCCGCGAGCGCCGCGGTAATTGTGACGTTGTCGATCGGGGAAAAAGCGGCGGATTTGCAGGCGATCACTCGTCTGAACCCGCATGGAGGTACTGCGCCTGCAAGCCATGAACCAGCGTTACCAATGTCTCATTAATCGGTACGGGTACGTTGTGTTTCTTGCCGAGTCTGACTACCGCGCCGTTGATATAGTCGATCTCGCTGGGGCGCTCATTCTCGATATCAACTCGCAAGCTGGACTTGTTGCCCGGCGTACCATTAGGGCCCGCAATCTTACCCAGAATTTCCTTTGCGTCCGCGGCGCTGAGATTAACGCCGGCGGCATTGGCAACCGCAACGGCCTCGTCGAGTGCCGCATAGGACACATCGTCAGCAAGATGTTGATTGAATATCTGGCCAATGTTCAGGCCGGTAATGCCACTGACCGCGCTGATCGCAATATTTGCCATTAGCTTGCGCCAGATATCCTGCCGTATATTCTCGCTGGGTTCCGTTGGAAGCCCACCGGCACTCAATACCGAAGCAATTTTCCGGGTGCGATCCGAGACACCGCCCGTCATTTCTCCGATGTACGACGGTAACTCAGCATGATTGCGGATAATGCCCGGCGCTTCCACGTTGGCCCCTTGCGCCGTCAGCCCGCCAAGCACGCGATCCACCCCGAAGTACTCTGCGAGCTCCTCCTCATTGCCGAGTCCGTTTTGAAAGCTGATCGCGACCGTGTCTGTATTTTCCGAAAACAAGTGCTGAACGCTTGCTGCTGCTGGCGCATTAAAGTTCGCCTTGCACTGTACGAAAACGATGTCGGCTGACGTTACCTCAGCCGCATTGCAAGTCGCGTCAATCGGAATGAATCGATCGCCACCAAAACCGACTATTTGTAAGCCGTCTTTTTTTATTTTCTCGATGTGCTCCTTCCACGGATCCACCAGCGTGACCTCAAGTCCGCCCTCCGCCAGCAGCCCACCAAACAGACTGCCCATTGCACCCGCGCCGAGCACAACTACGTGTTGCGACATCACTCACTCCTCATGTCAGATTCAACCCATCCACCACGTCGGCACCCATAACACCAACGCGGGAAAAATACAGATCGCCAATAACGTAAGAAGATTCGCCAATAAAAAAGGCGCCGCTCCAGCGAATATTTGTCCAATCCCCAGTCCCGATATTGCTGCGCCAACATTGAGGCAATTTCCGACAGGCGGTGTACATGCCCCAATCGCAAGACCGCTAATCAATACGAGACCGAACTGAATTCCGGATACACCGGCTGCCTGAGCTGCCGGCAGCAGTGTCGGCGTCAGCAATAATATTGCCGGGCTAACGTCGATGAACGTGCCAAGCAACAGCACGAAGACGCTGATCAGCAACAGCACCGAGACAGGCCCCAACTCCAATCCGGAGACAAGGTCTGCAATTCGCATCGGGACCCCTTCCAGAACAAGTATCCAGACGAATAATTGCGAGAATGCAATGATCATCATGATCTTTGCGCTCATTAGCACTGCGACACGCAGCGATTCCGGCAGACTTGCGATCCAGCGGCGGCCGCCCGCGACCAGGCCGATGGCCAATGCGAACGTGACACCGATTGCGGCCGACTCCGTCGCGGTCGCAATTCCGAATACCACTGACCCGACCACTGCGACCGGCATTGCCAGAATGACGAGCGCGCCACCTATTCTTTGCAATCGCGACCCGGTTCTAGCCGGTCTCTGTTCACGCGGATACTTGCGGCGATACGCAATAGTAAACATGATGCTGAGCTGTAATAAGCCAATCATCAACCCGGGCAGCAAACCGCCGAGAAACAATCGACCGACCGATTCCTGCGCGACAATGGCGTACAACACGATCGGCACACTTGGCGGGATGATCATTCCCATTGTCGACGAGGCCACCGTAATTCCAGCAGCAAATTTTACCGAGTATCCGCGCCGCTTCATTTCCGGAATCATGATGGCGCCGATCGACGCGGTATCGGATGTCGACGACCCCGAGATACCACCAAAGATCATGCTCGCTGTAATATTGACGAGCCCCAGCCCACCACGTAGCCGGCCCAGCAAGGTCATCGACATATCAATCAACCGCGCCGTGATGCCGCTTGAATTCATCACTTGCCCCATCAGTATGAAGAGCGGCAGAGCAATCAGCGCGTAGTTGTTCATGCCGGAGAAAATACGCTGCGGCATGACGATAATGAGTTCGGGGCTTATGAACAGAAAATACGCGAGACTGGCGAGGCCGAGTGCGTAGGCGATAGGAATGCCGATAACCAGAAATACGAGCAATGATCCGAATAACAAAATCATCGTAATAATCGAGCAGCACAATATACCGTGCTTAGACCACAGCCGATTGGCACACTGACCTGGGCTACCAACTGTGGCAACCCGAGCGTCGGCATGAGAAAGCCGCCCGTGCGTTGAATCCAAAAAACCGCATACACCGTAATTACCGCGTTGATCACTACGAGTAAAAACAGGCGCACCTGCGTCAGCACGTGTCGCGCCTGTGGTGACATCTTGTCCGTGAAATAGTCGATCGCGATGTGTTCGTCTCTTGCGATCGCGATGCTGGCGCCGAGCGCGGTCGTAAAGATGAACGCCACGACGGTGCCCTCGTTGCCGCCGATGATCGTTGTCGAGAAAAGGTAACGCAATACGACCAATACGGTCACCATCGCGAACATCCCAAACAACAATACGATCAGTACCGTTTCAATAACTTGTGTCACACGCTCAAGCAGCGCATTCACTCGTTTGTACCCTCGTCGCCACGCGCGAGTCGTATCGCGCGCTGAATATCCTCGCGCGTAACAGTGCCCTGCTCTATGAAGTATTCATAAACGCTGCCGGACAACTCCTGGAATGGCCGCAGTTCATCACCCGTCAGAATGTTGACTTCCAGTACATTCCTGAGTTTTTCGATCATCTCCTGCTCTACCGAGCGGTTGAGCTGGTCCGACAACCGCATCGTTTCGATCGCTACAGCATCGAAAATGTCGCGCAGGTTTTCGGGCAGAGTGTCATACCAATCCAGATCGACGATAAACGGATCCGGCCCCGTCGAGTAGTGCGTTACCGTCATATACTTTTGTACTTCGTAGATGTGGTAATCCCAGATGTTCGCCGGCGGGTTATCCTGCCCATCGAGAACGCCCGTGCGTAGCGCACCATAGATCTCTGATGCCGGCATTTCCTGTGGACTCGCACCGAAGACCTGTGCCGTCAGGACGTACACTTGCTGTGGCGGCACGCGCATCTTGAGATCGGCCAGATCTTCGGGTGACCTAATCGGCCGAACACTATTGGTATGAGCCCGGAATCCCTGGCTTATGCCAATCGCTGGAATGTGGAAGCCGTTGTCTCGCGCACCCGCATTGATCTCGTCCGCAAGCGAGCTGTGTACGAGGCGCTCGGCCTGATCCCAGTCTTCAACCAGAAACGGCAGCATGAAAAGCACGTAGCGAGGATTCGCGTCGGCGAACAGTCCCCCACGAGTTCCCTGCAGGACACCAGTTGCGACCATGTCCATCATTTCCCGCTCGCTTCCGAGCACGCCCGAAAAGTAGTTTTCGACGGAGATCTGCTTATCCGACCGAGCCTCCAGTTGCTCTTTGAAAAACACCATTGACTGGCTGCGGGTTGACCCGGGCGACTGGGAATGTCCGTAACGGAACAGGTATCCTTCCTGCGGCGCCTCGCAGGCGACAAGGCCAAACAGAAAACAAACGCTTAGCGCTCGTATCACGCGGCGACTCACTCGACTACTCACTCGATAGCGGCAATATAGCCGCTGAACTTCGCCAGCATTTAGTCCTGAAAATTGTATTGAATGCCGATCGCCGAAATTGTCCCATACTCGTCGTACTGATAGAGTCGGCTGCGCTTGCCCGCGTAATAGTGCTCGGGCTCGTCGCCAAGATTCGTAACCTCTGCGTACACCAGCCAATTGTCGGAGAAGCGATATCTGGCCGTCACGTCCCACTGCGTATGTTCACTGGTATAGCGATCATAGTCGGGATCAACGAGTTCGTCGATGTAGCGATCGCGGTATTTCATCGCCACGCGGAAATCGAAACCGCCCTTCTCGTAACCGAGCATTACGTTTGCGATATTTGCTGACTGTTTCGGCATCGCTACCTTGCGGTCGCCCGTGTCGGCTTCGGCATCAACATAGGTGTAATTCAGGCCGACCAACAGGCCGTCGAACGGCGGGCTCAGGAAACCGAGGTGCTGTTGGTAGTTAAACTCGATTCCAAAGACTGTAGCATCTTCGCCATTGAGTGCGATCACGGCCTCGTCAAGAGTTATACCAAGGAATTCAAAGTCATCGATAACCTGAACAAATATGAAGTCCTCGATTTTTTTATAGAACACTCCAATTGATAGGACGCTCAGTTCTGTCGGGTAAAACGCTAACGATGCGTCGACGTTCCAGGCCCGGAATGGATCGAGGTCTGGGTTACCCAGCTCGGCTTCGCCATCTTCGAGCTCCACTCTAAAGGCTACTTCTTCAATTCTCGGACGTACTACCGAGCGGAAGAACGACGCCCTTCCCACCAGGCGATCACTAAATTCGAAACGAAGGTTTGCGCTTGGCAGAACGTCAGTATAGGAATTGGTCGCCGAAATTGGCGTAACGATGACTATATCCTCTGGTGGAATACCGGGCCCGTTCAGGTCTTCCTCGATAAACTCGACTAAGTTGCCGCGGTTGTCCGTTTCGGTTCGCTCAACTCGCAGTCCCACAGTGAACGATGCTCGATCCATATCCCACGTGGCCATCGCATAAGCCGCCAGCACGTCCTCATCGTAGACGAAATCTGCGACGTTCGAATCGATCTCGGAATCCAGGTCTTCGAAGTCAATTCCAATGCCGCCGGCAAGAATATCCCGCTCGATGGAGTTATCCGGCACAGGATCCACTGGCGTCGGGAATCCGTACGCGGCACCGCCGTTCGGGAGCAGCGCATCGTCAAGAAACCAGGTTCCATCACCGGAGTAAATTTCGACATCCTCGTTAGTCTTCTTTTCGCGCCAGCGCATTTTGACGCCGAATTTCATCGATCCGAAACCAGTTTCACGACCAAAGTCCAGAGCCACGGACGTCTGGGTGTCCTCATTTTTCTCGTGGGAATTCTCGATCTCATCCAACTCATAGAGACTCTCATCCGCCAGAGCCGTCCAGAAATCGGAAGTGATCACCGGAATCTGCTGATTAGTTCGATCAAGTGTCAACACCGGGGAACCGGCGGTGATGGGGCCAACCCCGGTTTCGAATTCGGCGACCCAGGTACCATCTACCTGATCCGGAGTCCTTTCGCGGCCATAGGAATAGCCGAACTGAGTTTCCACCAGCCACGTATCCAATTGTGTCTCGGAGCCCAGAGCAATCGAAAGCGTTTCGGCAATTTGTCCGCGAATGGCACGACCTTTGGTATCTCGCTCAATCTCTACAAAAGAGAAGTCCGCATTGGTGTCAGTAACGGTTGCCTGGTCCAGCACATCGTCTTCACTGAGGTCGAACGTAACTCGGTTGCGAATTTCTGTATCCGTGAATTTGCTGTAGAGGGTATACGCGTACAACCGGGTGGAATCGGATACATCGAGATCGAAATTCAGCACGCCGCCGATTCGCTCGCGACCGATTGTATAGAGTCGCGGTTGGAATTCCTCTGGATAATCGCTGCCATTATCCGCGACTTCCCAATCGTCACTTTCATTGTTATTAGCGAGCAAGTCCCGATCATGCCAGCTAATTGCGGCCGCGACACCGAGCCGCCGCCCGCTATTCAGCACGAAGTTGTTGCTGCCAGCGATCGATAACTTGGGACTCCATTCCTCACGCAGTTCGTTATACGAACTTTCGGCCCTTGCCTTGATGTAGGTCCCCTTGCGACTGAATGCACTGAGTGTCTTTACGTTGATCGAACCACCAATCGCGTCAGCATCCATGTCCGCGGACAAGGTCTTGTAAATTTCTATTCCATCCAGCACATCGGACGGAATCACATCGAGCTGCATGGCCCGTCTTGGTTCTGCCGCCGAAGCCCGCACGCCGTTAATTGAGGTGGCGTTCAGGTCAGGATCCATGCCGCGAATAACGACGTAACGCCCTTCGCCCTGATCATTCTCAACTGTCACACCGGAAAGTCGCCGCAGGGACTCCGCGACGTTTTGATCAGGGAACTGACCCATGGCATCGGTGTCGAGCACTGATATGAGATTTTGCGCGGTTCGTTCCTGGTTGATCGCGCCCGCAAGCGCGGCAGCCTGCCCATAAACGATGACCTCTTCGACACTACCGTCGCCACCGCCGATAGCGACGGAGCCTAACGCCAACCCGTCAGCAGTTACAGTGATCGGAACTCGCGTGTCAGCGGCACCGACGTACGAAACAACCAGCGTATATTCGCCGGCCGGAACGCCGCTGATACGAAACTTGCCGCGATCGTCAGTGACTGCGGAACCGTGGTGTCCCTCGATGCTGACCCGCGCGCCCGCAAAAACGACCCTGTTGTTGGCGTCGGTTACTTCACCGGTCACGGTTTGCGCAACGGCGAGCGGTGCGAGCAGTAGCCCTGCGAGTACCAGTGACAGTGCGGAATATGCTCTCTGTAGCATCGTTAATCTCCTGAGTTGCGGCCTGTTCGGGCCAGCAATGATCTGAATTGATGTTTTCACGGCGTGCCTCCCCCGAAATTGGATTTGCTTGCGTCTTCTGAGTATAGAACAAAAATTTTCAATATCAAACTATTTGGAAAATATATTCTAAATAGTGTGAAATATCTGTTTCACGCTTGAAAAATATGTTTCACTAAACTGCGTTTGAAGCTTCCTCATAGGGATCACCGTATGCCGAACAACCCACCTGACAACCTGGAATTGCTCCGCTCAGAGATTGCCACCCGGTACGACGAGCTGAGCCCCAGGCTCAAGCAAGTCGCATCTTTCGTGCTCGACAATCCCAATGATATTGCCCTTGAAACGCTGGCAGTTAATGCCAGTCGCTGCGACGTGCAACCCTCGACGATTGTTCGATTCGCCAAGGTTTTTGGCTATAGCGGTGCGAGCGAGATGCAGCGTTTGTTTCGTGATGAGATCCTGGCGGCTGCGCCAAGTCCCAGCTATTCGGAGCGAATTCGACAATTTCAGGAGCGCTCGGACACCGTTGACTGGCTGCTGCCGTACAACGTCATGCGCGAGTTCGCCGAAAGCAATATCATCGCACTGGAACACTTGCGAGACGCTGTTCGCAAGGACGACCTCGATCGTTCACTCGAGCTGATGCACAGTGCGCACACGATATATCTCGCCGGCGTTCGACGTGCATTTCCGGTAGCCGCGTATCTCGCGTACTCACTAAGCCATGTTGAAAAACGCGCTTTTCTACTCGACGGCATTGCTGGCATGACTTCGGAACAGAGTTGGATGCTAGGTCCCGATGACCTGGTTATTGCTGTCTCGTTTAAACCCTATGCGAGTGAAACGATGGCGGTGGTTGAGCGAGCGACTGCCAATGGTGCGCCGCTGATTGCGATTAGCGATAGCAGACTAAGCCCGGTCGCAAAAAACGCGAATGTATGTTTCGAAATCAAGGATGCTGAAGTACGGCAATTTCGTTCGCTGACCGCATCGATGTGTCTCGCGCAAACTTTGGTTATCAGCTATGCCTACAAGTTCGGACTCGACAGATCGGCGGAGGAATAGGCGATGATCGATATCGCTGTGATCGGCGCCGGTCGGATCGGCCGGATTCACGCAACCAACCTTCATCTGCATCCCGGCGCCAATCTCCGTTGTATTGTCGACGTATCGAAAACAGCCGCCGCGGAATTGGCAGCGCACTGTGACACACAAGTCGGATCGCTCGAATCAGTGCTTGGCGACGCGAGTATTCAGGCCATCATAATCGCAAGCTCTACAAATACTCACGCCGAACTCGTCGAAGCGGCTGCCAATGCCGGCAAAGCGATATTCTGCGAGAAACCGCTGGATCTGGACGTTGCCACGGCACAGAAGAGCTTGCAGGTCGCCGAGCAACAAGACGTACTGCTTTGCGTCGGATTTAACCGGCGCCACGACCCGTCATTTGAACGTGTGAAAAAAGAAATCGACACCGGATCGGTCGGTGATGTGGAGGTCGTTAGTATCACGAGCCGTGATCCGTCACCACCTCCTGCTGACTATATCGCCCGCTCCGGCGGATTATTCAAAGACATGATGATTCACGATTTCGACATGGGACGATGGTTGCTCGGTGAAGAACCCATCGAAGTCTTCGCCATCGGCAGCGTTCTCGTGGACGAGAAAATCCGCACGGCCGGCGATATTGATACGGCAGTTGCGACGTTAAGAACCGAGTCCGGCCGCTTGTGCCAAATCACTAATTCGCGCCGTTGCAGCTATGGCTACGATCAGCGAATTGAAGTATTCGGTTCTGCCGGGATGGCCCGCGCCGGAAACCAGCGTGAAACCCTGGTAGAAACAGCCGGCGCCGCAGGTTACGCACGCGACCGGGCCCTGCCATTCTTCCTGGAGCGATACAAAGACGCCTATCGGATCCAACTGGACCGCTTTTTGCGGGTACTCAATGGCGAAGAGCTCGAACTGCCAACCGGAATTGACGGCCTACGGGCGTTGCAGATTGCCGATGCAGCGCAACGCTCCAGCGACAGCGGCCTTCCCGTCAGTTTGTGAGAAAAATTCGAAAAAATATTTCACAATAATTATTATTGAAATATATGTTCCAATCCAGTAAAATATTACATTCAAACGTCCCGCACCGCCCCGTGGTACACAAAACAAAATTCCGCACGCAGTATGGGCCCGAAGCTACCAGCGAGTGTTTCACGGCAGTGACTAATCTGCGATTCGGCCTGATCGGCACTGGTTTCATGGGTAAAGCGCATGCGATCGCCTTGCGCTCGGTTGGAACCGTGTTCCCGAATATAGCGGCGCCGATTCTCGAATGCCTCGTCGATTCCGATCTCGCAAAAGCGGCCAACGACGCCAGAGCATGGGGATTTCAGCGATCAAGCGACGACTGGCAAGCGGTTTGTCAGGATCCCGATATCGACGTTGTGGATATTTGCACGCCGAATCACCTGCACCGGGAAATGGCGCTCGTCGCAGCCGCGGCAGGCAAGCACATCTATTGCGAAAAACCACTTGGACTTACCGGCGCGGAATCGCAGGAGATCTGCCAGGCCGCCGAGGCTGCTGGCGTCCGGACTTCAATGGGCTTCAATTACATCTGTAATCCGATGCTTGTCGTTGCAAGAAAAATGATCGCCGCCGGCGAAATTGGAGATGTGTACAACTTTCGTGGTTGCTACCAGGAAGACTATCTGAGCGATCCGAACACGCCGTTCAGTTGGCGTTGCTTACGCAGCCAGGGTGGTAGCGGCGCACTCGCCGATCTCGGCACACACCTGATCAATATGGCTGAATTTCTTCTTGGTCCGATTGACCGCCTGTTCGGGACGCTGACAACAGTGCACTCGCAACGACCAGATCCGGTAACCGGCGTACTGCGCGACGTTGAAAACGAAGATATCGCGCAAGTATTAATGACCTTTTCCGGTGGCAGTACAGGAACGATGGAAATCAACCGCATCGCGACGGGCAGAAAGTGCGGGCTAACGTTCGAAATTTACGGCACCAAAGGCAGCCTGGTATTTGATCAGGAGCGCATGAATGAACTGCGCGTGTACCGGTGCGACGATCCGGAGGGTCGTCGCGGATACCGGACCATTCTTAGTGGCCCTGAACATGATGACTATGCGAATTTTTGCCCTGCGCCAGGACACGGACTCGGAATCAACGACCTAAAAGTGATCGAGGTGCGTAACCTGATTCAAGGAATCTCGGAAGGAACAGCTGTCTTTTCCGATTTTCAGAACGGGTGGCGTGTTCAAACAATCGTCGATGCCATCGAACACTCGCACCTGAATCATGAATGGGTCGATGTCAACGAAGGAACCCAGACAAAATGACAATACATATCACCGATCACCGCGACGGATTTGCCGCTGGCGAAACCAATATCACCCGCTATGACGACGCTGATGACAATGCACTGATTTCTCTCGACGTACTGGTGCTGTCCGCGGGTCAATCAATCTCCTTGACGACTGAGCAAGAGACAGCATGGTTGTTGATGACCGGGAAAATCAGCGGCTCAGTGGGCAGTGAATCGTTCAATTTACAACGCGGTTCATTATTTGACGAATCATCCAGTTGTTTGCATGTATCAGCCGGTACGGCCGTCGAAATCGTTTGCGCTTCGGACACTGAATTTACCGTTTACTCTTGTGACAATCGACTGCCGTTTTCGGCACGCGTATTCGGTCCCGCTGATGTCGTCAACGAGCCGCGCGGAAAAGGACAGGTACGCGATCGCTGTCTTCGGTACGTGCGAACCATATTCGATGACACGAACTCAGACCCCAATACCGGGCTGGTTCTAGGTGAGGTCATTACTTTTCAGGGCGGCTGGTCCAGCTACCCGCCGCACCATCATCCGCAACCGGAGATCTACCATTATCGTTTTACCGAACCACAGGGTTATGGCCACGCGGAACTGGGCGAGACCGTCCTCAAAGTACGTAACAACGACACGGTCAAGATTCTGGATTTGAACGATCACTCGCAATGTGCGGCGCCCGGCTACGGGATGTACTACTCATGGGTGATTCGACACCTGCCCGAAAATCGATACAGCGTCCCGGACTTCACTAAGGAGCATGCGTGGATCATGCGCCCTGACGCCCAATATTGGGATCCGAAGGTCTGACAACGGTCATGAGCAGACCACTCGACGTCATTTGCCTGGGCCGCGCTGCTGTTGATCTTTACGGTCACCAATTCGGCGGCCGCCTTGAGGATATGCAGAGCTTTGCCAAGTACCTTGGCGGATCATCGGGCAACCTGGCTGCCGGGCTGGGCCGGCTGGGGTCGCGCGCGTCGATGCTCACGCGTGTTGGCGATGAGCATATGGGCCGCTTTGTTCGCGAAGCGCTGGCAGCAGAAGGTGTCGATGTTAGCCATGTTGTGACGGATCCCGAACGATTGACGGCGTTAGTCATCCTGGGCATCAGTGACCGCAACTCGTTTCCACACATTTTCTATCGGGAAAACTGCGCCGACCTCGGTATTGAAACAGGCGACTTCGACAAGGACTACATTGCCTCCAGCCGCGCACTCGCGATAACCGGCACACACTTGTCAACCGAACAAAGTTTCGAGGTTGTGACCCAGGCTGTCGATTTCGCCACACAGTCCGGTACGAAAATCATTCTGGATATCGACTATCGACCGGTGCTCTGGGGATTGATCTCGCCTGGCGGCGGCGAAGAGAGATTCATCGCGTCCGACGAAGTAACTGCACGTTATCGATCCATCATTCGCAGCTGCGACATGCTGGTGGGTACCGAAGAGGAGATGCAGATCGCTGCTGGTCATTCGGACACGCTTGCGGCACTAGCAGCAATTCGTGCTGAAACCAGTGCTACGCTGGTGACCAAACGCGGACCGGTCGGCTGCACAATTTTTGAAGGTGCAATCCCTGAAAGTCTCGACGACGGCATTTCGGCGCCCGGCGTACAGGTCGAAGTTTTGAATACTGTCGGTGCCGGTGATGCTTTTCTCAGTGGCTTCCTGCACGCCTGGCTTGACGGACAGGATTGGGTTGCATGCGCGCGCGCGGGCAACGCCTGCGGCGCGCTGGTCGTATCGCGACATGGCTGTACACCTGCAATGCCGACGAAACTGGAACTTGAGGATTACCTGGCGAGAGCAGATGAAGTTTCTCGCCCGGACAAAGACGATCGACTCAACCTGCTGCACCGTGCGTCGACACGAAGGAGCGCACGCGACAATCTTTGCGTGCTGGCTTTCGATCACCGTCGGCAACTCGAAGAGATGATCGTATCCACAGAGTCAAGTGACGAAAGAATTGCGGAGCTCAAGAAGCTGATTTGCGCTGCCGTCGAAAGCGTGGCCAAAACCACGGGCTCGAACACGAACCTGGGCATTATTGTTGATGAACGCTACGGCGAATCCGTCCTGGCGAGGATGACCGCAAAAAAATGGTGGATTGGCCGCCCCGTCGAAGTTCCGGGCTCTTGCCCGGTCGAATTTGATCCGCGCAGCGGCATCGGTTTGCCATTACTTGAATGGCCGGCATCTCAT
>Ga0209997_10000357_pt1 | contig 15107 bp, 15 predicted proteins | sample CR04metaG_FD_182079 | JGI IMG/M metagenome (GOLD analysis project Ga0209997, IMG submission 182079) | Deep subsurface microbial communities from Mariana Trench to uncover new lineages of life (NeLLi) - CR04 metaG (SPAdes) (version 2) | ecosystem: Environmental > Aquatic > Marine > Ocean trench...
CGACACCCGCACCTGCGCGCCCGATCACGCGAAGTTGTGAGGCATTCTCGATGACCTCCTGAGTGACTTGAGTTTTACTGCGAACAATCAACCCATCAGCGTCACGGACTTCCGACAACAAGGCGTCCAAGGAAAGGTCGGATCGGCAAACGACTTCAAAATCGGGTTGTTGTTTCAGGTAATCCACTCCCTCTTCCGAGAGTGGATCGGTAATCAAAATTTTCATGATCTTTCGTGAGTACTCGACTTCGTATTCTAATCTTTTCCGGAGGCGTGTTCTTGCATGCCGACAGCCTCAATCATGGCGGCTCGAACGCTGCTACCCAGATCAACTTCCGTTCCCATCTTAATCAGGCAGAGTTCGATAGCTGAGAGCACTGAGAAAACGTCGAGCAAGTCAAAGTACCCCAAATGGGCAATTCGGACAATCTTGTTTTTCAGTTCACCTTGCCCGCCCGCCACCTTGAGTCCGAATTCAGCTTCGAGTTTCTTCGCCAACTCGGCAGCAGCCACGCCATCCGGCGGAATAGCTGCCGTAACAGCGCTGGCCGGGGAGGAGGAGAGGATCCTGAAGCCCAGTGCCCGAAGCCCTTCTCGCGTACTGCGGGCCATCAGCTCGGCCTCAGCCAATACCCGTTCGGGACTCTGGCGAAGGATTTCCCGGGTTGTTTCGTTCAGGGCCACGATTAATGAGATTGCAGGCGTAAATGCACACTGGCCCTTCCGTTGCTGATTCACTTCCTGGAGCAAATCGAAGTAGTAGGAACGCGAGGAGTTGGTTTCAATTTTTGCAATCGCCCTGGGACTCAGCGTTAGAAAAGACAAACCAGGGGAGAGAGCAAAAGATTTTTGAGATCCGCTAATGACGATATCGAGGCCCCACTGGTCTGTCTCTATGGGCTGGGTCAGCAAAGCTGTGATGGCGTCGACCACGATAAAAACCTTAGGGAAGTTGGAACCAATCCGTTGGGCGATCGCCTCCAGATCATGGGAAGTAGCCGTCGAGGTTTCACATCCCTGGATAAGAACTGCCCGAATCTCTGGGTTGTGCTCCAGCGCTGCACAGATTTCCTCTGCTGAGGCCGCCTCTCCAGGTTTCTTCTCAAGAGAGGTGCAGGGAACGCCGTGACTTCGGCAGATGTTGACCCAGCGTTCTCCAAACTTTCCGGTCACAACAGCAAGAGCAGGGTCATCCGGAGACAGTAGATTTGACACAGCTGCTTCCATAGCGCCCGTCCCAGAGGATGTCAAAATGACAACATCGTTCTCGGTCCTGAAGATCTTCTGCAGATTTCGGCGAGTTTCCAGAAACAGTTCCGTGAACTGGGCTGTTCGATGATGAACAAGGGGACGCGACATCGCGAGCTGGGCCTCTGGCATCAGTGGAGTGGGTCCCGGTGTAAAGAGTCTCGTTTTGCGCATCGGCAAATGATACTACAAAGAACGTGCTGAGGGGACACTCCTCTTTGTGGGTGTCTTGACCTGGCGGTCTGTTCTTTCCTATCATCGACACCTCATGTCTCACCCTGTCTGGATTTGTCTAGTTGCTTGGTTTGTTCCTGGTGCCGGCCATCTGTTACTGAAGAAGTGGGGGAGAGGGATCGCGTTTTTTGCGGTCATCATGGTCTTGTTTGTCTGTGGCCTGGCTATGGAAGGGAGGCTGTTTGGTTTCAGCCCTGGATTTTTTGGGATTCTCAAGTTCGCTGCAGGCGCTGGTGCTGGATTTCCCTATCTCTTGGGGAAGCTGATGGCCTGGGGAGAGGGCAATGTTCCCGGCTACGGATACGAGTACGGGAACACTTTTCTGTTCACAGCCGGCCTACTCAACATGCTCCTGGTGGTGGATGCTTTCGATATCGCGCGGGGTCGAAAACAGTGAATCACTATATCGCCATCTCCATTCTATCCGTTTGCATTACCACAGTCTTCACGTTGATCACGAAAGAGACTCAGGAAGAACGTATCCGCTATTTCCTGAAGCTGTTGAGTTATATGGTGGTGGGCTCGTTTGTGGTTGCTTGGATTATGTATAGTGTTCCTTAGTGTCACTAGCTTTCACTACTGGGTGCCGGCCTTTCTCTACGCCGCCCTCATCTTCCTTCTTTCCCATCAGAGCGACCCTCCAGGTGCACAAGTCGTACCCGACTATACAGCCCACTTTTTCGAATACGCCCTCTTCGGACTGACCCTGACCTGGGGAGCGACTTCGGGATTCCACCGACCTCTAACCTCAAAGAGTGCTGTTATTCTGGGTGTGATCGCCGCCCTGTATGCGATCAGCGACGAATTTCATCAATCTTTCGTTCCCGACCGAGTGGCATCCGTAGGTGACTTGGCAGTGGATATGTTGGGAGCCGCAGCTTGTGTGGGTATGGTCTGGGTGATCCGAAGGGGAGAGTGGCGGTAAGGGAGGCCTTGAATGGGAGAGTTCGGGGACTGTCCCCGAACTCTCTATGAATGATACCGGTCTAGCCGAAACGATCCAGGAGTCCTGAGAGATGCAGATCAACTCACTTTCCTCTGAACCCCTGTTGGCTCACTTTGAGCGGAGATTAGAAGATCGACCTTTTCGACCTCCCCTGTGGCTGAGGGGTGGACATCTTCAAACGCTTGCCGCGTCGCTCTTGAAGCGTAATTTTTCTTGGGGATGGGGGAACGCTGAGGAACACTTCGTGGATTTACGGGATGGATCGCGTGTGCGATTGATTTGCGCCTGGCAGTCTTCTGATGCCCCCACCCTTGTAGTCCTCCATGGAACAGGAGGATCCAGCGACTCGACTTACATGCAGGGGCTTTCCCATAAGGCTTACCGGGAGGGCTGGAATGCTGTTCTGGTGAATCTCTATAACACCAATCCGGAATTGCCGAAGCCCAAAGTCTTTCACTCTGGCTCGAGCCGGGAAGTTGGAGAAGTTCTTCAGAAATTGTCGATGAAGCATCAGGTGCGGGAATTCTTTCTAGCGGGAGTCTCGATGGGCGGGAACATTCTGCTCAAGTTAATGGGAGAGTGGGGTTCGGATTCTCTTGTTGATGTTCGGGCTGCTGGAGTGATTTCCCCACTGGTGGATTTGACCACTGCCTGGAAAGTTCTGGAAAGACCCTCGAACTTCCTTTTTCAACATCACTTCGTCAAAAATTTCAAAAAACGCATTAAACGACACCGTTCCAGCTTGAGTCCATTTGTGGATGTCGAGGCCCTGCTGCGCATCAAAACTCTCCGCCAGTTTGACCAGCTCTTTACGGCTCCACTGGCCGGATTTCGCGATGCCTTCGATTACTATGAAAGAGCAAGTGCGCTGCCCTATCTCAAGGATATCCGCATTCCCACCTTGTTGATCCACTCCCATGATGATCCCTTGCTGCCCGGGGAACTGTTCACTCTTCCAGAAACTCGCTCAAACCCCTCACTTCTCATGGGCTTGACTCGTCAAGGAGGGCACGTGGGATACCTGGAACAGGCTCTTCCGGGAGGGGACATAGACCGTTTCTGGGCAGAAAATCGCCTGATCGAGTTTTTCCGCCTGGCCCGCTAAACGTCCCGACCTTTCTCTCCATTGAAGACATTCTCAAGCCCGGATCATGCATAGGTTCTCGTCACGAAGCGACGAAAGCGCCGACCTGACAAGGAGCGTGACCCGCAAGCGGGTGCCCCGAGGCCCCCGGAAACGTACTCTCTGCAGTACGTTGAGGAGGCCGACCGAGTGTAACGCGGGCGGTGCAGCACGCCGGATGATTTCGTCGGTGCAGTAGAGAATTTATGCATCATTCGGGCTAAACCTGTGATTTGGGTCACTGTCTTGTAGTGGAGGTGGTGTAAGAGTGGGCAAGTAAGAAGCAATGACAAGACTACTTGGAATCCTACTGTTCTTTTCCTCTGCAGCTTTGGGCCACGGAGGCAGCCTCGACTCAATGGGCTGCCATCACGACAAGAAGCCAGGCTTGTATCATTGCCACCGGGGCTCATTGGCTGGGCAATTCTTTGACTCGAAAAAAGAGGTTCTCAGCGCACTGATTAGGAGCAAGACCGACACCCTATCAGGAAGTGGCTCTGAAAGCGAGACTCCCCAACCGGACACTGGAGAACCAGCGGAATCTTCGGTTGTTCCCTACGATCGCGATCTTTACGGTGATTGGATCGATACGGACGGGGATTGCCAGGATACCCGGCAAGAAGTGCTCATCGCAGAAAGTCTCATCCCGGTCCAGTTTGACTCCCGGGGTTGCAATGTCGTCTCTGGCCAATGGCTCGACCCCTACACGGGCCAGACCTTCACCGATCCCAGCGACCTCGACATTGATCACGTCGTGCCGTTAGCTGAGGCACACCGTAGTGGAGCGAGTCACTGGCCACCACAGCTTCGCACACAGTTTGCCAATGACTTAGTGTTTCCTGGAAGCCTCATTGCGGTCTCGGCATCGGCAAACAGATCTAAGGGAGATAGAGACCCGGCAGACTGGCTGCCACCAAATCCAGCCTTCCAATGCGACTACGTGAGAGCCTGGGTCATGGCAAAGGGCTATTGGGGTCTTGTGATGGACGACCGGGAGAGAAACACGGTCTATTATGTTTTAGCGGGCTGTGAGCAGCCAGTGCGGGGTTTATCGCACTAGCTTCAGCTGGAAGTCAGTCTCTTCTACTTTTTTCACAGTTTTTCTCGCTCGAGCGTTATAGCTACTGAGATGGATTCCATCCCCGCCCATTTTCCCTGCAGGCGACTGTTCGAGTCAGATTGGGAGTCTCTTTCTGATCTGGAACTGGTGGCGTTGCTCATCGGTCCCGGAACGCCAGAGAGACGGGCTTTGAATGATGCCCGAAGGCTGCTCGATGTCGTAGGTCCCTCTAGAAGGTTACAGGATGCCGGTTATGAAGAGCTGTGCCGGGCCGGTTTAAGTCGAAAGAAGGCGCTGGCCCTGTTGGCAGCTGTGCAGCTGTCACGCCGCTTTCAAAAAATTCCCTTGTTTCCAGGACAGTCTTTTCGCTCCAGCCTTGAAATTTTTCGCCATTTCCAACCTCTTGTCCATGGCCTGAAAAAGGAATGCTTCTGGAGTGTGCTTCTGGATAGCAAAAACCGTATCTTGAGAGTGATACGGATATCGGAGGGATCCCTCACGGCCTCCTTGGTGCATCCCCGAGAGGTCTTTCGGCCCGCCATTCAGGAAGCGGCAGCCAGGATTCTCTTCGTTCACAACCATCCCAGTGGTGATCCGGCACCCAGTCAGGAAGACGTGGAGATCACCCGCCGATTGGTACAAACGGGAAAAATCGTGGGAATCCAAGCCTTAGACCATGTTATCATTGGCGCCCACACATACTTTAGCTTTGCCGATCAGGGCTTACTTGAAGGTGCGGATGCGGCTTTGGAAAGAGGCAGGTAGAATCTCTCTGAATTCCGGATGAGTAAGCTGGAAGATGTTTCCTTGGGTGTCCACTGGCCAGACGATCGCCCGTTTCAGTTGGTTGGACTCGGTCTCAACGCGGTGGATTGGATCTGCATCCTCCCTCATTATCCTGAGCACAACAGTAAGGTGCAGATCGATGAAATGTATAAGCGGGGTGGAGGACAAGTCGCCACGGCTTCCTCCCTGGGTGCCCGCTATGGTTTGAAGGTTCGTTACGTGGGTCGTGTGGGAGATGACGAGATTGGCAGGTTCTCACTTCAGGATCTCCAAAAGGAGTCCATGGACCTCTCGTGTGTGCAAACCGTTCCCGGTGCGGTGAGCCAGTTTGCCGTTATCCTGGTCGATCGGCCAACCGGGGAGAGAACCATTCTTTGGGATAGGGACCCGGCGCTGCATTATAAAAAGGGCGAACTCAAGCGCGAATGGATTGTGCAGGGCCAACTTTTGCATCTTGATGGCCACGACCAGCCGGCTTCCATACAGGCCGCGCGCTGGGCCAAAGAGGTTGGCATGAAAGTGTCACTGGATATTGACAAAGTGCAGCCGGGTGTTGAGGAGCTTCTGGCCTTAACCGATTTTTTAATTCCGGGTACCCGATTTGTCCGTGAATTTTCAGCCCAGGAAGACTGGAGGAGGGGTTTGCGAGCGCTTTCCGAAGCCACTTCAGGATTTGTCGCAGTAACTCGTGGGAAAGAGGGAGTCGGGGTGCTCTGGGAGGAAGAGATTTTTGAAATTTCCGGAACGGCCGTAGACAGCGTGGATACCACTGGGGCCGGAGATGTTTTTCATGGAGCTTTTCTCTACGGATTGTTTCAGGAGTGGAGCGTCGGACATTGTCTGCGCTTTGCCAATGCTGCCGGGGCCCTTTCCTGTACACAATATGGTGCCCGGGGAGGAATTCCTCCTTTGGCAAAGGTCACTTCCATGGTGGAAAATTAAGAAGAACCTTTTTGAAACCATTTGCATCAGAGGAAGTATGATAAGAACTTTATGCATTTTGCTGCTGGCTATTCCCGGATTCAACCTGAGGGCTGCCACTGACCCGGATCCGGAGGAAATCATCAAGCGCTTTGCTGCCAAAGAGGCGGAATTCAAGAAAGTGTGGGAGAAATACACCTATACTCAGCACATCTTGTTTCAGGTCCTCAGCTTCGATGGAGAGGTCAGAGAAGAACAGGAAATGCTGGTGGAGGTCTATTTCACCAGTGATGGCAAGAGAAAGACGCGGACCCTCGAGGAACGGGGCAAACTCAGATCGCTTAGGGTGAGCAAAGAAGACCTGGAGGATGCCATTTCTCGGCAGCCCTTTGTTCTCACCACCGAGGAGCTTCCCCAGTACAAGATTGAGTATCGTGGCGAGGAACTGGTGGATGAACTGTATACCTATGTTTTCGATGTGGAACCCCGCAAAATCAAGAAGGGCCAGCGTTATTTTAAGGGGCGCATCTGGGTGGATGACATCGACTTCCAGATAGTGATGACCCGAGGGAAGGTAGTTCCCGATTACTCAGACAACAAGTTTCCCCGGTTCGAGACGATTCGCGAGCAGATTGACGGCGATTACTGGTTTCCAACCTGGACTGAAGCAGACGATATTCTGCGATTCGGAAACCGGCAAGTCCGAATCCGAGAACTCATTACTTATGAAAACTTCAAGAAGTTTGAGGTGAATACCTCAATCAAGTACGGACCGATCGGGGGAGAGGAGAAGGAGTAGGGGCGAGCCGGCCGGAGGCCGGGCTGACCCCATGACCGCAGACCACAGCCGGGGGACCGGCTGAAATTCAAAATTCCAAATTCAAAACGAATTCTTTTTTCTAGGCGCGGAACGCGCACGACTAGCACGAAGGCACCACAGCACGAAAGCGCGAAGCCCGCTTCGCGCGCTCAGTGCGTCAAAGCGTAGATGATGTAATTGATCCCGAACTTGTAGGCCTCGTTGGAGAGCTGAACAGGAAACCAAGCCTGGTCCGACCACTCCCAAAAGTCACCGATGTCGTTGTTGAAATTGGCGATGACTTGAAGACGGCCGTTTTCATCATCCAGGCCAAAAAAGGTAGGTTTTCCTCGGACTCTGTAGGGTGGCGTCATATCCAGGGTTTCGATGGCGTAAAAGCACTGAAATATGGGGTGCTCTACCGTGAGTTGGAACATATTGCGCTCTGGAAACACCATCTTCATGCAGCGTTGGAAGTTGGCCCAGTCTCGCGGACCGTCGAAGTCGTCGAATATGGCAAAACCCCCTCTCTTCAGGTATTCACGGAAGTTTTCAGCCTCTTCGGGGGTGATGTTCCAGGTTCCCGGCTCGCTGAAGTAAAGGAGCGGGTAATCCATGATGGCGGGATCATCGAGCTGAACAATGACATAGGAATCTGAAGTTGTTTCGATACCCGTCACTTCGGACAGGATCTTCAACAAATTTCGCTCGGCTCGTGGATAGTCATGAGCCCAACCCGGAATCCGGCCTCCATAATAGTATGAGTATGAGCTAAACTGAACGCGAGCAAACCGGAAGTAGCTGGGATCCAGGGGATCGTAGGAGCGATCGTTGTCCAGGAGGGGAGCCCTCAAAGTGGCGAAGGAAGCTGCAAGAGTGATTAAGCCGACGATGACGAAGTATGCTGCTTTTTGGGGCATGCCTGAACTGAGAAAGTCTTTCACCTTCCTCTCCTTCTCCCTCTTTGTTGTTATTGTACAGCACCGGACCTGACAACTCTATAGGGTTTCAAGGTGGTACCGGGCAAGAATGACATTCAATATCCGGGGACGGCGTATGGTACCCTACTGGCCATGACAACAGGAGCTGATCGGACACTGGCTGTTTTCCTCGACTTTGAAAATCTTGCTCTGGGATTTGAAAGATCAACTGTCAAGCAGCAGTTCCAAATTCAAAAGATATTGGAGCGACTGGTGGAGAAGGGAAGAGTGATGGTGAAGAAAGCCTACGCCGACTGGGGCCGCTTCGCGGCCTATAAGCAGCAGCTACACGATGCGGCGTTTGAAATGGTGGATATACCGAAGCGAAGTCAAACCGGGAAGAACTCGGCCGACATTCGTCTCTGCGTTGATGCCATGGATCTGTGCTACAGCAAGGATCATATCAATACCTTTGTCATCGTTTCCGGTGACAGTGATTTTTCTCCTCTGGTTTCCAAATTGAAGGAAAACGGCAAATCGGTCATAGGCTTGGCCACCCAGGGCTCCGCCTCAGCCTTACTGATTGAGAATTGCGATGAGTTCATTTTTTACGAAGAACTCGATCAGGTTGCAACGACGCCTCCCCGACTCACCCAAAAAATTCCCAAGGAGAAGCGTCCTGCTTTTCAGTTGTTGATCGAGTCCGTCAGTGCGCTGATGCGAGAAAATAAAGACATTCTCTACTCCTCGATGGTGAAGGAGACGATGAAGCGCAAGCGGCCGGATTTCAATGAAGGCCGCTATGGCTATCGGGCCTTCGGCGAACTGCTGCAGGATGCTGAGAAGCACGGTCTGGTTGTCCTTCGTGAGGATTCCCGCAGCGGCACCTATGTGGTCAGTGGATTTGGGAAGAGTTCGGAAAGAGGAAAGTGACAGCCGGTGGACCGGCTGAAATTCCAAATTCTAAATTCCAAATTTCAAACGAATTCTTTTTTCTGGGCGCGGAACGCGCACGACAGCACGACGTCACGAAGTGACGAACGCACGAAGGCACGAGCAGGCGAAGCCTGCCTTAATGGACTCGCTTCGGTTGCCCCTTCCAGTAGGGCTCGCGGAGCTCTCGTTTAAGAATCTTCCCGGTTCCTCCCTTGGGCAGGGAGTCGAAGAAATCGACGCCTTGAGGAACCTTAAACCCGGCCAGATGCTCTTTGCAGTGTTCCAGGAGCTCCTCCTCTGTAATCTGCTGATCCGGCTTCACCACAACCAGGCCTCTAGGTGCTTCGCCCCAGGTGGGATGGGGTACGGGAATCACCGCACATTCCAAGACAGCCGGATGGGCCAATAAAGCCTTTTCTACCTCCAGACTGGAGATGTTTTCTCCGCCGCTGATAATGATATCCTTCTTGCGATCCTGGATGAGTACATAGCCTTCCGGGGAGACCGTTGCCATATCCCCGGTGTGGAACCATTCACCCCGAAAGGCCTCCTCGGTCTCCTGGGGTCTCTTCCAGTATCCTTTCATGACCATGTCCCCGCGTACCACGATCTCACCCATCGATGCGCCATCCCAGGGGAGGTCTCGGTCCTTTTCGTCCCATATTCTCAGCTCCACGCCGGGGATGGGGTAACCGGTCATGGCTTGAATTTCACAACGCCTGTCTTGATCCGCTTTGAGGTAGGTTTTGGGTGAAGCGAGTGTCAGGATGGGCGAGGTTTCGGTTAAACCGTAGCCGGCCAGACATTCGCATTGAAAGGCCTGCTCTACCTGGCGGACCAAATCTGGATGGGCCGCGGCTCCGCCCACCATGATCTTGCCTATTGAAGACACATCATATTTCTGGCGGTCCGGATAGTTCATGAGTGCGATGGCCATGGTGGGCACGAGCGAAAAGCGTGTGACTTTGTGGCGCTGGATCTGTTCGAAAACCTGTTGGGGTTCGAACTGCTTGAGCATGATGTGCTGTCCCCCCACACAGGTCACATACTGAGGTGTGCCCCAACCATTGACGTGAAACAGGGGGATGGTATGGAGCTGGACATCGCTTTCTTTGATGCCTACAGCGATTGCTGCTTCAAGGGCATGCAAGTAAAGATTGCGATGGGTGAGCATCACACCCTTGGTTTGAGCGGTGGTGCCTGAGGTATAGAAGAGCTCAGCCACCGTATCTTCGTTAACCTGGGAGAAGTCAAAATCCACTTCATCCGGCTGTTGATCCAGCAGTTGATCATAGACCTCGGCTTCACTCCAATGAGGGTGAGTCCCTGGTTCCAGCAAGACAAACTGCTTCACCGCCTTCAAATGAGGTCTGATCTCTTCCACGATGGGTGCAAAGTCGGGATGGAAAAAGAGGCACTGAGCCTCACAATCATTGAGGATAAAGCGAAAGTCCTGGGCAGACAGACGGATATTCAAGGGTAGGAAGATACAGTTGGCCAGGACAACACCGTAATAAGCCTCGAGAAGATGATGGGTGTTGTAAGACAGGAAAGCGACTCGGGAAAAAGGCTCGAGCTTCCAGGAAAGAAGGAGATTGGCCAAGCTGTGACAACGCTGGAAGTACTGTTCATAAGTCCAGGATTGCTCGCCATCCACCACACCCACTTTTTTGCCAAACTGGTCCCGTGCTCGGTAAAGAAACCGAATCTGGGTCAAGGGAACCTTCATTTTGAAACGACGAAAATTTGGTTGGCGAGTTCTTCACTGAGGCTGTGTTCACTGTCATCGATCTGGACGTGGATAGGGCCATTGAAGGGATCTTTCTTGAGCACGTTGACTTCCACATCAGGCAAGATTCCTATGGTAGCTAAGTAGCGCAAAACTTCTGGGTCCCGATCGCTGACGCGGTATACCTGTACCTTCTCACCGCCAGGGGTTTCCCACAGGGATCGAACCAGGGGCACTGCAATCTGTCCTTCTTTGGTGGGAATGGGATCTCCGTGTGGATCGATGGTTGGATGGCCCAGAGCCCGATCAATCTTTTCTTCGAACTCTTCGGAAATAACATGCTCCAGTTGCTCAGCTTCTGCATGCACCTTATCCCAGCTGTAGCCCAGGACGTCAGCAAGATAGAGTTCGATTAACCGGTGATGGCGAAGGATTTCCAAAGCGATCTTTCTGCCTGCTGAAGTCAGAGTCACACCCTGATAAGGTTCATACTTGACCAGCTTCAGTTCGGAAAGTTTTTGCAACATGTTCGTTACACTGGCGGGCGAACAGTGCATCTGCAGAGCCAAATTCGAGGTCGAAACCTTGTTCTCGTTGCTGGTGGACTGGTAGATCGCCTTGAGGTAATCTTCCATTGCCCGACTAATCATTTCACCGGGATCCTTAGTACTCCCTTTGATAAATACGGTAACGTTGGCGGATGGGGCTTGCGAGGCGAGGTCGCGACGAGAGACAAAGAGATCGCCTGCAACCCCCATCCGCCCGAAGGGTTGGGACGGGACGGGCCCATCTTCTTGTTGCTTCTCCTCGCCGATGTCCCTGCATCGACTCGTCGTTGCGCCTCGATCTGGGCTCCGTCGCGCTCCCAACAAACGTCACCGTATTTATGAAAGTGAGTACTTAGTGTGATGAAAGGTGAGGTTACTTCTGCGAGCGGTGTGCCAGAGTGGATTGCAGCAATTTGATGCGCTTGCGGGCGAAAGCTGCATGCTTGCCTACAGGATCCAAGTTCAAATAGCTCTTCCACTTTGTAAAGGCTGCGTCCCATAAACCTAGTTTCTCACAAGTGGCAGCCAGATTGTAATGGGCATCGGGAAAATGGGGGTCTTTTTCCAGCGATTTCTGGAAACAGTCCACCGCCTCTTGGGTGCAATGGAGTGCATCCAAGGTATTGCCCAGATTAAAGTAAGCTTTGGCATGATCCGGGTCACAGGCAATAGCAAGCCGGTAACAGCGCTCGGCATCAATGAACAACTTTTGCAGGTAGTAGATATTTCCCATATTGAGGTAAGCGTCCCCAAAGTTCGGATCGAGCTCTACCGCATTCTGATAGGCCTCAAGAGCGAGCGGGCAGGTTTCCTCGCTGGAATCATACCTCAGTCCCTGTAGGAACCAACCTTCCGCCGTTTTTTTGGAATCGAAGTGTTTGACCCGATTTTTCACTTCTTCGGCAAAATCGTCTAAGTCGAACTCGAAAAGCAACTGCCCGGACTGGGGTTCGATGAAACGGTCTTTGTGACGGATGATGGCATGGGAGCCAAAGACATAGACACGCTTATGGGCCAAGTAGTTGTCGAATCCGGGAAATTTCTTTTTCAGGGATTCAACGCCGTTCCTCATTTGGGTGGCCTGAAGGCCCTGGGCAACGAGGCCTTGTGCGGTTTTTAGACAGATCAGGTCCTGAAAATTGTAATAGCGTCTGCCCTTTTCTAAATTGCTGGGTGTGACGAGCCCGATTCGCTTCCAGTAGCGCAGACGTCCAGTCTTGATTCCCAGAATATTTGAAGCATCCCGGGTGCTGAAGCAACTCAGCATCTTAATGTGCGTTTCTTTCTTTGCTTCTTTTCCTTTTGCTGGCTTGCTGCCAATCGAAGGGAAATGGAAACCAATCCGAAGGTAATGGATCCGGAACACGGTGAAGGCATCATCTCGCCTCCTTCAAAAACCGTGGCATTATAGCATGGGAAAGCCTCTTCGCTAGCTCCGTCAGAGCCGCAGGGGAGATTAGGGGCAGGCCCCCGGGGGCCTGCCCCTAATCTCCCCTGCGGGCCTATTTTTTCCACAAGGGCTTTTGGAAACGATGAGTCCGAAGAAATTCCTGAATCTGCTGATGTGTCGCTTCCGTGATGAGCCCTTCCTGTAAATAGAAAGCGGTGACGTCGAGCAGGTGGAAGACCGAATGGACAGGGTATCCTTCCTTTTCCAGGAGTTCAGATCCTCCTTGCTGACGATCAAAAAAAGCGATAATCCTTTGAACGGTGATTCCTTCTCTCTTCAGCCTTTGAAGCGACTTCCACTTGCTCAGACCTGAGGCCACGACATCGTCGATGAGATTGTATTCGCAATCGCCCTGATGCTTTTTACCAATCAGGTAGGAGGGTGAAGCTGAACCATAGACCTTTCCTTTACTGCGCAAGAGGAGATAGTGCATAGGAGGCCCTGTTTCTTTCCGCGAGGAATAGAGTACGGTGGACAGAGCCAAGGGTGTTGCGGTATCCGGTACCCCGATGACCGTTTGCGGCAATTGGGGTTTTTCGGTGAGTGCCCGGATCTTCTCAGCGAACTCACCTCCAATCTGCCAAATAAGATCCGCACGCTTGTACAAATTCTCTCTCAAATCCAGGTAGATGGGCGAATTAAGACCGTATTTGGATCGAATCTCCTTGCCAAACATAACGATCTTGGCTTGCTTGAGCTCGACCAGCAGGGATTTCTGTTTTGAGGTGAGATCCATCGGTACAACAGAATAATTAGTCGGAATAACACTTCAGTCAAGAGGGCGAAGCGGTTCCGCCTAGATAATACTGTAAACGAGACCGGTTTTCTGCTAAAATCAACCGTTTCAAAATCATGCGCAATAATCCAAGGGAGCGTCTGCTCGATCTGCACCGCCAGCACGTGATGGCATGGGAGCAGAAGAATCTGGATCATCTGAGGGATCTGTACAGCGGCGAAGCAGTCGTGTTCAACATCGTTCCGCCCGCTCGTTTTTCTGACTTCAAGACCTTCGAAAATACCTTGCAGCAATATTTTGCTCAAATGAAGGATCTCTCCATTCTGACTTCGAATATCCAGATTGAAGTCCATGGTGGCGTCGCTTGGATTACTTCGCAGTATCTCATGGCCTACCATCAAAATGGCCAGTTCTTCCGACAGAATGGTCGTTGGACGGAAATTTACTGCCTGGATGAAACCGAGTGGAAACTTACTCATCTCCACTCTTCTCCCGATCCTTTGCTACCGTCTGTTCAGGAAGGGGATCAGGACTCGTAGTTGGCCTGATAGAATCCAGCCTGCCAAATTCACCGAACCGGGATATGCGATCCGAGAAAGCAGTGCACAGTATCAAGATGATCCACCTCTTCGTCGGGATTCTGCTTTTCCTGTTCTTTCTAGGCAATCCCCCGGTAGCCTCGGGGGCCCCTTTACTTCCCTTTCCTGCGACTCAAGATCTGTTTGTGTTGGATAGTGGGAGTCGCCATGTCCTTTTCATACCGCCTGATGGGTCGGTTGGAGTCGCGATTAACCGTTCTGAAATCCTGGCACTGACCGGCGGAGTCGAAGTGCTCTACGATAACAAGGGAATCGCTTTTGATTCCGCAGGTGCGCTCTATTTTACAGTTTTCACCGGTTCCCCAGGTGGCTTCTTTGGAGGAGATACCAGTATTCTCAAGAAAACTCCCGCAGGAGTTTTGAGTGTCCTCACCTCACAAGCCGATCTTTCGGCAGCTACGGGGAATTCGAATGCAGACGCTGAAGGGATCACCTTCGGCAGTGATGGCTTCTTATACGCGATTGATGACAGTAGCAACGCCCTGCTGCGTGTCGACTCGTTCACTGGCAAGGTCAGCGTCTTTGTGGATTCAGCCGCCTTTGAATCCTTAGCGGGTTTAACAACCGTTGCCATTAAGGGTGGAATCGCGGCAGGCCCGGGAGGAATCCTTTATGTCCAATCGAACGGCACCCCAACCGCAGTGCTGGCGATCAGTTCCGACGGGACGCCTTCCGTCCTGACCAGCGGAAACCCTCTCCAAGCCCTTGATCAGTTCATGACTCCTGCCTCAAACGGGGACATCCTCATCGCGGACGAATCCCCCGATGTCATTCATCGGATCAATCCATCAGGAGGAGTTGGCACCTTCCTCTCACAGGCCCAGCTGGAAGCAGCCAACGGTGACGCCGTCACGCCAAGAGGCGGGATCGCCTTCGATGGTTCGGGAAACTTCTACCTGGCTGAATCCAATGCCGACAACATCTTGAGGTTCGATGTCGGCTTGAATGGGACGGTGTGGGTCTCTGCCTCGGTGGTGGCGGTTGTGACCGGTGTCGTTCCCAATTTCAACGGGGGAATCGCCTTTGAGCCTGTGGTAATAACGGTTTTGCTTGCCAATTTTGCCAACGGTAA
>Ga0209997_10000360_pt1 | contig 15035 bp, 10 predicted proteins | sample CR04metaG_FD_182079 | JGI IMG/M metagenome (GOLD analysis project Ga0209997, IMG submission 182079) | Deep subsurface microbial communities from Mariana Trench to uncover new lineages of life (NeLLi) - CR04 metaG (SPAdes) (version 2) | ecosystem: Environmental > Aquatic > Marine > Ocean trench...
TCATCCTCAGGTGTTCCGGAGTATAGAAGAAAAAAGGTTTTTTTCCGTGAATACCTAGGGAGAATCCATCGATGCGACTTTGAATGGGACGATTTTTCTTAGCGGCCTGAAGCCGAGGTTGCGGGGCCGATACACTAACCGCGGCCAGTCAACATCTGCGTCGTCGAATCCATCAAGGGTGTCCGGATAAACCTGTCGCTCAATTGGATTGGGGAGTGCCCCAGACGCTTTAGTGATCCGGCGTGATCCACCGAGGCCTGACATTGTGACATGGTTCACGAAAATAGGCCGTGGGGTGCAGCCAAACTAGCCTATTATTAATCAAAATATACGCAAACAGGGGAAACGTAACCCATGATATTCACCCAATCTGATTCGACTGAATCAAAAACTACGGAAGCACTGGTTCCCATGGTCGATCTGTTCGCTGTGCTGGCGATCGTGTTCATGATTTATTCGAGTGATGAAATCACTGCCTCACAACAGTTAAGTCAAGAGAAGATTGATCAAGTTGTTTCAGATTACAAACAATTGCAAGATGAGATCGATGCAAACGAAAAGGCCAGGCAAGAACGCCGGAAGTTCCTGGCAAATAATGCCGAGAAGTCATTAGAGGAAATCGAGGCAGAGCGAGAGAAGAAATCGCAAGAATTAATCAAACAATTTACTGAAATGTTAGCCGCGCAACAAAATCAGGCGGCATTGGAGTATGAAACTCTGGTAGCCAGAGTCGAATTTGAGCACGAGGAAGTAGTAGAAAGGGAAAAGGTTGAGCTGGAAGCAGAAAAGCAATTGGCACTGGAAATGGAAGTTGCACAACTGAACGTAGAGCTTGCAGAAACGGTAACTGAGTTGGAGCAGGAAAAGGAAGTAGAAGTATCGCAAGCTAAACAAGAATTCGATCAGGCCATTACGGCCAAAGAATTGCAACTAAAAACTTCCGTGCAGGCGCTTGTCGAAGCCGAAAATCGGCGATTAGAAGAATTGACCAGGCAGCAAACAGAACTCGAAGAACAGAAACGACAGGAAGTTGCCAGGGTAGAACAACAACGGCTTGAGCAGGAAACGCAAGCAGCAAGGGAAGCCGAGAAGAAACAAATAGAAACAGAGCTGGCATTGGCAAAAGCTGAAAAAACACGAATCAACCAACTAAAAATAGCCTCACGGGAAAGAGCTAAGGCATTGGCGATATCAAAACAAGAACGAACCGATGCTTTAGCCAGGCAAAGAGCAGAACTGGAAGCACAAGAACTTGAGCAAGCTACCGAGACCCAGGCTCAACACGCAGCCGTCCTCCAGGCTCAACAAGCACAGGCGGAAGCGGAGAAGCAACAAGCAGTGGAGCAAGCAAACCAGGTAGCACAAACTTCGCTGGCCTTACTTGAAGCAGAGACTGCTGAGCGCGTACAACAACAACAAGCCCAGGCAGAAGCAAAACTTGCACGGGAACTGGCGGCGGCAGAAGCAGCGGCAGAGGCAGCGGCGCAAGCAGCAGCAGAAACAGCCAGGAAGCAGGCAGAAGCAAAAGCAGAACAGGCGCTCGCGAACGAGATAGCTGCTCAGCGGGCCAAGGCTGATGCAAAACTTGCACAGGAACTGGCAGCGGCAGAAGCAGCGGCAGAGGCAGCGGTGCAAGCAGCAGCAGAGACAGCCAGGAAGCAGGCAGAAGCAGAAGCAGAACAGGCGCTCGCGAACGAGCTAGCCTCTCTACAGGCCAAGTCTGATGCACAACTTGCAAAGGAACTGGCCGCGGCAGCGGCAGAAGCAGCGGCAGCGGCAGAAGCAGCGGATAAGACAGCTGAACAACGGGCAAAAGTAGCAGTCGAACAGGAACATGCCGCTCAGCTAGCCCGGCTTGAAGCTGAGAAGGATAAGGCGCTTCAGCCCTATCGCGAGGCAGAAAAAGCCAGGCAACAGATCGTCGAGCGGCTCAATGAAAACTTTAAGGACTTTAATACTGGAGTCGTGGAAATAGACGAAAAGACCGGAAAGGTCAGGATCAACTTTCAGGAGTCCTATTTTGTGCGGGGATCTTATGATCTTTCGGAAAGCATGAAAGATTTACTCAGGGTAATGATTCCAAAGTATGCCAAAAGCATTTACGAAAATAAAGATGCAGCCGTGCAGGTTGAATCTCTTAAGATTTCCGGGATGACATCGCCCGTTCACAAAGGCGTATATATAGATATCGATGGTACATCTCCCGAAACGGAAATTGCCCGTGAATTCAATATGATACTGAGTAACAATCGTGCACTCGCGATGTATAACTTCATCTTTGATGAAGAGGAAATGGGTGACTATGACTTTCGTGCCCGGTTGAAAGCAGATTTGGGTATTGCAGCGCTGGGATTCCAGAATGCGGCCCCTGTTAGCAGTGAACTGGTCGGAAAACGGGCAACATGTATAAAGTACGATTGTAAACAGGAACAGGCGTCGATACTGGAATTCCGACTATACTCAGAATACTAATACTCAATTTTAATGACATATTTTAACTTAATGACATATTTTAATCCGGGTTACGGGTTAGGGAGCAGCAATGTTTAAGTATATATTTTTTGCAATTCTAGGAGCGGTAGTATATTTCCTGTTCTTTTTCGATATGCAACTCACCAACCAGATGATCGGAAATCTGTTTATCGGAACTATTATGAGTTTGTTCGTCGTGTTTTTGTTTTTCAAGTTTGGTTTACACTACAAAATCGAATCACTAAACAGATTCGCAACTGCATTCTATTATGCTGTTTTCGAGTACAAAAAAATTCAAACAAAACCTTCGGATCTGACCTACGTGGAGAGCATAAGAGAACAGGCCGAGGTTGCCCTTGCTGCCAATTTTGACCCCACACTATCGACTTCCGAATTGAAAATTCCTGTTTCACTGTATTCTGGAAAGGATCCATACCTGGACAAATTGCGGGCCAAGATTCAGGAAGCAGAAAATCTCAAGCTCAATGCGCGCAATCTCAATACCAAAGCGGAAATTATACTGGATAAAACCCATGATGACCTGGTCGAAAAAAACCTTGTCAGCGTTGATAATCCCAAGCTACTCGACAGATTGTTTGGTATGGTAAATGGCGTGGCAGCTATTATTGACCTGACGACCAGTGAACTTAGGGATCATGGTTATAGTTACGCGCCGGATTATGAAATTATCAGCCGCATCGCACTCGACAGGAATCCGTATTTTGCCAGTACCTACAAGTTTTTTGAATCAGAGGATATTGCCAGCCTGCTTAACCGGGCGCCCTTCATGATAATTCTGCTTGGAATTATTGGTACCTTTGCGGGTTTCTATCTGGCACTGAATCAGGGAGGAGATATCAAATCCGGTGCTGCCGTGGCGATTGTCAGCTCACTGGTTGGTCTTCCTACCTCGCTGCTCATGGATTATATAAACACTTTGTTTCCAGATAAAAGTCGATACGAGCGGGCATTCAACTCGTATAAAGTAAGCCTGGAAATACTATTTCTTCATGAACAGGAGCTTTCAAGTATCAGACAGGACCGAAGAAAAGATGATGATGATACACCATCGGCTTTTCCGCCCGGAAATGGTGATCCTTCGCGAGTTATTGGGGGACCTAACTAGCGCCTGGTTTCGCACTCTGCAATACCAGGTGTAATTCCCCAGGCTGAAATTGGCTTTACATACTGCTCCTATGTGGCTGCCCAGTTTGTCATGCTAAAGAATGGGTTTCTGAATTATTTTTTCGTATTGCAAGAAACCCTGAATACCGCAACAAACCAAAATATTATTTTCCTTTTCCCGTTCAGTCAACCTGTCACTGTAATCGGAAATTTAACCAGCGCGTATGCAACAATTATTTAAGGATGAACGGGGGCTGCACTTGTTTAACAGATGCCAACGGCTGCCCCCGGGCAGGAAGCAGAAGTAGTCAAGCTGAATTTGGAGGTCAGCTTTCCCGTTAGCTGCCGTTCAAATTTTCTAGATTAAGTTCCGTTTCCGGCCAAACCCAGTCATTCACAGAAATGCCAGCGCAATCTTGGCTGGCTGGTCTCGCCTAGGAGCAGTCAGTCAACACCAAGAAAAACCAGCGTTAACGTAACCGTAAAAGGAGACGGAGGGATTAAAATAAAACCAGGTTGATAAGTTAGGCTTTTAAATGTGAAGTAGCAGGAATGGCAACGCAAAGGAGAAGCAAATGCCAAGACGTGCAAGGATGTATCTTTCAGGCTTACCGTATCATGTGGTTCAACGGGGTAATAATTGAGAGCCCTGTTTTTTCGAACACGAAAACTATCAATATTATCTTGGATTGTGGAAAACACTATCCAGGCGATATGGCGTGTCAGTTCATGCCTATTGCTTGATGACCAATCATATCCATTTTTTAGCAACGCCAAGTACCGAAACAGGCATGTCGAATACGATGAAAGTTGTCGGAAGCCGTTACGCACAGTACATCAATCAGAAATACAAACGGACCGGCACGTAGTGGGAGGGGCGTCATCGTTCCAGTCTGGTGCAGACCGATCGTTACTTCTTAATCTGCATGCGCTATATCGTACTTAATCCAGTCAGAGCTGGCATGGTGAATCGTCCGGAAGACTACAAATGGAGTAGTTATGGCGTGAATGCCTGGGGTAAAAAGGGATGGCTCAAACCGCATGCAGATTATATTAGATTGGGCGGAAACACTGCTGATAGATTTCACGCGTATCGTGAGTTATTTAAAATTCAGTTGGATGAGATGGATCTACATCTGTTGCGCGAGGCAGCCCATTATTGTCAGCCTGTTGGAGATGAAGGATACAGGCGGGCAATCGAGGATAAATACGGGATCAAGCTTGGGCAGCTCAGGCGAGGAAGGCCTAGGAAGCAAAGACCAGAGTATGGTTAACAGTAATCCCTCCGTCCCCTTTATTCTATCGTTAGCAGGACCCGCAGAGACCGCTCTGAGCCGTTACGAATTGGTTTAAAAAGGTTCGATTTGTACCCTGATATCGACCTGAAATTATAAAAACTAAACTATTGGTCTATTTAAATAGGATAAAAGAGTTAATTATTGGTATAGGTATAATTTTAATCCTGTTGATTGCTGGTGCCCTCGATTCTGGTTAGTACTATTTTATATAACTTATTGTTAAATAATAAATTATATTCAAAGCCAGGCATTTGACTGACGATTGACAGCAACCCGGAATACTTCTCCAGGGATTCGAAGTTTGGTATATTGGTAGATCAATAGAGCCAGCATGCACTGTACCAATTACGGCAATGATTTAAATTGGTAATTGAATTGGACTATGGATTCGATATAACATAGCTGCAGCTAGTGAGTCCTACGGATTTCCTTGATTTCTAAAACATTTCTAAAAATCAATACGCTAAAATTGTAAGGAGGGGTAAGAAATATTATCTGTAATCAAGTACTATTTGCATAAAAATAATTCGGATAGCCTGTCCCTCATGAATAGGCGATAGGCTGATTAAAAATACAACAGAGGAGAATAACATGTTTTCTATTACTAGAACCCTTGGTGCCATTATAGTGAGTGCTGTGCTCGCGTTTGGCTCGGGCGCAGCAATGGCCAAAGACTCAAGCAAGCCAATCGTAATTCCGACACACAACTGGTCAAGTCAGGTTGTGATGGCCTATGTCATTGGCGGAATTTTTGAAAGCCTGGGCGACAATGTCGAGTACAAGCCTGCTGATTCTCAGGCCGTTTATGAAGCGATTCGCCTTGGTGATATCACTATCTCGCACGAAGTCTGGCAGTCTACATTCGGCAAGTCGTTCTACAAGGCGATGTCAAAAGGTGGTGTTATCGACGCCGGCACGCACGCTGCAGCAACACTTGAAGAAATGGGTGTTCCTCAGTACGTAATTGACGATAATCTTTGCCCGGGTCTGCCAAAATGGGAAGCGTTGAAAAAATGTAAAGATGTATTTGCAACTGCCGATTCCGGTGGCAAAGGCCGTTGGCTGGAAGGCCCGCAAAGCTGGCATGGTGACCTGATGCCTGTTCGGGTTAGCGCACTTGGATTGGGCAACGATTATGTCGTTAAGTTCGCAGGCAGCGCCGATGCAATCTGGGCAGAGCTGGCTTCCGCCAAGAAGGAAGGCCGCGGCATCATTACCTTTAACTGGACGCCCAACTTTACCGATGCCGAGGGTTTTGTATTTATTGAGTTCCCTCCATATACAGACGGCTGCAGAGTAGCCGATGGTGGTGATGGTAGTTGTGGTTCGCCAAAAGGCTGGCTGAAGAAAGCGGCAAATTACAAATTCCCCAAAACCCACCCGGCTGCTTATAAGGCGTTCAGTAAAATCTCATTCACGACCACACAGGTTGGTCAAATGGCCGCGCTGGTTGACGTCGAAAAACTGAGCCACCAGGACGCTGCCAAAAAATGGCTGGCTGAGAATGAAGATGTCTGGAAACCTTTCACTATGTAGGTCCAGAAATACCGTTGCTCCCGTGTTTCCTATCCAGGAAGGAGCAATGTAGAGTTTTACCCCCCTCCCCTGGTTCTCGTGGCCCGGGGAGGGATTCCTGGTCGATCTCCCAGCTAAGTGGGGAACCCCAGACTATCACTTTCTTTATAGCGTGCTTGTTCAGATTTGCATTGGTCCTGAAGGGATGCCGAATTGGCCAGTATCACAGTAACAGCGATTTGAGATGACTCCAGGGATCAGAAAATGACTAACGAAACCAGCAATAGTACCGATACCACTACCGATAATGACGATCAGCCCGTCATCAAGTGCGATGGCGTCTACAAGATATTTGGCGAAAACACCGAAGAAATGATGGTGAAATCAAATGGTAATATCGATGTCGAAAAATTCGAGGATGCAGGTTGTATCTTTGGCGTTAACAATGCATCTTTAGAAGTTCACAAAGGTGAAATGCTCATCGTCATGGGTCTTTCCGGATCCGGAAAATCAACCCTCCTGCGCTGTATTTCAAGACTGACTAACACAACAGCCGGAAGCATATTTATCGATGGCGAAGACTTACTTGCAATGAACGCCAAGGAACTGACCCAGCTCCGTCGCAACAAGATGGGTATGGTATTTCAAAGCTTTGCGCTGTTGCCCCATAAGACCGTAGTCGAAAATATTGCCTTCCCTCTGCAAGTAAAGGGCACCAGTACGCAGGATAGTATGGAAAGAGCCATGGACATGATCAATCTTGTTGGTCTCACAGGACGTGAAAATTATTTCCCCAGGCAATTGTCCGGCGGTCAGCAACAACGAGTTGGTATTGCCAGATCACTGGCAGTAGAGCCTGATATCTGGTTCCTCGACGAACCCTTTTCGGCGCTTGATCCACTGATCAGAAAAGAAATGCAGGATGAATTTTTGCGGCTTCAGGAAATGCTGAATAAAACAATTCTATTTGTCACCCACGACTTTGACGAAGCCCTGCGGTTGGCTGACCGAATAGCAATCATGAAGGATGGTGTAATCGAACAGATCGATACACCGGCCAATATTGTTCTCCATCCAGCAACCGAATACGTTGCCAAGTTCACCAATGATGTGCCCCGCGAGAAGGTATTGACCTGTGGGAACATAATGGAAGAAGTCGGTACCACTTCCGATTTTAGCGAAATAAAAGTACCCAGAGACGCTGTCATTGAAACGGTTGCCGAAGCTGTTTTAAACGAACCAAAATCAGTCGCTGTTATTGACGACAACGACGATACAATTGGTGTTCTAAATAGAAAATCAATCATTCATATTCTGTTTGGTAAAGACGATTCAGAAACATTGAGTACCAATCAAGCGGCTGGCGAATGATCAAATGAATCATTTAACCGGGCATCTAGCCAGGCATCCCAAACTCGCACAGTTTGCAGCTTTGTTGGCTGTATTTTTCCTTTTATATTTTTCGATTGATCCATCGGAAAATAATATCCTGTGGCGTCTGCCTGCATTTTTGGCAGCTGTTCCGGAGATGCTGAATAATTCGGTCGAATTCATAATGTTCGAATGGATGCCGGTTGAAACCTATAACGAGGAAATCGAAGACTACGAAACATCTGCATTAATGATAGAAATCACCCGAGCCATATCGCGTTCTGTGCTTTTCTGTATTGAATTTATTCGTGAAATACTTATAGGCGGCCAAAAAACCATCGTCGCTTTCACCAGCTGGGACTTTGTTAGCGAAAATAAGTGGGCTAGATGGCCCGCACTGCCCTGGACAGTAGTTGCCGGCGTCGCGATTACCCTGGGGTATGCGCTCAGTGGGCGATGGCTCGCAATCCTGGTGGGTTGCGCGACTACCTATATCGCTGTTTTCGGTCAATGGGAACCCGCCATGGAAACGCTCTCATTCGTATTGATTGCGGCACCGCTATCGGTGTTACTAGGGATTTTCGTGGCTGTTTTGGCCTTTAAAAGTAAACCCTTTGAAACCGCATTGATGCCTTTGCTGAATGTCGCGCAGACCATGCCGCATTTTTCGTACCTGGTACCTGTAACCGTCTTTTTTGGCGTGGGAGACCATGCGGGTGCCATAGCAACTGTCATTTTTGCAACGCCGCCAATGATTCGCCTGACCTTGTTAGGTCTCAAAGGGGTATCCCCTGAAGTACTTGAAGCGGGCATGATGAACGGTTGCAACAAGGTTCAGCTCATGTTCAAGGTGCTGATTCCGACAGCGAGACACGATATTCTGGTCGGCGTAAACCAGGTAATCATGCAATGCCTGGCGATGGCGGTAATTGCCTCTTTCATCGGGGCGAAAGGCCTTGGCTTCAATTTATTGCTTGCCCTTAATCAGCTTAGAATAGGGCAAGCACTGGAACTGGGTATTTGTATTGTACTGATTGCGGTGGTCCTGGATAAGCTGTCCCTGGGCTGGGCTAACAAGCAAATCGACTATTTTGCGGATCTTTCTTTTGTTGAACGCCACAAGTATCCCCTGATTATGGGTGGGATCCTGGTCGCAGGCGTGGTATTGGCATCCATCGGGGGCCTTATTTTTAAAGATGGCATCAATTATTTTTACCTGATTCCACACAACAAGGGATTAACCACAGAACTCTTCTGGCAATCCGGCGTGGACTGGATCGTGGACAATTGGTATTCGAGCCTTCAAGTCTTCAATGTGGGATTAATCGTAAATGTACTGGTACCAATGAAAAACGCATATCTGGGTATGCCGGTGGTAGCAACTTTTGTATTGGTGATGGGAATTGCCTACATCGTAGGTGGCCTTAGATCAGCACTGGTTGTGGGTGGCTTACTGCTCTTCATTGCTTCTACAGAATGGTGGGACAGGGCCCTGATTACCGCTTATATGGCAACTTTCGGGGTAATTATATCGGCTACAATTGGCCTGATTTCTGGTTCTCTATGTGCTCAGAACAAATTTGCGACAAAGGGCATATTGCTGGTTTGTGATACCTTCCAGACCTTCCCTTCGTTCATCTATTTGATCCCGGTCATCATGCTCTTCGGTGTAACCGATACCTCGGTGTTAATCGCCGTTATTATCTATGCCACTATCCCCGCAACCCGGTACACGGTGGAAGGTCTTAGCAATGTACCGCAGTCTATGCAGGATGCAGGCACAATGTCGGGCGTCGGTCGCTTCCAGAGATGGACCCAAATTGAATTACCGCTTGCCTTTCCCCACATCATGCTGGGGATTAATCAAACCGTTGTTTTTGCATTATTTATGGTAATCATCGGTGCGATGATCGGAACCGATGATTTGGGACAGCTAATTTTGAAATCCTTATCGGATGAATTTGGGATCGGCAACGGACTTATGCTTGGACTGTGTGTCGCCTTTATTGGTTTGGCAGTCGACCAAATTTTACGCACCTGGGCAAACGAACGTAAAAAAGCATTGGGAGTGGCGTAGCACTACTAAGGTTAAATACCTACTCTCTCATCTCCTATGGAACCGAAACCGTATGATCAATAGTATTTTAGTTGCGACCGATGCGTCGGCGCCATCGAACCGCGCCTTGGAAATGGCAGTTCAAATTGCCGGACAACACAACGCTAAATTACTCATCATTCACGTTATTCGCGATATGCAAATACCCTTTGACATCAAGGAAATTCCAGAACTGGAATCCAATAAGTTTGAATCGTTCAACGATGCCCGTGACGAAATAATGCGCAAGATCGCTGAGACTGTCTTAAGAAAGGCTAAGGAAAAAGCGGAAAAAGCCGGAGCTAACAAAGTGCAAACCGCGATCGGAACCGGTGATCCTGCGACCAGTATTCTCGGTTTTGCCAAGCGACGGAAAGTGGACATGATCGTGGTAGGGACTCGGGGTCTGGGCAAGCTGAAGGGCACGATTTTGGGCAGTGTCTCGCGCAAGGTTACCAACAATGCTGAGACTAGTTGCCTGATTGTCAGATAGCGTAACGCTAAAAATCATACCATTTGAACTGGGGCAGGTGATTTTTTTAACATGATTAAAAAAATTTTGGTGGCTACCGATGCGTCGGCTGCGTCGAATCGGGCGGTATCTATGGCCGCGCACATGGCAGCATGCCACGAAGCTGATTTGCTGATCCTGCATGTTATCAGGGATATGCAATTACCTACCTTGATGAAGAAGGCGCCGGAACTGGAGGAATTCGCCAATACGCGCGAGAATATCCTGCGCCAAGTGGCCGAAACCATATTGCAAGAGGCCGAAGTCCGCGCAAAAAAAGAAGGCGCAAAAAAAATACAGACAGCGATTGGCAGTGGCGACCCGGCATCCAGTGTTATTGGTTTCGCCAAACGCAGAAAAATCGATACTATCGTCGTCGGTACGCGTGGACTGGGTAAATTCAAGGAAATACTGATGGGCAGTGTCTCGCGCAAGATTGCGAACAATGCCGAGGTCAACTGTTTTATTATTCGCTAAGGCGGGTTAACAACAACTCTCTTCGAGGGTATTTAGCAGAGGCCCCTACCCGCGAAAGCGGCGCCCCGAAATCTCTTTAGGGGAGTACCGCCATGCCGGCCTTTAGAGCCGGAATCTAATCTTACAATGAAGGCGCGTTTCAAGATTCCTGCTTTCGCAGGAATGACAGTAATTATTTGAAATTTACTAATTTTCGGGCGGCGCAACGTCGCGAACCCGCGATTTGGTCGGGTCGTAGAATGGAAATGCGACGACTTTGGCGGGCAAGCGTTTTTGCTTGCCATCGAGCTTGCCGACTTCTACTTCAGTACCCTTTTCGCTATGTTCGACCGACATCCGGCATAAGGCGATATTCTTGCCCAGTATCAGTGAGCGTACCGCACTGGTGATTTCACCGACCTGGTTGCGACCAATATTCACACTGTCACCGTTAGTGGCCAACTCGTCTCCATTGAGCTCAAGGCCCACCAGTACACGTTGCGGATTTGATTGACGTTTGATCAAAGCATCGCGACCGATAAAATCGTCTTGCTTGGTTTTCAGCGGCACGGTAAAAGGGATCCCGGCTTCGAACGGATCGGTTTGGTCGCTGAACTCATAGCTGGCAAATATCAATCCGGCTTCGACACGGAGCATATCGAGTGCTTCGAGACCCAGTGGCGTTAATCCATGAGGTCTGCCAGCTTCCCAGATGGCATCCCAGACCGCGGGTGCATCTTTCGGATGACAAAAGACTTCGTAACCAAGTTCACCGGTATAGCCGGTACGCGATACCAGTATCGGAATTCCGAGCTCATCGCCGATCCTGGCGATTGAAAATCGGAACCACCCGAGTTCCTCCACCGTTGCCTGGTCGGGTCGGGTCCAGATTATTTGCTTTAATATATCGCGACTTTTCGGTCCCTGAACCTGCAGATTGTGTAATTGGTCGGTTGAATTTCGGACCCATGCCTGCAAACCCAGTTTTTGTGCCTGCTCGCGTAGCCAGATTCCACTATCATCGGTCCCTCCTATCCAGCGGAAATTATTTTGGCCGAGACGAAAGACGGTACCGTCATCGATCATGCCGCCATTTTCATAGCACATCGCTGTATAGACAACCTGTCCGGGGGTTAAACGTCGCATATCGCGCGTGACGCAGGTTTGCATCAATCGTTCGGCATCGGGTCCGGTCACTTCGTATTTGCGCAGGGGTGACAGGTCGATCACTACCGCAGATTCGCGGCAGGCCCAGTATTCATCGATGACGCCGTGCCTGGTGTAGCTATTGGCGAGCCAGTAGCCGGCGTATTCGGTGAAATTACGGGTTAGCCGGGAAGTCCTTGCATGGAAGCCGGTCTCCCGTGTCATTTCTTTTACTGCATCAGTAGTCATTCGATAGGCCGTCGCTTTGTTAAATGAATTTTTTGCCGGGTAGATTCGTAAATGAATATCGGTCGGATTCCATCCATTGGCAGGGTCGATATCGCAGGGGCAGGCGGAAGATACACAGACCATGTCCTTCAGTGCGCGCATCAATACATAGTCGCCGGGCCGGGACCAGGGCTCGTCGAAATATATCTGGTTAGATTCGTCGATGTTGGTATTGAAAAAAAGGTTAATTGCCATCCAGCCGCGGCGTGAATCGACTCCATAAGGTTGCAACGCAAGATTGAAGTTGTCGGAGCAATTGACATGTCCCGGGTAACCCCTGTCATCGTAATACTTCGCGGTACAGGCAGTACCGAAGCTGTCGTGGCGGCCGCAGGTATCCTGAATGACTTCGACCAGTGGCTCGAAGTCCTGGTCATAAAATTTGGAAAATAACCCGGGGGCGGGATAGGCCGCTCCGATCGCGTATCGCGTGCTGGTAGCATCAAGACAGCGCTCGATGCCTTTTTCCAGCTTAGCGGTATCGAAGCATTGAAAATCAGAACACTCTCGCCCTTCGACGTCGATTATTTGAATATATTCCCCCGTCTTGATCTCGTAGGCGAAAGCAGTACGTGCGTCTATCCGGTAATCCTGTAATGGATCGGCGAGTGGATCCGGCAGGTGAATCAACCGTTCTTCGGAATGGCCAGGTTGCCGGTGAACATAGACGACGATATTGGTAATCGTATTTTGCTGGTCAGCCAGCATGGCCTCGCCCGGTGCCGCTATAATGCAGCTCAAGGGCTCGTTGGCGGTAAAACGTTGTGAGTCACCGGTCGGTGAATCCTTACCAAAAATACAGGTACTTTGCGCCTTGTCTATAGACAGATTTCGAAATTTAAGTGCCGCTGCCAGTTTTTTTGCGCTCCCGTCGTTCGGGGCCAGAATACTTTTTAATCCTTCTGCTGCACCGTTGGCCTTCGCCCCGATACATTGCATGTCACTTTTGCCCTGGGTATCGAAAACACTGATTTCACAAACCTGCAAACCTTCTGGATTAACCAGTTCGATTTCGTCGCCAGGGTTGAGGTTGATCGCAAGACTGCCACTGGCTCTTACCAGGTAGCGCTCGGTATCGGGCGGTAAAACGTTCAACCCTGGTTGCAGCAGCCTTAATGCGGAATTAAATATTGGGGCATTCATTCAGATGAATCCTTCAAGTCTCAAGTAAATCGTCCTGCACCCCTAAAAGGTGTTCTTTAATAACCCCGATCGCTTCGTTGGCATCACGAGAGGCGATGGCTTCGTACAGCGCGCGGTGTTGGTCATTGTAATAGTCGATACGCTCGGGGGTTAACAGTTTGGCCTTCATAATCCTCCACTGTGAGTAGCGCCGTACTTCGCTGATACGTTCGTATACCCAGTACATCAATTTATTTTTAGAGCATTGTGCCAGTGCCATGTGAAAAGCCGTATCGGCCAGCGCGAACTTTTCTGCATCACCACCGCATTCCTCGCACTGCCGTAACGCATTTCGTAACTCCTCTAGATCCCGGTGGCTGGCATTAGTGATCGCCAGACGAACCATTTGCGGTTCTATTGCAATGCGAACTTCAACCATTTCCAACGGACTGGTAATGCTTGAAATATCGTGTTGGCTGCTGAGTTCGCGGTGGGTTACATAGGTTCCGCTGCCGATTTTGCGTGTGACCAGATTTTGCTCTTCAAGATTTTGCAGTGCTGTCCTTATTGTGCCCCGCGATACTTTGAATTCCTCGGCTAAGTTTCTTTCTGCGGGTAATCGCTGTTCATGCGAATAATATCCCTCAAGAATCATATTGCGCAATTGCGAAACTACACTCCCAGTGGTTACGCCGAGTCTGGATTTACCGCCCTTGCCCATGATACCGAGACCGCGCGATCCGGGATCTCGATTTACGCTAGTACCCATAAGCTATTTCCTCGTAACTAGAATATTAATAGTGGTACTATAAATTGGTACAATTTTGCGCTATATAATTATCTAAATCAAGCGTTTTACGCCGGTTTTGGGTTTAATGCCAACTGAAATGGTTAGTGAATAGTTACCATTTGGAGAAATTTCACCTGCTGACATGATAGCGTTTATCGATTACACTCACGATCATATTAATCATATATATTATTGAATTTAATAACTATTATTGAAAATATAAAAACTCAAAATAATCGTTTGGAACCCGCTATGAAATTATTTATCCACGCTTCCCCAGTTATCTGAAGCACATGACAGAGAATTGGTTCAGTTAAATGTTAGAAATTACTAAATATTGTACAAAAATGGACGGAAAGTCTTGTAATAGAACATTGCATAGGTATAACATTAGAACATTAGGATCGAGTTCCCGGGGGAAAGCTGGCGACCATAAAAACTAAAATCTAAATCTATAGACCGTCGCCCCGACGACCTGCAGATTAACTAATAACTCGGATGACGGTCATAGCAGGCGGATAAAATTACCAGAAAAGCAGAAAACTAAGAATTAAAAAACACTAGGAGAGTATCAATGACTGATTTAGAAGAACACGTTGAAGCACCGGGCCGCGCTGATCTGGTTAAGCAGGTGGCCGAAAAAATAAAGGAAACCGGTGTGAGCTACATCTATTACCAGTTTATTTCGGTCACCGGTCGTATCGTCGGTAAAGGCATTCCGGCCGCGCACTGGGAACGGCTTGCCGAACGAGGTTTTCAGCTGGTTTACGGATCGACCGCAAACCTGTACGTCGACCGCCATGGAAATTACATAGGATACGGCCCAGAATCCTGGGAGCTGATCGG
>Ga0209997_10000362_pt1 | contig 14981 bp, 2 predicted proteins | sample CR04metaG_FD_182079 | JGI IMG/M metagenome (GOLD analysis project Ga0209997, IMG submission 182079) | Deep subsurface microbial communities from Mariana Trench to uncover new lineages of life (NeLLi) - CR04 metaG (SPAdes) (version 2) | ecosystem: Environmental > Aquatic > Marine > Ocean trench >...
TTCAAGTGTGAACTCCTGATTGTTATGAATCGCCTTTACTTCAACTGGAATGGTATATTCATTGAATAATACTAACATAAAGTAATCAAAGAATTTGACATTATCTCCAAGTGTATTTGTTTCAGGCCCAATTCCTAATGCTAATGGAGGAATTGTAACTTCATATTCAATTATTCCAGTAGCAAAGTTTTCGCCTGGATTTGCAATTCCTGAAAACTCAAAGTTTCCTTCCTTTTTGAAATCAATGAATCCTTCAAATTGTATGGGAATGTTAATCTGTCTTATTTGGATTGGTTCTAGCTGATCCCAATTAATTTCAATTTCTCCACTATCAATCTTATCCAAGAAGAATGGATTTACTATGATTTCAGAAGATACTGTGTGTTCAGGTTCACTGATTTGAATTCCTGTAAGAGATCCGCTTAATGTTGGAGATGGAATTCCTCCTCCGCCTCCACTTGGAGCTATGGTTGGTGGTCCACCTTGACCTGTTGGTGGGATTGGAACTACAGGAGCTACGACCAATGCTGGATTTGTTACATTGACAAAAGTATCATTTACTAGAATAATATCATTAATTGTTTGCTTAAAGGCTGCTGCAAGAGAAACTGTATCTGTTATGTTTGCGTTGTTAAATGCACTTCCAATACTAAATCCAAATCCAACAGCAGTTGAAACAGTATCAGTTACATTTACGTTGTTATTTGCAGAATCTATTGTTTGAGTTGCTACAAGAGAAGTTGAAACTGTATCAGTTACGTTTACGTTGTTAGCTCCAGAACCAACTATCTCGTTAAATCCAGCAGTTATGACTACTGAATCTGTTATGTTTGCGTTGTTATTTGCAGAATCTAACGTTTGACCTGCTGAAAGAGTAGTTGAAACGGTATCAGTTACGTTTACGTTGTTAGTTGCACTTCCAATACCTATTCCAAATCCAACAGCAGTTGAAACAGTATCGGTTACGTTTACGTTGTTAGTTGCACTTCCAATACCTATTCCAAATCCAACAGCAGTTGAAACAGTATCGGTTACGTTTACGTTGTTAGTTGCACTATCTAATGTTTGACTTGCTGCAAGGCTAGTTGAAACAGTATCAGTTACGTTTACGTTGTTAATTGCACTATCAATTACTTTGGTAGTAGATAGACTAAAAGTATCAGTTGCGTTTACGTTGTTAATTGCACTATCAATTACTTTGGTAGTTCCAAGACTTACTGTATCAGTAACATTCACGTTGTTTGTTGCTGATGGAAGTGTTACTGATAAAGCAGGAGATACGAGGAATTCAATTACTTGGTAAGGTATGTTTGGTGTTTCTTGTCCATTATTTGTAGTTCCGTTTACTGCTGTATTATTTAACAACTCAAGTGTGTATGCTAATCTATCCCATGAACCAGGACCTCCGCTAGAATCTCTACCATTTCCAAGACCAAAAGGTGTTTGAGTTGTTCCAATAGCAATGGATCTATCAAAATTTGTTACTGCTGGTGAAAAAATATCAATTGTTGATTGTGCCTCATCTGATGAACTTTCTATTGTACTATCAATTTCTCCATGAGTTACGTTTGCAAATGTCGTTGGAAAAGTAGTTAGCTCCCATCTGTAGTTTACTTCACAATTTGATGATGGACAAACAGCATCATCTCTTTCAATTACTATATCATTTACTACGTTTAGGGATATAGTAGCACCATGTTCATCTGCTGTTGCATCTAACTCATCTTCGATTTGAGTTGTCATTAGAACTATAGTGTGCCTTCTGTCAATTGCTGGAGATGGAGTTATAGTATCTGTTGTTACTCCTGAAACTAATGTTCCAGTTCCGTTTTGAAATACAAAACCCGAATCATTCCAATCGACTACGGAAAATCTTACTTCTGTTGGACCTGTATTTGGGGCATCAAATGGTTCATAGCCCCAATCAGTATTATTGATAACTCTCATTATGCCAAATTCCTCACTTCCCCAACTCAAATCGGAATGATCCATAGTTAATCCATCAAAAAGTTGAAAAGAATTAGTTTGGTTTACAGTTGGTGAAAGTCTTGCAACAAATTCTTGGTCTACATCAGCCCCATCTACAATCAAAGTTCCATTTTGTTTTATCATCGTACTTGAAGCTGTAAACTCGACTAGATATGCAACAAAGTCCATCGCTAGATTATCACCTGGAACATCATTACTTCCATGAAACCGAATAGCAGTATTATTTACAAAATCCCAGCTTCGATAGATTTGCTTAGCTACACCATCGCCATTATGCCGAACCGACATGAAAATTATTGTTTTATTCTGATCTGTTACTGCTGTTGGAAGTAAGAAATCTTCGTCTTCAACTCCTCCTACTAGACTTCCATTTACTTTGATTACTTGGGAAACATTGTTTACCGCATAAGCCTGTTGGTTTGAAATGACAAATGATGCAGCGAGAATTACTACAAGTGAAATTATCATATAGCTGATTGGTTCATTTCTAGCCAATCTTTTAAGGATCGATTTACAGGTCAGCTAATCACCATCTCCGATTATGACTTGATCAGCAGTGTCCCTAACTTTTTGAAGTAAATTATCGTAAAAATCAGTTATGCTTGTTGAACTTAAATAAAGATCCTTGTAAAATCCTCCACCTTTTTCAAGACTTGAATCAGTAGTGTAGAATCCCGTTTTGTTTATCTTACCAATTATTTCATATGCTTTTTGTTGGTCTACTTTAAGATCAGTAATTAATTCTGCAAGAACTGTACTACTTGGATTATACAATTCCATATAATTATAAAATCTTTCTTCCTGTTCGGTAGTTAGTGTGTTAAGAAAATCTCCCTCTAATGATCTTCCAAAGGTTGCAAAAGAAGTGTCAGCATTTTGTGGAAGAAATATTTTCATAATTCCAAAAGGTTCATCAGTAAATTCTACCTCGCTTTCACCTGAACCTGTTGGATTAAATGTAATTGTTCTATTTACTCCATCAATTTCTACTGCATCTACAAGAGAACCTTCAATATTAAATTTCAACTTAGCATTTGTTTGATCTGGAATTACATCAATTACAATAATTTGCTCATTAATTATGGTAAAAGTTGCATTAAAATCACCAACTATATCTTCTAATTCAAACTTTAGTTTTCTTATTTCATTACCGAATGTCGGTTGAATTAACATACCATCAATTTCAAAGGAAAAACTTTCAGCAGAAAGATTTGAATTTGTTTTAAAATTACACGTTGCTAAACAAGTTATTGTTCCACTCTGATTTGAAACATCTTCTGCTTCTACATAAGGGATTGTGATTCCGACAATAACTAATGTTAAAGGAATAAGTAAAAATAAAGAAAGTAGTTTAGGGTTTACTAAACTTTTTTTTTACTATTTTCTGCCACTGAATTTTCACCTAGTCGAACTTTATGTTGTAAGTTACAGTCAATGTATCGGCTGCGCCAACTGTGACTCCAGCGAATGTACTTCTTGCAATCATGTTTCCAACTGTTAGAGCATCAAATACTGCTGCTTCTGTTACAGTTGCAGCACAAGTAGCTCCCGAAAATGTTGATTCAACAGTTGCAGTTATTTCTCCAGGTGTTGCAGATGTTCCAGCTACAGTAGCATCAAGAACTCTTGCACAGCCACCAATTGCAGTTTCAATTGTTGTGTCAGAAATTAATGGTCCTGTAGTTCCTGTTCCAATTTCAAGGTGATTGAAAAAGGCTTCTCCAGTACATAGTGTAGTTCCAAATACCAAATCTCCTATACAATCAAGTCCAGTATCAACTACCAAATTATCGGTTTGCTGGTATTGTTTTACAACTCCGAACTCGTCATAGACAACTAAGGTAAAGTGTCCATAAACTCTTACAGATTCGTTAATCTCGTTAGTTACTAGTTGTTCCTGTGAAAATGCAGTAATCGTAGCAAGTCCGAGAATAGCAGTTAAAGCTACAATCGAAATAATGCCATATTTTGCACGTTCCATTGAGCTTTTTCAAGTAACCAATGATAAAAAGCGATTAGGGTGAACAATTTTTTCAAAATAGCCAAGAATAATTACACAAAAAACTTCTATCTTCTTCTTATCTTAGCTTTTTTCACTCCAAATCTTGATTCAATTCTCTTTCGATTGTTACTCTTTGTCGTGAGTTTTCTCTTTTCACGTTTTTTGCCCTTACTGGCTATTGCTGTACGATAAATGATCGCACCAAGTCCTGCTGCAAAAGCTATGAAGATCGTGAACAATGCCAAAGTGATATCTAGGGATAGATTGATTTTGACTACTGTGTTTGCAGTTAGTGGCTGACCATCGACTGTTGCGTGAATTGTAACTGGAATTTCATACAAAATGCGATCAACACAGTTTAAGGTTTGACCTGTGACCTCATCACAAAGCTGGTTTGGAGGCATTATCCTGTAAGGAATCTTTCCTGTTGAGATCCTATCAGAACCATCAAGCGTGAATGGTGTGCGTGGGAATCCAATCCATGTTATGAATTGATCGCCTACTGTAATTCCTTCAATTGTTATCGGACTTGGGGAATTCCAAGTAATGTCAATTGTTCCATCCTGTATTTGACCTACCTGCATTTGATGGATTTTTGAGAATAAGCTGAATCCGAATAGATCCTCAAAGAACTGTTGCTGATCTTGTACTGAAAGGCTTGGAACTCCGCCTCCACCTGGACCTGGTGTTGGAGGTGGTGGTGTTGGAGTGATCGTTGGAGGTGGTGGAGGTGCTGATTGAAGTACGAATTCATCAAAGAATAATTGGACATTGGATGTTGATGTGCTTACAAAGATTGGATCTGATGTTATGATTGGAGTGCCAAATGTTGTTGCTAGGGCAGTTCCATTTACCTCAAAGTTCTTTGCGTTATTTCCAAAGTCGCCTAATGAGAGAACTACGGATTTCATTTGAGTTGTAAAGTTGGAAGTTGCATTTCCTACAACTGGGGTTGCTGTTGCGTTCAAACCAAATAAATCATCTATATCTTGATTTGTAAGCTGATATCCATTCCAAATTGCAACATCATCATAGTTGAATGTGTTTTCTGTAATTGAACTAACAAAATGTGCAGAACCCAAAGTAAGTGTATTGAAACTAATTCCACCATTTCCTACAAAGTTTGTTCCTATTGGGCTGAAATCAATACAGCTAGAAGATCCGTCTACACAAGCAAAACCAAATGGTTGTGATGTGGAATTACCTTTATCATAAACAATTGTATACATATGCCAATTACCATCGTCAGCTCCAATTACAGTTACACAGTCATTTGAAACAACTTCTATGCCATTTTCTGTAACAGTCATACAGGTAGAATCTCCAAATTGTGACCAAATTGATATTCCTTCTTCATCATCATTTACACTTAGATCATGAGTATCAAATAATGGATATTCAGGACCGCCAACCACATCTCCGTTAATCCAAAAGTTAATGCTGGTTACATTTTGTCCTACATTACCATTATGAAGGAAATCCCATTGTGATTTTGTTGCGTTTTTTCCAAGCCTAATTTCTCCTTGCGTGTCTAGTGAACTTGTTCCATTTTGAATAACTGCCTCGTTTATTTTTCCTGTTGAATTTATTACAAATGGTGAAAGCACATCATCCGAGAAATATTCTGCATTTGCTATTGTTCCTAGTGTTCCTGAATTAGTTGCAGTATCATTTGAAATATCTGCTGCATCAAATGTGTAACAACCAACTCTTGAAGATGTTCCAATATCAGAATCACAAGCACTAGTAGTAGTTACATTACCTCCGCCTCCTACTAGTGCTGAACCCTGAAAGCCGATAAAGTCAACATTCCAACTTACTTTATCATCTACATCACAAATTGGATCTGTGAAACCTCCAATGAAGTGATCTGGACTTGTAGAGTTTACCAAAACCAAAAAGTCATTTGCTGGTCCGTTGCTTGGACAGTTTACCCTATGGACATTTGTTGAAACTAGAACTGTTACATCATCATCAGGAGGAACTACTACACTTGCGATTGTCTTGTTAATTAAAAAGTCAGTTGGAATATGGAATATTGTAAAGTTGTAAATTCCTGATAGAGTTGGGAATGAAACTCTGCCCTGACCGTCACCGATCTTAGTTGAAGTGAATGTACTGTTGAATAATCTGACTGAAACATCTCCATCTAGTTGTGTTGTTCCATCTGATTCAAATACCTGAATTATTAATGCGTTATCTACCATTATTTCTGCGGTTACAGTTGAGTTTGCAGCAGAACCGACCTCGTTTCTGGCAGAAATTTTATACTTGAAGGTATGACCGCCAATAACTGTTGTATCGTTAAATAATCCTGTTCCTTCTGCTATTGTTGTTACTAGAATAAATGGATCTCCCAAACCAAAGTCCTGTCGGAAAATATCATAGAGAACGTTTAGTCCAGTTGTGGGAGAACCTTCGCCATCATCTGCTACGGGATCATCCCATTGAAGATCAATTGCAATTCCGTTGTTTGGAACTCCACTAATTCCAGTTACTACACTTGGAATATCGTTTGATTTTATGACAATTTCAGAAGTTGAATTTGTTGCTGTACCATTGATTGCAGTTAAGATGTAACCCAAGTTTTCATTAAGTGGAACGCCTACATCTTGGAATGATAGAACTGTTAGTCCTGTTATAATGTCAGTTCCGTTTCTTGATATAGTCCATGATTCCTTGTCAGTTTGATTGTTCCAAGATAATGCGATGTCGGTTGTATCAGCTATTCCTGCAAATCCAGTTGGGGCATTAACTGTAACACCTGTTAGAGTTGTTGCTGTATCATTTGTTCCAAATGATCCTGTTGAAATTGCTGACTGTCCTTTTAATTGATATGTGAAATTAGTATTTTCTGTAAGTCCAGTATCAGTAAACATTGTATCGAGTTCATCAACAGTTACTATTGTAGAAAATCCAGTTGTGTTTAGGAATATTGTTGTATCTTCTGATGCAATTGTTATTGGTGTATATCCATCATTGAAATTATTGTTTTGATCTAATACTCTTAATCCTGCGTTTAGATTTCCAGCAACTTTGCCTGTTACTGCATTTGTGAATCCAACACCGTTCCATCGTGTCATAAAGTCGTAAGTTCCAGCTACTAATGTTACACCTGGACTGAATGTGTATGTTTTTTCATCTAATGTTTGTCCATCTGGACCAATTGTTACTGCTGATTTAACCTCAACTGATGATTGGATTATTGTTCCGTTGGGGTGTGCAATAAATACATCAATGAATCCACCTGTTACAGCTCCATTAAACCATCTTTGCTCGTTTACGATTTTATCAATTGTTTCAGTTTGGTTTAATGTGATTCTTTGTCCATAAACTTTGTTTGGTAATGGTCCAACTTCTACTCCAGCACTACCACAAACCGAACAAGCATAAACAATTTTTTCTGGCGATAACCTTTGGATAATTACTCCCGTCAATGGATCTGTTGGATGTTCTGTAGTTGCCTGATCCCAAATTAATTTGATTGCTGTTGAGTTTAGTGCAGTTGCATTTAGATTTCTAATTGGTTGAATTAATCCAAATTCAACTTCGGTTGAGTTGTCACCAAATCCATTAGTTCCATTTCCACGAATCTTATAGATTGTAGGATTTTGTAATGAAATTGTTGAATCAATAAAGTCAGATGTAGTAGGGTTTCCAACCACAACGAAATCTCCTTGTAATAATGATCCAGCCTCTATTGTTCCTCTAATACAACGGGGTCCACCGCCATCACCAGCTACATTAGCACAGGTTTCAGGTTCACTAGCGATAATATTGTTAGAGAAATTATAAAATGCTCTTAGATCACCTGTTGTTGCATCTGTTATATTTATCCAATAAATGAAGAAATCAGCATTTTGAGTTAATGGATTACCTTCTGTAAATGTAATTACAATTGATGCAAATTCAGTATCAACAAAACTATCAGTTGTCAGAATATTATTTGATATTGTTTGCCTTCCACTATTGAAATGTCCTTGCCCACTTGTAATTAATTGTGTAAATACATCATCGACTGTTGTGGCTGAAAATGGAGCTGGAGTATCTAAAGTCCAAAGTGGAGGTCCTATATCATTTCTGTTATACGCATTGGGTGAATCCTGTGTACTGTATCTGAAAGAATTAACTAATCCACTTGGAGAACCTGTATGTGTGTATTCAAAATTAAATTGAACCCTTGAATTGTTTAAGAATTGTCTTGGGAATGTTTTGAATACATAACAATCACTTTCACCTATTTCACTTGATATTTGTAGTGCTTGTCCACTATTTGCAAATGCACAAGTTGGCGGAATTCCTGCATTTGATTCAATTCTTTGCTCTCTGAATTGCCATGTTGCGTTTGCAGTTATGCTTCCAATTGTAAAATTATCTTTTCTTAGAACTTGATAATTGTCGGCATTTAAGGCATCATCCCAATCTAAAGTTGCGTTGTTATTCATCTCTTGAGTTATTGTAAGACCTGTAACTTGATCTGGAAGAATAACTGCAAGTGTTGTTGCCGAACTGTTTGTTCCAAATGCACCTGTGGAAACTGCTGACTGTCCTTTTAATTGATATGTGAAATTAGTATTTTCTGTAAGTCCAGAATCAGTGAACATTGTATCGAGTTCATCAACAGTTACTATTGTCACAAATCCAGTGATCACGTTTCCAGCAGTAACTTGGATATGATCTATAAAGTAACCTTCTAACGGGGGGGATATTGTTTGTGAATTGAATTTTCCTTCAATTCTAATCTTGAGGTTTGGATTATTATCTGCATCCGATCCCATGCTAACAAATCCTGTTGAAGTTGGAACAGTATTTCCTGAAGGATCTGGATCAGTAATTCGGTTATCTACTCCACTCCAATGTCTTACATCCTGTAAAATTGTAAGAAAGCCTGAACCATTCCCATAATCAACCTTGAAAGATAAGAAATCAGCAACTTCCCATGTTCCACTAAGTTGGTGCGCTGTTAAGTTAAACGCAACATTACTAACTCCTGTAGTATCTAATGATCTTTCTAAACCAAATATCGTTGAAGGAGCTCCTGTACTGTCAATTCGAAATGCTGCTGATGAGGGAGGGAAAAAGAAAATTCCACTAGAAGCGGTACAAGCTGGACAAGTTTCTGTCCATCCGTTTGATGCTGGTTGTATTTCAAATGGATCTTCGAATAAAATTGCACCACTTGGACTTTCCCTTTGGATAATTACTCCTGTCAATGGATCTGATGGATGAACTGTTTGTGCAAGATCCCATGTTAGTTTAATTGCAGTTGAGTTTAGTGCAGTTGCATTTAGATTTGCAATTGGTTGAATTAAACCAAAGTCAACTTCTGTTGAGTTTAGTCCGAACCCAGCAGAATTATTTCCTCTAACTTTGAAAGTTGAAACTGATTGTAATGAGATTGTTGAATCCTCAAAGTCAGAAGTAGTTGGTGTTCCAATTATTTCAAACGTACTGTTAAAGTTGAAAGTTCCTGCATTTACAAATCCGAAATCACAATTATCTAAGCCAACAGTACATAGACCACTCCTTTCAATTACTCTATTTCCACCTGAAAAATTGTAAAATGCTTTTGGTAATCCTGTATCAAAATCTGTAATATTTATCCAGAAAACCTTTACTTGTAAACTTTGTGTTAGTGCATTAGTATCTGATTGTTGAATTGAAATTGATGCAAAATCAGTATCGGGAACATCCCATCCTGATTCAAATATTACCAAATCTTCTGTAATTCTTCCACCACCAATAGTTAATAATTCAACATCAACTACATCAACTACTTCTGTTCCTCCAGAAAAGCTATGTGCTGATCTTAAAAATACTGTATCATCAGCTCTGTCATAAGCATCAGGTTCGTTCAGCGTATTTACAACAGCAATTACATTAAGTAAAGTAGCAGGACTAGTATGAGTTACATCAAGATTTACTTGGATTCTTGAACCATTTAAAAAGTCTCTTGGAAATGTTTTAAACAACGAACAAACAGGTTGACGACTTCCACCATCGGCTTCTTGCATCCTGAACCCACCAGTAGAACCTACACCACTTATTGTAAAGAAACAAATAGGATCAAGTGCGCCCCCACCATCTTGTTCCCTGAAATACCATGTTTGATTTGTAACTGCAAATCCAGTTCCAGTTGTAAAGTTATCTTTTCTTAGAACTTGATAGTTGTCAGCTCCAATAGCATCATCCCAATTCAGTGTTGCGTTGTTGTTCATGTTTTGTGTTATTACTAATCCAGTAACTTGATCAGGTGGGGTTAATGTAATTACTAAACTGGTAGTAGTATTTGCACTCAAACCAATCGAATTTTGACCAGCAATTTTATATGTATAACTTTTACCAGCATCTACAATAAAATCAGAAATTGATGTTTGACTACTTGATACTGTATCAAACAAAAAGAATCCAGCAGTGTCAGTTGTATTTTCTTTGAATATTACAATTTCTTCTGGAATAATTCCTGTTGATGGACTTCCTTCACCATAATCAGAAGGTATTGTCCAATCAAGTCCGATTTCTGATCCACTTATTGCAGTTGCAGTAAATGAAGTTGGTATACTTGGGAAATCATTTGTAGTTACAAAGGCTGCATCTGATTCTAGACCATCTCCTGCTGAATTGGATGGAATCACAGTATAGTTGAACAATGTATTCAAACCTGGATTAAGATCCAAATATGATGTTGGAACAGTTCCATTTACAAATAATTGTATGTTGTCAATTTCCCATTGATCATATATTGTTCCTGAACCAAATCCAAAAGGTGTAAGTAAAATATATCTAAGATTATTGTAAGTTTCTCCTGCTTGAGTATTTATTCTAGGATTACCACCACCTAAACTAATTGTTCTTTCTGCATCAGAAAATACACTTGTAAAAAGTCTACTTGTATCACTATCAAACGTCATGTTGTAGAATAATTTGCCTCCAAATGGCGGATCTAAACCAATTCCACCATCTAAAAGATCAAGTCGTCTATCTTGATTATCTGACATATAGATTCCATAACTATGTCCTATGAAACCTGTGCTGATAGTAGTTCTAATTCCAAGATAATCAGTATCTTTTTCAGGTAGTTCTAAACCTGTTTCATTACCAATTCCTACAAAATAATTACCTACTCCTATTGATTCACCTTTGTAATCAATATCAAACAACAGTGTAAAATCACCTTCTCCATTTGCATTTGTTAGTTGGAAACCCTCATTTGTCAACAAGTCATAAGTAATTCCATCTTTTCCAAGACTTGTTTGATTTACAATTATTTTACCTGATGTTGAATTCACTCCACAAAATCCATCTGCACTTGATATATTACAATTATTATGAGTCCAAACTAAATCGGCAGTTGCATTATCTACAAACGAATTAAAGTCTTCAAAAAATACACCTGTAAATTGATCAGCTATGTTAGTTGCGATTGTAGTTCCATTTCGTTTGATTTCAATGTTAGTTGTATTTCCTTGCGTTGCATTTTCACTTGGTAAAGTCCATTTAAGTAAAACATCTCTTTGAATTGCGGTTGCATTTACATCAAATGGTTTACCTGGTGGGATTGTGAAATCTACTGTTCCGTTGAATATGGAATTTGAAATTACAACTCCACGATCATCCAGATTAGATTGGAATGTTCCAACAATTCCATTATCAATTTGTTTAACAATTCTTGGATTTTGTGTAAAGTTCCATGAACCTATGTTTGAAATTGAAATGAAATCTAAAACATCCGTTTTTAATCCACCATTACTTGTAAATAGATTAAAAAGTACGGTAATTTGACTTTCAGTTGATCCAGCATAATTTATGGATGATGCTGGAATTATAATATCACAAGCAGTACAATCTAATTCATTAAGTTGTGTTCGATTTAATAATCCAATTCCCTTCAATAAATATGGTCTATTTTTGTTTGGAATAAAATCAGATGAAAGGTCTTTATCAAATCCACCATCAACAATTTCAAGATCTACTCTGCTAAAACCAGCAGGAGTACCATCATCTAAACTAAAAACAAATCTCATGTCAGAGCCAGTTATCAATGCTTTTTCAAATGTCTTGAATACAAAACATTCACCAATTCCTCCCTGAGTAAGATTGAAGGCAAATGGAGTTGAATCTTCAACATTAAAGTCACAATTTACGCTAATGTTTAATCTTCCATCATGTTCTCTATATTGCCACGCATCAAATGAACCTGATCTATCTGGCGAAATTTCTACAAAGTTTGATGCGTTAGAATTTCCTCCTGAATTAATTGCATCAACTAAAAATGTATATGCGTTAATTTTTCCATCTTGTGATGGGAAATCTGCTGTTGAAAGAAACTCTGTATCACTATTTCCTGTATCTGGAACAATTATTGTATAATTATATCCAACTATGTTTACACTCCATTCACTTGAAGGTGAATCTAACCAAATATCACCTGTGGTTGTATCTTTCTTTGTTAATTGACCTAAACCTGAATATGGATGTAAAGTTGCCTCAGAAGTATCGTTTGCAGTTCCTACTGAAACATCAGAACCTATAATTTCTAATCCTATAATATATTCTACTCCTGCTGTTAGAACCACATTGTTAAATCCAAATCTACCACCAAAACTTTCATCTATTGTTTGAGGATTAGCACTTCCATAAACACTTGAAAGAATAGTATTTGATGAGTTTGCAACTCTAGTAAATGATGCTGTTCCTGCTGGTGCGTCCTTTAGAATTACTGCCTGTGCAAAACCTGTTGTTGGAATAGGTACTCCTATAGTTCCATCACCAAGTCCACTAACTACAGAATGAATTACAACGTCAGTTGGGAAAGTTATTCTTTGTCCAGCAATACCATCAGGAGTTGCATCAGTTCCTATTAGTAATCGATCATTATCACCACCACCTTCATCACCTGTATTAACTTCATCTAGTAATAGAGAATTAGTTGCATTTGCTCTTGAAATTTGATAACCAGTGATTGCATTTCCGTTATCATTTGGAGCTGTCCAGTTAAGAATTGCTCTTGCATTTCCACCAAATATACTAAGTCCACTAAGATCAAACACAGCTATTCCAGAACAGGTTTGATCATCAAAGACTGTATTATCTCCTGCACAATCAGCTCCAGTTCCTATCATTTTTCCAAATGCGCCAGAACCAAACAAGTCCATGATAATTTCAGAGTCGTGAGAAGAAACTACAATTCCAACTCCAACGTCAAAGTCATTAGAATCTAAAATTGTATTACCTGAAAAATTGAAAATTGCTGTAGTTGGAAGTAATGACGTTGAAATTGTATTTGTAGAATTTTCAATAAAGTAAATGTCAGATAATAATGAACCAACAGTCAAGTCACCAGTTCTATCTCCTACAATTACAGCTTGAATTGTTCCAACTGGAAGTGCAGTAACTCCAGTTTCACCAATTGTAATTTCAATAGAATCAATTAGAGTTGGACTTGAGAAAGTTGGAGTAACTTGGGTAATTATAGTTGGAAACTTGTCAAAGACTTGGGTATTTGCAGAAGCTCCAGATGAATAAATTGAAGTTGTATTTTCAATTCTTACAGTTAAATCTGTAATTGGTTCTGGAGCTGGAGGAACACCAGTAAAAGCAGAAGCAGTTATACAAGTAGTTTCAATTACTTCACCATTGATTGCACAAATCTCATAATTATATTGTGTACCTGTTGATAATCCAGTATCAAAAAATGCTAACGTAACATTGTTAGTATCTGCTAACTTTGTGAACCCACCACCTATCGGACTCTCTCTTGATATCTGAAAATCTGTTGTATTTAACAGGCTTTGTTTCCAAATTAAATCTAATGTATTTTCACCAATACCAATTACATTTGCAAATGTTGGTGTAGGTGGTAATGGTAATGCTGTAAATGAAACACTAGGATTACTAGTTTGTTCTGCAAGAACTAATCCATGATTGTAATATGTTCTACCCATAATACAGCCAGTAGCAGAATTTTCACATGAACTACTTGTTGAAATTTCGTAGAACTGAACATATCCTAAATCTTCAAAGTCTTGCTTTAACGTATTTTCAATTTCAACGGTAGTTACATTAACACTTAGACCACCACTTGTACTGTTATCATCAATGCCTACAAACACTGTAAAGATATCCTGTGTTGAATTAGACCAATTAGGGATCATGGATATGTCAAATGATTCTACACCTGTACCCTGTGGGTTAAGATGTACTACGCCAAGTGATCCACCGTCTTGGTAGATATCATATTCATTCAATGGGAAAAATTCACCGATTTCTGAATTTCCTATTGTCTTACCTATAGCATAACCACCATCCTTGATTTCAAATCTTAAATGTAAATCGGCTGTGCTTGTATCAGCTTGCATTGTACCTGTTAATCTTATGTTAGGATCTTCTGCACCAGTTGAATTAATAGCAAGTTCGTATGAAACAAGTCTATCTCCTTGAGTTGTTTGCATATACATTCTTAACCCATCATCTCTGAAAAACAAACCTTGTGCAAGATTTAATATTGTAGCAGAAAGGTCAACTCTTTGCAAAAAAGTTGCTGTTGAAATATCAAACGCTGTTGATAAAGTATATGTATTCACAAATATATCCACACCATCATCTTCTTCAAGTATGAACATCAATGTACCACCAGGATTGAACCAAACATCTTTGGCTGTTGTAATATCAGTTGAAACATCTAAGAACTGACTGAATGAAAGTGTTGATACATCAAACGCAGTACCAAAATCATATTGAGTGATATTTGAATCAGCACCGTTTGGTATGTATAATTTAGTACCATCCTCATTTATGAATAAGCCACTTGTGATCTGTGGTTCTAAATTAAACTCCTGTAAGAATGATGCACTTGCTATATCAAAGGGATTTGATAAATCATATTCGTGAACTTGATCATCATTACTTCCTGCTACATACATTTTAGTACCCAGTTGGTTGAAGTGGACACCAATAACACCAGTTACATCTGCTGTTAATGAGATAACCT
>Ga0209997_10000363_pt1 | contig 14962 bp, 9 predicted proteins | sample CR04metaG_FD_182079 | JGI IMG/M metagenome (GOLD analysis project Ga0209997, IMG submission 182079) | Deep subsurface microbial communities from Mariana Trench to uncover new lineages of life (NeLLi) - CR04 metaG (SPAdes) (version 2) | ecosystem: Environmental > Aquatic > Marine > Ocean trench >...
TTGCCGCTGACTCCGAAGTCGAGGAATATCAAATCGCTATCGGCTGGCGCGCCGCCGGCGCCAGGCCCGCTTTCGGCGGCAGACGAGATCGCGTCAATCGGCAATTCAACGGTGCGGAACCCGGTCGCGAAATCCTCGCTCACCTGGGTCGCGAAAAAGCCGTGTTCGCCGGGCTCAAAGGTGCCGGCCGCGGAGATACTAACGTCGGGACCGTCATCGGAAATCCCGGTCCTGAATCCGGGCGCGGTATCGTCGCCGGGGCCCGCGCCGTCCCCGCCAACCGTCGTGCCGCCTCCGGCAAATAGCGCATCGAGGAAGCCGCTATCGAGTTGCAGGGACAGTCCCGTCAGCGGATTGTCGACCGCCAACGCCGGGATGCCGGCCCAGCCATCCGTGGGAAAGGCGTCAAACCGTTCCGTCAAATTCAAATTTTCGGGGTTTGAAAGAAAATCGAGATCGAATCCCGCGGAGCCAAACTTCAGCATGATTTACCTTTCCCGAGCCAATAGGCGATCGCGCCTAAATATTAAGGTAAAAGGCCTTTTATAGGAAGAGATTTACCAAAATATTAAGGTTAAAGGCCTTTTATAGGACATCGCACATTTATCGCACAATTTGTTATGTTAGAGAACAACTTTAATTTAGTATCTGTAGTTGTCTTTTTTATTATCTCCTATAAAAACAATTCTAAGGGCGCATAAAAGCGATTGGCCCTAGCGGTGTTGGCGGCAAATTGATCCTACCACGCGAAGCGGCGCGTTCCCCTGTCGTGTGGGCGTTCTAGGATAAAAGGATCTAGCGCGGTACAAGCCCCGAAACTCGTGGCGAAATGGGGTATTAGCGCTGTACGGCCGTGTAAATGGTGCCGCGCCGCAGACGTTTTACCGATACTCAGACCGACGACGAACCGTCTTGCCAAGCCGTACCAGGCCGCCGCGGATATTCGACTGAATGTCCGCTTTGGGTCATGTGTGGACGTCGAGGGCGGCCTGCCTTAATGTCCGCTTTGGGTCAGCAGACATCGCCGAGTTGGTTACGGTTGACCGGTGTGGACCCGTGAGCGGACATCGCCACTCGCGACACCGGTTAATGAGTCCATGACCTAGGCCAAGGCCCGGAAGCGCGCCGTGCCGTCGCGCCGGATCTGGTCCACCAGGTCGACCTCCCAATCCAGGTATTGCCGCATCGCCCCCTCCGTGCCGCCGTCCAGGTCGTAGGGGCGGTACCAGACGTCGTCGGTGGCGTCCGCGGCGTGGGTCAGACCGTCCTCGAGCTCAAGGCCCGCCGCCCGCCAGGCCCGGGTGCCGCCGTCGAGCACCTTGACCGCCCGGCCTCCCGCGGCCGCCTCCGGCGCCGCCAGGCGGGCGCACGTTCCGTCCGGCGAGGTCAGCACCACCAGCGGCGTTTCGGGCAGCGCGCCCAGGTTGCCGGGCAGGCGCGCGCGGACGGCGAACCAGGCGCCGGGAATGTGGCCCGCACGGTAGCTCCGGCTGTCGGCGAGGTCGACGACGGCCGCCCGGTCTGCATCCACGAGCGCGGCAAGCTCCCCGGGCGTTACCGATTCGCACATTAGTCCCTCCAGGCCGGGAACGTGGGCGCGGTGTTCCCCTTCGACCAACGGCCCCGCCGCCAGGGCGTCCTCCAGCACAAAGACGTCGTTCCAGCCCATCTGGATCAGCCACGACGCGGTCATCTTCGCCCGCACGCCGTCGCCGTCGATGAGCACCAGGCGGGCGCCGCGGACGCCGACGTAGCGGTCGGTGGCCTGGACAAGCTGCCCTCCGGGCGCCGGCAGCGCACCGGCGAGGTGGCCGGCCGCGTATTCTTCGGGGGTGCGCACGTCGAGCAGGAAAAGGCTGCGGTCGTCGTCCTGCCGCCAGGCGTGGAGCGTTCGGTGATCAAGCGTGCCCACGCGGGACCGGGCGGCGATGCGCGACGCGGCCGCCTGCGCCCGTTCCAGTCCGTCGGCCGAGACCGCCGGCGGGGCGCGGTCCATGCCCCGCTCGAGATCGAATCCGGCCAGGTGCCAGCCCATGGTGCCGTTCTCCAGGGCCACCACCCGGTTGGCGACGCCGGCGTTGATCAGCGACTGGGCGCCGATGATGCTGCGCGTCCGCCCGGCGCAGTTGACCACGACCAGGGTGTCGGCGGCCGGCGCGATGTCGTGGATGCGGTACACCAGTTCGGCGCCCGGCACGTTGACGGCGCCGGGGATGTTCATGGCCTGGTATTCCGCCATCGGCCGGCTGTCGAGCACCACCATGTCGGCGCCCGCGTCGATCAGCCCCTTCAGCTCGGCGGCCGGGATATGGGGCGTTGCGCGAGCAGCCTCGATGAACTCGCCGAACGCCTTGGAGGGCACGTTGACGCCGGAGAAGACTTCGAAGCCGGCGGCCTTCCAGGCCTCGACGCCGCCGTCGAGACAGGACAGGTCGCCGTAGCCGAAGGCCGACAACCGCTCCGCCGCGCGGGCGATCAGGTCATCGTCCTCGGCGCCGGCCGAGAGCACGACGGGAACGCCGCGCCGCGGCACCAGATCGCGGATGCGCAACTCCAGGCGGCTCAGCGGCAGCGGCACGGCAAACAACAGGTGCCCTTGCGCGAACCGCCCTTCCTCGCGCACGTCGAGAAGCGCCAATTCGCCGCCGTCGGCGATCATGGCGCGCAACCGGGCGGCGGCGATGGGGCGCGCAGAAGGCGGGCTCATGTCAGGCCGGCCTGATGTTCTGGGGCGCCGGGACCACCTTGTAGGTTCCTTCGGCGGTATCGAACATGATGCGTTGGTGCAACTGTTCCAGGGCCAGTCCGTACATGTGCAGGTGCACCGTCGGCTTGTCCCCGGTGACGTGGACGGAATGGATGTCGTCCGGCATCAACGTCACCCCGGTGCCGTGGGTGACCGTGAACTCGCCTGACGGACGCACCTCGCCCCGGCCCGGGACCGAGCCGTCGTCGACGCGCTCATAGAACACGTTGTGCTCGTCGCCGTGGACGCCGACGATGACCGCCCATGTGGTGTGGTTGTGCGGCGGCACCGACTTGCCGGGCGCGCCGGCCGTGGCATAGAGCGCGAAACGGTGGTCCGGGTCCTCGGCCAGGCGGTAGATGACGCCCGTGCCGTCCTCCGCGGTCACCGGAAAATCGCCGGGGGGGAACAGCTCCCGCCGCCCCGCCAGTTCCACCAGCAGGCCCTTGATCGCGTCCAGGGCGTCCGGCGTCACGCCCCGGTCGCGCTCGACGGCGCGGACTTTTTCGATGGTCCTTGCGACGGCTTCGCCGCGTTGCTTCCGCGTGTCCATTCTGTCTTCCTCCCGGGCCGGCGAGAGTAGCAGCCGGCGGCGGCGTCAGGCAACGCCGGGGTGGCGGCGGCTCACGTCGCTTCCTGTCCGTCGACCGGAACCGGCTCGCGCACCCGGCGCAAGGGGTTGCGCATGAGGAAGGCCAGGGGCACGCAGACCAGGACGATCACGCTCAGCAGCCGGAAATCGTTGACGTAGGCGATCAGCTCGGCCTGTCTGGCGATCTCCGCGTTGAGGGCGGCGAGGCCGGCCGGATCGGTCAGGCTCCAGGCCTCGGGCAGGGGCACGTGGGCGAGGGCCTTGTTGAAGGGCGTCACGTGTCCGACGAGGACGGAATGGTTGGCCTGGGAGTTGCGGACCAGGTAGGCGACGAGCACGGAAACGCCGACGCTCTTGCCGATGTTGCCGCTGAGCGCGAACAGGCTGGTGCCCACGTCCCGGTGGACGGGCGCGAGGGTCGAGAAACTGGCGGTGGTCAGGGGCACGAAGAAGAACCCGAAGCCGATACCCTGGATGGCGTTGACGATGAAGATGTGGGTCGGGGTGACGCTCGCCGTGAAGGTGGACATATGCCACATGGTCAGCGCCGCCACGACCATGCCGAAGGCGATCAGGCGGCGGGGGTCCACGTGCCGGACCAGCCGCCCGGCGATGATCGCCGCCACCATGGTGGCGAGCCCGCGCGGCGCCATCACCAGCCCCGTGGTGATCACCGGGTACCCGGCCAGGTTCTGCAGGAACTGAGGCATCAGCGCCAGCATGCCCAGCAGCATGGCGCCGAAAAGGGCCTTGAGGACCAGCCCGACGACGAAGTTGAGGTCCTTCAAGACCGCGGGATCGATGAACGGCCGGCGCGAGGTCCAGGTGTTGACGGCGAACAGGTAAAACCCCAGCGCCGCCAACCCGGCCGCGATGACGATTTCGGGGGTGGAAAACCAGTCCAGGCGCTCGCCCCTGTCCATCATCAGCTGCAGCGCCACCAAGCCGAGGGCGAGCATGATGTAGCCCGTATACCCGAAGGGACCGTCCCGTCGTCCCCGGGTCTTCGGGATCAACACCCAGGTCATGGCGAAGGCGAGAAGTCCGATGGGCAGGTTGAGGAAGAAGACCCAGCGCCAGCTGTAGTATTCCGTGATGTAGCCGCCGAGCGTCGGGCCCAATACCGGCCCGACCATGATGCCCACGCCCCACCACGCCATGGCCATGCCGTACTCCTCGCGCGGGTAGACGTCGAAAAGCATGGACTGGGACAGGGGAACCAGGGCGGCGCCGAAGAACCCCTGGAGAAAGCGCAGGATCAGGAGCTCGGTGAGGGAATCGGACAGGCCGGAGAACATCGAGGCGGTGGTGAACCCGGCGATGGCGATCAGAAACAGCCGCCGGCGCCCGATCAGGCCGCTGAGCACGCCGGAAAGCGGCGTCATGATGGCGACGGCGACGAGATAGGAGGTGAGCACCCAGGAAATTTGGTCCTGGGCGGCGGACAGGGTGCCCTGCATGTGGTGCAGCGACACGCTCATGATCGACGAATCCAGGACCTGCATCAGCGGCCCGAGCACGACGGCAACAGTGATCAGACCCCGGCGCGCCACCGGGGCGTCGCCCGCGGGCGGCGTCATGGGCCGCCCTTGATCCAGGCGAGAGCCGTGTTGACGAAGCCGGGCAGGGTGCGCTCGTAGCCGGTGTCGATATCGACGATGACGCTCATGCCGGCGCGCAACGGCGGGTCGGCCGCGGCCCCCGTGAGCTCCAGGCGCACGGGCAGCCTCTGCACCACCTTGACCCAGTTCCCCAGGGCGTTCTGCGGCGGCAGCAGGGCGAACTCGGCGCCGGTCGCCGGGCTGATGCTGGCGACGACGGCCCGCCGCACCCGGTCGGGATAGGCGTCGATGCGGACCTCGGCCTCCTGGCCGACGCGCAGGTGGGTCAGGTCCGTCTCCTTGAAGTTGGCCCGGATCCACACGTAGTCGGTGCGCACGATGCTGAACACCGGTTCGCCGGCCTTCACGTATTCGCCCGGCTGAAGGTCGAAGTTGGTGACCTGACCGGCGGCCGGGGCAAACACCCGGACGTGGCGCAGATCAAGGGCCGCCTGGTCGCGCGCCGCCATGGCCTCGCGAACCCGCGGATGATCGTCCACGGGCAGATCGGGAGAGCCGTCCAGTTGCGCCAGGATGCGCCCGATGTCCATTTGAATGGCGATCAGGCGCTCGCGCGCCGTCATCAGGTAGCGCCGGGCCTCGTCGAATTTCGACTGCGACACGATGCCCTTGGCGATCAACTGCTTTTGCCGCCCGAACTGGCGCCGGAAGTATTCGACGTCGCTTTCAGCAAGCCTGTATTCGGCCTTTTTCTGCCGGTGCGAGGCGCGCAGCGCCTCGATTTCCTGGCGCACGGCGTCCCGGCGCGCCTCGGCGCTGGCGAGGGCGATGCGGAACGGCTCCCCGTCGAGGCGGAACAGAAGCTGGCCGGCGTCGAGGCGGTCGTTCTCGCCCACGGCCACGTGCACGACCCGCGCCGAAACGTCGGGGCTTATGGCGATCATTTCGGACTTGACGTAGGCGTTCTCCGTGGACGCGTACCGGCCCCCGGTCACGTAGTAATAGGCGCCCGCCACGGCGAGGGCCGCCGGTCCCGCCACCGACAGCAGGGTCAGCCCCAGCGCGCGTCCGATTCCCAGCCGGCGCAGTCTCGGCGGAGCGCCTTTGTCCGTGTTGCTCATCTCATCCCGTGGTCCCGGTAGCCGCCGCGTCGTCGTCGGACTCGGCCGCCTCTCGGCGCAAGAGGTTGTCCTTGATGGTGACCAGCCCCTCGATGAGGATGTCGCGCTGGTCCGGCGAAAGGCCGGCCAACGCCTCTTCCCGCGTCTCGTTGGACAGGACCCGCATCCCGTCCAGGATCGGCTGGACCTTTCCGGCCAGGTACAGACGCCAGGCCCGGCGGTCCTCCGGGTCGGGGCGGCGCTCGACCCAGCCGGCGTCCTCCAGCCGGTCGATATGCCGGCCCATGGTGATGTCCTCGATCTCCAGGATGTCGGCCAGGGCCGACTGGTTGATCCCTTCGCGCCGCCGGAGCTGCGAGAGGACGCGCCACTGGGCGCGGGTCAGGCCGAGGGCGCGGGCGCGCCTGTCGACCCGCTTGCGCATCAGGCGCGAGGCGTCGTGGAGCAGGAACCCTAAGGTACGGTTCAGGTCCTCCGAGGGCATGGGCCGATTATACCAAGGTGGCTTATTATATGCCAGCTTGTTTTATCGGCCGGTGCCCAACCCCTCGCGCCGGGCGCCCCGGCGCAGCCGATGTCCGTCGATGACTCGCCGATGTGCGCGGCCCGGCGCTTAGGTCACGGACTCATTAACCGGTGTTGCGCGTGGCGATGTCCGCTCACGGGTCCACACCGGCCAACCGTAACCAACCCGGCGAACTACCGGGGCTGGCCAACAAGATGGCGCGCATGGCCTGGGCATTGCTCAGGCACGGCGGAGCTTATCAGAGACCCGCCCCGGCGGCACAGGTCATGGGAGAAGACGAAGGGTTCACGAGTTCGGCAGGGTGAATGCGACGTAATGCAAAATCGGTCGAACACCGAGGGCCCGGAGAACCCGTTTGAGTCACGGCATCATGAGAATGCGTGGGTTTGATTTGGGACCCCGTCCGCGGATCGCATGAGGGCCAGCGGTCATGAGCACCGCATCAACAGGCCGGACACACGACTGCACCCGACCACCTTGCACCAACGTCAAAACAACCCTTGCCAACAGGGAGCCGTCCACACATGACCCCTTTTCGGACATTGGCTGCACACGGGCACTGGCCCGATCGGGCCTTCCCGACGCAACCGATTCTAACTTAAAAGTGGTATCGTTCGTCGGGGCAGGTCACCGGGGGGTGGACTGGATGGCCGAACCGTGCGGGTCCTGCGAATTGCGTGAGATCGATTGGGCGGTGCCGCTGCCGGGCCCTGGCGCTGGCCGGCGACGCCGCGTTGACGGATCCCGTTTGCGACAAATCACCGGAACATCAGTGGATCGTCGAGTTGGCGGCGGCCGACGCCCCCGATTTCCGTTACCGGGGCATCGGCGCGGAAGACTGAGGCCGCTTTTCCCAGCCCGCGGCCGGAAGCCGGGCACAAACCGCCATGCCACACTCACCGATTCGGGTCGCCGTCCTCCTGGGGCGGGCCCGGTGGCTCCGCGTGGGAGCCGGCGAATTCGTCGTCGGGCGGCACAAGGCCGGCGATCTCCGCCTTTCTTTTTTCCGTTTTTTCCTTTTTGGCCTCGAGCCGCGCGGCTTTCTTGGCGGCTTTTGTCCTCTGGCGTTCCAGGCGTTCGAACTTGTAGTTGGGTTTGCGGGGCATATTAGGTCTTTCCCTCGGTCCGCCCTCGACGGCGCATCACCTGACGAACCTGTTGCCGGAAACCGAATGACACCGGCGCCAGGGCACCGAAGATGGCCAGGCGGGACACGTCAGTCGAGGACGACCAGGTTTTCCGCCGAGGACTTGCCGCCTTGGCCGGGCACGAGTTCGAATTCAACCTTTTGCCCTTCGTTGAGAGTCGTCAGTCCCGCCCGTTCGACGGCGGAAATGTGGACGAAGGCGTCCTTGGAGCCGTCGTCCGGGGCAATGAAGCCATATCCCTTTGTCGGATTGAACCATTTTACCGTTCCGGTGGTCATGTCTTGTCTTGTCCTTCTCTAAAGTATCGGGTTAGCGCGAACCGCTTCCGGCGGCGCCGCGGTGTCATATGGCTCCACTATTTCTCGGGGTAACTCGGCGAAGAGCAAAAGCGTCTACGCGGGTACGCCAGGGTAATGTGTAACCGATGCCTCCAATGTGCGTGGTCCGGGCGTCATGTGCAAGTAGATTCGGCGCGCGGCGCGGCGTTCTTCGTGTTGCTGGTGGTGTTTACCGGCGCCGTCCGGTCGGCCGACATCGGCGCCCCGCCGCTGCCCCAACTCTTATTTATGAGCATACGACCTGGCCCGGATATTTCATGAAGGGAACGGCAATTGCGCCGCGCAATGTTCGTCCAAGGTGGCGTGCTTGGGCCGGCGCGGGCCGCGCCAGGCGTGTTTCCCAGGATCTTTGGTCTAGTTCTCGGGAAAGTAGTCCTTTTCCTCCGGAAGCTCCGAGGTGGCCGCCCCTTCGCCGAAGATCCGGAAGAAATTGCGCAGGAACCCCGGGGCCAGGACCGACAGCGGGTTCACCGAGACCTCGGGGTCGTCCATGGGACCGGTCATCCGGTAGGTGGCGGCGAAGACGCCGCCGCCCTTCTCGCCGCCGGTGAACAGGGTTCCCAAAAGCGGAATGTGGCCGAGCACGCTGTTGATCACATAGGCCGGCACCACCGTGCCCTCGAAATCCACCACTTCGGCGTCGATGTCGATGGTGCCGCCGGCCGTGTACCCCAGGGACAGGCCCGTCGCCTTGGCATCGGTCACTTTCAGCATTCCGTCATTGATGGTGAACGGGGCCTCCAGCACGGTGAAGCTGAGTCCCTTGCCCCGCAAGGCGTCAACGACGCCCGTAAGGGCCAGGATGCTGACCAGCCGGGTCAGGGCCGGAGCCTTGACCACGTTGTAGTTCTTGATGGTGACCCTCCCGTGCAGCGGCTTGCCGGGGAGGGCATCGTCGAACGTCCCGGAGATGGTCAGGGTGCCACCGACCATGTTCTCATAAAAGTCGAAGGTTCTGAGCGTCGCCCCCGCATCATCGGCGCGGATGGACAGGCTGCGCTTGCCATCGTCGGTGGAATCGATCGTGATCGCAAACCCCTTGTCGGCGGTGGCCGCCACCAGGCCCCGCAGATGGACGGTCCGCCACCTGCCGCCGTCCTGCACCAGGGTTCCCACGACGCGCCGTATCTGGCGATCCGGCCCCAGCCATACCCGGTCCAGATCGGTCGACAGCGTGTACCGCGGCGGCGCACCTTCCTCCGCCCCCGCCCGGCCCGGGGGGCCGCGCACGAGATCGTCGAAAAAGGGTTCCAGGTCGAAGCTGTTGCCGTGGAAGCTGGCCGTCCAGCCGCCGTCCGGTGCCGGCGTCAGCGTCCCCTTCATGTCCGTCCTGCCATAGGAGACCTGGGTGAAGTCGACCCTCTCGAGCCCGGTCCCACCGCCGGTGAACCTGGCCGAGCCGTCGACGGTCAGGTCGCCGGCGGTGACCGCGAACCGCGGGATATCCACGATGTCGTCCCCTTGCAGGTTGACCAACACCTCGGCCGTGCCGGGGATCCCCGCGTCCTTGCTCCACCTCAGGGCGGGATAGGAAACGGCGACGTCGGCGAGGTCCAGCGTGGCCTCCACCCGGCGGCTGTCATCGTCGAAGACGGTGAAGCGGACCGCCGCGTCCACCGGCCCCTTGATGAAGTCGGCGGAAAAGGGGGCGAAGTCGAAGCCCAGTTCGCCGACCCGCTGGGCCTCGGTGACACGGCCCTTGAGTTCGTAGCGGGCGCGGAATGGGGCCTTGTCGGCAAAATTGCGCCGCAACGCGAATGCGGCCGGAATGGTGCCCAGTTTGACCTGGCCGGTCACGTCCATCCCCTTCTTGTCGACCTTGAGGTCGAGCCGGCCGTCGCGGATACTCCGGCCCAACAGGGCGCCGGCAAGGGAGAAATCCCGCAATTTCGACGTCGCCGAGACCCGAACCTGGTCCCTGGTCAGGGCGCGTTCGAGGATGAAGCGCAGCTTCAAGCGGGTGGCCGCGGTGCCGCCGGCGCCGGCCGGCGTGATTCCCACGGTGGACGCCAAACGAAGGGGTTCGTAGTCGATCAACCTGAGGGAATCCTTGACCGGCCCCTCGATCAAGAGGTCGACATCGGCAAACTGGTCGGCCTGGTCGAGGCCGGTCAGACCGATGGTGCCCTTGCTCAACCTCAGGCCCATGGCCTCGCCGTGGGTCACCACAATATCGAAACGCTCCTTGTTGAACTTTGCCGTGCCGCGGGTCTTGCGGACCTTGGGCATGGGCGCCAGGTAATCCACCGTCACCCCGTTGAAGTCCAGGCCGCCGGTCACCGACTCCATCAGGTAGCCGCCGTTCCCGTCGGCGCGCAGTTCGATGCTGGCGCGCGCCTCGGAGACGACGCCACGGGAAAGGTTGGCCACGGACCATTCCCGGGCGTCGGGTCCCCAGGCCCGCGGCCAGTAGCGGGGAAAATCATCCACCGCCAGGTTGCGCAGCACCCCCTTTGCCCGGATAACCGGTTCGTCCCCGACGCCGTCGACGACGCCGCTGAAGCTGGCCGTCGGCCCCTGGAGGTCGAGGTCGAGGGCGGACACCTCCAGGCGCTTTTCATGCCCTAGGTAGCGGGCGCGGACGCGCGCCGATCTCAGCGGCATCCGGTGACTGGTGGGCGCGGGCAGGAACAGGGTCCCCTCCGCGCCCAGGTCGACGAACAGTTCGTCGATCTCGAACACCTTGGAGGCCCCTTCGTAGCGGCCCTTGAGTTCCAGCGTCGCCACGTCCAGCCTTTGCGCGAGGGGCCCCGGCAGCACCAGCTGACCGCCGCCGCCGCTGAGGTCGAAGCCCACCGTCTCCACCGCGCCATCGGCCATCATGCGAAGGGTAAGCGTGCCTTCCAGCGGCAGGTCGAAGGCGCCAAGGGGCTGAAATTCCGGTAAAATGCGCGAAAAGACGGCGGGAACAATCTCGCTGAAATCAACCTCCAGGTCCAGCCGTCCGGTGGCGGCCAGATAGGTGCCGAAGACCGCGACCTGGGCCTTTTGTCCGTCTACGTCCAGGGCCAGGGAGGCTTCGCCCCTGATGCCGGTGGCGTCGCGCCTGAGGGTGACCCCGGTCGCCGGCGCTTTCCACGACATGTCCAGGCGCCGGTCCTCGATGGTCAGGTCCGCGTCGACGATGGTGAACCGCGACAGATAGCCGACGGTGCGGTCGGGATCGGGAGGCGACAGCAGGCCAAGGAGCACCCGCTTGAACACCGCGTCCGATGCGCTCTGGTCGATGTCGAAACCGATCTGGAACCGGCCGTCACGGTGGCGCAGCAGCCGTAACTTGGGACGGAACACCACGATGCTCGCGGGCGCCAGCATGCCGCGCATCAGCGCCTTGGCGCTTAACGAGAGCGACAGTTCGGGCACGCTGGCGATGAGCCTTCCGTCCGGCCCGATGGCGCGGACGTTGAGCGCCCGGATGTCGAGGGTGCGCTCCCACCCGGCCCAGGTGAGGATGGTGTCGTCCAGGCGGATGCGAAAAGCCTGGTGGTCCGCGTTCAACGCGTCCTCGATGTAGGGCGAAAGGAAGGCGAGCGAAACCGGCCCCGAGGACAGGCGCCAGGCGGCCGCCAGCAGGATGATCGCGAAGCCCGCGGCCAGCCCGCCCAGAAGGTGGACCACGCCCCGGAACGTATACCTGATCAGCGGACTCTCCTTTCCCTCCGTCGGCGTCTTGACCGAAGTCGCAGGTTGACGCAGTGTGCGGCAAATCGGAGCAATTGAAAATGCGCCTTTTTTGCTTTGCAGCCGGGCAAAGCAACCTTCCCCATGCCGCCAACACCGACCGCGCGGCGCTAGGGCTGGAGCGCTGGCGCGAGGCCGTCGCCCAAGCCGGCGATTCCGGCCTCGCCGGCTTCGCCGAAGCCGTCACCCGGGACGCCGACGGCCGCCGCCTGCTGGAAGCGGTATTCGGCAACAGCCCCCACCTTACGCTCTCGGCGGTGAAGGATCCCGGGTTCCTGCGCGAGATTCTGACCGAGGGCCCCGACGCCGCCTGCGCCGGGGTGATGAGCGGACTGAGACGCGCCGGCAACGACGGTCTCGACGGCGACCGGCTGGCCCGCGATCTGCGGGTCGCCAAGCGGCGGGTGGCCCTCGCGGTGGCGGTGGCCGACATCACCGGCGCCTGGTCCCTCGAGCAGGTCACGGGCGCGCTTTCCGATTTCGCCGAGCTCGCGCTCAGCCGCGCCGCGGGGCACTTGCTGCGCGCCGCCGCCGCCGCGGGCGCCTTCACCCTGCCCGATGCCGACGACCCCGAAAAGGGTTCGGGACTGGTGGTCCTCGGCATGGGCAAGCTGGGCGCGCGGGAGCTCAACTATTCCAGCGATATCGACCTCATCGTGCTGTACGACAATGAACGCATCCGAACCGACCGGCCCGAGGAACTGCACAACCATTTCGTGCGCCTGACCCGCAGTTTCGTGCGCCTGATGGATGAGCGCACGGCCGACGGGTATGTCTTCCGGACCGACCTGAGGCTGCGCCCCGACCCCGGGGCGACGCCTCTCGCCCTGTCCGCGCTGGCCGCGGAAACCTATTATGAAAGCCTGGGTCAGAACTGGGAACGCGCCGCCATGATCAAGGCGCGCCCGGTGGCCGGCGACCGCGAGGCCGGGGCCGCCTTCCTCGAACGGCTGACGCCTTTCGTCTGGCGCAAGAACCTGGATTTCGCCGCCATCCAGGACATCCACTCGATCAAGCGCCAGATCAACGCCCACCGGGGCGGCGGCACCATCGCGCTGGCCGGGCACAACATCAAGCTCGGCCGCGGGGGAATCCGCGAGATCGAGTTCTTCGTCCAGACCCAGCAGCTCATCTGGGGCGGCCGCGAGCCGGAACTGCGCTGCATCGCCACCGTCGATGCCCTGCGCGCCCTGGCCGCCAAGGCCCGCATCGCGCCGCAGACCGCGGACGACCTGATCGCCGTTTACCGCTACCTGCGCCAGGTCGAGCACCGGCTGCAGATGGTGGACGACGAGCAGACCCACACCCTGCCCGCCGACGAGGCCGGATTGCGGGACTTGGCGGCGTTCCTGGGATATGCCGATGCGCGGGCGTTCGGATCGGACCTGCTGGCGCACCTCAGGCGGGTCGAAACCCATTATTCGGACCTGTTCGAGCACGCGCCCACCCTCGGCGCCCAAGGCCTGGTCGCCGGCAATCTGGTGTTCACCGGCAGCGAGGCGGACCCCGACACGATCAAGACCATCGGGCGCCTGGGGTATAAGAACCCGCAAACCGTCGACGCCGCGGTACGCGGCTGGCACCACGGGCGCTACCGCGCCATGCGCAGCACCCGCGCGCGCGAGTTGTTGACGGAACTCATGCCGGCGCTGCTCAAGGCCCTTGCCGGCACGCCCGAGCCCGACAAGGCGTTCCTGAAATTCGACGAGTTCCTTTCCCGGCTGCCGGCCGGGGTGCAGCTTTTCTCCATGTTCTATTCCAATCCCCATCTGCTCGACCTGGTGGCCGAGATCATGGGCCAGGCGCCCCGTTTGGCGGCGCACCTGAGCCGCCGGCCCTCGGTCCTGGACAGCGTCCTTACCGCCGACTTCTTCGATGCGCCGCCGCCGCCCGAGGCGCTGGCGGGTGAGCTCGACGGCGTGCTCGACCGGGCCGGGGATTTCGAGGACGTGCTGGACAACAGCCGCCGCTGGGCCAACGACCGCAAGTTCCAGGTCGGCGTGCAAAGCCTGCGCGGCCACCTGGCGCCCAGGGCCGCCGCCGCGGCGCTGAGCAACATCGCCGAGGCGGCCCTGAACCGCCTGCGGCCGCGCGTCGAGAAAGAGTTCGCCGGCCAGCACGGCCGCGTCGCCGGTTCCGCCATGGCCATCGTCGCCATGGGCAAGCTGGGGGGGCGCGAGATGACCGCCACCTCGGACCTGGACCTGATATTCATTTACACCTCCGCGCAGGGCGCCGAGGCCTCCGACGGGCCCAAGGCCCTGCCGCCCAGCCAGTACTTCGCCCGCCTGAGCCAGCGCCTGATCGGCGCCGTCACCGCCCAAACCGCCGAAGGGCGGCTTTACGAAGTGGATATGCGGCTGCGTCCGTCGGGCAGCGCCGGACCCATCGCCTGCAGCCACGAGGCGTTTGTCCGCTATCACGAAAAGGAGGCCTGGACCTGGGAGCACATGGCCCTGACGCGGGCCCGCGTGATCGCCGGCCCGGCCGCCTTGCGCGCGCTGGTGGACGCGGCCCTCGGCGAGACCCTGACCCGGCCCCGGGACGCCGGGACGCTGCTCACCGACGTGGCCGGGATGCGGGCGCGCATGGACAGCGAACACCACACCGATCTCATCTGGGAGGTGAAGCACCTGCGCGGGGGCCTGGTCGACGTGGAGTTCATTACCCAGTACCTGGAACTCAAACACGCCCACGCCCACCCGGAGATCCTGTCGCCGAACACCAGGACGGCGTTGCGACGCCTCCGCGACACCGGCCTTCTGGGGGGCCCGGTCGCCGACGATCTGATCGAGGGCCTGGACCTGTGGCAGGCCATCCAGGGCCTGCTGCACCTGACCATCGAAGGCGAGTCGCGCCGGGAAGCGGACGGCGAAATGCCCGAAGGCCTGCACGAAACCCTGGCCAGGGTCGGCGGCGCCGTCGACTTCGCCGCGCTGAAGGAAAAGGTGACGGCCACCGCCGGGCGTATTCACCGCCATTTCGTCGACCTGATCGAAGCCCCGGCACGGGCGGTGGCGGAGCAGCGGCCCGGCGACAGCGGACGGCGGGAGAACGGTCCACGGGGGGACAAGGGGGGTGTCCCCCCGGCTACGGTATGCGGGGGACGCCCCCGCGGCCCCCGGGCGTGAAGGCCGGCGCCGGAAGACTAGAGACGCAGGAGAACACCATGGCCGACGACGACACCAAGGACGACACCCCCGAGGAAAGCGAGGGCAAAAGGCCTGAGCGGGCCGAGGGTGACAAGG
>Ga0209997_10000364_pt1 | contig 14931 bp, 17 predicted proteins | sample CR04metaG_FD_182079 | JGI IMG/M metagenome (GOLD analysis project Ga0209997, IMG submission 182079) | Deep subsurface microbial communities from Mariana Trench to uncover new lineages of life (NeLLi) - CR04 metaG (SPAdes) (version 2) | ecosystem: Environmental > Aquatic > Marine > Ocean trench...
CGATTTAAAAAAAGATGTCTATACTGTAGACGACCAACAGGATTACGTAAATATAGCAACAAACTTGTGGCCTGATAGCCTAATTGATTTTAATACATCCACCCTGAGCAATTCTCCCAGAACTACTGGTTTTGGCGGTAATGTAAAAATGGTTGATGTCGATAATGACGGTGATCTGGATGTAGGAATTGCAAGCGTAGATGTTGATTTTCCTCCTTGTGAAACTGGCGGGTTGCGTAAATTTACATTATTAAGGAATCAAGATATTGCCTCCGGAACATTAATGGATCCGTGGGGAACAACATCCAATTCCTGGAATCTGTCTTCATATGATTTTGCTTTCCTTGATATTAACCGTGATGGTAATATGGATATATTCCTTGGTTTGTGTACGAGTTACGCAATATTTATGCAGGATCCTATAGATCCTCCAACAAATCTATCCGCTACTGAAGGAGATTCACTCGTCAACCTGAATTGGTCACCAAATCCTGAAAGCGATATTTCTCTTTATGTTGTTTATAGAAATACAACCAATGATAATTTAACAGCAGATTCCATTGCAGCAGTTATTCATCCGGACACAATATATTTGGATGTAAATGTAATCAACGATACTACTTACTTTTATTGGATCACCGCAAAAGATAATATCGGTGATGAAAGTTATTTCAGTCTGCCTGATAGTGCTACACCTTCCTCCCAGATACCGGTTGAGTTAATTGGTTTTACCGGAACTAGCAATGGTAATATAGTCAAATTAGAATGGCAAACTGCTACAGAAACAAATAACTACGGATTTGAAATTGAACGAACCTCCTCGCCATTACCTTCCAATGAAGGAGGAGATACCGAAGGCGGTGGCGATTGGAGGATAATAGGATTTATTCCCGGTCACGGCACAACAACAGAGCCATATAACTATTCGTTTAAAGATGAAGTTATTTCTCAAGGAGCTTTCCAATACAGATTAAAACAAATTGATTATAATGGTTCTTTTACTTTTAGTGATGAGGTAAATATTGATATAACATTACCTCTAGAATTTAAATTATTTCAAAACTATCCCAATCCATTTAATCCTGGAACTCTAATCAGTTGGCAATTGGCTTTACCCAATTTCGTTACACTCAAGATATATGACGTATTAGGTAGCGAAGTTGCAACATTAATTAGCAAAGAATTGCAGGCTGGAAATTATAAAATTGAATTCGATGGTGCTGAGTTTCCAAGCGGTATATATTTTTATCAACTGAATGCAGATAATTTTTCCGATGTCAAGAAAATGATATTGACGAAATAGAATTTCAATAAGATGATACCAAGTCTTATATTATTTATCGGCATAAATAAATCTTCGATTGACTAATCATTAACGGACTAAAAGAAATTTGAATCTGAGTGAAGAAGAAAAACACTACCGCTTACATCGCCTGGATTGCTATCTGTATAATTTGGGGAACTACTTACCTTGCAATAAGAATAGGTGTTGCTGACTTACCTCCAATGCTATTTGCAGGTTTTCGCTGGATTGCCGCCGGACTTATATTAGTTTCAATTCGAAGGTTAATGGGAAACAAACTGCCGCCCAAGAATGAAATAAAACATCTTGCTGTTGTTGGTATTGCATTGCTAGGTATAGCAAACGGCTTGGTTGTTGTTGCAGAGCAATGGATACCAAGCGGATTAGCAGCACTTGTTATAACAACTCTTCCCTTCTGGATGGTAGGGTTTGAATCACTACTACCAAAAGGACCGAATTTTAACCGTTATATTTTTATAGGATTGCTTCTTGGTCTTTCAGGTGTTTTTATGATGTTCGGAAAAGATTTGCAGCATTGGATACACGGTAGCAATTTGCTTGGTGTGCTCGCATTGATGGGAGCGGTAATTGCCTGGTCTCTTGGAAGTATTTATTCAAAGTATAAAAAAATCTCTGTTCATCCAATGATGGGCGCTTCAATACAAATGTTGATTGCCGGAGCATTACAAATTTTACTGGGGTTAATTCTCGGCGAGCACAATAATTTTCATTTAACTCAAAATGGATTTTTATCTATTGCATATTTAGTGGTTTTCGGTTCTATATTCGGATATGCATCTTACATATATGCGATTCAGCATCTGCCGCTTTCTTTTGTTTCAACCTATGCATATATCAATCCAATAATTGCATTAATACTTGGATGGTATATTCTTAGCGAAGACTTATCAATCAACATACTCTTTGCAGCTGCTTTAATCTTTTCCGGCGTTATGATGGTAAAAAAGGGGAATTACATCAGCTCATCTAAAAAATAATTGTATCGGAACTTACACTTTTTAATTTCATTGCTGACTTTCCTCTTTTTTTTATTCATATTGCGACCATCAATAAATGAAATTAAAAAAATACAATGAAAAAACCTCTTATTCACCTCTTTCCGTTACTGCTTGTTATAACTTGCAGCAATGCACAATCAGTTGAATTCGATCATTCAATATTTGATGTTCTCCTAAAAGAATATGTTGATGAAAGTGGAATGGTTAATTATCCGGCATTTATAAACAACAAGAAGTTCGTAACTTATCTTAAAGCTATTGAAAATGCGGATGTTAGTGGTTTTACTAAGGAAGAGAAACTTGCATTCTATATTAATGCCTATAATGCCACAGTGATTAAAAATGTAATTGATCATTTACCGATAAATTCTCCAATGGATGTGGATGGGTTCTTCAGCAAAATAAAACATACTATTGCCGGTAAAGAAATTACGTTGGATGAACTCGAACATCAATATGCATTGAAAATAGAACCGGTGCTCAGTCATTTTGGATTGGTCTGTGCCGCTGTTAGCTGTCCGAAACTGATAAGAACCATTTATAAAGGCGAGAGTGTTATTAAACAGTTAGAAGAAAATGGAAGAATATATTTTAATGATTCAGATAAGAACCGGTTGGACAAGGAAAATAATATTCTTTATTTATCGGAAATATTCAAATGGTTTAAAGATAGTTTTGTTAAGAAGTATGGTTCTCTAAAAGAAACAGCAATTCATTTTATGAATGATGATAATCGTGATTTTTTGATGAATAAAGAAGCTTCAGTTAAATATTTTAAGTATAACTGGAAATTGAACACACAAACTGATTGAAGTCTTTATTGGAATTAACTAATTTGCAAATATTGTAATCTGCGTTTATGAAACTTTTACTTGCAGTTTTAATTATTAATCAACTTACTTATTGAGAGTAATATGGATACTTATTATAACCCGAAAGACTTATTAAAGTTTGGAGAAATAGGCGAAGGAGCTCCCGAGCTCTGGAAAAAATTCAGCGAGTGGTACGGTGCAGTATTTAAAGCCGGGGCACTAAGTGAGAGAGAAAAAGCTTTGATTGCCTTAGCAGTGGCTCATGCAGTACAGTGCCCTTATTGTATAGATGCATTCACGGAGGCAAGTCTTGAAAAAGGTGCAGATCTCGAACAGATGACAGAAGCTGTACATGTTGCAAGTGCAATACGCGGCGGTGCATCTTTAGTTCACGGTGTGCAGATGAAAAATGTAAATGAAAAATTAACAATGTAAAAGAATTTATCTATAGGATAGTAAATGCAGACACGACATAAAAGTATGAAAGCATTTGGGGAAAATCTTGCTCTGGCAAACGAGCAGTTAAAAATAATAAATCACCAGGGCGACCTCCCACATTTTGATGATAAATATGAATTGGTTGGTGAAGGACGGTTAAAAGCTACCGAAATAGAAATCTTTCAAATAAATCTTGGAAAGATGTGCAATCAGGTTTGCAAACATTGCCATGTTGATGCCGGGCCCGATAGAAAAGAAATCATGACAAAGGAAACTATGCAGGATTGTTTGGATATTCTTAGTGCGCATGATATCCCGACTGTTGATCTAACAGGCGGTGCTCCTGAAATGAACCCAAATTTCAAATGGTTTGTTGATGAAGTAAAAAAACTTGATCTCCATATCATAGTCAGATCTAACCTTACGATTTTGGAAACAAATGGATTTGAAGATTATGCTGAGTTCATGGCAAATCATAAAGTGGAAATTGTTTCGTCTTTGCCGTACTATAAAAAATCATTTACTGACAAGCAGAGAGGAGACGGTGTTTTTGATAAATCAATAGCTGCAATGAAAAAACTTAATGCACTTGGTTATGGTAAGGAAGACGCAGAATTAAAATTTCATCTTGTTTATAATCCAGTCGGTGCCTATCTGCCCCCATCTCAATTAGAGCTTGAACAGGACTACAAAAGAGAATTAAAAAATAATTTCGATATTGATTTCAATAATCTGTACACAATAACAAATATGCCAATAAGCCGTTTTCTAGATTATCTCATTCAATCAGGGAATTATGATTCTTATATGCAAAAGCTTGTGGATTCTTTTAACCCTGTTGCAGCTTCAAATGTAATGTGTAGATTTACGATATCTGTTGGATGGGACGGACAATTGTACGATTGTGATTTCAACCAGATGCTTGAATTGAATATGGATCACGGCGCTCCGAATCACATACGAAATTTTAACATTAATTCAATAGAAAATAGGAGAATTGTTACAGGGCAGCATTGCTATGGCTGTACAGCTGGTGCAGGTTCAAGCTGCGGAGGTGCAACAGCATAATTTTCAAATCTTGATTCATTGTTGTATTTCAGTTAAATAATATTATATTATTTAAGGAGGGACATCATGAGCTCAGATAAATTTGAAAAAACTGTGCGGGAAATTTTTACTCTCGCTGGTATCGAAATAAACGGGAGCAATCCGTGGGACATTCAGGTTCATAACAAAGAATTCTATAAACGCGCATTAGCAAAAGTTGAGCTTGGTATCGGCGAATCGTATATGGATGGATGGTGGGACTGTGAACAAACAGATGAGTTGATCTGTAAAATTATCCGGGCAAAGCTGGATGAAAAAGTAAAGCGGAATTTTTCTATCACCTACCATATTCTTTTAGCAAAGATTATAAATCTTCAATCCTACAAAAAGTCTTTCAATATTGGCGAGAAACACTACGACCTTGGGAATGATCTTTTCCAAAATATGCTTGATAAAAGAATGAACTATAGCTGTGCATATTGGAAAAATGCTGATTCGCTCGATGAGGCACAGGAAAATAAGCTCGAGCTAATTTGCAGAAAACTTAACCTGAAACCCGGTATGCGCGTGCTGGATATCGGCTGCGGATGGGGAGCATTCGGCAAATACGCTGTTGAAAAATACGATGTGACTGTTGTTGGTATTACTGTTTCAAAAGAGCAGATTGCTCTTGGCAAGGAGCTATGTAAAGGTCTGCCCGTTGAATTCCGTCTTCAGGATTATAGAGATCTAAATGAAAAGTTTGATCACATTGTCTCGGTAGGAATGATAGAACATGTTGGCTATAAAAACTATAGAATATATTTTGAAGTAGCAAACAAATGTTTAATTGATAACGGGTTATTCCTTTTGCACACAATCGGAAATAAAATATCAGAAAGAACTGCTGATCCCTGGATGAACAAATACATTTTCCCTGATAGTATGCTTCCATCGATTGAACAATTTGGTAAAGTAATTGAAAACTTATTTATTATGGAAGACTGGCATAACTTCGGAGCAGATTATGATAAAACTTTGATGTCTTGGTTTAATAATTTTGATAACAACTATGATAAAATAGAAAACAAATACAGCGAACGTTTCTACAGAATGTGGAAGTATTATTTGTTATTCCTCGCAGGAACATTCAGATCAAGAAGAAACCAGGTTTGGCAAATAGTGTTATCAAAGGATGGAGTTATTAACGGGTATCAATCTATACGATAAAGGGAATTTGTTTTAGCAGGAATGGTTTAATTAATTCCTTTGCGGACTCAGCGTCGTTATTCTTTCCTGTCTTTGCGTCAATAACTTTGCGCTCTTTGGGTGGTGTCCTTATTCGTTTTTATTTGAGATGAAAAAGCGAAACACTACTTCCTGCATAATTTGAAACATACATCCTGCTATTAGAAACAGATATTTCGGTTGGCTTGTTCAGATGTTCATTAATAATGTGAATAAGTTTACCATCTAAATCATAAATAAGAATCCGGTTCCCTTCAAAATCTGTTACGAAGATATTGTCATCAGTTACTTCGATTCCCGTTGCAACATTTATTTTCTCTTTATTACCAATTACCTTTAATACATTACCATTATAATCAAAAACCTGAACCCGGTTGTTGTATGCATCCGCCACATAAATTTTATCATTTACAAGTACTACATCTGTTGGATAATAAAGCTTGCCTTTTTTATGTCCTTCCTCTCCTATTAGAGTAATGTGGTCTTTGGCCTGTAAAATAATTCTGTGATTATAAAAATCAACAACGGCAATTAGACTATCGTTTACAAAAACACCTGCTGGTGCATCCGGTTTTTCTTCCAGCGGGTATTCTTCTATTTCATCATCATTTATAATTTTAATTTTATCTGTTAAATATTCCGGCACATAAATTTTTGAATTGTATAGAGATAGATGCATTGGTCGTTTAATATCCGGATACTCTATTATAATACTTCCATCTAAATCAGTCTTAATAACACGATTATTTTTTGCATCTGAAATCCAGAGATACTCCCCGTCTGTCTGCAAGCCGGTTGGTGAAATGCTATCAATTTTTATCTCACGAACGAATTTCCATTGCTTATTATTAACTGAATCAGCAGACTCTTCCCCAGAATCCTTACAGGAAATTAGAATTAACCAACTAATCAGCAGCAAAAAAAAGAATCTAGTCATCCTTATCCGGCTTCTCATTTTTCCCGGAAAAAACAATCTCCTTCGGAGTAAACCCGGCTTCTTCAATCTTTACCCTGATTTCTTCTTCAGATATATTTTCCGAATCTGTTACCTGCATCACTACCAATCCCTCCTCGAAATCTATAAATATACTATCCACTCCATCCAATTCATTGAGCTTCTTCTCTAAGCCATAAGCACAAAACGGGCAGGAGAGACCGTCAACTCTAACCTTCACTTCATCAGATTGGGCGAGTGATGCTGAGATTCCTAACAATAATATTATTAAAATCTTTTTTATTGTTGATATCATAGTTATATCCTTCCTATCATTAAAAGAATAAAAATCTTATTCCCAGTGTGTATGCAAACTTCGTTGTGTTTCTATCATCAATCACAGGTATTTGCACTCCGGTCTCAATTAAAAAAGTACTTGATGTAATCAATTGCAATCCGGGCGAAACAAAAAGTAAATGTTTGTTGACATCCAAAGTGTGTATGCCGTTTAATTCAATAAAAATATTTAACTGGAACGGGGGATATTTTTGAGGCAGAATCGGATAACCAAATGCAAAATTGTAAATTAAGTTATCTGGTAAATCGTTTGAGACAAAAGTATAGCCCAGTGTTCCGTAAATGCCGTAATTTATTGTTACGTATCCAGTAACAATAGAAAACTGAGAAGCGTTAGCATTAACACTTACATTTGAAGCACCTGTTGTAAAGGTCTGAGTGTATTTTAAAAGTGCCCTGAATGTTTTTGCTTTCCCATCAATCTGAATAATTGAATACTTACCGAACAAAGTAAAATTTCCGAATCCTGATTGACTTTCACCATTGTCGGGGGATCGGAAGACATACGGCTGGATCCCGCCTATTTGAAAATCTGTTGTAACATTGTACGGAATAACCAGTGGCTGAATGTAGGACTTTCCTGATTCAGTAGAAATATATTTACCAAAAGTTCTTATACCGCCGCCTTCAAGTCCCAGTAATAAAGGTGAATCTGTAAAGATGGGCGGACCTTGAGCAAAAACTTTTTCTGATGTTGCGGCTTTAAAAACTAAAATTAAGAATAAAAATGTAATGATTTTAATACTTTTCATTTTTAACAATAAGATAATCAACGTATCCATTGTGCTTTATCCAAACCCATTCTTACCGTGTTTAAAATGTGTTTCTGATTATGCCTCAATCAAATCCAGATCAAATACATATAAAAAATCCCACTCAACTTTTGTTATTTAAGATTCAAATGAAACTTTTTCTTATTAACTAACTATTACGACATTTGTCGTTATTTAATCAAAACCATCTTCTTAGTCTCAATAAATGTTTGTCCCCCGGGGAATCCAGCATTTAATTTGTAGAAGTAAAGTCCGCTGGGTAAATGTTCATTCTCAAATCTTACTTCATACGATCCAGCTTGTTTATATTCATCGACCAAAGTGAGTATCTCTCTGCCCAGTGAATCGTAAATCTTTAATGAAACGTTGCCTCCAGCTGGTAGTGTGTAACTTATTAACGTACCTGGGTTGAACGGATTTGGGTAATTCTGAAACAGATTAAACTGGTAGGGGTTGGTATCTGAACCGTCTTCCGATTGGTCAATACCCGTAGGGATATTTCTGCATAAAAAGCTGTCGATAGTTGCCGCAGTATTTACAACAGTTGTAGTAGAATTAATTTGTCCTCCACCTCCAATAATTGTGGGCGTGGAGTTGCTTACAATTGTTGCGGTATTATTTCCAATTGTTGCTGCTATTGATTCATTACATCCGCTATTACCAAGTTGGTCGGTTTTAATTAAGTAAACATCCTCATTGCCCGATCCAAAACTCCTCGTATATCCTGCAAGGATAAATCCTCCATCTACGGTTTGCCTGACAGACCAACAATAATCAGTTTGTGAACCTCCAAAAACTTTACTCCATATTAAATCACCATCAGCATCAATGCGTATCAAATACACATCACCAGCTACCCCGAAACTCTCAGTATAGCCAGCTACTATATAGCCACCGTCGGTTGTTTGCCTGACGGAATAGCCATAATCAGCAGAGCTACCACCATAGGATTTTGTCCAGTCGAGGTTTCCACTACTATCAGTTTTGATTATATACACATCTGTTCCTCCAGCACCAAAGCTCTGTGTATAACCAGCTATAATATAACCGCCATCTGAAGTTTGCCGAACAGAATAACCATAATCTGAAGCGTTGCCTCCGTAGGTTTTTGTCCAGAGCAAATTTCCAATGCTATCGGTTTTAATTAAATACACATCAGAATTACCAGCACCGAAGCTCAGTGTTTCGGAAACTAAAATAAATCCACCATCCGCAGTTTGATGGAGCTCTCGAAAACGATCCTCACCGCTACCACCAAATGTCTTAGTCCACGAAGTGTCTCCATTATTTTTAATTTTTATAAGATAAACATCATGCTGTCCTGCTCCAAAACTATTTACGTGTGCTCCAATTATAAACCCGCCGTCAGTAGTTTGCTGGAGTGAATACGCTCCGTCCGCATTGCTACCTCCGTAAACTCTCGACCAGATAACATTGCCACTTAAATCGGATTTAACTAAATAAACATCATGACTCCCTGCACCAAAACTTCCTGAATGAGCACCGAATATAAATCCATCATCTTTTGTCTGTTGAACAGTCCAGGCATAATCAGTATTACTTCCCCCATAAGTTTTTGTCCAAAGTGTCTCCCCATTCACGTCTGTGCGGATTAAATAAGCATCACGGTTTCCTTCTCCAAAACTTATTGTATATCCGGCAATAATATATCCTTCATCTTTTGTTTGCTGTACAGCATAAGCATAATCTGTGCTTATTCCGCCAAATGTTTTTTGGAAAGTCACTTGCGCCCGCGGTGCAAAATTTAAGAAGAGCGAACATCCAAAGATAAAACTTATTTTTACTATCGCTGTCATTAAATCACTCTCAATATTTCTTACAAGGTAGTTAATTTCTAGTTGATCATCAATTAGGTGAATCTGTAAAAATGGGTGAACCTTGTGCATATAAGTTTATGCTTACCAATAGTAACAACGATTTTGAGGTTAATATAAATTTAATTAACATCTTTTATTCTAATTTAAATTAGTTCAGTTCAGCAAGAAATTCTTCGATCTTGCTTTTAAGTTTAGAATAATTTAGTTTTAGTTCAGCCGTACCTGCTCCCTGATGCTGCCAGTAACCAGGATTCGTCGGTTTATCTTCATCCCATTTTTCATTCGCTTTATAGAGGAAATAAACGTCCCAGGCAGGACCATCAGCAAGCCATCTGTCGTCTGCCTTATGCATAACGCTTGTCCATAGTTTTCCATTTACGCGATTTTCATCCCATGCTTGAAAAACCATTCTTGGATCATTAACCTCTTTACTTACCTTATCAGCAAGCTCTTTGGAATCTCCGGAAAGCATAGGTTCCCAGATGATATACATTTTTAATCTCTCATCAACAATTTCTCCAAGTAACTTTATCATATATCTGTATCCCTTTATGCAATAGGGGCAAGATGGTGAGAGTAATGCAACAAGCCGAACTGATCCATTGTCTTGCTGAAATGCTTTTTGCAAAGATGAAAAGTCAGTTACTTCCTGAATATCATAAATTAAATTTGTTTCTAATGTACTTCCGATATTATCATTTTGGAAGACTAGAACACATATTACAAGAGTAATTAACATCATTGATATTATTTTTAATTTAATCATAATCATTCCTGCTTAAAATATTTAAACAAGCTATTTTTAATAAATATATCATCCGAGGACTGCACTAATTTTCATCTGAAGATCCAAATGAACAGCAGGATTTGGAGTTCCTGTCTTTATCGGAATAGCTGCATTTAGAAGAATCTGAACTACACTTATAATCCTGAAAATTACAATAAGTGCTATCACTTTCATCTTGCAAATAAAGCTGATCGGCAGATAATATATTTGACTCAATAGAGGAATATCCAAAATTAAACGCCATCAATCCGGCAAATACTAAAACGGATATTATTAAAATAAATTTTTTCATTAGTAGCTCCTGTTTGATTTAATTAAGAAATAAGCAATTAAATTTCACTGATATTATTTATAAAATTTCTCATAACCCTAGCACAATCTTTTCAATCTCAGATTCACTTAAATTACCCACAATCATATAATTTCCTGATTTTCCCTTCCAGTTAACTGCTGTAGTATTTCCATCTTTTACTATAAAACATTCAACACCCGAGATATATTTTTTCCCAATTGTGTAGCTGCCGAATGACCAATTGGTACCGGAGCCTTGTTGAAGAACAGTAAACTGATTCCCGTTAATTGATGAGGAAATCTCTAAACACTCATTCCCGTTACTCGTTAATAACCTTGTATTATTCACACTGCAAGTTCGCTTTAGAATTTTATAACAATCAGTTGTCAAATTCGGGTGACGTTTAATCTCATTAATTCCGATAGTTTTGACATTGAACGTGTTATTAAATTCTTCTTGTTTGTCAGGAATATCTTTCAAATCAAGATAATAACCAAGATCAAATGCAACGCCAGCTTGTTGTATTACGTTTCTCCCATCTGAAGGACCAAAATTTAGTAAGTCACTCCAGAAGCTTATTGCTATAAAAAATATTAAAAGACTAACACCAATAATTACTGGTTTAAAAACAATGCGTGGGATCGGGCTGTTGTAAAAACCACTTTGGTGTTTAATATCAGCAACTTCAATTTTCATACGAATCCGGTTCCATAGAATTTCCGGGTTATTAATTTCTGGATTTATACTTCCAACCTGAAAAGCTTTGTTACAAAATTCTATATGTTCAAGTTTTTCTTTGCACCTTTTACATTTGGAAATATGCTTATCTACTTCATCCTTTAAATCAGGATCCAATAATCCTTCTGCATATTGCAGTAATAATTTGTCATATCTTTTATTATGAAAATATCTGAACATTTTCTTCCTATTGGTTCATTAAATATTGTTTATCTATTCCTAATTTCTCAAGTTCAATTTTTAATTTCGTGTAAGCGCGATTCAACCTGGAGGCAACAGTACCGGAAGTGATTTGAAGAATCTCAGCAATATCTTCATAAGTAAAGTCTTCAAAATTTCTCAGTATAAGTACAGTACGAAAAGGTCTTTTTAATTTTGTTATTGCTCTGTTTAATAATTCGGCAATTTCAGTAGAGTTGTGTTCATTTGGATTTTGCTTTGGTATATTCATTTCTTTTTCGGTGATTAAATGAAGAGGTTTTCCTTCTTTCCATTTCTTAAATCGTCTTTGTGAATCTATGCTTGTATTTAAGGTAATTCTATATATCCAGGTTGAAATTTTCGACTTTTCTTCAAACTGGTGGAGTTTATAGTAAAGCTTTAAAAATACATCCTGAACAATATCCTCTGCATCCTTGTGTGAGAGTGTAATGTGGAATGCCAAACGAAATACCTGTTGATGATAATCGTTAAACAAATCACTTAATAATTCTGTGTCTCCGGAATGTGAATCATATTCAGTTAACTCTTTTGATTTAGCCAATTTTGATTTTATATTACCCAGATTTGCAACTCCTGAAAATTTATTTACTAAACTGGTTAATTTAAATATGATTTCATACTCAATTGCAAGATCCATTATCGTTACTCATCCAACTATTTATGGTTTTAATGTTAGACGATAAGAATGATCAATTTCTTCCCGAAAACTATAAACTATTTTAGTTACACTTAAGAAAGTTGATTTTTGAAATGTTTTTAACGAAAAGCATATTTTATGAAGGTTAAACTTAAGAAAATATTTTATTTCGGATTTCTTCTACAGAAGGCAATCCATTCTCATATACCCTGCAATTTAATGAAGCAGACTCCGGTTCTTCTCTTCCTTCAATATCTTCTCCGTTAATAAGAACCGTAGGTGATCCTCTGAATTTTATTTCTTCAGCGAGTTTATTACTCTCAATAAGAACTTCGTTATACTCAATTTTTTCTTCGCTACCTTTTATTGCCTCTTTAACTCTGTGGATCATTTCTGGAGAGTTGGGACAACCGCGAAAATGCTGAATTTCGATTTTTAATTTATCATTCATTTTCTATTCCCTCATTTGTCTTTTTTATTTCATAACTTATTACTTTATAACCAACTTCATCTTCAATTGCTTGTGCAAGTTGTTCCGGCTTTACTTTAGACTTATCATACTTTACATTAGCAATTCCTGATTCATATGAAGATACTGCGCTTAAAACTCCCTCCTGTTTGCGAAGTGTATAGTCTACCGATTCTTCACAGCCGGTGCAGGTCATTCCTTCGATAAATAGTTTTACTTCTATAATATTGCTTTCATTTACAACAACGATAGTATTATTTGTATCCGGAAAGAAGATATGTGAGTAAGATGGAAACGCAAACATCAAAATGCTAACACCTGTTACAACCCAAAGAAATGCTTTTGAATTTATAAAATTTTTCTTTGCTGGACTTTCATCATCCTCGCAAGCACATTCTAAATCGCCTTCCTTTTCAGGTTTGTACGCGTTGTAAAAAGCATATCCCAGCACAATGGCTGTAAAACCGATTAGATATGGTCTTAACGGATCGAGCCAGGTAAAAGTTGAGGCAATACCTCCCAAACCGCCCAGCACTGCTAAAACAGGCGTAATACAACAGAGCGATGCGGCAATTGCAGCCAACATTCCTGCGCCTATCCACTTTTTTTCAGATGCTGTTTTCGTTTCCATAACTTATCCCTTGCAATAAATTTTCTATCGCTTTTTTGTTTGTTCTCTCACATCAATAAAAACTAAATAAACGAATCACTCCTGTTGGTTATCCGTTTCAGTTTCCACTTCTATTTCTATTTCTTTAACTGTTACTTTATACGAAGTACCTTGAAATTCTTTTTCAATATCTTCGCTCTTTACCTTTTCAGTATCAAATTCAACTACAGCTTCACCTATTTCAAGATTGACTTCATACGTTTGTACACCGTCAATCTTTCCAAGTTTACTCTCAACCGAACTAACACAACCCTGACAGGTCATACCTTCAACGTAATAAGTTTTTGTTTCAACTTTTGTTTCATCACTTTTTGTTTCGGTTTGTGCACTGATTGTCGTTGTTAATCCGAATACTATTAATGTTGAAAGAATTAATAAGTATTTCATTTTAATCTCCTTCTAATTTATTTGATATAATTTTATTCTTAATGTCATCCCCGCGGAAGCCTGCCTTGGCGGCAGACAGGCGGGGATCTAAAATAATTAGTTACTTTAGCAGATTCCCACTTGGGTGGGAATGGTAATTAAAATATTTTGAGTGATAACAACTCTTAATTCTGAGTTATAAGATCAAACTTATTTTGTACTTCCGGAATGACAAAGTACTGAGAAAGAATATCCAAAAACAATTTGCTTTCTAAAGAATAATAAACTGTTTGAGAATCCTTTCTACTTTTTACGATGAGCCTATCTTTAAGTTTTCTTAAATGCTGCGAAACTGCAGAATCACTCATTTGAAGAATTTCTGCCAAATCGCAAACACATAACTCTTTATGTGCATAAAGAAGATAGACAATCTTCAACCTTACTGCATTTCCAACAACCGAGAGAAGATCTGCAAGAGTATTCAAACCCTCAAGTTGATTGATATTATTTTTTATCGAAGCAAACTCTTCATCTGTAAAATGCGGACCAATGCAGAGATGACCTTCAACCAGTATATTTTTCCTTTTCATAAATTTATTCCGTCTTATATTAGTAATTGCTAAAATACTAAATAGTATCTATTTGTCAAGTGTATTAATATTCGTTTATGTGATTAAGGATACAAAGGGTGGTAAGATAGTAAAAAAGGGTTTGTATAATTTTCTCTTTATAGAGTTTTGTAAGTTTACCCATAAACATTATTTTAATGCGAAAGTGATTCGCAACAAATTCTAATTCATATGAGTAAAGTTAATATTGCACATAGTATTATGTTTTGCACCATTTTCCGCTCCGAACAATACCCTGGTTCCAGATCGGGAATCCTTAGGCTTGCACTCACCACTAAAGTCTCGCATTGGCGTTGGAATGCAATATAATGTAGTTAGAAAAATGCTAAACGCGTGAGCTTTTAAAACTTTTACAATACGATCAAAGAACTCC
>Ga0209997_10000366_pt1 | contig 14871 bp, 13 predicted proteins | sample CR04metaG_FD_182079 | JGI IMG/M metagenome (GOLD analysis project Ga0209997, IMG submission 182079) | Deep subsurface microbial communities from Mariana Trench to uncover new lineages of life (NeLLi) - CR04 metaG (SPAdes) (version 2) | ecosystem: Environmental > Aquatic > Marine > Ocean trench...
GACGCTGCTCGCCAACGAGATCCTTCCCGAACCAGCGTGAGAGCCTTCTCCAAGGTAGAGGTAAAAAATCTTGAGGTGAGGGTCTACGGTATTGCGGCCATTGCCACAGCCTATCTGGCGGGGATCAATACGTTCCCGGATGGCAGGACCGAACCGCTGACTCTGCGCCTGACCTCGGTTTGGATTAAGCAGGACGACGGGCAATGGAAAGAGGCCCATGACCACCTGTCCGAGTTGAGAGGGGCGATACCAGGGGAGTAGGGCTCCCGATCGCGGGAAGGATGATTCTAAAATGCAGTATGTGAAACTCACGACAAGCGGTTTACTCCTGGCTTCTTTTCTCCTGCTTCTTAGCGGATGTGGTTCTGCTGTGCCCGATGCACTTGCGCCTGATCTTGTGCTTTACAACGGCAAGATTGTGACCGTGGACGAGGACTTCTCCATTGCTCAGGCAGTGGCTATTCGGGATGGACGTTTTGTGGCCGTGGGGTCCGACAGCGAGATTCTCTCGTTGGCAGGAGCCGACACTGAACAAGTGGATCTGGAGGGCAACACGGTTTTGCCCGGATTCAACGACTCTCATCTTCACCTGGCCTGGCCTGTGGGAGAGCCTCCCGATCCTGCCATCCAGGAGTTGGGAAAGGCTCGATCGATTGCCCAGATTGTGGAGCTGGTGCGCCAGAAGGTGGCGGTCACGCCTCCAGGAGAACTGGTTTGGATGCCAGGAGGGGTGGCCCGGGCAGAGCAGATCAAGGAGGGACGCTGGCCCAACCGTCATGATCTGGATCCGGTTTCCCCCGAGAATCCGGTGATTGTCATCTTTGCCGCCGATCACGTTTACGTGACCAATAGCCTGGGTCTCTCCAAAGCCAACATCAACCGCCGCTCGGTTCAGCCCCACGCCCAGGGACTCTTCGGTGAGTTTATCGTCGATCCCGGAACCCGGGAACCGACCGGGGTTCTAACGGGGCGCGCGGCAGCCCGGATCTTGAGAGTGGCATTGAATGTCTGGTCTGTAGAGGAGCTGGAGAGAAATATGGCCCGGGCCATTGAAACCGATGTCATTCCCTACGGAATCACCAGTTTGTCGGATCCCCAAAATGGAGGCAGTCCCACTCAGCCCATTCAACATGCCTATCAGCGGCTTCTCCAGCGCGAGGAGGGACTGCCCGCGCGCATTAATCTCATGATCCGTCTTCCCGTTCGTTCCCTTTCCACACAGGACTCGCTGGACCTGATCAACAGCCTGCTCTATCAACCGCCTTTGAAGACCGATTTCTTTCGTGTGGGAACTTTCAAGGTTTCTCTGGATAAAGGGAGGCCCGGACAGAAGCCCTACATCGTGCCTGCAGAAGGAGCCAAAAAAGTGCTCATCGAAGCACACCGGAGAGGGTGGCAGCTCTACCTGCACATCACCACTCCCGAGACTTTTGACTATGCCTGCGAGGCCCTGGAGGAAGCCTATCGATTGTATCCCCGCCAGGATGTCCGGCACATTTTCACCCACATCAATCAACCCACCCGCGAAAATCTTGAGACCATGAAGCGGCTGGGGATCGTGGCCGATCTACAGGTGAACGCCATCTACCACCTGGCCGATGATGCGGAGGAGACCTATCGAGTGAATCCTGAGCGGCCCGATCTGGGACCCAGACCGGTGGCCACTTATCGGGATGCCGGTATTCCAGTGATCCTCAGCAGTGATCAGGCACCGGTTGGACCCCTGTTTACCCTGTGGGAGGCGGTCAACCGGGTGCGTAAGTCGGGCAAAGTGTTCAGGCCCGAAGAGAGGCTGACCCTGGAGGAAGCCATCCGGGCGGTGACGATAAAATCGGCATGGGCTTTCTTGGAAGATGATGTGAAAGGATCCATTGAACCTGGGAAATTCGCCGATTTAGTGGTCCTGGGTCGGGATATCCTGACCATCGATCCGCTGGAGATCAAAGACATTCCGGTACTCAAGACGATGACGGGCGGAAGGTTCGTCTACGTCAATCCCAATACGGATCCTAACCAGAAGGTCGAGTACTTTAGGTATCCGGCCCGGACCTCTTATACGGAGTGAACCATGGGAAAGAGATTTTGGATCGCAGGTGCTGTTTTGGCCCTGGCCTCCATCATCGCTGTTCCGAGAGCTAACGACGATCTCCTTCCCGACGACCCGGTCTATTTCCGATTTGCCCGGGTCAGGTTCAACGAGAATGGCCGTTTCTTTCGATTTGGGTGGGCCCATGACTATCCCCGAGCGGAGCGGAACTTCCTGAAGATCCTCTCTGAGGTCACCAGCGTTCAGACCACCCCGGAGTCCTACACCATCGTGGACCTGGATGATCCACGGATCATGGATTACCCGCTGCTGTATTTTAGTGAGCCGGGGACCTGGGGAGTGACCCCAGCAGAGGCGGAAAATTTCCGCGAGTATTTTCGGCGGGGAGGCTTTGCGATTTTCGATGACTTTGATGGGCCCTGGCAGTGGGCGGCTTTTATGTCCAGCATGAAAAGGGTGTTACCCGAGCGAAAGATGGAAAGACTGACCCTGGATCACCCTATCTTCCAGTGCTTTTATGAGATCGAAACCCTCGACATGGTTGCTCCCAGGAGCTACGGTCCCGCTGAGTTTTATGGGATGTCAGACGACACGGGTCGCCTCCAGGTGATCGTTAATTTCAACAACGACATCGGTGATTTCTGGGAATGGTCCGACACCGACTTTTTCCCGGTCAGCCTCTCCAACGAGGCCTATAAACTGGGCGTCAATTATGTGATTTATGCGATGACGCATTGAGCCCCTGACCGGTCGGAGGCCGGAAATTCAAAATTCCAAATCCCAAATTCCAAACAAATCTCAAATCTCAAATCTCAAATTCCAAAACGGACAACACGACGGCACAACAGCACGATGTCACGAAAGCACGAAAGTGCGCGAAGCGCACAGGTCACGAAGTGACGAATCGGAGGCTGAATTCGGTGCCGGGTTGGCGGTTGGCCACATCCACATGGGCCCCCATGGCGTCGGCTAACATCTTTACCAGGGAGAGACCGATTCCCGTTCCCCGGGTGGTGCGGGTCATCTCGTTGTCGATTCGGTAGAACTTTTCAAAGATGCTCTTGAGTTTGCGGCTGGGGATGCCGGGGCCGAAGTCGCGGACTCGAATGTAGCAGTCGTTTCCCAGTTGGCTCACCGTCAAGACAATCTTTTTGGTTTCGGCGTCCTTGGAAAACTTGATGGCGTTGTCGATGAGATTAATCAGGATCTGGGTGAGGGCATCGGTGTCCACCTGAATCGGTTTGACCTCCCCTTCGCTGACGGTTTCAAACTCAAATCCGGCCCGCTTGACCTGATTGCTCAAACGCTCGGTGATCTGGGCGACGAACTCGACCGGTTGAACAGTGGTCAGATTGATTTGCCACTCGCTTCGCTCCAACTCGGCCAGCGTTAACACGTTTTGGATCAGTCGGCTCAATCGCACACTCTCATCATGGATCTGCTGGTAGTAGCCTTCCTTTTTCTCCTCCTCCACCCATCCTTCCATCAGCACCTCGCCATACATCCGGATGGCCGTCAGTGGAGTCTTCAGCTCGTGGCTGACCGCCGAAACGAAATCGCTCTTCTTTTGAGCAAGCTCCATCTGCTTGACGGTCAATCGATAGACTCCCAGAAAACCGCCCAGGAAAAGCACTGAAAGGAAGAGGGCCAGAAAGGTCACCAACTGATGAGCAGGACTTTGCGGGAGTTGAGCGACGGTAATCGCCAGGTCAAAGTCGTTCAGCGGGTAGGGCAAGGCAGCGCTGTGAAGAAGCAAGGGCCTTGGGTTGTTTTGACCCACCGGGGTGGGCTCGAGCAACTCCCCCTGGTGAAAGACCAGGTATGAGGCCGTCTCCGGTAATGCCGAGTTCAAAAAGGCTGATGCCAGGTGGCTTTCCAGAAATTCGGGGAGACTGGCGGCAAAGCCCTGGATGTAGCGTCTTTGCTGGGGCCAGACCTTCCGGTAAAAGACCAGCCATCTGTTGTCGATGACCTCGCTTTGAAAGGGGTCCACTTCTGCCACCACCTCCGGTTCCGCTTCCGGCTCGGATAGGACATCCTTATCTTGAGACCGCAACTCGTCGCCCATTTGAAAAGCCCGGTTGGTTTGTCCGGCAACGACCCGGCTGTCGGGAGCATCATCGGCGCGTTGAGGGGCGGCACTCTCCTTGGCCTTTTCCAGGTCCTGGGAGTAGGCGTCCTTGAGTTGAGAATCGAAGATCTCGGCCTGCCTCAGTGAGCTTTTCTGGACCCGACGCTGGAGGCTGTCTGTCTTTGGGTCCTCTTTACTTCCCAGGCGGTAGGTCGATTCAGAGGCTTCCCTCTCGTAGCGCTGCTCCAGAGTAATGTCCACCCTGGATTCCAGATTGTCTCGGAAATTGGAGGAGTTTTTCTTGGCTGTGGGAGGGGACTCCTCCAGCTTCAGTTCGTCCAGTTGAGCCTGCAAGCCGGGAGTGAGGGAGAAGAGCCCCTCCAGCAAGGTGGCCAGCTTGTCCTTCATCTCTTGACGCTCTTCTCTCTGGGGGACGGCGATTGCCGGGTCTTTGTCGGGCAGCAGCGGGCTGTGAAAGCTGCCGTCCGGATCAATCTGGAAGTATCCCAAAATGCCCGGGATCTCCGATTGCACCGGAAAGTCGGCCAGGGGGGACAGGTTCAAACCTTCCTGTTGGGGAACCGCTCGGTCAGCCACGTGAATATAGCGGTAGTGGGTATAGGGCCGCTGCTCCTCAACCAGGAGGTTTTCCTGAAGCCGTTGGTAAACGGTGGCCATCAGGCTCTCGGCGGTCCGGCGATACAAGAAGAAGGACTCCTGTTCCAGGTTGCTATAGGTGTGACTGAGCAGGATGACGATGGGAACCGCCAGCAGGATGAAGAATAACGCGAAATACAAACGCAGTCTCTTCATGCTGCCCCCTTGAGCTGGTAGCCTTCGCCGCGCACCGTGATCAGCAACTCGGGTTGAGCAGAATCCTTCTCGATTTTACGCCGCAGCTTGGCGATATGAATGTCGACGGTTCGAGTCTCCACAAAATCGACATTGGCATAACCCCACACTTCCCGCAGCAGCTCCTGCCGGGAGACGGGACGGACTTTATGGCTGCTGAGGTAAATGAGGATTTCCAGTTCGCGGCGGGTAAAGGGAATCTCTTCCCCGTCTCGGGTGCCGGTTAAACGGTTCGGGTCAATCAGCAGATCTCCCAGATGAAAAGCCTTCATGTCTCGGTGGAGCTTGCCCGATCGGCGCAAAACCGCTTCCACCCGAGCCAGAAGTTGTCCTACCGAGAACGGTTTGGGAATGTAATCGTCTGCTCCCAGTTTCAGGCCCTGGATGATGTCCTCTTCCGAGGTCTTGGCCGTGAGCATGATGATGGGCAGGTTCCGGTCCACCTCGCGGATCTTGTCACAGATGCTCAGACCATCCATACCGGGGAGCATGAGATCCAGAAGAATCAGGTGATAGTCACCACTAAGAGCCATCTCCAGACCTGAATGGCCATCCGCAGCGCTCTCCACTTCGTATCCGTTATAGAGAAAGACATCGGTCAGTCCCTGAAGGATCGATTCTTCATCTTCGATAATCAGCAGTCTTGGTTTAACCGGCTTCATCTCTTTTATTTTACGGCCTTTTAAACGGGTTGTGTGTAAACAAATTGTAAAAGTTGGAGCCCGTCTTTTTACCAACAGTTGTCTACTTATTTCCGGTGAGGATCGTCACTATGGGTAGTAGAAACGGTGGCGTTAGCGCGCCACTAAAATCACAGCAACCGAAAGGAGAAAGAAGATGAGTGTACTAGAGAGAGTGAAATCATTCGGGAAGACTCGCAAGGGCGGAGTCCTGGCCGTACTGATTGCCATCCTGGCCACGGTGGTCTGGGTTCAGGTTCAAGCGGGAGCCTTCACCCGGTTCGGTCACGGGGAAGGCATCGAGCTTCAGTTGTCGGTCCATCCCAAAACCGGTGTCAAGTTTAGCGCCTCGCTGTCCCATCCGATGATCGTTCAGGGGAGTGACGGCACGGTTTACCTGAACCTGTCCGTCGTGACCCCCAGGGTCTCGCGGAACATCCTGAGGATGCCTACGGACACCATCATTGTCCTGGATCGCAGCGGCTCCATGGCAGAGGACAACAAGTGGGCCTTCGCCACCCAGGCCGTCCACTCGCTTCTGGATCGGCTGACGCCGAGTGATCGAGTCGCTTTGATCACTTTTGACACCGGAGCCCACGTCCAATCGCGGCTGATCCCGGCCAGCGAGACCAACATCCGGCGATTCAGAAATATCGTCAACAGCCTGCATCCCGGGGATTCGACCAATCTGGGCGACGCCCTTTGGCGCGCCGAGCAAATGTCCGCATCCGCCCGTGTATCGGAACGGCGGCGGCGGGTCATCCTTCTCTCGGACGGTCACGCCAATGTGGGTATCGTCCACCCGGTCGAGCTTGCCGCCATGGCCCGGAGGATTGCCGACAACGGCAGCATTCTTTCCACGGTGGGCATGGGATTGGGATTCAACGAGACTCTGATGGCTTCCCTGGCCGATCACGGCATGGGCCGCTTTAGTTATCTCGAGCATCTGGAATCGCTGGGGACGATCCTGGCCCAGGAGCTGGACGATTCCCGCGACATCTACGCCGATGGTTCCGAGATGCGAATCGTTCTTCCCCATGGAGTGGAGCTGGTGGATGCCGCCGGTTATCCCTTTGTCCTGGAAGGCCAAACGGTGGTCATTAGGACCGGTCAGCTATTCCAAGGCAGTACAAAAAGCTTCATGGCTACGCTCAGGGTCGCCAACCACGTGCCCGCGGAGTATGTGCTGGGCGACATCGACTTGAACTATCGGGTCGACGGTCGTTTGTACCAGCAAGAGGTGGGCTCGTCCGAGTTGAGCATCGCCTGTGTGGCCCCGGAGCGAAAACAGGAAGCGGTTGCCTCTATCAACAAGGATCTCTTTCGCACGGCCTGGATCAGAAACAATCTAGGTTCGATCATGCGAGAAGTGGGTGACTATGTCCGTAGTGGAGATCAGGAAAAAGCCAAGGAGCTGATGGACAACTACAGAGACCGTCTCGAGGAAGCGGATAAGGCCGTACCCGGTTTGAAGAAGGACGCGGATCGCCAACTGGACGAACTGGAAGCACGAATCGATGATGCTTTCCAGGGTCCCGACCAGAAGATAAAGCAGAACCGTGCTGCCAAATCCTTCCTGGGTACCAGTCAGGAGCTTCAAAGAGAAGTCAACAAAAACACCAACTAAGGAGGAAAGATCATGGCTATTGTCAATCGTGTGAAACGTCTTTTTCGTGCCGATGTACATGCCGTTTTAGACATCATCGAAGAGCCTGAAGCCATCTTAAAGCAGGCGATTCGAGAGATGCAGGAGGCTCTCGACTGGAAGAGAGCCCGGCTGGCAAGAGACCAGAGGAACCTGGCCTCGCTCAAGGAGAGCGAGGCCTATACAACGGAGCAACTGGCAAAGATTCAGAAAGATTTGAAGCTTTGCCTGAAGGAAGGCTCCGAAGAACTGGCCCACAAGACCGTGGGACGCAAGCTGGCCTTCGAAAAACATCTGGCAGCTGTACACCAGCGCATCTCCACAAGTGAAAAGCTCTACCAGCAGCACACCCAGGAGATTGATCTTCAGCAGGGCCAACTGGAATCGATCGTGGAGAAGGCCAAACTGTTTGTGCCCACCACGATGGAAGACTCGGCCTTCTCTGTTGCCGAGTCGGTTCTCTTTAGCTCGGAGCGGGGTGGTGCTCGAAGCTATCCCGGTGGCATGCGGGTGAGTGAGGAAGAAATTGAACTGGAGTGGATGCGGATCCGCGAGAACTTCGCCAAAGGAGGAGCCTCATGAAACGGCCCAGCGTTCTAACAGGTATCGCCTTTGCTTTTGGGGTTGCCGTCTTTGCGGTGCCGGTGTGGTGGGGTCTGAAAATAGCCTTGCCTTTCGTTCTGGCCTTCCGGGTGATCACCTTGATCGGCTATCTCGCTTACAGCTTCTATCTGCTCAGGACCGCCAAGACCCGGGTGGGAGCCCTCACCCTGGCCACCGTCAATTTAGTGATCGCGATGGGGCTCTCCTTCCTGCCCGTGACCAACTCTCTGATGGTGGGAGCACTGGTCACCCTGATCAGTGTGAACCGTTCACTACTCTTTCAACGCAGTGTGATCGCCATCGGCCTGGACGGTTTGGCCTCGGCTGTTGGATTGATGTTTGCAGGCTATCTTTTCAGCAAAACGGGCAGCGTCCCGGCAGCCTTCTGGAGCTTCTTTTTACTGCAGTCGCTGTTCGTGCTGATTCCGGCTCGACCCTCGGGAGAGGGCGGTTTTTTCTCGACCGATGAGAAGGGGGAAGTGGACGTTTTTGTGCACCCCCAGCGCCAGGCCGAGGCCGCCTTGGAGCGGATCGTGCAGGCGGGTGTTGAGTAAAAAAATGGGGCGCGTGCAAGGCGCGTCCCGACCCCCTGACCGAGGGACCCTATAACCCCATTTTCCCTGTCGTTACTGGTTCTCAGCGTTATGTCATGGGAGGATGACAGCTGGGGTGGAAGGAGTGCGAAACTCAGCTGAAAAGGACCCATAACATAATTATGTTATGGAGAAAATCAAGGAGTTAGGCCCCTCATTTCTTCTTGTTTCCTCCTGAGATATACTGAGAAGACACTTAGGGAAGATCACGGAGACTGGAGATGCAAATCACCTTCATTCAGATCATCGTTTGGCTGCTTGTTGGAGCCTTGGCTGGCACCCTGGTGGGCACTGTGGTCAAGCGCAGTCGTGAAGGGTTCGGGCGTTGGACCAACCTGGGGGTGGGCCTGATCGGAGCGGCTATCGGAGGGTTCTTCTTCAATCTCTTCGGGATCGATCTGGGTCTGGGAGAACTGGCTATCAGTTTCCAGGATCTGGTGTCGGCCTTTGTGGGTTCCCTGATTTTTCTGGCCGCTGTTCTGGTTGTCAAAAAGCAGATGGAAAAGAAAAAGGGTAGACCCTCCGAATGATTTAGGGGAGGCAGGATGTCCATGCAGAGAGAAAATCAATGGGACCGGAGGCGGTTTCTGTCCACCATGGCCATGGGGGGAGGGATGCTGGCGGCAACCCGTTCAGCGTTGGGTGCCCCGTTACCCCAGCAGAGCTATTTCCCGGCCGGTGTGAAGGCAGGGGACTGGGCCATGATTGGGCACGATCTTCACAATACCCGGTTTAATCCTTACGAGAACACCATCGCTCCCAACAACGTGAGTCGATTGAAGGTGAAGTGGACCTTCGATCTGGCCGGTGACTTCATTCAAAGTACGCCGGTGGTGGTGGGAGACCGGGTCTACTTTGCCTCCTATGATGGCTATTTCTATGGAGCCGAGACCCAGACCGGGGAGATGAAATGGAAGATGAACGCCTGGAACTTGAAACCGGGTGAACCGATAGCCGACCTTCGCCCTCCTAATTCGCCGACAGAGATGCGGGGGTCGGCCTTTTACGACGGCGGGCGTCTTTATTTTGGAGCAGGGACGGGGAAGGTCCACTCGGTCGATGCCGCCACCGGCCGGGAGATCTGGTCGACCCAGCTGGACCCGGATGTGGGTCCCAATCAGACTCATATTTCCTCCTCGCCTCTGGTTTACGACGGCAAGGTGTTTATCGGGGTGTCTTCAGGAAAGGGTCAGTTTGCCTGTCTGGACGCCACAACCGGTGCCGTACGCTGGCGTTTCTGGACGGTGCCCGGAGCTCCCACGGCAGGGGGGTCGGTGTGGACGGCGCCGGCTATCGATACGGAGCAGGGCATCGTTTACAACGTCACCGGAAATCCGAAAGCCTTTCCCGGGGGACCCATTCTCTTTACCGAGAGTGTTTTAGCCAATGATATGGAGTCTGGCGAGTTGCTTTGGTATCAGCAGATCCGTCCCCGCGATCCTTATGATTTTGACATTCACACCCACCCGGTGCTCTTTGAGGCTGAGCACCCCACTTTCCGGGGCAACACGGTAAGGCGCTGCCTGGGAGCGGGGACCAAGGCGGGCGGATTTCACGTGTTCGATCGCTACACCGGGGAACCCTACTGGCGCTCTATGGTCACCAACGACGGGCTTGCCCTCAATGCCACCGCCTTTGCCTACAATAAGATCTACCTGATCTCGAACTCTTCCGCTTCCGTGACCTCTCCTGATGTGGATCCTCTAGGCTACAGCCGGGGACAGAGGTATCGGGAGTCGCTGTCAGTCACGGTGGCCCTGCATCCTTACACGGGAGAAGTTCTCTGGTGGACGCCCAATTCCGCCAGTGCCCAAAACACCATTGCCGTGGGCAACCGGTTGCTTTATCAGGGTCTGGTCGATGGTACTCTTCAGGCCCTTCACGTGGAGACCGGGGAGCCTCTTTGGAGCTACCAGCTTCCAGGGCCTCGGCGGGGTGGAATATCCATTTCCAACGGCACCCTTTACACCAGCTGTGGGACGGTGGGAAGTCCTCCCTATACCCTTTATGCTTTCAGCATCGATGGAGAATAAGTACCCCAAGCTAAGTACTCCCTTTCATAAATACAGTAACGTTTGCGGATGGGGCTTGCGAGGCGAGGAGGAGGCGATGCAGGGACATCGGCGACGACGAGAGACAAAAAGATCGCCCGCAACACCCTCCGCCCGAAGGGTTGGGGCGGGACGGGCCCATCCCTTTGTTGTTCCTCCTCGCCGATGTCCCTGCATCGCCTCGTCGTCGCGCCTCGATCTGGGCTCCGGCGCGCTCCCAACAAACGTCACCGTATTTATGAAAGTGAGTACTAAGGAGGAGAGATGAAAAACCACCCCTCTAAATGGAGTCGAAGAACTCTTTTGAAAACCCTGACGGCCAGCCCGCTGTTTTTGGCCCATGGACTGCTGCGTGCTCAGGATGAAATTTCTCAGGTCCGAGTAGTGCTCAGCTATCCCATGGGCATGTGGTACTTCGAGCCCTTTGGACTTTTCGTTGAGAAGGGACAGACGGTGGAGTTTCTGGCCACACGCTGGGGACCGACCGTTACCGCCTTTCATCCTTCCAACGGCAATCAGGAGCTGCGAATTCCTGAGGGAGCCGAGCCTTTCGACTCGGGATTGATGAGTCAGGGCGACACCTTCCGCTGGACTTTCGAGGTGGAAGGGACCTATGACTACTTCAGCAAGAACCACGTCGGACTCGGTGTGGTGGGGCGTATCATTGTCGGACGGCCAGGAGGTCCGGGTGAGAAGCCGCCCCGCTATGGAGGGGCTGAGGGCCGAGCTCCCATCTTCCAGCGCGCCATGGAGTTTTTTGCACAGATCGATTCCCAGGAAATCGTGCGCCTGAAGAAGATTTCCGTTCCTACCGATAAGCTGGGACGCCAGTATCCGGAATATTGAGCGCCCCTAAGGGGCGTAGACCGCAGAGATACTAAATTCTAAATTCTAAATCCTAAATCCTAAACAAATTCCAAATTTCAAGTTCCAAACAAATCGGTCTGGGGTACGTTCACACGAAAGCACGAGCTTACGAACTCACAGTCCCATCATGGTTTCTTCGGCCAGCATGTCGACGACGGCTTCCAGGCTTCCTGTTTTCTGGTAGGTTCGCAGCTGTCGATCGGCGCTGGTTCCTTCCTTGAGGATGGTTCGGATGTACTCGATTTCTTCACCTGACCCGAGTTCGTCCACGACATCGCTCAGCATTTCCAGCAACTCTTCAACCAGAGAACGCAGGGGCACTTCCTTTTCTTTCCCCCAATCCAGAAACTTGCCATCGATTCCCATTTTGATGGCCCGCCATTTGTTTTCGGCGATCAAGGCCCTGCGGTAGCGACGCCAGGTCTGGTTCTTCTTCCGAAGCTGAATCAGCTTTGCCACCATGGCCTGCAAGAGAGCGGCAATGGCCACCACTTCGTCGATTTTGGTGGTGCAGTCGCAGATCCTGAACTCCAGGGTCGGAAACTTGGGATGAGGTCGGATGTCCCACCAGATTTTAGTGGGCTCGTCGATGCAGTTGGTTTTGATCAAACTTTGGACGAATTCCTCGTATTCCGAGGCAGAATCAAAGTACTCGGGTAGACCCGTACGGGGAAGATCGTCAAAGATCACACTTCGATAAGATTTCAATCCGGTGTTTCTTCCCAGCCAAAAAGGAGAGGAGCTGGAAAGGCTGAGAATGTGAGGCATGAAGTAGGTCATCTGATTCATGATGTCGATGCGCAAGTCCTTATCGGGAATGCCGATATGGATATGCATTCCGAAGATCAGCAGGCGGCGGGCCACCTCCTGCAGATCGATGAGCAAACCCCGATAGCGAGCCTTGTCGGTAATGGCCTGATCTTCCCAGCGGGAAAAAGGGTGAGTGCCGGCAGCAACAAACTTGCGGTTGTTGCCGTCAGCGATCTCCCCGACCAGGCTGCGCAGTTGTTTGACCTGTTCCCGAACCTCTCGGACATTGCGGCACACCAGGCTACCGGTCTCCACCTGAGATTGGAGAAACTCCGGCTTCACCTGATCCCTGAAAAGCATGGCCTTGCCTTTCAGGAATTCAGAAATGTATGAGGTCAACTCACGGGTCTGGGGATCAATAATCTGATATTCTTCCTCGATCCCGATGGTCAGGTCGGTAAAGTCCATACTGGATTATGATCGATACTAGGGAGGGAGAGCAAAGCGGTCAAGAAGGCATGGACGAATTCCCCGGTTCCGTTGAAGGAAAACACGTTATAGGGAGCTTTGCCGGCCAGCTTAGCGGCCCGTCGCTGATCTGCGCAGCCGGCATTCACGGTAACGAACCGGCCGGGGTGGAGGCCTCCAAGAGGGTTTTGGACACTCTGCAGGCCCACCGCCAGACATTCTCCGGCAGACTGGTTGCTCTTTTAGGCAACACAGAAGCCTTTTCTCAAGGACGTCGGTATGTGGAGAAGGACCTCAACCGAATGTGGGAGAAGGATCGGATCGCCCAACTGACAGCCCACAAAGTCGAGGATCTGAAGCATGAGGATCTGGAGCAGTTCGAACTGCTCCAGGTGTTGAAGTCGGTAACTCGAGGAAATCCAGGTGATGTTTTCTTTATGGATCTTCATACCAGCTCAGCGGATGGACCTCCTTTTGGGGTGCTCAATGACTCTTTACACAGTCGCTCTTTCGTCCGTGCCTTTCCCTTGCCCTTGGTTCTGGGTTTTGAAGAGGAGCTGCGGGGCACTCTGGCAGATTACATGGACTCGTTGGGCCATGTCAGCGCGGGACTTGAAGCCGGGCAACATACTTCTTCCCTGGCCGTTGATCACCTGGAGAGCCTCATCTGGATCGCCCTGGTCTCTGCGGGTAACCTGTCGCAGGAGCAGGTTCCGGAATTCCAAAGCCATTACCAAAGACTGGCCGACTGCTGCAGGGATTTGCCTTCCTTTATAGAGGTGCGATACCGCCATCCCGTCAAGCGGGAAGATGAGTTTCTCATGCAGCCGGGATACAGAAGCTTTCAGGAGGTCGAATCGGGACAACTGCTGGCGCGCGATCGGCAAGGCGACATCGCGGCTCCCGGGAGAGCCTTTCTGCTTCTTCCCCTCTACCAGAAGGAAGGTGAAGACGGCTTTTTTCTAGCGGCGGCCGTACGGCCTTTCTGGATTCAGCTGTCGGCCTGGATTCGCCCTCTGCGTCTGGACCGTCTCCTTCATTGGCTGCCCGGCGTCCAAAAACACCCGCAAGAAGAAGGGGCCCTGCTGGTCCATCCCGGGATTGCCCGCTGGTACACCCTGGAATTCTTTCACTTGCTGGGATTTCGAAGACGCCCCTCCAAGGGCGCACGCTTCGTGATGGTGCACAGGAAGGGATAGCCGGCCGGAGGCCACAGCCGGAAGACCGGCTGAAATCCCAAATTCAAAATCCCAAATCCCAAACAAATTCAAAATTCAAAATTCCAAACCTGACTTGGAACCTGGGACACGTGCGGGGTGCCCTTCTAACCGACGTCGGGGAACCTTTCGAAGGTAACGGCGATACCAAAGAGTTTCTCGGAGTCGTCCTCGACACGCACGACAGTGGCCGTGGCTTTGAATGAATCTGCAGACTCACCAATGGGCAAGTGGAGGATCACCTTGTCGGAAACATCGGGGCGGAGATCGGCCGTGAAATAAGCGCCAAAAGCGTTGATATTCCTTACCGTAATGTCTCTTTTGTCTTCTTTACCTTCAATCGTGAAAACAGCGATCCCTTTCAGGGGTAGTTTCAAGCGCTCGGCGATCCGCCGTGCATCTGCCCTTCGATCCGCTTCTCTTCGATCAACTTGACCTTGATCAATTTTTTCCATGAAACTCTTAATGATACCACAATCATGTCCCTGTAAACTGTCGTTTTCAGGCTGCTTTCAGACTTTTTCTCCTTTCTCTATTCTTTCTTATTCTAGGTGCGCACTGCATTCTTGAGCAGCAGCCCGTGATCTGTGCATTTTCGTTCTTTAAAGCTTTGTGGTGAAATACGGCTATACCATTGAGGAGGAGTCTATGCTCTGGATCAAGCCCAATTGGGTTCAAAAGCCAGCTGTTGTTCTGTGGCTGTGTGGGTTGCTCTCATGCGCCCCCGCTGCTGGCCCGGATACTCTGAGTCCGGCGGATGCCGAGTGGCCCGAATACGCCAGGGATAAGGCAGGCACCAAGTACTCGCCGCTGGATCAGATTAACCGGGACAATGTCCACAACCTGCAAATCGCTTGGAAATGGCAATTCCCTGCCGAACAGGCCGTGGAACAGCATCCCGAATTCGAGACCTTCATCTATGAAGCAACGCCCTTGATGATTGATGGGGTGCTCTACACCGTCACCACCTTCAATCAGATGGCAGCGATCGATCCCACCAATGGCAAGACCCTTTGGACCTATGATC
>Ga0209997_10000370_pt1 | contig 14784 bp, 18 predicted proteins | sample CR04metaG_FD_182079 | JGI IMG/M metagenome (GOLD analysis project Ga0209997, IMG submission 182079) | Deep subsurface microbial communities from Mariana Trench to uncover new lineages of life (NeLLi) - CR04 metaG (SPAdes) (version 2) | ecosystem: Environmental > Aquatic > Marine > Ocean trench...
CCAGTTGGCAATTCATTTGTCACAGCCACATTTAACGTCAAATTCCTAATTCCAGGCTCCATTGGAACCCCTGACGGAGTTGGAGTACCACAGGAAAATAACAGACACATTCACGTTACAGTATGGGCTAGTAATGGAGGTTCAAGTAATTACATATTCAACGAGGGAATTTTTGTAGATGACATTTATGCATACCCACAAGTTGAAACATCATTTGATGAATCATTAGAGTATGATCAAATATGTGTTAATGAGAATATTAACAAGCGATATTCATGTGCATTTGACAAAGTCAGAGAATGGACAATTAAAAATGCAGAAGAAAAACTAAATGAAATCTATGACAAAAATAATATCAACATGGATTCATATGACGAGTCAGAACAACACTAAATAAAAAAAGGATAAATTTTCCTTTTATGTCATTTTAGATTTTTTACACTCTAGAGTCTACTATGGTAAATGTAGTTGATTCTACCACAGAGCCATCATTTGTTGAAACATGCATCTCATATTGGCCAGTTAGAGGGTTACATTCTTGCCAGGCGGATGTCTCTGCATCAAATTCGTCATTTTGACAAATGTCTTCTGCACTTACCATATACATTACAAAGCTGTTAAAGTCAATTGCAGAACTCTTACTTTGTGTAATTAACTGGATGGTAGAGTCTGCAACAACTTTTCCAGTCTCGGACTGGACAATTTGCATGGTAAATGATCCATCACTTGGATTAAAATTGGAAAAACTTGTCCAACTTTTAATTATACGATCTTGGTCACTCCAAGCTAAGTCAATGTCTGTATTGCCAAAACTGGCAAGAGAAATCTGAGTTTGGCTGGAAGCATGTGCCATAGTAAATGATATTGCGGCTAAGGCAAATATTGCAGCGAGTGAATATGTTCTCGATCCCATATTAGAAAAGTAGGAATGACATCGACATACTCTACTGTGTGTGCAAAATAACGAACATTTTTTTCAAAACTATATAAGAAGATTAAAGGGGGTTTTCTATCTCTAATTTGCCAAACAAAGTTAGAATTGCAAAAGGCTTTTCGATTAGATCTTGTGTTTCCTTTAGTTCTTTAGGACAATTTGAACTCATGAACGGGGCTAGCGAAAGTATTTTTTGTGAGGGTTTGATTTTTCTTATTTCTTCTTCTAAATTACCTAGTTTGGAGTTTTCCAAGACCACATAATCATAATTTTCATCAAATTTTTCTATACACTCCGATTCATTTTTTGCATAATCTGCAATGTACTGTTTTTCATCAAAAATTTTCTTGTAAATCTTGGAAACTAATTCATTTTGTTCTAGTACGAGCAGTTTCATGAAAATATTTGCTCCTACCACCATCTAACAAAATTACGAGGAAGGAACGCTTGCACCCCTTCTAATTTTGCCGTTTGCAATAATTCTTTATCAAAACTAACTAATGCAGAACCTGTAACTTTTGCAGTAGCTAAAATCAAACTACCAGGATGATTACAATCATTATATTGCTCAGCAATTCTATCTGATTCTGCAGTAATTTCCTCTGTCTTATCCAATGTAATTGGATGTTTACAAAATTCGTAAATTGTATCCATAATCACATCTGTTTCATTACCAGTAATTTTTTGTACCTCGCCTAAAACAGATTCAGGTATAACCATCTTTGATTTATGCCTCTTAATTCTTTTAGCAATTGGCTTTAATGATCTTCCTTCTTGAATTTCTTTAATGATAATGTTTGAATCTACCACTACTGGTTGTCCTATGTTGTTTGTTGACATATCAAGTGATTAGTTTAGTGTATAAAAGCGATTTTGAAGGTAATGTATCATGTTACAAATTGTAACTGTTTTAAACTAATGAACAGTTTCTTATCTATCATGTTACAAATTGTAACATCACATTAAATACCATACTCTTATCTTTTTATCGTGTCGAAGGGGCCACAGGATTACTCGTTAGCAGAAAAGCTAGACAATGCAATTAAACAATTAGGTTTTTGGTACAGAATAAGCATCATAATAGTTTTAGTTGGGTTAGCTTCTTTATCTGGAATTATTTCAATGTCACAATTTTATTTTCACAACGAAGTTGGAAAGTATGGACAAATTCAAGAAATTTTTATTCAAGATGAGAACATTACCGTCCTTGCATTCTTACCTTATTCTGAAGAAATTTTTCCTGCAGAAGGAATTGTTTCTCTCTATATTACTCAAATTTGGTTAATGTATGGTAATGGAGTAGTTATTGGTCTTTTATCATTTCTTTTCATATGGGTTACATATCGAGGAAAAGCACATACAGAAGAATTTGAATCAATAGAACGGCAATTTATTCGTCAATCTTACTTGGTCAATTTTGAAACATCTGTTCCAGAAGGAGAAACTAGGGTTGAAAAAATTCTAAACGAAGCAATTCATGTATTTCCTACTCTAAAAGAGGTACAACGAAAAGCAAAATTAAAACAAACTAAAATTCCATATAAACTAGATCAAAAATTTAATGGCGAAACTATCGATGGTATAGTTTCAACAAAAAAAGGCGATTTTATTGTAAAGTTTTATGATAAAAAAGTATCTGAATCTGACCTGAAAAATTTAATTAAAACATTATCAAAATCCCATGATAAAATATTTCGAGTATTATGTGTAGCAAAGGATTATGACGAAGATCTCCAGTCAAACAAATTAGTTGGAATCCTGGATAAAATCCCAAAATACTTTAAACTTGATCTAATTTTCGAAGAAGAACACGGATACTCTATGTTATGGATAGATTAATTTTCCGTTGGGAAAAATTCCGTATCTTTTAATCCTAACACAAATTTAATGTCAGGATCAAAACTAATGCATTTTTTAAAAGCATTTTTTCCTTTTTCTATAATTCTGTATTCTAATTTAGCTTTAGGATTTTCACTATCTCGTGTTTCGACAAATCCTTTTTCGATAAAACTATCCATGATTTTTTTTAGTCTTTCCCTATTCAAGTCAGATCCAGGCGTACCTGTTGTAATTTGTCTTAGGTTCAACCAAGAACCAATCTTAGTTAAATATCCTAAAACACTAAGGTTAGTGTCACCAGGTGTTTGATTGAATCTCCTCTCTACTGACAGTTACTTCCCCTTCGAATAAAATGATTTTTTGTTTACTATTTTAGATTGCCTATGAAAGCAAAACATCAATATTTTAAATAAAATCAGAATATTAGATCGATAAATGAGTGCAAGTACAATTAGAAAAGCAAAAAAACTAGTTGAAAGTGATGGCGTAGAACAGATCGATGTAGATCTTTTTCAAATAAAATCCTCGTCTGATCCAAATAAATCATATTTTGTTACATCAGAAACTTGTGAATGTCTTGGGTTCAAGAACTTTTACAAGTTTCATCATGGAACAGGACTAAAAGCTAACTGTTCTCATTTAGAGGCTGTACGATTGTACAAAAAAGAAAAATAACTACACCCGAATTGTTCCAATGTTTACCAAGTATTCCATTCCAAAAATAAAATCAACATCGGGGATCTTATCGTCAGACCACCAGCACGCATTATTTTTTACCCATTCTGGTACCTGATCAGAAAAAGTATCAGATACAGTATTTTTCAATTCAATAACTTTTATTTTAATCAAATATTGTACAGCATTAATAAATTCAGAGTCATCTATTTGATCATTACACCAGTAATTCCCAACATTTTTTATCCAGTCTGGAACAACTTGTGAATTTTCATTTACGATAAAATTATTTGAAAATTGAAAATTAGTAGCTACTACCTTACTTGGTACAGCATAAACTAATTTTATTTGATAATTTCCATTCATTTCCCATGTAGCCCCTTTGGCTTCTATTGTTTGTAGATAAGAACCACTACTATCAAAAATCCCATTTGAAAAATCAACCAATACATTATTTTGATCATAGACTAGTGTAGAATATTTCGTTCCTCCAAAATCTTTATGCACTTGACCTGAAACTGATATCTCTTCGCCGTAAGAATATGTTTGTTTTTCTAAAATTATGGGCATGTCAGTTTCTGATTGAGACATTTCTAAGTTACTAAAGAAGAATTTTCCAGTCATCCATGGATGAATTTCACAAAAATAATAGAATGCACTAAAATCTGAATTTTTTAATTCGTATGAGATTGACTCCCCAGGTTTTATCTCACCAAGATTAAAGAATAATCCGGAATGATCAGGGTTTTGTGGTAACCCACTAGTAATGCTATGATTAACATTGTCTTTGTTTTCCCATACAATAACATCCCCTACTAAAACAGGTAATTCATTAGGATAAAACCCTTGGACTGTATCTTGATCTGATGCCCCGTCTGGAATAGTTATCTTCCACTCATTTTGGGTGTTATCTGCATATACATTAAAGAAAATAAAAGGGGATACAAATAGTGCCAAAACTACAAACAGATGAATTATTACATAAATCCTTGAAAATCTAATTTCCATTTTACCCAGATTTCATGTCTGATTAAATTATTTCCCATTTTGTTTGTTCATATTGAACAAATTCCATATAGAGTGTATTCTTAGAAAAAAAAAAGAATTTTGGAACTATACACAAAAAAGGGATTTTTTGTATTCTTCCACTTGGATTTGATAATCACAATCTTTGCAAATAAGCCAATTTCTCTCTTTTAAAATCTTTAAAGGAGCATCATACTTTGAGAAATAAAGATTATTCCCCTCGCATGATGGACATGTGATAAATAATTGTTTCATAGAATAAGTAAGGTAAATTTTGATTATAAGATACGCGAAGGACTGATAAGTCGTTCATTTGATGAAAAATTCTGTTCAAAGGCAACAAAGAATTTGAGATGAAATTAGATGATTATTTAATTTGTTATTTCGACCTTGGAAATTGGCTTAAATAATTTTCGATAAAAGCATAGTAATCCTATTAACTCAATTTGTTCTACCATCATAATCACTAGCAAGTGCTCTATCCACCCATTTGACATATCATTCATTACAGAATACGCTATGGAAAACATATATTCAAAATTATATAAAATGTTGAAGTTTTGTGAACCTTGATGATATGTTAATTGTGGTCCTATGAGTTCGTAACTAGATAAATCATTGATATTGTATCCACCTTTTTCCATTATTGCAAGATAGAATATTTCTGCATCTTCTGCATAGATCGTATTTCCTCTATCAATGAACATCAAGGTAGCTCCAAAATAAATCAGGAAAAATATTGCAAATCCAATGAGGTATTTTCCTGTCTTACCTCCTATCGTTTTTCTCATTTGTTTTTCAAAAATTACGCCAAACCAGCCAAGTTTTTTGAATTTAATTAATACTACAAGTAAAATTGCTAAAGCAGACATGATTCCTAAACTTCCTAACCAGTCTTCTGAAACATATGCCGAGAAAATTAGTCGTACAGGAAGAAATAAGCCAAATGTTGCGCCAAATACTATCACTTTTTCTTTTAAATCATTTTTCTCCATTTTCCTTACCCTATGCCCAATTCAATTGTTTGAGAACGGCGATTAAAGATTTCGATATACATATCGACACCTCACTGTCTAAATGTCTCTCCTTGTGATTATTTCGATTTTTACGATTCAAGCAAAGCGAGTTTTTAGCTGTTTTAGATATCTAACACTTACTCGATATGCTCTAATTGCAGAGTATATCTCAAATAGTTCTTTGTAGGAGGGATCAAGCCTCTTCAAGTCCCCTCTTTGTATGCCAAACTCTTCTATAGTGTCCCAGATATTTTCCATAGGAACTCCCTTCTCATCTATTAGAATAGATGAGAGGTTTTTGATTATCCCGTTGCCCAAGTTCACCCTTGTTTCAAACATGCTGTATATACTACAGATTTTCATATATCGAGGGCGGAATTTGCTTGAATTTACTGGTTCCAAATTGGCATTATGCCTAAACTGCGGGTTTCCACAGCACAAATTGAAGAGGCAATAATGTGTGTCCGTAATTTACACACATAAGATAATAGGAAATTTTTTAGAAAATATTCTAGATTCATTTGCAGACATCGAACTCAGATCATACTAACAAATTATTAGAAGATTTATCCGAAATGACTGTTAAGACCTACAAAGAGCTTGAAGTAACTAAACAAGTACTTACTGAAAAAGAGCTTCAATTAATGGATCTTGCAACTTTATCTAATCAAAAAATTCAAGAATCTGCACGAATAAATAGGGAACTAAAGGGTAAAGTAGAATTTCTACAAGAAATTTCCAACAGTCTCAATGAAAAAAATCAATACTTGGAACGTTTGAATCTAGAACTAGAAACTCAAAAGGCACATTATAACCAATTATCAAAAAAACTCAAAAAAGACTTTGGAAATGTTGTAATGCGAGAAAAAAATCTTGAGATTCAACGAAACAAGCTTTCTTTGATAGTTGAAGAAAAAACCCGTGATCTTATACGAACAGAAAAAATGGCTAGTGTAGGCCAATTATCTTCTAGATTAGTACATGATTTACGAAATCCATTAAGTGTTATCAAAAGTACTGTTGAACTTTTAAAAATTAATAATAAAACAATGGATGAAACAACTAGCAAAAAATTTGCACGCATAGAGTCTGCCATGAAAAAAATTTCGTACCAAATTGAAGATGTTTTAGACTTTGTAAGACAATCTGAATTACATTTAAAAAGGCAATCAGTTGAAGAAATTTTAAAATCTACACTTGCTGGAATTGACATACCAAAAGAAGTAAAAATAAAACTAAATTCACAAAAAATTATTATAAACTGTGATTCAAGAAAAATTGAAGCAGTTTTTATAAATATTATTACTAATGCATCTCAAGCTATGGATGGTAAAGGAGAAATCAAAATAAAAGTTGTTGAAGATGGTGAAGATGCATTGATAAAGTTTGAAGATTCCGGTCCAGGTATGCCAAAATCCGTAATGGAAAAGATCTTTGACCCATTATTCACAACAAAGGATACTGGAACAGGTCTTGGATTATCAATTTGTAAAAACATTGTTGAGCAACATGGAGGAAATATTGAAGTTTCAAGTCCTCCAACTTTATTTGCTGTAAGATTGCCAAAAAACCTTCGTGGATACTACAAGGCCTCAGATTCAATTTTGGAGTAAATTTTAGAATTTGAAAAATTATTGAATTTTTCCACAATGGAACAATAAATCTGAAAATTTTTCCATATTGACTATATGCTATTATGAAGTAAAATGGTTATGAAAACAACAGAACCAACATTAATCACCGTTTTTGATTCTGAACCCGAATCACGTTTACATAAATACAAACTTGAACTTGAAAAAATTTGTGATGAATTACATAAATTTGGTCTCACTAAAAATCAGGCAAAAGTTTTCATATATCTAGGAAAGTATGGTTCAAAAACATCTCCAGATGTTTGTAAGGCTCTTAAATTGCCAAGAACTGAAACTTATAATGTTCTAAACGATTTATTGAATCTTGGAATAATTTCTTCAGAATTTCACCATCCAACAAAATATTCAGCACTATCAATGAATAAAGCAATCTTGATTATGATCAATGATGCACAAGAAAATGTCAACAAACTATCCAAGAAAGAAATTGAGGTTACTAAATTATGGAATAATATTCCAATGTTTGATTCAAAATCAAATGATGGTAAACTAGAAAAATTTCAGATGTTGCAAGGAATTCCAAGAATTAATAATAAAATGAAAGAAATGATCAAAGACTCAAAAGACGCAATCAAAATTATATGTACAGAAAAAGATCTTTCAAGATTTTATTATTCTGATTTACTTGATATGTTGGCAAAGTCGCATGTTGATGTAAAATTAGTTATTTCTCCAACACAAAAAATTCCTCGTTTTATTCAATTAATTGATAGCTCCAAAATAAGATTAATGGCAGCAAATAATGGAGATAATCAATGTTTTATTATAAAAGATACTGATGAGGTTTTAATATTTTTAAGAAATGCTAATGGATCTTCCAAAAATGTTTTTGCTTTTTGGACAGATACAAGTTCTTTAATTAATTCCATGAAAAAATTATTTGATTACTCTTGGCAATATTCACTACCTCTAAATTTTGAAAGATTTTTAGAACCCAATTATAACTGAAATTCTAAATTATTTGTAAAGTTTAGTTTATCAATCAAGAATAAATATTAGTGAATTCCCGTTTTATTAGATGAAGATTTCATTGCATGCAATTACTCTTATTACATTGGGTATTGCTGTCATGATTTCATCATCTTTCAGTTATTCCTATGGACAAACAATGCAGGACTTGTCATGTTCTGGTTGCGTTCAAATTGAAAATCCTGACAGGCTTGAAATTCATAAATTTTTGGAACTACCTTTAATTTTATGGGCAGAAGATTTTATGTATATTTTTGATCACAGTTCAAATATTGTCATTAATGGTCATTCGAAACTGAATAACCCTGACGTTCCCATAGTTTTCACAGTAACAAACCCAATAGGAAATCTAGTTACAATAGATCAAATAATGGTTAAACCTGACTCTGATTTTAAAGTCGAGTTTAACCCTACAGGACCTTTGTGGAAACAAGATGGGATGTATATAATCAAGGCTCAGGCTGGTCCACAGAGTACAGTTTTTAAAATAAATGTAAAGTTAATTTCAATGGATTCTCAAAGTAGATTAGAATGTGATTCTAATGAGATAACGATTTCTGCTGACAATGGTGGACAATATTGTATTCCATTTGAATCCACTTTTCCACTTACGCAGATGACTGGTTTTCTAAATACTGAAACTAAAACACTTATTCTTACTGTTCAAAATAACTTTGCTCAAATCATTAATATCGACATTGAACGTAAATTACTTAATGCAAAATCATCAGACGGTGAAGATATTGAATTTATTGTAATGGTTAATGGTGAACCTGTTGATTTTGAAGAAAATGATAGTAAACTTTCAGGCCATAGAACACTAACAATATCTTTTGGAGCAGGAGACACAACAATTGAAATTATAGGCACCTCCGTAATTCCAGAATTTGGTTCAATTGCAGTATTGATTTTGATTGTTTCAATAATTACTGTAGTTGTCTTTTCAAGAAAAAAGATTCAAATAGCAAATAATTTTTCAAAATTATAATAATTGATAATTAGTTTAGAATCCCAAATAATTTTTTTAAATTCATAATAATAGGTGTAAATTATTTTGGATCTAGAAAAATTTCGTGACGATGTGTATGAAGTTACTAAAAAACTTTCTAGTCATCTACAAGAAAATGATATTCCTAAACTAAACTATGTGCGGCAAAGGCTGATTGAAATGTACCAAGAAAATCTTGTTAAAATCAATCACTCAGTTCTAGAACTTATTTGTGCATCTAATCTAATCTCACGAGGATATATTGTGGATGCTGAAAAATCAGTATCTGATATTTTAGTATGCGATATTTTTGCCGAAAAAGGAGATGGGACAACAATTATTGAAATTGAAACTGGATTCACTCCTCCAGATCATGCATTAGATACAATAGATTACTATACTGCCAGAATTATTAGCAAAATTGCAAGATACAGTCAACACTGTTCAAAATTTTCATTAGCAACCCCTGTCATTGGAGTTTTACCAATACCAAAAATTTTTCTAATTCCGCCAAAAGCCAGGGAAAAAAAGGACATTGAAAAGGTTCAATATCTTTGTAATCGTTTTTACAAAAACCCCCCAATAAGATATGAAGAAATTTTAAATGCAAAATTACACTCAGTTTATCTTATCCATACTGACAAAGGGTTTTCAAAAGAAATAGATCCACGCAGTTACCTGGAATTAAGTCATAAATTATTAGAAAAAAGCGAAGTCGATCCATAAAAATAAAAAAGTATTCAAGGAACAATTATCTGAAATATATCATGAAATGTGCTAGTTGTGAAGGGCATAAACACTATGATTGTATTGACTGTCCAGAACATAAGACACATCTTTGTGATTGTGACTGCCATGATGCTTCCACACCACCACATAAAAAATTAGCAAAAACCGAAAATCACTAGTAAATACCTTAGAACCCCTAGTGTCTGATCTAATCGTACAAATTCCATTTTATTACAAAATAGATTATAGAAATTTTTGATGAAGGAAATTGGTAAAAGGAGTGCTTTTCTTTGAAAATAAGCGAGAGCACATTTGTTTATTTTTATCCCTTTAATTCCAAATGTATTTCTTGTAACGATCATCTGCAAGGAAGAGTGGTTGCAAGCTGGAAAGGAATTCTGTATTGTCCTTCTTGTGCACTTGAGGTATCTCTTGTTAATGAAGATGATTTAGAATCTGCATACAAAATTGTAGAAGGTCAAATCGAACAAATTGACGCAATGATGCTAGACATTTTTGGTTAAAATAAACCTAAACGAATATCTATTAATTGTTATGAAAATGTCCAATTTGAACATACATGAATCTATAGAATATTGTATTTTGATTTTATTGGGAATGAACGCATTGTGTCGACACATACCTTACGGGCGTGCAGCTGTGCGTTCTTCCCATCAAATTTTCGTTATTGATAATAATCCTATTCGATTTCTAATGAATGTAAAAATAAATCAAACATGTTTTTATAATCATCTGTGTTGATTTTTTAATAATGTCATATCAAATCAAAGTTTTGATATTTTTTTCTGTTATAGCAACATTTCTAATTCCTACGAACATTTTAGCTGAATCTGATGGGGGGTGGGATTCGGAAACTATTATTGATGTTTCAATTGTAGGAGACTCTATAATTAATTTAGATTCTACAAACACATTACTTCGTGTTTATGTTGATATAACAAACTTTGATCCTAGTGATGGCTATTACTTTTTACGTATTATTCAATCTGCAACAAATAATATTATTTCTGAAGATAACATAATAATTCGTGAAAAATCAAATGGAAAAGCTGGTGCCGATGTTGCCCATTTAGTTACAGAAGGTGAACTAGGTACTACCGCAGATATGCTAGGGAATTATGATGTCATTGTGTTTACAGAAAATGGAGGTGTAACTGGAAACACAACATTTACCGTTATCAAACCAAGTGAGCCAATTAATCTATCTGCAGAGTTTCTTGAGTACAATGAAACGTCTACTGAATTAAGTGAAGAAAATGATCAATCTAGTGAAACTGAATTAATAAACGCTAAGAAAATTCCTGACTGGGTAAAAAACATATTTGTTTTATATTCATATGATGAAATTTCAGAGGACGAGTTAATTAATGCTTTAACTTTTCTTATTGACCAAGGAATAATTGAAATAAATAACTAAACTTTGAAACATCTATTTCACAATAAAATCAAATGAGATTTTATTTGTGAAATCATCATGTTCAACATTGAGAAAATATTCTCCGCCATTCTCCCATCCTTTTCCTCCCGCAATAAGTAATGTCGAAAACTCTCCATTATTTTTTAAATTTACATTTTCTGCCCAAACTAATTTGTTTTTTTCATTTTCAATGAAAAGTCTTACAGTGCCAGTAGAAGACGATGATGTTTTCCCAGAAACTGAAATAATATCTGATGTATCATACTTGGAATTATCTATCTGTAGAGAAAAATCAGGTAGTGTATTACTCTGAATAGGTTCGGAATTGTTTAAAAGTTGAATTCCATCATTGCCTATTACTACTATTCCAATCAAAATGAATGATAACGCAATGGTTGCTATCGCAAGCAAGATTTTTTTATTTGGATTAAAGTTAAACTGTTTTGAAATTTTTTCTTCTTTAGAATTTTCAAAAATTAACGACTTTTCGTAGTTCTCTGGTTTTTTTATTTCTGATATTTGGTTTGTTTCAAAATCTATATTTTCCTCACTAGTGACATCTTTGGGTTCTTCTATAGGAATAAATTTTGGTGTATCTTGAGTTTTTGATTTTTTCTGAACGGCTGGACGTAAATATTGAGAGGAAAGCCGTTCGATATACTTTCGATCAGAAATAGAAATAATTTCATTTGATTCACACGCATCTTTAATACTATTTAGCCTATTGCTATCGCCTTTTTTTAATTTCAGTAACTCATTTACATCTTCGATAATAAAAGAATCCATTTTGCAACTTTTTTGTCTTTTTTTCCATCAGTAATAAATTATTTTGTATTTAAAGCAAAAAATCACTTTTTTTATTAATTCATAGGAGGAAATTTGAATTTATTCCTAATCATTTACTGGAACAGTGTGTTCATTATTTGACTAGAACCGCTTAAATGTCCCTAAAACAATCTTTCGGGCTGATATGAAAGTATTAATCGAGCCGATACCTGTAGACAAAACAAAAAATTTTGGAACTTTAGAATATGTTCTTGATAAATATTCTCGCACATGGAGTTGGAAGGTTACTGGTTCTCGTGCTGTTACCATGGTCTCCAGATTAATTCCACAATCTTGGTACGGTGAAGGACCTAACGAAGCAATAATTCCAGACAATTTTCAAAATATCCAACAAATTCAATGGATTCTAGAAAGATATCCTATGGAAATACTTTCAAAATCAGCATGGCGAAGAAAAATCTTAAAATCTACCCCCAAAAAAATTAAACCAAAAAAAATAGAAAAACTAAGCAAAGCTAATCCTGGCAAACAGTTTAAAGGAAAACTTCTTAATTTTCAAAAAGAAGGACTTGATTTTCTTTTAAAATCTTCTGGCAATGCACTACTAGCAGATGAGATGGGATTAGGTAAAACAGTTCAAACATTGGCATACATTTCTACTGAAAAACAATCTTCACCAACTCTTGTAATTGCTCCTTTGGTAACTTTGAGAAATTGGCAAAGAGAAATTGGAAAATTTATGAAAAAAAAGAGCAGAAATGGACGATTGATGGGACACGCGATTCCGTCTACCACTTTAATTAGAAAAGGTAAATCTCAAGATATTGGGAAATTTGATTTTTATATAATAAATTATGAATTATTAGAAAAACGGTTAATCGATTTATCAAAATTAAATATAAGAACTTTAGTTTGTGACGAGGTACAAAACCTTCGTTCAAAATCTACCAAAAAATATGCAGCAGTAAAAAAATTAGCTGCTTTAAAATCTATAAAATATAGAATAGGCCTTTCTGGAACCCCAATTTACAATCGCGGTTCAGAAATTTGGCCAATAGTTGATATTTTGCGACCAGGATTACTTGGAAGTTTCAAAGAATTCTGTGAATATTTTTGCTATGTAAATGATAAAGGAAAAGCAATTGTTCTAGAAAATAAACGTGAATCCTTACGAGAAGAATTATGCAGACATGTAATGCTTAGAAGAAAAAAATCTGATGTTTTAAAAGAACTAAAAGATAAAGTAAGATACAAGGAATTTATTGATTCAGATTCAACTTACTACAATAAGGAATTAGATAAAATTTGGAAAAAATTAGAAACTGAACAAAAAGAGGCCCAAACTGCATTTGATAAATCTGCTTCATTTCATAGAGCCATCCAAAGTGAACGACAAGCTGCTGGTGTTGCTAAACTTCCACATGTCATCAATTTTGTTAAAAACATAATGGAGATTGATGAAAGTGTAGTGGTTTTTTGCCATCATAGGGCAATTCATGATTTATTACACAATAGTCTAAGTGAATTTAATCCAGCATCAATTATTGGTGGACAATCAGACAATAAAAGGCAACTTCAAATCGATATGTTTCAAGAAGGCAAAACCAAATTGATGATTGCAGGATTAAGAGCAGGAAATCTTGGAATTAATTTAACTCGAGCAAAATATGTTATTTTTGCTGAATTAGATTGGAGTCCAGCTATTCATAGACAAGCTGAAGATCGTCTACATAGAATTGGACAGAAAAATACTGTTTTTGCTTATTACTTGATAGGTAATGGTACACTAGATGATCATGTGGCAAAAATTTTAGTCGATAAAAGCTATGAAATAGATTCAATTATGGATAAAACCACAGAGTCTTTTGAGAATAAAGAAAAGGCCGAATTAATCCTAGCTCAAATTCATGATAAATTAAATTCTACTCAAAAAACCATTTCCGTTTAGAATATTTTTTTTGACGGCTTCGAAAATTAACTAAATCTAAAAGATCTGGAAGAATGCTTTTAATAGATCATCAAGAGAAATATTTCAATGAATGCAAATCTAAAATATCTAGGATTTCTTGCAATACTTCCGCTTTTGACGGTTGCACTGACCACTGATTATATTGGTGAAGCAGATGCCATTACAAAAGGTGCCGGTGTTGGAACAAAACAATTCGGTGCTGCTACTAAAAGTATCGTTTGTGGTGACAGACTTTGTTCTGAAACTGGTGGAAAAACAGTAATGCCAAGTACTTCTACTGAAGAACCAGCTCCTACTGAAGAACCAGCTCCTACTGAAGAACCAGTAGAAGAATCAACAATAGAAGAGGTTGCTCCTGGTTCTGTTCTAAGACTTTCACGAGCAAGCGTACCAGCAACAATACCTATGCATCAAGGGTACTATAATGGCGAAGCAGTATACTATATCATCACTGATTCTAGTGATCCAACTCATGCAGAAATAATCACTGAAAATCAAGGTTGGAAAGTTGAACTTGCACCACTGTTAGCAAATGCTCCTGATGCAGCATTATCAACAACATACATGTTTACTAATGGTGTTGAAGGAGATGGAGTACATGGATTCCAAGGCGAAGTCTTAACTAGCACTCCTGCACAAGCAGATGTTTACAGTGCACTTGCATCACATGTTCATGTAACATGGGATGATGCATCAACCCCATTCAAACTTGATTCTGAAGATGCAATTATGGATGTAGCTGATCAAGGTTTAGTTACACTTA
>Ga0209997_10000374_pt1 | contig 14707 bp, 13 predicted proteins | sample CR04metaG_FD_182079 | JGI IMG/M metagenome (GOLD analysis project Ga0209997, IMG submission 182079) | Deep subsurface microbial communities from Mariana Trench to uncover new lineages of life (NeLLi) - CR04 metaG (SPAdes) (version 2) | ecosystem: Environmental > Aquatic > Marine > Ocean trench...
TATACTCAGATTGATTCCTAAAATCATGAAATATTGCCATGATTGTTTAACTCCGATTAATAGTCATTCAAAAGAAGAGTATTGTGCTATTTGTAAAAGAGATAGAGCCCTTAAACAAAGCTCTGCAGCTCAGGACTAATATAATTGAAAATTTAATCCGTGAGTGGATTTACGGAATTAGATTAATTATGAATTGGATAAACATAGTAAAATTACCAGTCAAGACTTGAAATTTTTTTCAATAACAAACCAAGATTTAGATAATTTCTCATAATCTTCCTAACGATTATGAATGGATTCACGCCAGAGTTGAAGATAGATTTTGGATTCACAAAATATCTAGTCTTTTAAAGATCAAAATCGGTTCAAAAATTTCATAATATTATTTAAACTACGACCAAGTTTAATCTTGTTTTTTGCGGTCATGGTTAAAGTTTAAACTTTTTTTAAGATCCAAAAAACGTTAGTAATAAATCACCCAGTATCAGGGTACTTGTAATGGGTGAATTAGAACACAAATATGAAGTTGAGATTAAAGCTACAGAAAAAAGACAAAAACTTCCAGATGATGTGAAAGAAGAGCTAAAGGCATCAGGAATGATGGATGAGAAAGGAAAATTAAAGTTAAAAGGAGTTAGTCCCAAAATGCTCAAAAAAATGAAACTAGAATATGTTGAGTGTCCGGTTTTAAAAGCAGATATTCAATTCATCCAATGTTTTGTTTGCCCAAACTTCCAAAGCAGAGTCATGGGTAAAGTGCTTTGCAAAGGAGAACCGCTTTAACACTCAAATCTAAAAGATCAAAATTCTCACGAAAGGCTCATTAGTTAAATTAATTCTTTGAATTCTAGTTTGAGTAAAGAAGACATAGGAATTACAGTTTCAAAAAAAGAAGATTTTAGTGAATGGTATACTCAGATAGTTCTAAAAGCCAAACTTGCAGATTATGCTCCAGTTAAAGGCTTCATTGTCCTTAGACCAGATGGATATTCTATTTGGGAGTCATTAAGAAACACATTTGATAAAAAATTTGCAAATAATGGAATCAGGAATGGATTTCTGCCCATATTAATTCCAGAGTCACTATTAGGAAAAGAACAAAAACACTTTGAAGGATTCAACCCAGAAGTATTTTGGGTAACTCATTCAGGTGAAAATGAGGTTGGAGACAGGCTTGCATTAAGACCAACATCTGAAACTTTAGCATACACAATGTATTCCAAATGGATTCAGAGCTGGAGAGATTTACCATTAAAGATGAATTTTTGGAATTCAGCCCTAAGAGCAGAGATTAAAGGAACAAAACCGTTTCTTAGAACATCAGAATTTTTGTGGCAAGAAGGCCATACAGTCCATTCAACACAAGAAGAAGCAGAAGAAGAAGTGAAAAAAATCTTAGAGATTTATAAAAAAACTGTTGAAGAAGAATTAGCAATTCCAGTAATAGTAGGAATGAAAAGTGAGAAAGAAAAGTTTGTTGGAGCAGTATATACAACCACTATGGAATCAATTATGCCTGATGGAAAAGCACTACAAATGGGCACATCACATTTTCTAGGACAGAATTTTTCAAAACCATTTGAAGTAAAATTTGCAGACAAAGACAATGTAGAACATTTTGCATGGCAAACTTCATGGGGAGTTTCTTGGAGACTAATTGGTGCAATGATTATGACTCATGGTGATGATCAGGGTCTTGTTTTACCACCAAAAATAGCACCAATGCAAGTAGTAATTGTACCAATATACAAAAATGACGAAGGCAAGGATAAGGTATTACCCAAAGTAGAAGAAATTAGAAAAATTCTAGAATTAAAAGAGATCAGAGTCCATGTTGATGACAGAAATGAATTATCTCCAGGATACAAATTCAATGATTGGGAATTAAAAGGAGTCCCTATTAGAATAGAGATAGGTCCTAAAGACATAGAAAAGCAAAATGTTGTAATAGCAAAAAGATACAATCGTGAAAAGTCAAGTTTGGGTTTTACTGAAATTGAAAAAATTTCTACAATTTTAGATGAAATCCAAACTGACATGCTAAAAATTGCTAGAGAGCAAGCCAAGGCAAACACCATAGACATTTCAGATTATACGGAATTCAAATCAAAAATTGAGAATGGGGGTTTCTTTAGTGCTCCTTGGTGCGGAAAATCAGAGTGTGAAGAAAAAATCAAAGAGGAGACAGGGGCAGACATCAGAGTCATCCCATTTGATAGTGAAAATACAAATGAAAAATGCATGTACTGCCACGAACAAAGTATTTCAATTCCAATTTTTGCTAGAGGATACTAGTAGGAATCTACCCGCAAACATAATAATGAAAAAAGCATAATTTTTCAATAATGACCTCAAACCCAGAATTAGAGCAAAAAAAACCATTGTTAGAGCAGTTTAGAGAGACTAGAAATAGAACGCTAGAACTCGTAAAGACTTTAGAAAAAGATGATTTTGTTGTTCAAACTGCAGTTTTTATGAGTCCTCCAAAGTGGCATATTGGTCATGTGAGTTGGATTTACGAAGCTATCATGAGTAAATTAGATAAAAATTATGAATTTTATTCAAAAGAATTTTCAGAGTATCTTAATTCCTATTATCAACAATTTGGTGTTCCACATGATAAGGGACTACGAGGGATAAGTTCAAGACCCACTGTTGAGCAGATTTTCGAATACTTTAACACAATCAGCCAGAGAGTAGAACATTTTATTGAATCTCAAACTTTGAGTGATGATGCCGTCAGATTAATTACCATGGGATTTCATCATGAATGCCAACATCAAGAGCTTTTAATGTATGATTTACAACATCTGCTTGCAGAACAATATAGGCCTGTAAGAAAAAATGAGATTCCAAAGCAAACCACAGTTGAGAAAAAATCAGTTCATATCAAAGGAGGATTATATACAATTGGATATAATGGAAAAGACTATTGTTATGATATTGAACTTCCTGAAAACAAAGTTTACCTTAATGATTACAAGATAGATATTTTTCCAGTTACTAATCAACAGTACCTGGAATTTATCAAGGATGGAGGATATGAGACATACAAATATTGGTTATCAGATGGTTGGGAGAAAGTTAAAGAAAACAAATGGGAGGCACCTATGTACTGGGAAAAAATAGACGACAAATGGAATGTAAGAGACTTTTTAGGAATTAGAAAAATCAATCCAAATGAACCGGTATGTCATGTAAGTTATTACGAAGCTGATGCATATTGTAAATGGGCTAAAAAAAGACTACCTACTGAAGCAGAATGGGAAAAAGCCGCATGTTGGAATGAAGAAAAACAAGTAAAAACAATCTATCCTTGGGGGAATGAACAACCATCAGAAGAAAAATGTAATTTACTTGAATCATATTTTTGGGGATGCACAGAGATCGGAACATTCCCAAATGGCATTAGTACATCAGGATGCCAACAGATGATTGGAGATGTGTGGGAATGGACATCATCAGAATTTACTGGTTATCCTGGATTCAAAACAGGATTTGATGAATATAATGACAAATGGTTTACAAACCAAAAAATCTTGAGAGGAGGTTCATTTGGAACTCCAAAAATGTCAATTCGGGCAAGTTACAGAAATTTCTTCAGATTAGATGATAGGTGGATATTCTCAGGATTTAGATGTGCAGAAGATATCTAATTAAATTAGTCATCCCCTATTCTTATTTCAGGGGTTATTCCAAGAACTCTCTCATGGAATTCATAGATAAATTCGTCTAGATCTTCTATATCCATTATAATCTCATAATTATTCTAGTAATATATAGCAAATATTATGTTCAAAATATTACACACATTATTAGAGTAGGGTTAATTCATTTTTGATACCAAAGTTAGTGAAAAATGCTTGTTATCATCTAACCATGTATGTTTAATTTCAAATCCCGTGCTATCAAGCAGTTCATGAATTTGTGACAATCTGTATTTATGTGAATTCTCAGTATGAATTAATTCATCTTTTTCTAAATTTAATAAAATACCAGATTTTGATATTATAACTGATTGATTTACAAGAGATTTTAGATACATCTCAATTCTTTGTTCCTTTTCATTGTAAAGTACATGATGTGAAAAGTTTTTCAAATTAAAATCAGCATCAAGTTCATCATTAATTCTAGAAAGAATGTTGAGATTAAATTCTGCAGTCACACCTTGGGAGTCATCATATGCAGATTCCAAGATCTGTTTGTCTTTTACTAAATCCAATCCAATCAAAAAGAGATCACCAGACTTCATTGTAGAATTTATTTTCTGTAAAAATTTGGAGCCATCATCTGGAGAAAAATTACCAAAACTAGAACCCAAAAAGAGGATCAGATTTTTCTTGTCATCAAAATTTTTAAGAAATTCTAAACCACCCTCATAAGTGTCAATTAAGCCTGTGATATGCAGACCATCATAATCTTTCAGTAATTCTTCAGAGCTTTCCGTAAGAATCTCAGAGATGTCTATTGGGAAGTACTCTGTGTTCTCCTGTAATTTTGTCAAAATATCAAGAATCAATCTAGTTTTTACAGATGAGCCACTTCCAAGTTCAACTAATCGAAAATTTTTATCAATGTAAGAGGATAATTCAGCCTGTAGTTTCTTTAGTATGCTGATTTCAGTTCTTGTAGGATAGTATTCAGGTAAAGAGCAAATTTTTTCAAACAAATCTGAGCCTTTTTTGTCATAAAAAAACTTGGGATTTATAAATTTAGAATCTCTATTCAAACTAGAAGAGATTTCTTCGGCAAATGTTTTTTCAATTTTTGTAGCATGAGGTTTAAAGTATTGAAGTTTTGAAGATACTACATATTTTTTGTAATCAGGATTTCTTTGAATTGTGCTGCTCAAGTATTAAAACCATCTTCATTTTACATAAATGCTTTATCCCAATTCTTTACGCACAAATCATATTTCTTGATATACTTCTTCTTGCATAAAAAATCAGTGGAAGAAATACTTAAAGTAGAACATTTGAAAAAATATTTTACAAAAAAAGGATTGTTTGGTTCAAAATCCACTACAGTCAGAGCAACAGATGATGTTTCATTTTCTGTAAAAAAAGGTGAAGTTTTTGTGTTAGCCGGTGAATCAGGTTCTGGAAAATCAACTATTGCAAAATTAATTTTAAAATCAATTGAAGCAGATTCCGGGAAAATTTTTTTCGAGAATCAAGAAATTGATGATGATAAAAAGAATTTAAAAAAGATCAGAATGAACTGCCAGATGATTCATCAAGATCCGTATGACTCTATCAATCCAAGAATGAGGATTGAAAACATTGTATCAGAACCTCTTGAAATCCATAATGTTGGAAATAAAAATGAGAGATTAAGAAGAGTGATTGAAGTTTTACACGAAGTAAAATTAGAACCTGCTGAAGATATGATAAAGAAATATCCTCACATGTTATCAGGAGGACAAAGACAGAGAGTGGTCTTGGCAAGAGCATTGGCACTAAAGCCAAAACTGATCATAGCAGATGAGCCGGTTTCAATGCTGGATGTTTCAATTAGAGCAGAGATGCTTGAACTATTGCAGGAATTGCAGAAAAAATATAGTATTTCATTCATCTACATCACTCATGATTTGGCAACAGCAAGATATTTTGGTCAAAGAATAGGAATTTTGTATCTTGGTAAGATTGTAGAAATGGGACCAATTAACCAAGTTCTAGTAAATCCAAAGCACCCATACACACAAGCACTAATTGATGCAATCTCAGAACCAGATCCTGAAAATCTTCATAGAGAAAAGAAAATTCGAATAAATGATCCAACTGATGTCGATGTTTATCAGGGATGTAGATTCAGGGCAAGATGTCCTTATGTGATTGAGAAATGTAAAGACGAGCCTAACTTAGATAAGGTTGATGATGAGCATTATGCTGCATGTTTTGTAAAACTAGACTAGGAAGTTCTAACAGATGGCATTCGTTTATCTTTGTAAGTGACAATATGGGAAACACCATTCTTTGGAAAAACACCATAGATCAGTTTTGCTTTTTGTATTACAGAATCTTTTAGAGACACCAAAATGAATTGACTTTCTTTAGATCGTTCTTCTAAGATCTTTGCAAGTTTTTCAGAGTTTGGTGCATCAAGGTGTGCATCAATCTCATCAAACAAGTAAAATGGAGAAGGTTTTAGCTTTTGAAGTGCAAGTACAAATACAATTGCAGCCAATGTCTTTTCACCACCACTAATTGATGTAGATTCTCTTTTTGGTTTGTTTGGGAATTGAATCATATAAGAAATTCCAGAACTAAAGATATCATCTTCGCTTTGTAATTCTAACCAAGCATTTCCGCCAGTCATTTTATTAAATATCAAACGAATTTCTTTATCGACAGTATCAAATGCATCCAAGAATGTTTGTCTTTTTTCTTTGTCAACATCATCAAGGAATTTTATAATTGCATTTTTTTCTTCCTCAAGAGAATTCTTTCTTGTAGACATTGAACGATAGCCATAAGAGACTTCAAGGTATAACTGAGGTGCCTTTGCATTTAATGCATTAAGGGAAGCCAATTCAATACCCAATCCTTGAATAATAGGTCCAACGTCAAAAGGTTCCATGTCTTTTTCAAAACTAAAAGCAGAAATAATTTGCTTTAATTTGGATTCAGTTTCTTGCAAATCATGTAAATCATGATTCAATGAATCAGATTGACGTTCTAATATGCTGATTTGTTTTGTGATCTCAGTTTTCTTTTCAGATAAAATTTTAAGTTTGTCATCATATTCTTTGAGTTCTCCAATAGATGAACCGGAAGTAGCGATAAGATTTTGTTCTTTTTCTCTTAATTTTACAAGAACTTCATTTTTTGGTTCTTTTTGTTTTTCTAATTCTTGAATCTTTGTTTCCAATTCTTGGCGTTCTAAATTCAAAGAATGTTCTTCCTCATAAAGTCGATTAGATTGAGACTTTTCTTGACTAACTCGAGTTTCTAGTATTGTTAACTGAGAAGATTTGTCACGAAATTCATTCATTATTGTTGTGAATAGTTTCTCAACGTCTGTTTTCTTTATGTTAATTCTAGACAACTCGCTTGCAATACGATCTTGTTCCCCACTAGCATAGTTTTTCTGGACAATTGAAATACGTTCATTCAATGATTCGATGTGAGATTCGTTTGAGATTATTTCTGATTCAATATGCGTATTTCTTGAAGTTAATTCAGAATTTCTTTTTGATAATTGTTCTTTTAGATTCATTTTAGAAGCAATGCTTGATTTCAAACTTGAGTAAAGCGCATTTGTTGAGGATAGAGATTTTTCTGAAATGGAAAGTCTTTCATTATACGATTCAATTGAATCTTCTAATTTTTTCAAAGAATTTTTTTTCTGCAGTAGGTAATTTTTAATCAATCTGATGGATTCGAACAAACCATCAATATCGCTACTCATTGAAATTAGTTTTGTGAGTTTTGAAATCTTTGAATTAATATCAATTACAACAGTACCGCCTTTTGCGGGAAAATATTCACCATCTATGGTTACTGCTTTGTATCCTAATTGTGATACATTATGGGCAGATTCTCGATTTTCTGTAAGTACAATATTTCCAAATAGGAATGTTTTGAGCGTAGAATAGGCAGGATCACAGGTAACATAATCAGCTAGAACACCTATGACACCAGATTCTTTTGGAAGAGTAAAATTGAATTTTGGAATGGAATCTAGTGGTATAATCTTTAGTTTTGGAAGTTTCTTACTTTTAGCAGCTTCTGCGATTCCAATTAGAGTTGCAAAGTCTTTAACAACAATTGCCTTGATCCAATCAGAACCCACAGCTAAAACAGAACGTTCGTATTGTTTGTCCCATGAAATCATTTCATATACTAAACCTATAATGCCAAGTTTGTCTGCATCTTCTTTCAATTTTGCAACAGTGTAATCTTCATGCATAAATCCTTTTACGGTTTTAATTTTTGATTCGTAGTATGTTGCGGCTTTACTTGATTTTTCTAATATCAATCTCCATTCTTCCGTGTCATTGTTTATCTTTGATTTTTTTGTTTGTAATTTTGTAATTCTTGAGTTTAGTTCAGTAATATCTACATCATCATGTTTTATCATTGATTCAAACTTGGATTTAGATTCAGATAAATTCACTATACCTTCTACTAATTCATCAAATTTTCTAGAATTTCTTTTGATTTTATCTTTAGAGTGTTCTTTATCTTGGTGAGCTTTGGAAAGTTTGAGTTTAGCTTCATTTAGTTGACTAGTGAGAATTTGGATTTTGTTATCAATCTCAGATTTTTTAGCTGCAACATCTGACTGTTCTATAAGAATTTTTTCGTATTCAGAATCAACAAGTACTACATCATTATTGATTTTATTCTTTTTGAGATTTGTCTCTTCGATTGATTCTTTAATTTTTAGGATTTGAGCATTAACATCACTTATAGAATTTTTGATATCTTCCAGCTCAGTTTTGATTTTTGGACTTCGATTATCAATTTGTTCTATTCTTTTCGTTGATACGGAGATTGCGCTGTTATCAGCTTCATATTGTTCAAATGCTAAGCTTATTTCTGTATCGAGTAATGCTTTTTCTTGATTGTAGTTATCAGCTTCTTTCATTAACTTTGATTTTTCACTCTCCAAAACATCAATCTCAGTTTTCAGGACAGTTCTTTGACCATCAAATTCTATGATTTGAGTGGTGGTGGTGTGTAAAGTAGACTCTTTTGAAGTTTTTTGGCTTGAGACGACCTTCATTTCATTGGCAGCAGCCATTGCATTGTATCGATTTAGTTCACGCTCTAGAAAATCATAACGTAATTTTTGATTTCTTTCTTCTTCAAGTTCATCAATTCTTTTTTTGATTTCACCCATTTTTGCAGTTGCAATTTCAAATCTTCTATCAGCATCATCTAGTTGTTTTAGAGCCTCTGTCTTTTTTTCATCAAAATAAGATAACCCAATTAAATCCTCAATTGTCTCTCTTTTTTCTTCGGATGTAAATTCAGAAATTCTAGTTACGGTTCCTTGTTGAATTGCATTAAGTTGACCTAAACCGGCATTTGCCATGTCAAGCAGATCAAGAATTTGGCTACGAGTTGTTTTCTTTTTGTTAAGATAGTATATGCTTTCACCTTGTTCATTCATTTCCCTTGTAATCTCAACAAGATCAGAATCAACCGGGATCTTTCTATCGGAATTATCAAAGTGTACACTAGATCTTGTCATTTTGGGTCCACGGCGATTTCCCTCAATATCATGAATTAATGATCGTAATTTGTCAACCCTCAATATTTTTGGTTTATTTTCACCCAATGCAAACTGAATTGCATCTAAGATGTTACTTTTGCCTGAACCATTTGGTCCTGAGATAGATACAAGACCAGGTTCAAACTGAACTATGGTATTCTTAAATCCAAATGATTTAAAGCCATAGATCTCAACTTTTTTAAGATGAACCAATAACGATCTTTTCTCAATCTGTAGGATAATCGATGGTTAACAAGTTTAGTTGACACAATTGCATAATTTTTCTTGTTTTATTATGATATTTTTCGTAGTGGTGTTAATGGGATTAACATTTATCAAAATGAAAGATCACTAATTGAGCCTACCTTAATTATGAAAGTGGTTATTCAAAATTCATGGTAAAGCTAGGATTAATTCAAACTATTTCATACAGTACAAATCAAAATGGAATTTCCAGAGTTTCAGAGATGTTAAAAAAACTAGGTAAGAAAGAGACTGACATAGTTTGCTTGCCTGAGCAATGGCTTAGAAAAAATAAAATTTCAAATTTTGATAGAGAGTTTTCAGACTTTAAGAAAATTGCAAAAGAGTTCTCTATGACGATTATTCCTGGAGCATTTTACGAAATCAAAAAGAAAAAAACCTCAATTACAGCACCCATAATAGGCCCAGAGGGGGAGTTCATAGGCAGACAGGAGAAAATCCATCCATTTGATTATGAACAAGATTCTGTGAAACCTGGAAGGGAAGCTAAAATTTTCAATACTGCCTGCAAATTTGGAGTGATAATTTGCTATGACATGGTATTTCCAAAAGTTGCAAACACTCTAGTAAAAAAAGGAGCCCAAGTGTTGTTATCACCAAGCAGGATTGTTAGGAGGGGAATAGAGCCTTGGCTGATGTATGTTCAGGTAAGAGCACTAGAAAATAGAACACCTATTCTTGCTGCAAATGTAGAAAACCACAGATTTGGAGGAAATAGTTTAGTCGTGGATTTAACTGAAAATAACAAAGTTGTTACTACAAAAATTACCAAATTAAACGGAGAGAGTGAGATTACAAGAGAATTCACACTTGGTAAATACGAAAAAAGTAGAAAAATCAGATTTTCAGATTCAAATAAGTTTCAGTAATTATTCGTCAGCAACAAACTTTTCACACGCTTCTTTTGCTGCAACATCAGAAGTTTGTTCTATTGGATGTTTCATCAAATAGGCACTTGCTGGCTTGATTGGTCCGCCAATTCCTCTATCAAGAGCAATTTTTGCTAATCTAATTGCATCAACTACAATTCCTGCAGAGTTTGCTTTATCATCAACTTCTAAACGAACTTCCATATTGTAAGGAATGTTTGCCCATTGACGGCCTTCGATTCTCATGAACATGAGTTTGGTATTACCTAAGAATGGAATAAAATCAGAAGGGCCTACATAGATTTGATCATCATCTAATCTTTCTTTAAGTTGACTTTGAACACTTTCTGTTTTAGAAATTCTCTTTGATGCGAGTCTTGATTGTTCTTTCATATTTAGAAAATCAGTATTTCCTCCAACATTGATTTGGTATGTTCTTTCAATTTTAGTTCCTCTGTCGCTACATAATTTAGCTAATGTCCTATGAACTATAGTTGCACCGACTTGACCCTTGATATCATCACCAATACAAGGAATGTTTTTCTCTTCGAATTTTTTAGCCCATTTTTCATCTGACGCAATAAATGATGGGATACAGTTTACAAAGGCGGTATGGGTATCAAGACAGATTTGAGCCCAGAACTCTGTTACTTTATCAGAGCCCACAGGCAAATAGGATACAATAATTTCAACACCACAATCTTTGAGTACTTTTTTTACTTCTTCAGTAATTTGTTCAATAGTCTTAGTACTTTGAATTGGTTTAACTCTATTTTCAACCCATATTCCAACTCCATCTAATAAAGGACTTTCATAGACTTTAGCATCTGTTTTTGGCATTTCATCTTTTGGAATCCAGTCAACCATGTTTGGATATTCATAAATTGCTTCATTGAGTGTTTTCCCAACTTTGTTTTCGCCTACATCAAATCCACAAACAAAATCAATGTCATGAATTCCAAATCCAGATAATTTGTCATGAATAATTCCAGTTACCTCTTGGGAAGGATCTTTTCGATAGTATTCAATTCCTTGAATTAATCCTGCAAAACAATTGCCAATACCCACTAAACCAACTTTAATTTTATCTGTCATCAAAAAAGTTGTGTCATAGGGACGTTAATACGTTTCTTAGATAATTAGTAAAACAATTTCAATTAAGGCACAAATTTATACTTGCCATCAATCGATGAAATTATGGTAGTTCCAGGTCGTACAGTCAAAGACATTGTGATTGATTCAAACACATCCATAGAAAAAATATTTGATGAGTTGTCCCAATCAGGAGGATTTGAATCAGTAAATCTATCAGAAGGATTAGAAATTTTAACAAAAATGATTTCAGATGAGCAATGTCTAAAATTTGTTTCATTTGTTGCAGCTGTAATCTCAACTGGGTTAAGAGGGATTATCAAAGATATGATCAAAAACAAATGGTTTGATGTTGCCATAACAACCTGTGGAGCATTAGATCATGATATTGCAAGGCATTTCTCACACTACAAAGAAGGTTCTTTTACAATGGATGACAAAGAGTTGGCAGACCAAAATATTCACAGATTAGGTAACATACTTGTGCCTATGGAAAGTTATGGGCCAATCATTGAAGAAAAGATGCAGGCATTTTTAGAAGAAGAATATAAGAACGGAATCAGAGAGATGACTACTGCTGAAATATGCAAAATGATTGGAAAGCACCTAGGAGAAGATTCATTTCTTTATTGGGCATACAAAAATGATGTCAGTGTTATAGTTCCTGGAATTGTGGATGGTGCTGTAGGAAGTCAAATTTGGCTTTTCACACAGAAACACAATGATTTCAAACTAAACATAATAGGAGATGCAGAAATACTTTCAGGATTGATTTTCAAAGCTAAAAAATCAGGTGCATTTATGATTGGAGGAGGAATTTCAAAGCACCATACATTATGGTGGAATCAATACAGAGAAGGATTAGATTATGCATTTTACATTACAACTGCACAAGAGTTTGATGGGAGTCTTAGTGGTGCATTAGTTAAAGAAGCAATTTCCTGGGGAAAAGTAACACAGAAAGCAAAACAGGCAACACTCCACGCAGAAGTGACAACAGTATTGCCATTCATTTATGCAGCACTTCTATCAAAATTGAAAAATTAGATATAGAATTAGCCAAAAATTATTATTCTATTAAAACATAAATTATTCATTGCTTCCTAGAATTAGAATTAAAGAATTAAAGACACTGAATTTAGAAGGCGGGTATCTTATTGATGGTTTTCCATCAGTAGGATTTAGTAGTGCAATTGCATCTGAATCATTGATACATACATCAAAATTTGAGTTAGTAGGAATTATCGATTCAGATATTTTTCCACCAATCAGCATTATCAAAGATGGAAAACCCAATTATCCAACCAGAATTTTTGTTGACAAAGATTTGAAGGTCGGAGTGTTTTTGTCATATCTTACGATTGATCAATCGTTGCATCGAACTGTAGCGAAAGCAATGCTAAAGTGGGCAAAGAAACACAAAATTGGATTAATTGTTAGTAGTGTTGCAATCAAATCCCCAGATGGCAATAAAAAGATGAAAGCTATTGGAAGCACAGATTCGGCTAGAGTAAAAATTACAGAAGCAGGTTTGAAAGTTTTGGAACATGGAACAGTACCAGGAATTCCAGGAATGTTGTTAAATGAAGGATGCGCGACAAAACAAGATGTGATTGTGATAATTTTTCACGCTGACGGAAAAGGCCCTGATTTTAAATCAAGTGCGCAGCTTTGTATGGCAATGTCTCAATTAATTCCTGGAGCTTCATGCGACATTCCATCATTACAACAAGAAGCTGAAAGAGCTGAAGTAATAATAAAAGAAGCAGAAGAAGAATCAAGAAGCCTTAGAGATTCCATGTATAGATAGAATTTTTCAATTATGTTTATTTCATAACTGAAAACCAGTAATGTCAGAAGAGAATGGTTCAGATCCTTGAATTTGCAGTATTAGTTATAGTGATTTCAGCATCAGGAGTCATGGCACCAGGACCCCTTTTTGCAGCAACTGTATCATATGGATTAAGAGAAGGTACAAGAGCAGGTTTCAAGATAGCAATTGGTCATACAATTGTTGAATTGCCATTAGTAATTTTGTTAGGAATAGGAGTTTTTTCTTTAGAATCGTTTCCGGAATTTAGGACTATAATTTCTATTTTCGGAGCAATTACACTTTTTGTATTTGCAACAATACAAATTAGAACAGTATTTAGAAAAAAAGAACTTGTTTTATCTAATCCAAAACAAGGTCCACTAATTACAGGAATTGCATTAAGTGCGTTAAATCCATTTTTTATAATTTGGTGGTTGGCCATTGGATTCAAATTAATTTCTGATGCAATGCTAATGTGGTCATTTGTAGGAATACTAATCGTATTTGTGTTACACATTTGGATGGATTATGCATGGTTAGGGACAGTTTCATTTCTAGCATCAAAAAGTTCAAAAATTCTTTCTAACAAAAATTACAAAATATTGATGATAGGATTAAGTGTAATGTTGATTTATTTTGGAATGACATTTTTGGCAGACATATTGCCTTAGCCACAATCTAAAATTTCTATTTGTGGTTCACAGTCATCATTAAACAAATCAATTTTCTCAACTGTGATTTCACAGAATTCAGGTTCAAGAGATTGTTCGTATGAAGTTATTTCGTTTAAAATTATCATATGTTGTATTCCACAAGAATAACCAGTAAAACTAATTAAGATTACAACAATTGAAATTCCTATTGCAATTAGAAGTAAATTTCTTAAACTAGTTTTTTGAAAGATCAATTTCCATTGTAGAAACGTTACGCTGCTTTCCATCTTGAGAAGTAAGAGAATCAGACGAGATTCTCACATCACTGATAACATAGCCTACTGAATCCATTCTTTTCATAATCATTTGAGATATATCAACTGCTTGTGTGATTCTTTTTCCTCTAGCTTTGATGGTCACAGTCTGCCTTGTTGAAAGTTGTGTTAATGTTGCAGAAACATAAGTCATAATTGGTTTTGTACCAACAAAAATCACATCACGCTCTTCTGATTTTTGAGGAGAAACTGAAGTTTCACTGGATGGTGTTTCAGGCGTTGATTCTGGTTCAGGTTCAGGTTCAGGTTCAGGTTCAGGTTCTGGTTCAGGTTCAGGTTCAGGTTCTGGTTCAGGTTCTGGTTCTGGTTCTGGTTCTGGTTCTGGTTCAGGTGTTGGTTCTGGTGTTGGTTCTGGTGTTGGTTCAGATTGAGGTTTAGTTCGAGAATCAAATTCGGCTAAAATGTCTTCTGCATCTTTGGATTTTTTAGAGTCACTCAATTTTAAATTCCTTTTATAAT
>Ga0209997_10000375_pt1 | contig 14698 bp, 15 predicted proteins | sample CR04metaG_FD_182079 | JGI IMG/M metagenome (GOLD analysis project Ga0209997, IMG submission 182079) | Deep subsurface microbial communities from Mariana Trench to uncover new lineages of life (NeLLi) - CR04 metaG (SPAdes) (version 2) | ecosystem: Environmental > Aquatic > Marine > Ocean trench...
AATTATAAGGATAAACATTTATCCAACCGCCGTTTTAAATATTCCACCATTCTTCCTCTTATTCATCACCTAAAAAATAAAAATATGTTCACGGTTAAAAAAGCCGGGGAATCAGCAGAAGGACGCGATGTATATTTAATCTCAATCGGAAGCGGTGATAAAAAAATATTCTGCTGGTCGCAGATGCATGGGGATGAACCCACAGCTACAGCATCTTTGTTCGATATATTTAATTTCTTTCTTACCGAAAATCATTATACAGAGTTCAAACAATTCTTGTTAGATAAAACCACCATCTATTTTATGCCAATGGTTAATCCGGATGGGGCAGAATTATTTCAAAGGCGTAATATTTTGGAAATTAATTTAAACAGGGATGCTGTACAAAAACAATCGCCGGAAGCAAAAATTCTTTATTCAGCTTTTGACGAAATAAAACCACATTTTGGTTTTAACCTGCACGATCAGGAAAGAGCTTACGCCGCCGGGTTAAATGGAAAATCTGCTGCAATATCATTTCTCGCACCACCGTTTGATTATGCTAAAACAAAAAACGAAATCAGAACAAACTCGATGAAGCTGATTAGCGAACAATATAATTTATTATCTGAATTTATACCCGGACACATCGCAAAGTACCAGGATGATTATGAACCCAGAGCTTTCGGTGATACTTTTGCGAAATCAGGTTCGAGTATTGTGCTTATAGAATCCGGCGGCTGGAGTGATGATAGGGAAAAGGAATATTTAAGAAAAATTAATTTTATTTCGCTTCTTACTTCATTTAAAAGTATTGCGGAAGGAAGTTATTTAACTGAAAAGATTGAGACTTATGAATCTATTCCGAATAACGAAAAACTGATGATGGATTTCATCATAAGGAATATTACAGCTAGCAAGTTTCAAACAAAATATGTTATCGATATTGGAATTAATTACGAAGAGGAAAACATTAACAAAAATCTTAACTTCTTTTTCAAAGCTAAAATTGAAGACATCGGCGATCTTTCAGTTTACTCCGGCTACAAAGAGTTGGATGCAACAGGATTAACTTTGGTTTTGGGCAAGACTTATGAAACGGTATTTAATTCTATAAATGAAATTAAATGTGTGGAACCTCTATCTTTATTGCAAAAAGGTATAACTAATCTAAAGTTGAGTGATAAAGACACGGAGGATAAATATTCACCCGTTTTATTTAATATTATTTTAAACAATGAAGAAAGAAAGGAAGAATTAAAAGAAGAGGCCGTCCCGAATTTTATTTTATGTGATGGGAGAAAATTTAAATATGCAGTAATCAACGGCTTTCTCATTAAAGCAAGTTCAGTCGGAAGAAAAGTAGGCAATGCACTCATCTTTAAATAAAAATAATTTGAATTCGGATTTCGGCGAGAAAACACTTCCGCACATAAATCATCTTTTAACATACGCAGTATTAATTACCGGTGATGAGAGCAAAGCGGAAAAAGTCTTAATGAAAACCTATGCGGAAGCTTTTTCATTTTACAAATATCTTTCAGAAGAAACAGATATAAAACTGTGGCTTACCCGAATAATGATGAATATCTGCAAGAACGATGCGTCATTAGAAAATCCAAAAGTAGAAGATAATAATAAAGAAGCAGCCGTACTTGTAAGTTTAAACACAGAAGATTTGCAACAGGAACCTTCATTCAAAATTACTCAGAAACTAATCACAGTAATTCCTTCCTTGCCCTTTGAACTGAAAGAAATATTAATTCTAATTGATATATTAAAATTCAATTTTGATACTGCTGCCGATTTGATTGATATACCTGAAGGTACTTTAAGAAAAGGAATTTTTGATTCACGGAAATCTTTGTTAAAGAAATTAGTGTCTGATGATTCAAAATTTACACGAAATCAAAACTCTCAACTAAATTATGAGGATAAAAAATTTATAACCTCATCTGTTGATGTTAAAATCCAAAAGGGACACAACTCTGAAGAGAGGAAAAACTTTAAACAGGAAATTGATGCACAAATATTTATAAAATCTTTTTTAGATGAACATCTTAAACTGCAGCAAGTTAGAGATGCAGTTTATTTTAGAATCATTAGAAAGTTTGCCCCGGATCATAAGGTTGAAATAAAGAAAAAAAACATCGGGGAAAAAAGAGGACTTGTAGCTGTATCAACAATTGCAATGTTTATTCTTATTGCAATATTAATTATAATAAGTAAACCACCTGCATTAAGTCCCAAAGAAATTGCTGCCGAACAATTTGGCGAAAATAATATTCTTATTCAGTTAATAAACAATCATTCATTGTTTAGTGAAAATAAATTTACAAGGGACATGGTATTCGGCAATGAAGAATATTTGGGTAAATACTTTGAATCTTCAGGGTTTGAAAACAAACCGGTCTTCTTCAGTTACAAGTCCTGGGAAATTGAAAGCGGTTTTACAACAGATTTTAACGGGGAAAAATTAGCGAATTATTTTTATAAAAATGCTGATGATAAGTACTTATACGTCTATCAGGTACCATTGTCTTTGGTGGAAGAAAAAAAAGTACTCAAACTAAGTGAAAATCTACTTGATTTATTAAATTCAGGAAAATGCTTTTCTAACAGAAAAGGGGAAACAGTTTATATATTAAAAAAATCGGGCGATAATATCTTTGGTTATGCAATTAATAAGCAAAACAGGGATTTAATGCTTGAAATCTGCAAAAAATGAAAGATACTGTTCCAATTTCTTGTTTATCCGTTTCAATTTTAATAAATTTGTGGTCACGCAATTCTAACAAAGGCATTTAGTTGGCTAGATTAAAAAACATTGAGGCATTTTGTTCTACATGCAATACCATTAGTAAAATGGAAATCTCCGGAGAATTATCCGGCGAAGAGAACGAAAATAAAAGATGGGCCAAATGCAAGAAATGTAAACAGACAATGGTCATTGATCTGGACGAGAATTTTGGAGCCACTAAAGTCTCGCTCGAAGGAATTGAAAATTCGGAATGTACTACCTACACCCCATCTAAAACTTATGAACTTGGAGAGACCATTTATCATCAGAATTGGGATGACTTCGGTAAGGTAGTTACAAAAGAAACTCTATCGAACGGAAGGAATTCAATTTCAGTTGAGTTTCAGAAATCCGGACTAAAAAAATTAATAGAATCATTAAATAATTAAGCAACCTGAAAGAGGTGATTAAATTTGGTTGGAATTAATATCGGCGACAACGAATCTATTGATAAAGCATTAAGAAGATTTAAAAAGAAATATGAAAGATCGGGGATTCTCAAAGAATTTAAGAAAAGAACTTTTTTCGTTAAACCATCCGTTAAAAAACGAATGGAAAGAATTAAAGCTGCAAGACGTGCACATCGCCCCATGAGGTTTACACAATAAAATTAAGCCCCTCTTTTTTTGAGGGGTTTTTTTATTTAAGATCCAGAACAGGTTCAATAATTGTCGGAACTTTTCCTCTTGAGTAATATTTATCTAAGTGCATAACAACCTTATCAAAAGCCTCGTCAATACTGCTGCAAAAGTTTAACAGTTTTAAATCCGATTCGCTTATCATTCCCTTCTCCACCAGCACATCAAAATTAATAATGCTTTTCCAATACTTCTCATCGTATATTACCATTAAAAGTTTCTTCTTTATCTTTTCCGTTTGAACCAACGTTAATACTTCAAAACATTCATCCATAGTACCAAAACCGCCGGGAAAAATAATTAATGCTTTTGAGAGATATGCAAACCAGAATTTTCGCATAAAGAAATAATGAAATTCAAAACTTAAATCGGGTGTAACATAACGGTTAACAAACTGCTCAAAAGGAATGCTGATATTTAAACCGACAGAATATCCGCCTGCTTTTTTAGCACCTTTGTTTGCTGCTTCCATTATTCCGGGACCGCCGCCGGTACAAACAATAAACCTGTTTGCTGTTGTATCCAAATTTAACGACCATTCAGTTAGCCGGCGAGAAAGTTCAACTGCATCTTCGTAATAACGCGACATATCAACCATCAACTGTGAATATCTTAGTTTCTGTGCAAAGCCGGGTGCTTTAGGATTCATTTTATTTATTTTTCTGAAATCAGCCAATGCATCTCTCTTCGATTTTAACCTTGCTGAACCGAAGAATACAATTGTATCCATTATTTTATGTTTGCGAAACTTGCTCTTTGGATGAAGATACTCAGCCAAAATCCTTAACACTCTTCCATCTGCTGAATTAAGAAAGTTATCATTCTCATATGCTTTTTTAGGTTTAACAATTGCTGCCATAGTTTATCCGTATTAGTTTAAATATATTTTTTATTGTTAGAAAATTTAGAAAAAACCGGAGGTAAAATTGGTCTCCCTTTTTTATTTTGAAAACTATATATTGGAACCAGGTAAAATCACGCTGTTTTATTTTTAACTCACTTATTATTATTTATAATTTAACTTAACAAATATAATTCAAAATTAGTAATGCTTAATTATTTATGTTGAAGAGAACAATTCCTGTTGTATTGATTATCACAGTTTTTGTTTCGAGTTTATTTTCTTCATCAACTGAGGATATACAAACAAAAATAAGAGAAATATTAGATGCATTTCCTGCAAGCACCGAAATCGCAATTCTTATTTTCAACCCCTTAACAGAAGATACAATTTATTCCGTTAATCATACGCGTTCAATGATCCCGGCATCTAACACAAAACTTTTTACAACAGCAACCGCACTTAAAATTATGGGTCGCGATTTTCTTCTTCACACAAAAATATTGATGGATAATAATGCTCTTATGGACAGCGTAGTAACCGGCAATGTTTACATAAAAGGTTTGGGTAATTCTGTTTTTTCATCAGAAGATTTAGATAGTCTTGTATCGGAAATTGCTAAACAAGGGATAACAAATATTACAGGTGATGTAATAGGTGATGATACTTTTTTTGATGATGTTTACACCAGAGATGACTGGATAAAAGACGAGGATGCAAATGTAAAACTGCCTCCTGTATCGGCTTTGGTGATTGATAGAAATACAAAGTATGTTAAAAAGAAAAGAAGGGGCAGGTGGAGAACTTACAGGGTTCATGTAACTGATCCGCCAAAGTATGCAGCACAATTATTAAAACAAAAACTTGTTGAATCAGGTATCAATGTGGAGGGCAATGCAAAAACAGGTGAGACACCATTTACAGCAACAGTATTAGTCCAATCATCAGTGGTATTAAATAAACTGATACAATTAATAAACAAAAACAGCGATAATTTTTTGGCGGAATGTTTGTTTAAAACCATAGGTGCTATTGCAAGCGGCAAACAGGGCAATTCATTTTATTCTACTCAAGCTATTTTAACTTTTATTAAAGATAATGCAATTTATTCTGAGAATACTTCAATAGTCGATGGTTCGGGTATTTCCCGATTCGATCAGATTACAGTCGGAGCTATTGTTGGCCTATTAGAAATTATGTATTTCGATCTCAAAAATTTCCCCGATTTCTATAATTCCCTGAGCATAGCCGGAGTTGATGGCACGCTTGAAGATCGATTGGATAAAAAAGGTAACCCCATTAATTTCAGAGGAAAGACGGGAACGCTCAACGGTGTTTCATCTTTATCAGGTTTCTTAACAACAAAAAGTGGTGATGAATTAATTTTAAGTATTATCATCGAATTTACTCGAGGCGGTTCAAGAAAATACCGCAATGCACAGGATAAAATAATAGAAATACTAAACGATTGGAATGAAGAAAACCCCGAAGAAATTGATCTTCAGGGTTTTAAATAAAATTTTATGTTTTTACTGCTGTCCGTCTGTAGATTGATTAGTCTCAGTCGGTAACTGATTTTGCTGAGGTAAAGTTGGTGATTCCGGAATGTTTGTTCTTCCGGATTGCTGAATAATACTTCTTTGCTCAGCAGTTGTTTGCCCTGGTAAGAAAAACAAATTTATCACCACAGCCAATACAGCAACAATTCCCGCCAGCCACCAGGTAGCCTGGCTAAGAAAATCTGCCGTTCTCCTTGATCCAAACATTGCGCCTACATTTCCGCTGCCTGCACCACCAAAAGTTCCGGCTAATCCGCTGCCTTTACTCGATTGCAGTAAAACAACGATGACGAGCAACACAGCCGTAATTGTTGCAATAATAATTAATAATGAATACATATTTTTTACTCCTTAAAATTCGTAGCGGGGGAGGGATTCGAACCCCCGACACGTGGATTATGATTCCACTGCTCTAACCAACTGAGCTACCCCGCCAGTTTAAATTTAGCTTGCAAATATAATTACAAATCAAATAATTTCAAAAGTTTTGGTTATGTACAAAAATGAAGTCGTCATATTGGCAATCCGAAAAAATAACTCCCGACTCAAAATTAAGTGATGATTAAGTCATCAACAATAATTACATTTACAGATTAAAAATACATTGCTATGAGTTTTTATCCACAACCATTTAAATATCAGTGCGGTCCTTTTGCACTTAAATATGCCCTGGTAATGCTGGGCAGATTTGAGAGCGAAAAGTTCATTGCCAAAAAAGCAGGAAGTGATTGGTGGTACGGAACAGACGAGATTGGTCTTGAAAAAGCCGCAAAGTATTTTAATTGCAGAATGAAATATTTTCGCCGCGAAACTCCCACCGATGCAACAACAGCATTAACCAAACATTTAAGAAAAGGTTATCCCTGTATTTTAAGCGTAGATGAATGGAGCCATTGGATAACAGTTGTAAATTGGCAGCAGGGAAAATTTATTGTAATTGATAGCTCTTCAGATAAGGTGATAAAAATCAGCTCTGCCAACCAAATTACTAAACGATGGAAATATGATGATCCGGATAATTCTTTCCGTAGTTATGATGGTTACGCTGTAATTCCTAATTTTAAAACATTTACAAAAGCAAAGTTAACTCTTGCAAAATCTAAGTATGTAATGAACAAACGTAACAGAGAATTGGCACGTAACTGGGATACATATTTTAACGATCTCATTGCGATCTGCAGACCCTTAACTTCGCTTTCGGTTTACACAATTACATTTGGTGAGTTCTTAAGAAGAAATGAAAAAATATTGATTGAGCAAGTATCATACTGGCATGGCTCGCCATCTTACAATGAATTAAAAAAGATACTTAAGGACCTTAAGTTTGTTGCCGATATTTACAATCTTGTTATTTACGAGGAACATCAGCGAAAAGCACTTGTTGATTTAACCAGCTTGCTGATGATGTACACTTGCGGCAAGTACGGAATGAACAAAATTTACTCATCCTAAAATAAAACGACATAATGGGAAACAACATAAAACGATTTGAAAAATTATTAACTACAGATAAAACTGCTCTGCTTATTATTGATATACAGGAAAGAATTATCCGTGTTATTAATGAATATGAAACAGTAGTTGAAAACACAATAAAACTTATTAAAGGATTCAAAGCACTCGGAATACCGATTTACTATACAGAGCAATATCCAAAAGGATTGGGTCCAACTGTTGAATCAATACAAAATGAATTGGAAGGGAATGACGCAATTCAGAAACTTTCATTTAGCTGCTCGGGAGCAGGTGATTTGTTTAATGAATTAATAAAGAATGGAATATCTCAAGTAGTTGTGTGCGGAGTTGAATCACATGTATGTGTTCAGCAAACTGTTCTTGATTTGATTGCAAACGATTTTCAGGTAAATCTTGCAGCTGATGCCGTGTCTTCAAGAAGAGTGAAAGATTATGAAATTTCTTTATCAAGAATGAGGCAGCATGGTGCAGATGTTACAACCACAGAAGCTATTCTTTTCGAATTATTGAATGTTTGCGGAACAGATGTGTTTAAACAGATATCAAAAATCGTAAAATGATACACATAAACTTCAAGATTTTATTCTTATGAAGACATTCTCATTTTGATTATCAATTTCAATCTACAGCGTCCGATTAATTTAATTAATAATAATAACCAATCGTAATCCTGATACAAAGACTGAATTAAAGATTTCTGTCAGTTCATAATTTCTTTATCGCAATTTGATAATTTCTCAAATTAGAACAGCAATAAAACTTTAGATTTTGTAAGAATTTCTAATAATATTACGTAATAATTACAATAGCTAAAATTTTAAGATTAATCTATTTTAACTACCTAAACTTTTATGGATTGGCACTAAGGTTGCACAAGTTTTGCGGTGGAGGATGGGAGACAGGGACAAGAGAATAGGTTACTCAATATTTATAGCACCAAAACCAGAAAGTAATTGAGCATAAATTATCCAAATACCGAACCGTTAGTTGAAGAGGTCTTAAACAATTTTTTTACGGAAGCAGACGCCGAAGAGTTTAACTCAAATTATTTAGCTGCTGAACAACCGCAAGATGTGTCTGATGAAAAACTTAAAGAAAAATTTGATGTCGATTTACAAAGCGGTATCAGAACACGTTCTCAAGTAAATCTTCTTATTACATTTGCAGAAAATCAACTTTCCAAAGAAAAATTTATAGACCTGCTTCTTTTTGTAGGGCAATCCACAATTACCAGTGGTGAATTTTCTACAGCACTGGAAATCCATGAAAAATTAGCTCGCTCCTCCGAAGATACGCCTCAAATGAAAAACATAGCAGCCAATGCTTTTTTACGAATGGGCGAGGTTTACAGCGGGCAGGCAAAGTGGGAACTGAGTTTTAACTATTTGGGCAAAGCCGAACAACTATTCCAGGAGGAGAATGATGTAAAAGGCAATGCTGAATGTGAAAACTTAATGGGGACAATCTTCGGCGATAAAGGCGAACTCCAAAAAGCAGTTGAGCATTTTGAAAACGCATTGGCTTTTCTCGAAGATAATCCCGATAATGTTTTAAAGGGAAAAATTGAGATAAATCTTGGTATTATCAATAACATACAAGGTAAATACGATTCGGCGCTCTCATATTTCCGCCGTGCACTCTTAAATTTTGAAAAAGCAGACGATATACGAAGAGTTGCCGAAGTAAGGCAGGATATGGGTATGGTTTATACCAAGAAGAAAGAATTCCGGGAAGCATTAAGTGAATTTGATTTGAGTTTAATGGCAGCAAAAGAAATAAATTATCTTCAATCTTTCGGAATAAATTATGTTAGCAAAGCTTACGTTTACACTCAGCTTTCCGATTTTGATTTTGCCGAAGCATTTGCCGATAAATCGATGGAAGTTGCTTATAAGCTTGATGATAAACTTACTATTGCTGAGGTTTACAAGATTAAAGGAATTATTCAACGAAACAAAAATAAATTTGCAGCAGCTGCAAATTACCTGCTTACAAGTCTTCGCTTAAATAACGAAATAGGAAATAAACTAAACCAGGCAGAAACATCTTACGAATTAGGTATTCTTTACGATAAGGCAGATGATAAAGATAAGAGCAAAGAATACTTTGCCGATGCTTTGGAATATTACAAAATGATTGATGCTGAAGAGGAAATTAAAGAAATAGAGAAACTGATAAAATAGTGGTCTGAAAAAAAATATTTAAATCAAAGTTAATAAATGCTTGCCCGAAAATATCAGGCAAGCATTTTAATTTTAAATTCACTAGTAGTAATTAGCAGCACCCCACATACTTAATCCGAAAACAGCAAACATGATAGCAGTAAGAATGGCAGCAATAACAAAATAAACAACAATGACTACAACAATTGAGACAATAATATATCCTACCTTTTTGTCCTCTGGGGTTTTCATTAATGGTGAGAAACCTAAGTACATCACGTACAATCCATATATCCCAAACAAACTGCCAAGCCAACTAATTGCTGGAATTATATTTAATATCCCCCCAATCCATGCCGGTGTCATTGCAAAGGCAATAAGTTGTAATGCTCGTCCTAAATTCTTTTGTGATCCAAAACTTGGTGCAAGTGCATCAATCACAAATGCTGCAACAAAAACACCTACGAGAGCATTCAACAATGTTACTAACCCCATTGCTATTCCGTAATTAAACGATTTAAATCCTAAAATACCTATTAACCCCCAACCGATAATCATTGCAATAGAGGGTACAAGTGCCAATGGCAAAACATACCCGGTGATTATCTGTTGAATGTTCGGCTCTTCATTTGCCACTACATCCCATTCGGTTTTAGGACTTATAATAATATTTTTAGCCCTGTCAATTAAATTCATACTTCTTCTCCTTTAATTTGTTGGAATGAAAAATTCAATTAAATTTTACGGATAGTAATTTCCTTAATGGATAACCCAAATCATCAAAATGATAGTAGATAATATTTCCATAAATTCCCGAAATGTTAGTCTTGTGCTTTAAACTAATTAAAATTTAATGAAAATGTGAGAATGATACAAGAAAAGATTTGGCTTTTTTAAAATGCTGGAATTTTGGATTTCAGAACGAGAATTTTATCCTTTCAATATAAGATGTTATTCAATGAATTTGATGTCACAAAAGTAGATTAGTTTCAGTATTTTAAAAAGAAATTATCTAATATTATAACAGATATTTTTTCCTATTAAACAGGAGTAAATTTATGTCTGAGCATGTTTATAAACACATTGAATTAACAGGTTCCTCCAAAACCAGCCTTGAGGAAGCAATACAGAATGCAGTTAATAAAGCAGCAAAGTCTGTAAGAAATATGAGATGGTTTGTTGTTACGGAACAGCGTGGTTATATAGAGAACAATGCCGTTGCATATTATCAGGTTACAATTAAAGTTGGTTTTACTTTACAGGATTGATACTTCTGCTAACATCTTCTTTTTTCAATAATTGATGTCCTTCAAAAACTGTAAGTACCTCTATAGATTTGCCCATGATGAGGTAAACTATTCTGTAATTTTGGTGTAATAGTTCTCTTATATATTCTATTGAAAGTTCTGGTACAATTCTTCCCTTTTTAGGATTTTCAGGGATTCTTTCTGCAAGGGATATTAATTTATTAACAAACTTTGCAGGCGCGCTGGGATTATCCATTGCAATAAACTCCTCAATTTCCTGAAGACGTTTTAATGCTTCGTTTGTCCAGCGTAATCTCAAATTTCTCTTTCTGCTCTTAATTTCTTTAATTCACTTTTGAGTTTTGAAGTGGAAAGCACCATCCCTTTTTCCGAATCAGAGAGCCCGCGTGAAATTGATTCAATGAATAACTTGGTGTGTCTCAATTTATCAAACTCGGATGGTGAGATAAGTACGCCGGCGGGTTTACCATTTTGAGTAATGATTAACGAATTCTTTTTCTGCTGTATCTCTTTAAGATATTTTGCGAGACCTGCCTTGAACTCCCCTACTGGAATAATATCACTGGAAACTGAAATTTCTCTCATTTAATAGTCCTCTATATTGTCGTAATTCAGACCTGAATTTAGATAAATATCCGGATAATATCAATAACTAATTATTTTGGTTTAAAAGTATTGAGGAAGTAATACAGAATGCGGTTAACAAAGCAGCACAATCTGTACGAAATATGAGATGGTTTGTAGTTACGGAACAGCGTGGTTATATAGATAACAATGCTGTTACATATTACCAGGTTACAATTAAAGTTGGTTTTACTTTAGAGGATTAATAATTAGTGTAAATTCGTGAAAACTTGCCTGGCGCCTGCCTGCAGTAGGCAGGGCAGTCGGGTTCGTGGCTAATTTGTTACCACTAATTAAACTAATTGTCACTAATAGAATTTCTAATTCAATTAATTAGTTCATTCATTTTTTGTTCAATCAGGTGTTGCGCATCTTTTACATTCTTTTCCATTGTTCTTATGCTTGAAACTGCGATGCGAATAACAAACTTGCCGTTTAATTTTGTGTTTGATAAAAATAGCTTGCCGGTTTTGTTTATTTCATCAAGCAGTTTATCATTGAAAGCATTCAGTTCATCCTCATCATTAATATTTTTTGGATGAGCACGGAAACAAACCACACTAAAAGGTGTTGGTGCCATTTTTTCAAAGTCGGGATGAGATTCAATCCAATCCGCAAACTCATTTGCAAGCCGCAAATGTTCAGCGATTCTATTTTGAATTCCCTCAACACCAAAATACCTGATAATGAACCACAACTTTAACGAACGAAATCTTCTGCCGAGCTGCAAACCGTAATCCATATAATTTGTTACTTCACTGTCTTCGGAACTTGTTAAATACTCTGCTCCCAAACTAAATGCACATTTAAGAATTTCAGGCTTAGTTATATAAAATGCACTTAAATCAATAGGGGTGAACATCCATTTGTGCGGGTTGACAACGATTGAATCTACAAGCTCAATTCCCTCAAAAATATATTTCATTTCGGGAATGACGGCAGCTATTCCTCCGTAAGCCGCATCCACATGCAGCCAAAGATTTTCTTTCCTGCATATCTCACCAATTTCTCTAACAGGATCAATGCTTGTGGTGGAAGTTGTGCCAACAGTTGCAACAACACAAAACGGAAGCCATCCATTTTCTCTATCTTCCGAAATTGCTTTCTGCAGCTCAATCGAAATCATTCTGAATTTGTCATCAACAAGGATTTTTCTAATTCCGTCCAAACCAATTCCGAGTGTTATTATTGCTTTATCAATTGAAAAATGTGCATGCTCAGAAGCATAAAGACGAAGTTTAGGTATTTCCTTTCTGCCGCTCATTCCTTTTCCACGAAATTTCAATTCTGCTAACTGCTCTCTTGCAGCGGCAATTGCATGCATCGAACTGATTGAAGCTGTATCGTAAATTATTCCCCAAAAGTTATCGGGAAAACCGAGCATTTTTTTTAACCAATTTAATGTTACTTCTTCCAACTCCGTTGCCGCAGGAGAAGTTTTCCATGCCATTCCGTTAACGTTTAATGCGGCGCTCAACATCTCCGCCAATATTCCCGGTCCGCTTGATGTAGAATTAAAGTATGCCATAAAATTCGGATGGTTCCAATGAGTAATTCCGGGCATAATTATTTTTTCAAAATCGGAAAAAACCGCATCGATACTTTCTCCTTTTTGAGGCGGTTCTAACGCCAATTTACTTTTAATTTCTCCCGGTTCAATATCCGGGAGAACTGTATTGCTCTCAATGTTTTTAAAATAATCAGCTATCCAATCGATAAACTCGTGACCGTACTTTCGGAATTCATCAATAGGCATATCACCTAAACCGGAATTCTTTATATCTTTAATACTCATTTATCTGCCTCTGTTTATTTTTCCAAGCGATATAATATGCGGAAGTTTGTTTATAATAAGTTTATGCAAATTTGTTTTAATTAAAACTTTTAACAAAATAGAAAAAGTAAGCTTTGGTTTAACACAAAAATAGTAATCAATCCAGATAGGATTAAATTTATTTTTAAAGAAAAACAATCCTTCATAATTGTAGGCGAATCTTAATCTCCTGCCGATAAAATTGATCACTCCTTCTTTTGTAAATAATGTGTCTTCATAAACAGTAAAAGGCACACCACCGAGACTCCAGTATTCATAACCTTCCTTCTTTAAATTGTTAAAGATAGAATAGATCAATGCTTCCATCACACCTACGGGTGCATGCTTTCGTCGTAATATCAGTTCGGTTTGTGCGTAGTTTTTTTCTTTATGAGAAACCATAAACGCTCCGTACCAAAAATCACTCTCCCGAAGGGACAAGTCATCTTTAATAACAAACAAACGATTGAACGGTTCAAATTTATCATTGAAGAGATATTTTAGCTGCGGTTCTTTTCCATGTGCACATTCATATCTGAATTTCCGCAAACGGTCTCTCATCTCTATTGAAAACGGTATTTCTTCAAATTGCTTTCCCCTGTAACCTCTTCTTATAAGTTCTTTAAGAGATTTCTTTTTAAAATGATCATACTGAAGATCAAAAATTGCTTCCTGCCCTGTTTTTAAAATCTCATATCCGTTTTCCGAAAGTTCATAAGCAATCCCTTTGTTGCATCCGTCAATCAATATTCCTTTGTTAAAAGTATAGAGATATTCTTTTATAAATTTTTTAAGGTTGTAACCATAAGGCACTCTTGTAAACGTAAGCCATTTTGTTTTTCTGTTCAGATCGATTAAGAATAATATCGGTTTATCTTCATCATATCTGCAAAAGCTGAAGGGCAGCATTATTTTTTCATGTAATGATTGCAAATTTAATATTGAAGGTTTATCATAAAATTAAATTTCTTTAACGAATATAAATTTGATAATTTTCATTCCCAAAAATAATTCATTTTTAATACGCTGTTCGAAATTGTTCATGAAAAAATTCTTATACATTATAACGATATTCACCATATTAATTTTAATTGGTTGCGAGAGTAAATTCCCGTTGGATAAAGATCTTACGAGGAAAAAATATACGTTTTTTAATCAGGATAGTATTGAAGTGATTTTTCCCGATATTATAAAAGGCAAGGTAACAGTGATAGGATTCATTTACACTAACTGCCCTGATATTTGCCCGATGACTACACACAATATGTATCTGACACAACAACAATTAAAAAAGAATGCGATAGATGATGTATTATTCGTTACCTTAACATTCGATCCTGACAGAGATTTTCCCTCTGTTCTAAAAAAGTTTGGAAAAATAAGAGATATTGATTTTAACAATTGGGTATTTCTTTGGGGTGATAAAAAAAGCACGGAATCATTATTGAGAAGATTTGATATCACTGCATTAAAAACCGACTCAACATATTTTGATGACGGTGAACTAACTTACAGTATAATGCATACAGACAGAATTT
>Ga0209997_10000376_pt1 | contig 14693 bp, 15 predicted proteins | sample CR04metaG_FD_182079 | JGI IMG/M metagenome (GOLD analysis project Ga0209997, IMG submission 182079) | Deep subsurface microbial communities from Mariana Trench to uncover new lineages of life (NeLLi) - CR04 metaG (SPAdes) (version 2) | ecosystem: Environmental > Aquatic > Marine > Ocean trench...
GTATTCACCAGCATGACGGAGAGCGTACTTGATCAGAGGTTCTTTAGGTGAATAATTCTAATACGATTACTCTCTGCCTACATGCGCTGAATTGATCAATTCAATGGCATAGCCATCTGGATCCTTTACAAAAGCGATTTCGGTTGTGCCGCCTTTGACGGGACCCGGTTCACGAATGATTTCGCCACCTGTTTGCCTGATCTCTTCACAAGTTGCATAGATATCATCGGCACTAATGGCAATGTGCCCATAAGCGGTACCGAGGTCATATTCAGACGTCCCCCAGTTATAGGTTAGTTCGATAACGGCACTCTCGGACTCATCTGCATATCCGATAAATGCCAGGGTATAGGCATATTCTTCGTTTTCAGATTTTCGCAGTAATTTCATGCCAAGAATATTGGTGTAGAAATTGATAGAGCGATCCAGATCGCCGACACGGAGCATGGTATGCAAGATGCGTTTACCCATAATTGATTCCCCACAGAAGGCAATGAATGATTACACCCTGAACACGTATTCTTTGCCTTTTTCGCGGTCAATATCGGGCGGGTAGTTTTTATATTTGTCCGCGTAATATTGTTCCAGGTAATCGCCCGCTGAGGCGCGATTATAAGTTGCGTAATACAGGCGTCTGGTTTTATCGCTCATATTTGGATCAGATGAATGCGGTGTGTAGCAATCGAATATCACCATATCACCAGGTTTGGTCGGGCAGTGAACAAACTCCATATCTGCCATATTTTCATCAGTTAATGGTTCCCATTCCTTGTAAAGGCCATCATGCTGGTGACCGGCGACGATCTGTAAACAACCATTCTCAATGGTTGCTTCGTCGATACATATCAGGGCACTTAGAAAGTAATCAGTATAATATCCCCACCCGGCCTGTTGATCCTGGTGTGGGGTAAAGCCATCGCCGCCAGGCATTTTGAAATTGACCTTTTCCTTAAACATAGTCACTTCTTCGCCGATAATCTGTGTCATTGGTTTTTTTAATACCTCACCGAGTTCTGCAAATCCTTTGTGGAAGGGTGAGATTTTTTCTATGCGGCAAATTAATTTTTCGTCGGGATTGAGTTTGCTTTGTTCATGGTAGACCCATTGTTTCCCTGACTCTTCAGGCAATTCTGCCAATTCAACCGTCCATTGTTCTATTTTGGCTGTGTCTTCCGTATTGAAGGCATTGCGGACGATGACAAAACCATCCCGTTCATAATCTTTGAGGTTTTGTTCTGTTAAATCGGGTGTTTGCAACATGAAGCATTCCTTTTACCAGTAATATTTTAAATGGGCAGGATTTATACCATGACTCATGGCAAGAAAGAATTTATTTATCTGAATTCTTGTGGGATTGGTGTCAATTCTGTTTCGGTGTCCCAGCCTTTTTCCTGAGCATACTCTATCAGATCATCAATTCGATCCTGTGTCAGGGGATGCGTGCTAAGAAAAACTGGTGGTTCTACCTCATCTGGATCATGTGCCTGCATCAATACCTTGAATAAGTCATTGGTGCCTGCAACATGGTGATACAAGCCATTGACGGCATTGAGTGCGGTGATATCTGCTTCTCTTTCCTGATCACGGTTAAAATTGAGCACCACAATCATGCCTGTTTCATTGATAACCTGGCCAACAAATTGATCACCACTGGCTCCAATTACGGCGGACAATATTAAACCAATGACAACACCTCTGCCCATGGCAATAATCGGGTGGCGATGATAAATGTGCGCCATCTCATGGGCAATGACCATGGCCAGTGCATTCTCGCTGTGAAGTTCGTCCAGTAATCCTTGATAGATAAAAATATGTCCACCGATGGTGGCAAAGGCATTGACGGTATCGCCTTCAATATAATGTACCGTGATTTCCATTTCCTCAGGGAGTTGCATATGCACTGCCAATCGGTCACTCAGGGTCTGCATATATTTCCGGGTTTGCTTGCTTGTTTCCGATTCTATTTCCGGTTCAATTTGCGTCCACATTTCTGGAATCAAACCTTGTTCTGTCTCAAATGGCACATAGACAGCAAGTTTTTCTGCAGCAAGACTTAGGATGAAGACAGCAACAAAGATGAGGCCTAATACACCAACACTTAAAATAAAAAATTCCTTTAGTGGGTGCTCATCGGTGGTGTTAATTCCCTCTGGTATTTTAGGGTTGGAGTATTCCATAAGTTTTCATTAGCCGGGAACTACATGAGACGGGCATTGCGCTGATATTCTATACTTAGAGACGGGATGTGTTACGCAGGTCGAAGATTGAATCCTGCTGCACCTTCCTTTGGTAGTTCGTTAGCGGGCGTATTTGCCTTTTCAATCACAACTGCGGTTCCATAAGCAAGGACTTCAACGGAACCAATACTACCTTCACGACCTTTGGAAATAGAAGATGTCTCCATCTTGATATTGAATACATAGTCGGCATTTAATCTTTTGGCCTCCTGTTTCATTCGTAAAATAGCTTCACGACGTGCGCGGTCAATCAGGCTTTCATAGCTGGTTATTCTGCCACCCACAATACTACGCAGCCCAGCGACGAATTTTTTAAAATAATCAACTGAGATGACCACACTGCCGGAAACCAGCTCTGTCTGGCAGGGTAGAAATTCATCAGGCAATATTTTACTGGCGATCACGGGAATTGATCTGAGTTGTGCCTCACGTTTGATGATGGAGCGGTAATGGCTTTTTTCCCGTGACTGGCCAAAAAAATAGCCTAATGCCAGAAGCACAAAGAAAATAATAATGTCGAGGTAGTTTTCCATCGTTAGTCCAAAAACATTTTAGTGGGTATTAATCCAGAACCACGGCGGTGCCATAGGTAAAAATTTCTGCGGCCCCCTGACTGATCGAGGAGGTAGAGAAGCGAACATTGAGGACGGCATTTGCCCCCGTTTCCTGGGCCTGTTGTTTCATCCTCTCAATCGCTTCTTCGCGGGATTCCTGGAGCAGCTCCGTATAAGCTTTTAGTTCGCCGCCAAAGACATTCTTTATTCCTGCCATGATATCTTTACCAACATGTTTGGCTCGTACCGTACTGCCCTGAACCAGCCCGAGATGTTTGCTGATGGTTTTGCCGGGAACGTATTCCAGCGTGGTGATGATCATATTAAGCACCTTTCTGTATGGTGATGCGTATAGATTCCAATACTATACCCAATCTACCGGGAAATGTAGGTTTCAGAATTCAGCTAGTTCTACTCTGGCTTGGGAAGTTTGTCGACTGTGTTCTCTATCCATTCTTTCACTTCATCCGTGATTTCAGTTACGGTTTTACCCTTTGGATCAATGGCAGGTCCAATGACCATCTGTATGACTCCAGGTTTCTTAACGATGCTGTTTCTTGGCCAATAATAACCGGCATTATGTGCAACAGGGACAATCATGGCGCCAGATTTTTCAGCCAACATGCCGCCACCGGGTAAATATTTTTTTGATTGTCCCGGGGCAACACGTGTGCCTTCCGGGAAAATGACAACCCATAGGCCTTCTGCCAGGCGTTCACAACCCTGTTTCACAATTTGTTTGAAAGATTTAATCGCGGAGCCACGATCAATGGCAATCGGTTGCATGGAGGCCAACCCCCAGCCATAAATGGGCAGCCATAATAATTCGCGTTTCAATATCCACACCTGCGCTGGAAAGATTAATTGTATCGCCAGTGTTTCCCACGCCGATTGATGCTTGCTCATGATGATTGAAGCTTCAGCGGGAATGTTATCCAGACCTTCGATTGTGTGTGTTAGATCACAGGTGACCTTCAACCACCACAAATTAAAGACGGTCCAGCGGGTGGCAAAATAATAGCGCCTGCTAAAAGGCAATGGGTAAATAAGCAGGCAAATGGGCACGATAGAAATCGTCGAGGAGATCAGGCCCACATAAAAAAGTAATGATCTAAGCAGCATTCAGGAGTTTGTCTACAAATTCAGCCAGATCTGTATAAACAGGGACATCCACTGGAACATTGCCGCTATCATCGAGTAAGGCACCGTTACCAGTCCTAACCAATACCGGTTTTGCACCTGCAGCCTGTGCGGCATCAAGATCACGTTGACTATCGCCGACAAAGTAAATCTCTTTCAGGGAAATACGTAGTCTGTTAGCGATGTCAAACAACATACCGGGTTTTGGTTTACGACAGTCACAGCCCTGTCGCGGACCATGTGGACAGAAAACAATGGCCTCTATAGAACCGCCATACTGTGCCAGATGCATTATCATTTTTTGATGAATATCATTGAGTTCATCGATGGTAAATTTTCTGCGTGCAAGACCAGACTGGTTGCTAACGATGATGATGCGATAACCATTTTGTGAAAGCTGTGAGATTGCTTCCAGACTACCGGGAATAGGGATCCATTCATCAGCCGATTTAACGTAATCAGCTGATTCATAATTGATAACACCATCTCGATCAAGAATGATTAATGGCATATGCCTGTGATCCTCTCGTTCTGAAAGCCATCTGAAATCTATACAGACTAATTTTGAAGTCTGGATAAATCCGCTGTCTTAAGGAACAGGTTACTAAGCTGGTTTAATAATGCAAGCCGATTGTTTTTGACAGCTTCATCCTCACACATAACCATGACATCATCAAAGAATGTATCAACATCATCCCTGAGACCAGCAAGTTCACTGAGCGCGTGCTCATATTCACTGTTGTCTAACAGCGGGATTACTTTTTCCTTTATCGAGGCAAGTGCCGTAGCCAGTTTTTGTTCGGCATCCTCCTGCAGCAAATCAACACTAAAATCTTTATTGTCCATGTTCTCCGCCTGCTTAAGGATATTGCCAATACGTTTATTGGCAGCCGCCAGACTTTCTGCTTCTGGTAGTTTCCTGAATTGAACAACGGCATTGATCCGTCGATGGAAGTCGTAGGGCTGTACAGGCTTGCGCATCAACACGGCCTCAAAATTATCTGCAGAGATCCCCTGATCAATATAGTATCTTCTCAGGCGCTCCATCATAAAATCAAAAACCTGCCAAACAAGTTCGTTCTTGCCAAGTTCATCGTTTGTTAGCTCAGCATCGTAATTTTCTACGGCTTTGTTCAGACAAGCCTGCAGATCTAATTCAAGTTGACCTTCGATCATGATGCGTAAGACACCCAGGGCTGCGCGCCGTAGTGCAAATGGGTCCTTATCACCTGTTGGTGCTTTGCCAATGGCAAAGATACCAACCAGCGTATCGAGCTTGTCTGCAATTGAGATTATCTGACCGATTTTACTTTGTGGTATTTGATCTCCCGCAAAGCGAGGCATGTATTGTTCATCAAGTGCTGTAGCGACTTCTTTCTCTTCACCGTTGTTGATGGCGTAGTAACGTCCCATGACACCCTGTAGTTCTGGGAATTCTCCAACCATGTCGGTAAGGAGGTCACATTTACTCAAGCTCGCCGCCCGCGCAGCAAGTGCTGAATCTGCTCCGAGTAAATCGGCCATATAGATCGCAAGTGATGTGATGCGTTCTGACTTATCGGCCAGGCTACCCAGTTTTTGCTGGAAAACAACATCCGTTAATTTCGGGCTTAGATCGGCAAGTGTTGTTTCATTATCTCGTTGCCAGAAAAACTCTGCATCACTGAGTCTGGGTGAGATTACGCGTTGATTGCCTAGTCGTATGATATCAGGTGATTTGCTTTCGATATTGGCAACGGCAATAAAACAGGGAAGTAAATTATCTTCCTTATCGACGACTGGAAAATATTTTTGCTGATCTTGCATAGTGGCGATTAAAACTTCATTCGGTAAGCCAAGATATTTGTCATCGAAGACGCCTGAGAACACAACGGGCCACTCCACCAATGCAGTTACTTCGTCAAGCAAGCTCTCATTAATAACTGTTTGCCCCTTTATTTCTTTAGCAACCTTATTGACAGCCTCTTTGATCATAGTTTTACGTCGGTTAAAATCGGCAATGACTTTGCCTGTTTTTTCTAACTGTTGCAGGTAACTTTCAGCAGATTTAAGTTGTATCGCATGAGGATGGTGAAACCTGTGGCCAAAGGTCTGATTCCCAGCCTTGATGCCAAGGATGGAACAGTCGATGGTTTCAGTGCCGAACATGGCGACAACCCAATGCACGGGACGAACAAATTCTATACTTCCACTTCCCCAACGCATTCTTTTAGGGATGGGCAATCTGGACAGGGCGGTTTCTGCGATTTCTGGGACTAACTCGGCTGTCGGTCTGCCTTTTTCCTGGGCCAGGAAAGTTAACCAACTGCCTTTATCTGTTTCCATGGTTTCAAGTTCAGAGATCTCTGCACCACAGGATTTTGCAAAACCCAGGGTTGCGGGAGTGGGTTCTCCGGCATCATTATATGCTGCTTTGATGGCCGGCCCTCTTTTTAAAACTTCTTTATCTGACTGCGCAGTGTCCAGGTCCGTGACCATGACGGTCAGGCGTCGTGGTGTCGCATAATAATTTACTTCAGAAAACTCAAGTTCTGCCTTTTCCAGACCATCACGTATGCCATCAGCAAAGGCAGTCGCAAGTTTCAATAAGGCCTTCGGAGGAAGTTCCTCGGTTCCAATTTCCAGTAATAATGTTTGTTTTGTCATTGCCAGATAGCGTGCTTATTTCATTTTTTTGGCTTGATTAAAGGAAATCCCAGGGCTTTACGACCTTCAAAATATGTTTGTGCGACAGCCTTGGACAAAGTCCGTATTCGCAAAATGAATCGCTGTCTTTCCGTCACGGAGATTGCATGTCTGGCATCGAGTAGGTTAAAGGAATGCGATGCCTTCAGGACCATTTCATAAGCAGGTAGTGGCAGGTTCTTTTCGATTAATTTCATGCATTCTGATTCGCAGGTATCAAACCACTTAAACAGAGACTCGGTATCAGCCAATTCAAAATTATAGGTCGACATCTCAACTTCATTTTGATGATATATATCGCCGTAACTGATATCACCTTCCAATGTTTTGCTCCACAATAAATCAAAGACACTATCTTTGTCCTGCAAATACATGGCCAGGCGTTCGAGACCATATGTGATTTCGCCAGCGACAGGTGAACAATCCAGGCCGCCGACCTGTTGGAAGTAGGTGAATTGGCTGATCTCCATACCATCCAGCCAGACTTCCCAGCCCAGGCCCCAGGCCCCAAGCGTCGGTGATTCCCAGTTATCCTCAACAAAACGAATATCATGTACCAGTGGATCGATACCGAGATACTCCAGGGACTCAAGATATAGCTCCTGGATCTCATCAGGTGAAGGTTTTAACAAAACCTGAAACTGATAATAATGTTGCAAGCGATTGGGGTTCTTTCCGTAACGACCATCAGTGGGTCTACGTGCAGGTTGCACGTAGGCTGTATGCCATGGTTCTGGCCCGATGGCACGTAAAAAGGTTGAGGGATGAAATGTCCCCGCACCCATTTCTACGCTATAGGGTTGTTCAATAATACAGCCTTGATCTGCCCAGAAATGTTGTAGCTGGAAGATCAATTCTTGAAAGGTGAGTAGATTATTTTTGCCTGATTTTGCCAAGGTCATTTCCAGGTGGTTTGGGTATAAGCCTATTTATTCTGAGTCATAATCACGCAGTCCAGTATAACTTAGCTTACAGTTTTTTACTCAGCTTAAGATTAGGAAATTAAGCTACTCAGAGGCTTGGGCAACATTTACATCAAGCGTTTCAAATTTGAACTCAGGAATTTCATAGACCCAATGGCTTAGAAACTGATTCCACAATTGACTTTCTTCTTCGACACTGATGGTTTCCGAATGACTCTCTGGTGTTCCATCGCCAGCCTCCGTATTAAGGGGACTACTAGATGTTGTTGATATTTTGAATGAAAAATGTGCATAGGCTTTACCATTGGTGAGGACATTTTTAACAGTGATAATCAAACCATTAAATGTTGTAAATATCGTGATGGTAACGTCATCAGGAAACTCGAAATTATTAGCTGCATGAACACCTTCAACATGCATGTCTTCAAAGAAAGTCCCCAATTTATTCAATAACACCGAAGGTGATGCAGTGTAGCCTTCTATTACCTTGAAATCGGTATCACCTTTGGCGTGTTTTCTGATTAAAAGCTGTGCACCGTTACTTTTCATGATATCCACGCCCTGTATGCGCGAAGCAGGGATATGAATTACATTACGTTCATACCAGGCGTTATTGTTTGATTTAAGTTGCAGATAGCCCTCAACCAGGAGTGCATTTTTTGCATCTGCTTTACGCACATAAAGATTGGGTCGGTTGCTTCCAGTATTGCTTTTTCGCGGTTTGCCGACGATAAGTGATGCCAGTGCTGTGCCGGATTGATCACTGAGTGTCAGTAACAATGAGCTTGTGTTATTGCCTTCAGGACCTTCAACACCCAGTTCCGGGTAAAGTCTTGGATTATCTGTTTTAGTGGCCAGTATCTTCAACTGAGACAGACTGACGACAACATCCTTTACCTTGTCAAATTGCGCAGGGTAGTCGTCTGCACTTTGTAAAGCCCATTGACCGCCTTGCATTTTTTGCAGGATGACATCGGGATCTTCACTGCTTTTAATTTCTATTCGTGTGACATCATTAATCCTGTTGGCGAGTTCTGGAAACAGGGTTTCTTTTTCGATTGTTTTTTGCGGCGCGCGGGATTGATTAAAGACTGCTGCAGTAATAATGACAGCAATTGTTATTACAGAGAGGATTAAAAGCCTTTGACGCTTCATGTAATTAAACCGTTAACCTTAACTTCGTTTTATCAATTGCGACGCGTGACGCGATAAACACCCGTGCCAATGGAAATCAGGATAATCATCAGTGGCAAGAATGCGATATTAAAGAAGCGCAACCTGGCACCGAGAGACTCAATATTTTTCTTTAGATCATGTTGAACAGCACGCAATTGTTTACGGGTATCAATGCGCAGTGTTTGAAATTTCTCAATCTCTGCACTTTGTTCAGGAGTGAGTAACAAGGCACTTTCTGTGGCATCTTCACCCTGTGTCTGCTGGAGTGTACGTATCTTCTGTTCAGTTTCCTGCAGGGTGGCGACAAGTTTTTGTTCACGCTCACGATATTCCAGTTCAGCCTGACGGCGAATGGCTTCGACTCTTTCGAAGGGACGGCTGTATTCTCCCCGGGTCCTTAGACTTGCCAGGTCACTACTCCCTGACAGGTTCTCTAGCGCATTAATGACAAAGTCACCATTGTTGGCGATGGGTTGTGGGAGGCTCATACCGAAATAGGCTTTGTTTCTTATCCAGAAAGTGTCATTAAGGATATCTGTATCGGCAATAACAATAACATTAATATCACCTTCACTGATCAAGGCGTCGCTTTTGATATTTTTCTTATTGCCATCGTCGTCAGGCAAGCCTTCAGGGAAGGCTGTTGTTGCACGACCCTGTAGGCGAGCCGCAATCACCTGTTTTTTCTCTTCTGATTTAAAATTATCAAGAATAATTTTTGGGTCTCGCTGTATAAAAAGAAAATCCCGATCCATTTGCATGGATTGCCTGGTACTTTCAATCAATGGTGTGAAAGAAATTTCACTGTCGGCATTCTTCTCAATAATTCCAGTTGTGCCCATGTGAATGACATTAATCTGACTGGTGGCAAAATCATCCTGATTAAAACTTTCCCTGGCCAGTCTTAACCAGGGAAGATAGGTGACTTCCTGTGGGCCTGTAGCACTGCGAGTTTGAACATGCATGGCAGCGTTAATATCGCCGACGATTTTCTGGTCGAGTACAGTGATGCCCCATTGATCAGTGAGTTTGTTTAGTTCGGAGTCCAGATCAGGCAACACGCCGCTATCAGGATCAGCAGGCTTACTGCGATCCCCCTCTGCCAAGGGATCAACGAAGAGCATTAGCTTGCCACCCTTGAGGACATATTGATCGATGGCAAACAGTGTTTCATCTTTGATGTCTTTAGGGTGGACGATCATTAACACATCAATGCCATCAAGATTTTTAGGATTAGTACCTAAAACACGTATTTCAAAGAACTCATCAATCATGTCAATAATGGTCCACTTAGGAAGCTTCTCTTGTTCATCGCCAAAGATGGGCAATGAACTCATGATGCCGACGACTCTTTTTTCAGGATAGGCGAGGTTATAGAGTAGCTTGGTAATATCATATTCAAGCGCAGATGCTTTGCTGGATTGGAAGAAAGGAATAATCTTTTCTTCATCTGTTGAATTGGTACCAACCAGTCCAAAGTAGGCGCGGTCACCAACATTATTTAAAGGTGCACTTTGCATACCACTGCCAACGGCCTGGTCTTCCTCTTCCGAGAAGACTTCAGGATCGATGATGTTCAGATCCAGCATGCCGTTTGAATGTGCTTCATACTCCAGCAACATATCACGCACCCTGACACCGTAATTCATTAAGGCAGGATAGCCAATCATGGCTTTCTGTGAGAAATAAAAATCCAGTCGGACGGGCTCCTCAAGGTTATGCAAAATATTCAGTGTGCCTTCAGAGAGGGTGAATAATTTATTCTCTGTCAGGTCAATACGCCAGCTGGTCAGTGTTGCGTTGGCCAGAATAATAACGGCAACAAACAAAGCGGCGGCCAGCACAAGACCGGTGGAGGAAGTAATATTTTTATTCATCTTTAAAATCCTCAGCTAGCTTTCTTTGCATCAATGATTACGACATTGGCATAAAGCCAGAAGCTGATCAGTGCAGCGAAGTAAATAATGTCTCGTAGATCAATCACGCCTTTTTTGATTGATTCAAAATGGGTGAGAAAGCTGAAGGATGCAATCGCATCGACCACGGCTTGCGGTGCCCAGCCATTGAAAAAGTCCAGTACCAACGGGAAACCACTCAGTAAAAACAGAAATGAAATCACCAGACTGATGACAAAGGCAATCACCTGGCTTTTGCTCAGGGCTGATACGCAGGAACCTATTGCCAGAAAACCACCGGCCATGAGTAGACTACCTATATAGCTGGCCAGAATGACAGTGTTGTCTGGACTGCCAAGATAATTGACAGTGATCCACATGGGAAAGGTCAGCGCTAGTGCGACTGAAGTGAAACACCACGCCGCCAGAAATTTTCCAATCACGATTTGATAAATCGGAATAGGTAAGGTCATGATGAGCTCAATGGTGCCTGATTTTCTTTCTTCTGACCAAAGACGCATGGCAATGGCGGGGATCAGAAACAGGTACAACCAGGGATGAAAGCGGAAGAATGGCTCCAGATCAGCTTGGTTTCTTTCGTAAAAAGCGCCAATGTAAAATGTGAAGGCCCCTGTCAGGAAAAGAAAGATAACAATAAAAACGTATGCGATGGGCGTGGAAAAATATCCGGCAAATTCTCGTTTGAAGATGGCTTTAATATTATTCATGACTGCACCACCTTGCCTTTCTCCGCGTAAAAATTTGTTGTGATATCGCGAAACACATCATCCATGCGACCACTGTCCGATTTGGCTAATAATTCTTCCGGTGTGCCATCGAAAAGCAGTTCGCCTGAGGCAATAATAATTGCGCGTGTGCAAATGGCATCGACTTCTTCCAGTATATGTGTGGAAATAATAATGGCTTTATGCCTGGCCATTTCATTGATCAACATACGTACTTCATGTTTTTGATTTGGATCAAGACCATCGGTGGGCTCATCCATAATCAATACTTCAGGGTCGTGCAACAATACATAGGCAATCCCGACACGACGTTTGAAGCCCTTGGATAAAGTATCAATCATCTGATTACGGACTGTCTCAAGATTGATTTTTTTGATGATTTCTTCGACACGATTTTGTTTTTCTTCACCCTTGAAGCCGCGAATATCTGCAATAAAATCAAGAAAGTTTTTTACCGTCATTTCACCATAAGAGGGCGCACCTTCAGGTAGGTAACCGATCTTTTCCTTAACTGCAATGGGATCTTCAAGAACGTCGTGACCACATACGGAAACTGTGCCACTTGTTGGTTCGAGGAAACCGGCGATCATTTTCATGGTGGTGGATTTACCGGCGCCGTTAGGTCCAAGAAAACCCAGTACTTCACCTTTCTTGACAGAAAATGAAAGATTTTTCACGGCATGAATGGCGCCAAATTTTTTGTCGAGCGATTTAACCTCGATAAGTGTTGGTTGCGTATTTTCAGTCAAGCTAGGCACCTAAAATTATTATAAAAGTAGAATTTAAATCAACTAGTTACAATCCTTGTACTATTTGAGGGCTGCCTATTTTGCACAAAAAATGTGCAGCGTCAATCAATCCTTGATTTCATCCTGACATGTAATTGACCGTGTGAAGACGATTGAGTTCTCGAGTTTGCCCACATTAACCCAGAATTACCTTGCGTTTAAACTTGTGGCTCGGCTAATTGATTCTTTTTTCAGGCGATATAAAGCGGAGATATCTTCTTCACCATAGCCTTCGTCCATCAGTCGTTGATAATGAATCAATGTCATCTCGATCATCGGCAGACTTGCATCACAGGCATTTTCAAGCATGGTCTGACAGATACTTAAATCCTTGTAATGCAGGGCTAGCTTAAATCCTGGCGCGTAGCTGTCTGCCAGCATGGTCTTGCCCCGGTGATCGAGAAACCAGTTGCCTGCGGCACCGGTAGCCACGATATCAACAACTTTATCCATATCCAGCCCCATGACATCACCAAAAGCGAGTGCTTCAGTGACAGCCTGATTAATTCCAGCAGCCATTAATTGATTCACTGCCTTGCATGCCTGACCACTGCCTGTTGGACCGATGTAAGCAATATTGGCGGCGATAGCATTCAGTGTTGGTTTTGCGAGATCAAGCACAGTTTCATCACCGCCGACCATCATCGCCAGTGTGCCGTTCTTCGCACCTTCCACGCCACCTGAAACCGGACAATCCAGTAAATGTGCATCGTGCTTTTGTAAAATCTCAGCGGCTTGTTTTGCGGTGTCTGAAGCGACTGTTGAAGTATCGACAACAATGGTTTCTGGTTTGATGGTCGTAGAGATACGTTCAATCATACTGAGTACATCCTCATCGCGTGAGACACAGGTAATGATCAGTTCACATTCTTCGGCCAGTTGTTCAGGGGAGTCCGCGATTTCAACACCGGTTTTCTGAGCAATGGTCTCGGCCTTTCCTCTGGAACGATTCCACACTCGATGTAGCGAACCTGCCTTGTGAAAGTTGAGTGCCATATAAGCTCCCATGGCCCCCAAACCAATAACACCTGTTTGCATTTTCTAATTCTCCTGATGTAATCAAGCATCTATTTGTTAAAGTGATCTGCAATGACACTGGCGATACACGCCGTGAGATTTTTAGCCATAGGGATATGCAGGAATTCATTGGGTCCATGGGCATTGGAACCGGGGACCAAGCACACCGGTGATTAAAAATTGTGCGTCAGGAAATTTTTCACCCAGCATCCCCATAAAAGGGATAGACCAGCCTTCACCCATATGAACTGCGGGCTTATCGAAGAATGACATGGAGGCTTTATCAATGGCTTCTTCTAACCAGGGTTCTATTTCTGGGGCCATCCAGCCTGAAGCCGCCCAATCCGGTGTAAATGTGATGTTTGCCTGATAAGGTGGGTTTTCTTCAAGAAGCTCCTTGAGTCTTGCACTGGCTATTTTTGCATTGCAATTAGGTGGCAGACGCATGGATAATTTTATGGATGTCTTCGGTCGCATGACATTACCGGCTGATTGAATATCAGGCAAGCCATCCGCACCAATCACAGTCAGGGCAGGTCGCCAGCTGCGGTTAAGGATCAACTCGGCAGGATCATTTTGTACAGCTTGTGTCTGTTCCTTAAAAGGGAAACGCCTGAATATTTCCTCACCCATCATTGCTGCAGCATTTCTGGCTTGTTCAATTCGTTTTGCTGGGATGTCAACATTGAATGCGCTGTCTTTAATCAGACCGGTTGAGGCATCTTCTATCCGATCCAGCAGTTGCCTTAATATGCGAAAGCTACAGGGGACTATTCCGCTGGAATCCCCAGAGTGCACACCTTCATGCAATATCTCTACGGTCAATTCACCACCAATGAGTCCCCGCAGTGAAGTGGTACACCAAAGTTGTTCATAATTACCACAGCCTGAATCAAGGCAAATTACCAAATCAGGTTCGCCTATACGATCAGATAATGCATCCATATAAAAGGGCAGATCTGGACTACCGCTTTCTTCACAGGCTTCAATAATGATGAAGCAGCGCCCATGAGGAATGCCTTGTTCTTTTAGTGCTGCAATAGCCAGCAATGATGAAAAAATGGCATAACCGTCATCCGCCCCGCCACGACCATAAAGTTTGTCGCCATCTAAAACCGGTTGCCATGGGCCAAGCCCATCCCGCCAGCCTGACATCTCCGGTTGTTTATCAAGGTGACCATAGAGTAAGACAGTATTTTCAGAATCACCCGGGATCTCCATGAATATCAGAGGCGTTCTTTCCGGCAGACGTACGACTTCCAGTTTTAAATTTGGGATGGCCTGTCTTTCAATCCAGGCAGTGAATTGATCAACGACCCGATCCATGTAGCCATGAGTCTCCCAGTCCGGGTCGAACATGGGCGACTTATTTGGAATTTTGATGTATTCGATCAATTCAGGGATGACTGATTCATCCCACCGCTGCTCGCAAAAATCACGTATTTTTTTGATGTCCATAGAAATCAGCTAGAGAGTTATTGATACAGATTGTTTTAAAGTGTTGTATTGTACATGAGTCGGACATGAACCTG
>Ga0209997_10000378_pt1 | contig 14678 bp, 10 predicted proteins | sample CR04metaG_FD_182079 | JGI IMG/M metagenome (GOLD analysis project Ga0209997, IMG submission 182079) | Deep subsurface microbial communities from Mariana Trench to uncover new lineages of life (NeLLi) - CR04 metaG (SPAdes) (version 2) | ecosystem: Environmental > Aquatic > Marine > Ocean trench...
CCCGAAAATGTGCACGGCGACGCCGGCAAGGCCGCAGACCACCAGCGACGGTATCCAACGTGCGGCTCGAACGCCCAGTACCTGGGTCATCCAGAAATCCCTTCCTCCCGAATCGCCAAACGCGCTCTTCAATTGCCGAGTTCATTGCCGAGGCGCCGGCACAGCCTTCCGTTATGGGCGCGCGCGGCGACGGTTCCCCGGCAACCATTGGGTATGGCCAATGATAATTACCCGTTGGGGGGTGAAGGAAGTATCCGCACGTATGGTTTTTTATACGGACGTATAGGTTTTGGCGGTTGTTTCGCTGTTCAACCGTTAGACCCGTCGGTCCTTGCGGCGTTGACCAAAGCCCCTGCCCGGGGCATCCGGCGACGAATCTCGATCCTTTGGCGGCGCCGCTTTGGCAAACAGATCGCTCCTTCCGAATGCTGGGCGGCAGGAGACCGGACCTCACTCTCGTGTGAGAATTTCTGCGCACCGCGCCGCCGTTCCGCAAAGGGAAAGCGTCAACGCCAGCTGTGCAATCGGGAATACCCAGTCAATGTGCCACAAATTTCAACAAACCGCGTGAACGTAAAGAGAATTGCCGCTAGGTCAAATGCGGACACTGCAATGCAGCACTGCAGAAACTGCATGGCTCAATGGCGCTTGACCGCCACGGCCAGATGCTCATGGGCACGAAGGTTGTTGAATTTGGCCACCATACGTCTCGAATTCTACGCGGGGTATTGCGTCGGGGAGACGCCTCGACGTTTCTCACTTGGAGAGAGACGAATTGAGGTGACCGACGGGTTATCGACCGCCGGCTGGCACCCGACCACCGCACCTTCGAGGTCCGGGGCGATGACGCCTGAATCCATCGCCAGCCACACCGACCTGCTCCGATCCATGAGAGGGGTACGCCAAACCCTTCATTTCCGTTCTTTAAATCGCGGGTTGGATGTCAAGCCCTCCGGTTTGTGTCCCTGCCGGGTCCAAGGTACGTTCCGTGGTCGGGCAATCCCGCCACATGATGGTGTCAGGGGCGCGGCGCCTCCAATGTACACCGCGCAGTACACCGCGCAGTACACCGCGCAGTCATCCAAATTCGGTGCTGCAACGGAAAAGGCGAGATCGTCAACACCGTCGTCCCGGCAGGGACATTCGACCCGCTCGGAAGCGGAACCCGATCATCGCGTTAAGCTCTTATGCCACCGCCTCCTCTTTGGTCCACCACGACTCGGTGCCGTCGGTCCAGATACAGTGAAGGCTGACAGCCAATTTACGGGCCACGGCGCCCTTCGCCCCGGCGCGGACCGGTCCCCGTGACGGTGTCGGTGCCGGTGGCTGGAAGCGCAAGCGCCCCGGATTGACAGAGGGCCATCGGCGCTCTATCTCTTGCCCGAACCGGGGGCGCGCACGTGACTCTCCGAGTTCTTGCGGTTTTCTCGAGGATTTCCCATGATCGGCGCCATCGCCCGGCGATTGTTTGGCACCGCCAACGAGCGCTACCTCAAAGGCCTGCAGGATGACGTCGACGCCATCAACGCCCTGGAACCCGCACTAGAGGCCTTGAGCGGCGATGCGTTGCGGGCCCGCACACCCTGGCTACGACAGCGTCTGAACGACGGCGAAGAGCTGGATTCGCTCCTGGCTGACGCCTTCGCCACCGTGCGCGAGGCCGCCAAGCGCACCCTCGGACAACGCCATTTCGACGTCCAGCTCATGGGCGGCATCGTGCTCCACCGGGGCATGATCGCCGAGATGAAGACCGGCGAGGGCAAAACCCTGGTCGCCACCCTGGCCGTGTATTTGAATGCGTTGGCGGAAAAGGGCGTACACGTGGTCACGGTGAACGACTACCTGGCCCAGCGCGACGCCGAGTGGATGGGCCAGATTTACGAATACCTGGGCCTCGAGGTCGGCTGCATCGTCCACGGCCTGAACGACGAGGAACGGCAACGGGCCTATGCCGCCGACGTGACCTATGGGACCAACAACGAGTTGGGGTTCGATTACCTGCGCGACAACATGAAGTTCCAGCTGGACGAGCTGGTCCAGCGGCCGTTCAACTACGCCATCGTGGACGAGGTGGACTCCATCCTTGTCGACGAGGCGCGCACGCCCCTCATCATTTCCGGTCCGACCGAGGATTCCTCGGCGCTCTACGCCGCCATCGACAAGCTTATCCCGAAGCTTGCCGACGAGGACTACGAGAAGGACGAGAAGGTGCGCGCGGCGACGTACACCGAGGTCGGCACGGAAAAGATCGAGCAACTCCTGCGCGACGCCGACCTGCTCACCGACGGCAACCTCTACGACATCAACAACGTCTCGCTGGTCCACCACGCCAACCAGGCGCTGCGCGCCCATAAGCTGTTCGCCCGGGACACCGACTACATCGTCAAGGACGACAAGGTGATCATCATCGACGAATTCACCGGACGCATGATGGAGGGGCGGCGGTACTCCGAGGGCCTGCACCAGGCCCTGGAGGCCAAGGAGCACGTGCACATCGAGCACGAGAACCAGACCCTGGCCTCGATCACCTTTCAGAATTACTTCCGGCTGTACCCCAAGCTGGCCGGCATGACCGGCACCGCCATGACCGAAGCCGGCGAGTTCTCGGAAATCTACGGGCTCGAGGTGGTGGAGGTTTCCACCAACCTGCCCTGCATCCGCGACGACATGGACGACGAGGTCTACCGCACGGCGGCCGAGAAGGACGACGCCATCATCAGCCTGATCGAGGACTGCCGGACGCGCCAGCAGCCGGTTCTGGTCGGCACCGTCAGCATCGAGAAATCGGAGCACCTGGCGGCTCTTCTGAAGAAGAAAAAGGTCCCGCACAACGTGCTCAACGCCCGCTATCACGAACAGGAGGCCCACATCATCGCCCAGGCCGGGGTACCGGGGGGGGTGACCATCGCCACCAACATGGCCGGGCGCGGCACCGATATCCAGCTCGGCGGCAACCTCGACATGCGCATCCTCCAGGAGTTGGGCGAGATCACCGACGAGGACGCGCACGAAAAGGGCATCGCCCGCATCCGCGCCGAGGTGGAGGAAAAGAAGAAACTCGTGATCGACGCCGGCGGCTGCGTCATCATCGGCACCGAACGCCATGAAAGCCGCCGCATCGACAATCAGCTGCGCGGCCGTTCCGGCCGCCAGGGCGACCCCGGGGCGTCCAAGTTCTTCCTCTCGCTCGAGGACGACCTCATGCGCATATTCGGCTCCGAGCGCATCGACGGCATGTTGCAGAAGCTGGGCCTGGAGGAAGGCGAGGCGATCGTCCACCCGTGGGTCAACAAGGCCCTGGAAAAGGCCCAGCAGAAGGTGGAGGCGCGCAACTTCGAGATTCGCAAGAACCTCCTGAAGTACGACGACGTCATGAACGACCAGCGCAAGGTGATCTATGAGCAGCGCCGGGAGCTGATGGCCGCCGAGGACGTCGCCGACGATATCGCGGACATGCGCCATCAGGTCATCGACGACATGGTCGACCGTTGTATCCCGGAGAAGGCCTACCCCGAACAATGGAACACCAGCGCCCTGCACGAGGAGACCTTGCGGGTCCTCGGCATGGACCTGCCCGTCGCCGAGTGGGCCAAGGAGGAAGGCATCGCCGACGCGGAAATCCGCGAACGCCTGACCGACGGCGCCGACCGCATGATGGCGGAAAAGGCGGCCAACTACGGCCCCGAGGTCATGCGCAGCGTGGAAAAGAGCCTGTTGCTGCAGATCCTGGACCAGGTGTGGAAGGAGCACCTTTTGACCCTGGATCACCTGCGCCAGGGCATCGGGCTCAGGGCCTACGGCCAACGGGATCCCCTGAACGAATACAAGCGCGAGGCCTTTTCCCTGTTCAAGGCCATGCTCGAACACCTGCGCGAGCGGGTGACCCTGGTGCTGTGCCACATCGAGCTGCGGCTGGCCCCCATCGAAGAGATGATGTTCCAGCAGCCCGAGCAGAAAATGACCGAAACCCGGGAGGACCCGGCCCTCCGGCTCTCTGCCCGGGAGGCCGCCGTCGCCGAGGCCGCGCCGGCCGAGGCGCCCGCCGCCGGACCCGCGCTGCTGCCGGCCTTTCCCATCCGCCGGCGCCAGGCCGCCGCGACCCTGGACCCGGACGACCCCGCCACCTGGGGCCGGGTTCCGCGCAACGCGCCGTGCCCGTGCGGCTCGGGCAAGAAGTACAAGCACTGCCACGGGCGGGTGGTTTAGCAGGGTGCTGAAAAACCATCCATGCGCCGTCCTATCCTTCGAGACGCCGCCTTTCGGGCGGCTCCTCAGGATAAGGATTCGCATATAATCAAACACTTACCCCTCATGCTGAGGAGGCGCGGAGCGCCGCCTCGAAGCATAAGGCATCAGCAACACCCTTTTTCAGCAGCCTGCTAGAACCTATCCTGATAACCGGACCGGGCACCCGGAACGCCGCCCGGCTGGCCGCCCGCCAGCGCTTCCGCGCCATCCTTCTGACCTCGCTGACCACCGTGGCCGGGCTCCTGCCCCTGCTGACCGAGACCAGCCTGCAGGCCCAGGTGCTGGTTCCCCTGGTCACCAGCCTCCTCTTCGGCCTGTTCTCGGCGACGCTGCTGGTCCTGGTCATGGTGCCGACCCTCTATGTCATCCTGGACGATCACGGCCTGACCAGGGCGGTGGAGGAAGGGGGGACTGCGGCCGGGCGACCCTCGGCGGCCTACCCCAGGCCCTGTTTGCCCATCGCCAGGTATTTTTCGCGGCGGCGGGCGCGTAATACTCCGCGGTCGCTGCCGGCCAGGTCCTTGAGCGCCCCTTCGATGGCGTCGCCGACCGCGGCGATGCTGGCCTCGCGCTTGCGGTGCGCCCCGCCCAGGGGCTCGGGGATCACCTCGTCGATGATGCCCAGCTTCTCCAGGTCCTGGGCGGTCAGCTTGAGGGCCTCGGCGGCATCGCGCGCCTGATCGCCGTCGCGCCACAGGATGGAGGCGCAGCCCTCCGGCGAGATCACCGAATAGATGGCATGTTCCAGCATGAACAGCGTGTTGGCCGCGGCCAGCGCCATGGCGCCGCCGGAGCCGCCCTCGCCGATGATGACGCTGACCAGCGGCACGCTAAGCCCCAGGCACGTTTCGATGCTGCGGGCGATGGCGGCGGCCTGGCCGCGCGCTTCCGCGTCGATGCCCGGATAGGCCCCGGGCGTGTCCACCAGGGTGATCACCGGCAGGGCGAAATGGTCGGCCAGCGCCATCAGGCGCTGCGCCTTGCGGTAGCCCTCGGGCCGCGCCATGCCGAAGTTGTGGGCGATGCGCGACTCCGTGTCCGCCCCCTTTTCGGTGCCGATGACGACCACCGAACGGCCGCGGAACCGTCCCAGGCCGCCGATGACCGCCCGGTCCTCGGCGAACGACCGGTCGCCGGCGAGGAGCGTGAAGTCCTCGAACAGGGAGTCGATGTAATCGAGGGTATGGGGCCGGTCGGGGTGGCGGGCCACCTGGGTCTTCTGCCACGGCGTGAGCTTGGAATAGGCCTGCTGGAGCAGCTTGTCGACCTTGGCCTGCAGCTTGCTCACTTCCTCGGCGATGTTGACCTCGCCGGTACCGCCCAGGTGGCGCAATCCCTCGATCTTGCCCTCCAGTTCGGCGATGGGCTTCTCGAAGTCCAGGAAGCTGTGCATGGGGCTTTCCTAGCACAGAGGCGCGAAGCAGGCGAAGGCTAATCTCGGGCCCGCACCCGGCCCGCCGGCGGCGCAAGCGAAAGGATACCCAAACCGGCAACGCGCCCGGCCCGGCGCCGGTTCGGTGCCAAGTTCCTGCACGTTGATCGGGGGGATCAGGCCGCGTCGTTGGCCGCGATGGCCTCCGCCTTGCTCACCATCACCTCGGCCTGCTTGATCGACGCGATGTCGATGAGCCGCCCGTCCAGGGCCACCGCCCCCTTGCCTTCCTTCTGCGCCTGCTCCATGGCGGCGATGATGCGCCTGGCCTTGGTCACGTCGTCCTCGCTGGGGGTGAATATTTCATTGGCCAGTGCCACCTGGCTCGGGTGGATGGCCCACTTGCCCTCGCAGCCCAGCACCGCGGCGCGGTTGGCCTGGGCGCGGAAGCCTTCCGGATCGGAGAAGTCGCCGAACGGCCCGTCGACGGGACGCAGGCCGTTGGCCCGCGCCGCCACCACCATGCGGGCGATGGCGTAATGCCACATGTCGCCCCAGTGGACGTCGCGGTTGCCGTCCGCGTCGGGGTCGGTGAGCACGTGATAGTCGGGATTGGGGCCGCCGATGTTGGTCGTCCGCGCCTTGGTGGAGGCGGCGTAATCGGCGACGCCGAAGTGCAGGCATTCGTTGCGCGGGCTCGCCGCCGCGATCTCGTCCACGTTCTGCATGCCCAGCGCGGTCTCGATGATCATCTCGAAACCGATGCGTTTCTTGTACCCCTTGGCGGCCTCGATCTGGGTCACCAGCATGTCCACCGCGTAGATGTCGGCGGCCGTGCCCGCCTTGGGAATCATGATCAGGTCCAGCTTGTCGACGGCCTGCTCCAGGATGTCCACCACATCGCGGTACATATAATGGGTGTCCAGGCCGTTGATGCGGATGGAGAGGGTGCGTCCACCCCAATCCAGGTCGTTCAGGGCCTCGATGATGTTCTTGCGGGCCTTTTCCTTGTCGTCCGGCGCGACGGCGTCCTCCAGGTCCAGGAAAATGACGTCGGCCGGGCTCTTGGCGGCCTTCTCGAGAAAGGTGGTGTTGGAGCCTGGGACCGCCAGTTCCGATCGGTTCAGGCGCGCCCTACATTGCTCAATGATGGTGAAACTCATGGATATCTCCCCGGCCCCCCCAATAAACGGCCTTTTTTATAGCCAATGGGCGCGTTCCCCTCCAAGGAGTTTTTTTTTGCAGGTGCGAAACGGCGGTGCCCGGTGTGGGCCTATGGGGTCTTGTCCGCCGCCAGCGGATGGGAGCGCGCGACTAGCGCCTTGAGGCGTTCATCCAGGACGTGGGTGTATATCTGCGTCGTCGCGATGTCGGCGTGTCCCAGCATTTGTTGCAGGGCGCGCAGGTCGGCGCCGTGGGCGAGCAGGTGGCTGGCGAACGAGTGGCGCAGCACGTGGGGCGAAATCCGCGCCGCATCGAGGCCCGCTTCCAGCGCCACCGCCTTCAACATCTGGGCGAAGCGGGCGCGGGTCAGGTGCCCGTCCCGGGAACGCGAGGGAAACAGCCACGGCGACTCCCGGTGCGCCGACCGGCCCTTGGGCGCGAAACCCCCGCGCACCGCCTCGTAGGCCGCCAGCGCGTCCGTCGCCGCGTCGCCCAGGGGAATCATGCGCTCCTTGCCGCCCTTGCCGCGCACGATCAGCATCTGGCCGTCGCGGGACAACGCAGACCGCGGCAACCCCACCAATTCCGAAACCCTGAGGCCGGTGGCATACAGCACCTCGAGAAGCGCCACCAGCCGTGTGCCGCCGGCGCCGCCGCGCAAGCGCGCCGCCGCCAACAATTGCTCCACTTCGTCTTCGCTCAGGTGCCTGGGCAGGGACCGTCCCTGGCGCGGACTGTCGATGGTGGCGCACGGGTCGTCGTCGCGCAGCCCATCCGCATACAGGAAGCGGAAGAACTGGCGCAGGGCGGAAAGCCGGCGGGCGCTGGTGCTGGGCGCCATGCCGGCGCCGGACAGGTGCGCCAGATAGTCCCGCACGGCGGTCCCGTCCGCGTCCTCGGGCAGCCACCCCCGCGCCGCCACGAAGGCGGAGAAATCGGCCAGGTCGCGGCGGTACGCTTGCAGGGTATTGCGCGCCGCGCCGCGCTCCGCCGCCAGCATCTCGAGGAACGTGTCCACGCGCCGCGAAAGCGGCGCCCTCGCCGGCCCCCGGGGGGAAACCGGGGGTGTCCCCCCGGATACATTTTGCGGGGGACGCCGGTGCGGCCCCCGGGGGGAAACCGGGGGTGTCCCCCCGGATACTTTTCGCGGGGGCCGCCGGCGCGGCCCCTGGCGTTTTTCGCTCATAGGCCGGCCGCCACCGCCGCTTCCACGGCCAGGGCCCGCGCCTCGTCTTCCAGTCCGCTGCGGCGCAGGCTGGCCAGGACCCGGCGAAGGATGACCGGATCGGCCTGGCCCGGACCGCCCTCGCCCAGGGCCAACAGGGCAAGCAGCACGGTTTCGCCCACCCGCGCGTTGTCGGCCGCCGACGCCAGGCGGTACCAGAGCGCCGGGCTGGGCATGGCGACCGTGATGCGCTGGGGACCATCGAGCAGGACCTCCCACGACGCGGCGGGAACGGTCTCGTCGAAGGCGCCGAACAGGCTGTAGAGCAGTGCCGCGCGCTCGCGGGCCCCTTCCTTGTCTTTTTCGCCCTCCCACCAGCCGGTCAGCCCGTCGGGGCTCCAGTCCTGGGCCTCGCCGGACCCGGCCAGGCGCACCACGGGCGAGAGCGCGGTCAGCGCGGCCCTGGCCTCCGTGTTGAACAGGCCGCTGGCGCGCAACAGACCGAGCCACACCAGGGCCGTTTCCTGGTCGCCGTTGATCAGCAGGGCACGGACCGCCTCGGGCGCGAACCACAACAACTCGGCCGACGGGGGGATCCGCTTGATCACCGGCATGAACACCCTGACCGTGGATGCATACCGTCCCCCTTCCCGGGCCAGCGAAAGCGCCCGCGCCACGGCCTCGGCCTGCGCCGCGGGCACCGTCTGCACCAGGGACGTCCGGTACAGCAGCGCCCGGCTCAGGGGGCCGCTTTCGGCCTCCGCCTTGGACAGCGGGTTGGCCAGCTCCTCATCGGAAAACGAGACGCTGGTATAGAGCTGCCGCAACGCGTCCACGGCCAGCGCCCCCGCGGCCTCGGCCCGTTCCGCCGCTTCCAGGCGTAATTCCACGGGCGCGTTGGGGCTGACGGCGACGGTGCGCAGCACCGCGGGACGGTTCGACGATATCACGTCCGGCGGCAGCTGCGCCTTGGCCACCCGCGCCATGGCCAGATGGAGCGGCGACGGATCGGGCAGGCTTTCGATGGTTGGCACCTTGCCGCTGGCCAGGGCCTCGATCAGGTCGAAAAATACCGCATCTTCCTCGCCCAGCTCGCTCAACAGGGCCACACCGAGCGCCGCCTTGTCGTTCTCGCCCGCCAGCGCCTGGCAGAAGATGAACGCCTTCTGCCAGTACGGGTTGTCCTCTTCGCGGATTTTGCCGGCGGCCAGGGCACAGGCCCGGGCATTGTCGTTGGCCAGGAAGCGGGCATCGGCCTCGATGCGCATCAACCGCTCGTTTTCGTTGCGCCCCGGCGTCGCCTTGAGCAGCGCGTTCACGCCGCTGGTGTCGCCCATGGCGGCAAGCAGCCGCAACCTCAGGACGATCAGGCCGCCGCTTTCCGATTCGCCTTGCGGCACCTGGGCGGTGGAGAGCAGCAGGCGGCGCATGAGGTCGCGCATGGTCGACGAGGTGGCGTTCACCGGCAGGCGCGGCAGCAGGGTGTCGACCAGCGCCCGTCCGGTGCCCGCCCACATCGCGATCCCGAATCCCCCTTCGTCTTCGGACAGCACGCCGGCCGTATCCGGGTCGATCGTGCTCAGGGTGTCCACCTGGATGGGGCCCGGCGACATCGTGGCGGGCGCCGGGCCGGGCCGACTCGCCGCCTTCGGTACGGCCGTCAACGGCACCGGCGCCGCCGGCAGCGTGTCGGCGGCCTCACCAGCCGGTGTCAGCCCCTGCGGCGGCCCCAGGCGCAGGGGCTTGCCCGCCGGCGGCCACTCCTGTTGCGCCCAAACCGCGCCCGGCGCGGCCAGCACCACGGCGGCAAGGACAACCGTGCACAAGGATTTACGGAATGGGCTAACGCGGGAAGCGCTCATCCGGAATGACTTTCTCTATGGTCGTGACCGGCGCCGGAATGTCCCACGTGGCCAGGAAGGCCGCGGTCCCGATAACCAGCGCGATGACAAGGAATAGCACGAGCCTGGATATTTTTCTCATGGGCGATTGCGTTTCATCGAATACATTCACTCCAACTTGTTCCCCGGGTCGACGCCCCCGGCGTTCGATACCCGGGTCGCGGAAGCGAGGGCGCGCCACGCCCCACGCTGGGGACACTCTGCTCTCTTTATGCTAGCTTTATGCTAAGTTCGGACTATGGCAAATTTTCGGCAGTGTATCGGCTCCGGGTGCCGCTTTCAACGCCCCGCGGGCGGCTTGGCCGAAGGCTGTTAATGGCATGACGGCGGCCCACGATACGCGAAAGTCCATCGTCCTGATCGGCCTCATGGGGGCGGGCAAGTCCAGCCTCGGGCGCCGGCTCGCCAAGCGGGTCGATCTGCCGTTCACCGACACCGACGACGAGGTGGTCAAGGCGGCGGGATGTTCCATCGAGGACATCTTCGAACTTTACGGCGAGGCGGCGTTCCGCGACACCGAGCACCGGGTCATTACGCGGCTGCTCAAGGAGGGGCCGAAGGTATTGGCAACCGGCGGCGGGGCGTTCATGGATTCGCGCACCCGCGCCAAGATCGGCAAATGGGGTATCTCGGTCTGGCTGCGCGCCGATCTGGACGTCCTTGTCCGGCGCACGCGCCGGCGCGGCGACCGTCCCCTGTTGAAAAACCGCGATCCCCGCGCCACCCTGGAGAGACTGATGAACGAGCGCTACCCCGTGTACGCCGAGGCCGACATCGTCGTCGATACCGGCGATGAAAAACCCGACGCCATGGTGGAGCGCGTCGTCGGCGCCCTCGCCGCCCTGCAGGAGCCCGGCCGGCGCACCGGGGCGTTACGGCCATGACCGCCCGCGGCCAACGGACTGCACCCCCGGGCCAGCCCGCCGCCAGCCTGAAGGTGGAGTTGGGCCGGCGCAGCTACCACATCTTGGTCGGCGAGGGCCTGGTCGCGGCGGCCGGGCGGCACATGCTTCCCGTCCTGGCCCAGCCGCGCACGGTGATCGTCACCGACAGCAACGTCGCGCCCCTGTACCTGGCGGTCCTGGAGGCGGCCCTGGACGAGGTCGACGTGGAACACACCGCCATCGTGCTTCCCGCCGGCGAGCAGACCAAGGACTTCGGACATCTGCGTCAACTGACGGACAATTTGCTGGATGCCCGCGTCGAGCGGAGCACCACCGTCGTCGCGCTAGGCGGCGGCGTGGTCGGCGACATCGCCGGCTTCGCCGCCGCCATCACGTTGCGCGGACTGGCCTGCGTGCAGGTGCCGACGACCCTGCTCGCCCAGGTGGACAGCGCCGTGGGCGGGAAGACCGGCATCAACACGGCCCACGGCAAGAACCTGATCGGCGCTTTTCACCAGCCGTGCCTGGTGCTCGCCGACATCGCGACGCTGGACACCCTGGCGCCGAGGGAGCTTCGGGCCGGCTACGCCGAGGTGGTCAAGTACGGCGTTCTGGGTGACCCGGCCTTCTTCGCCTGGCTGGAGGCCAACGGCCGGAGCCTGCTGGACGGCGACACGGAGGCCCGCCGCCATGCCGTGCTCACGAGCTGCGCCGCCAAGGCCGCCATCGTCGCCGACGACGAGAGGGAAACGGGGCGGCGGGCCCTGCTTAACCTGGGCCACACGTTCGGCCACGCGCTGGAGGTCGAGACCGGCTACGGCGATTCCCTCATGCACGGCGAAGCCGTGGCCATCGGCATGGTCCTGGCGCTCGATCTGTCGGTGCGCCTGGGCCTGTGCCCGCCAGAGGACCGCGAAAGGGTACGCCGCCATCTGGCGGCCGCCGGCCTCCCGGTCGGGCTCGGGGGCCTCGCCGGGTCATCGGTTTCCGCGGGCGCCCTGCTCGCCCACATGGGCATGGACAAGAAGGTGCGCGCGGGCAAACTCACGTTCGTCCTGGTGCGGGGTATCGGCAAGGCCTTCATCGCCCACGACGTGGACCCCGGCGACGTGGGCGCCGTGCTGGAAGAGGCCGTCGCCGCCTGACCGGGCGTCGACGGGGCGGGCACGGAGTGCCACCGTCACCCGTCACCCGTCACCCACCGACAACGGTTGAGAGGCAGCCATGTTGATTTCCCTGAGTGCCATCGCCGTCCTGCTGATTCTTTCCGCCTTTTTCTCGGGTTCCGAGACGGCGTTGACGGCCGCGTCCCGCCCGCTCATGCACCAGTTGGAGCGAAACGGCGACCGCCGCGCGCGCATGATCAACCGCCTGTACGAGAAGAAGGAACGGCTTATCGGCGCCATTTTGCTGGGCAACAACCTGGTCAATATCATGGCCTCGGCGTTGGCCACCGGATTTCTCATCGGATTATTCGGCGAGGCCGGCATCGCCTATGCCACCATCGTCATGACGCTCCTGATCCTGATCTTCTCGGAAATCCTGCCCAAGACCTATGCGCTCCGCGACGCCAACCGGGTGGCGCTGGCCAGCGCGCCGATCGTGAACGCGCTTGTGTTCGCGCTGGCGCCGGCAACCGGCGCCGTGCACCTCGTGGTGCGCGGGGTGTTCAAGCTGTTCGGAGTCGCCTTCGACGCCACCGACGCGCTCGGTTCGTCGGCCGCGGAACTGCGCGGCGCCATCGATCTCCACGCCGGAAAGGGAGGCGCGGTCAAGCAGGAACGCGCCATGCTGCGCAGCATCCTGGACCTGGCCGACGTGGAGGTGGGCGAGATCATGGTCCACCGCAAGACCGTGGTCATGATCGAAGCCGACCAGCCGGCGGCGGCCGTGGTCGGCGAGGCGCTGGCCAGCCCCTTCACCCGCGTTCCCCTGTGGCGGGGACAGCCGGAGAACATCGTCGGCGTCCTTCATTCCAAGGCGCTGCTGAGGGCGCTGCATGCGGCGGGCGGCAATCTGGACGGGCTCGACATCCTCGCCCTGGCGGTGAAGCCCTGGTTCATCCCGGAATCCACATCGCTTCTGGATCAGCTTCAGGCCTTCCGCAAGCGCCATGAACATTTTGCCTTGGTCGTGGACGAATACGGCAGCCTCATGGGCATCGTCACCCTGGAAGACATCCTGGAAGAGATCGTCGGCGACATCGCGGATGAACACGATGTCGTCGTCGCCGGCGTGCGCCCGCAGGGCGACGGAAGCTACGTCGTCGAGGGCAGCGTCACCATCCGGGACCTCAACCGGCAGTTCGAATGGGACCTGCCCGACGAGGAGGCGGCCACCGCGGCCGGGTTGATCCTGCACGAATCCCGCCGCATACCCGAGGTCGGGCAGGCATTCATGTTTCATGATTTCCGCTTTGAAATCCTGCGCCGCCTGCGCCATCAGATCACGTCGGTGCGCATCACCCCGCCCCCAAGAACGGCGTCGATCGGCGAGCCCAAGGAATGACCGGCGCCGGTTTTGAATTTCCCTCGCCCCTTCCCAAGTAGTACAAAAACAAAGTGCCAGCGGCTGTCAGGGAGGCAACCATGCGGCTACGCATTATTCCCGATATCGTGAACGACCAAAAACTCTGCGTCCTGTCGAAACAGAATACGGCCCGCGAAGCGGCCAAACAGATGGCCGAAAACGACATCGCCGCCATCGTCGTCACCGGCGACGGCGGCAAGCTGCTGGGCATCGTCACCGAGCGCGACCTGACCCGCCGCGTCATCGCCGGGAACCGGGACGCGGACAAGGTCACCGTGGGGGAGATCATGACCGGGGACCCCGATACCCTGGCGCCCGGGGACTCGGCGCTGGACGCCCTCGAACTCATGGGGACACGGAAATACCGGCACCTGCCCGTGGTCGATGATGGCCGCATCGTCGGCATGGTGTCGATCCGTGACCTCTACGCGGCGGTGAAGACGGCCCTGGAGAAAGACATCCGCGAGACCGAGGCCTTCGTCTTCGGCGACCGCTACGGTGCCTGAAGGCCCTGAATTCCCCCGCGCCAACGCCGTTGAGAGGCCGCCATGCCATTATCGAGACCCGCCCCGCGCAAGCACATCCACACCCGCGAGATCCGCTGCCGCGGCTATCACAGGAATGACGGCTTGTGGGACATCGAAGCGTTTCTTGTCGACACCAAGACCTACGGGTTCGACAACGTGGACCGCGGCCGCATCGACGCCGGCGAGCCCATCCACGGCATGTGGATCCGCCTCACCGTGGATGAGGACCTGGTGGTCCACGCCGCCGAGGCCGCCACCGACCACGGGCCGTTCACCGTGTGCGGCGACGTCACCGCCGGCTTCGGCGCGCTGAAGGGTTTGCGTATCGCCCCGGGCTGGCGCAAGGCCGTGCACACGCTGTTTCGCGGGACCAAGGGCTGCACCCACCTGACCGACATGCTGCTGGGACCGCTGGCGGCGACGGCGTACCAGACGGTGGTTCCGGCCCGCGCGAAAAACCGGCCTGCGGAGTCCGCGGACGGCAAGCCGGCCCTGCTGAATACCTGTCACGCGCTGGCCAGCGACGGTCCCGTGGCGAAAAGACGCTGGCCCGAGTTTTACACCGGATCGTGACCGGGAACGACGCCGGCGGGAGGCATCGCGGCGCATGAGCGTGCTTCGCCATCCCGTTGAAAAGCCGGCGCCGGTTCGATCCCGTCATACACCCGACTAGTACTTACTTGCACAATTCCGCGTATCATACGATCGCGTTTCCCGTTCCCTCGGCAGGAGGGGACGCGCGGGCGATGCGGGTCCATCGGCAAGCGTTCCCGACGCCCCGGGGGGCCACCGGGGGGTGTCCCCCCGACACCGTATGCGGGGGGCGCCCCCGCGACCCCCGAGGGAGCGGGAAACGCGACCCGAAGGGCGGTCTTGCGAGGCCCCCGG
>Ga0209997_10000381_pt1 | contig 14651 bp, 13 predicted proteins | sample CR04metaG_FD_182079 | JGI IMG/M metagenome (GOLD analysis project Ga0209997, IMG submission 182079) | Deep subsurface microbial communities from Mariana Trench to uncover new lineages of life (NeLLi) - CR04 metaG (SPAdes) (version 2) | ecosystem: Environmental > Aquatic > Marine > Ocean trench...
GCGGCTCCTGAGCCGCATCGACGCCACCCTCGACCAGGTCGCCGACTTCTCCAGGATCGAGGGTGGCGAGCGGTGACCAGGTGGACGTATTCCTTTGGCGGCGGCCGCGCCGACGGCCGCGCCGACATGAAGGCCCTGCTCGGCGGCAAGGGGGCCAATCTGGCCGAGATGAGCAACCTGGGCATCGCCGTGCCGCCCGGATTCACCATCACGACGGAGGCCTGCACCTATTTTTCCGAGCACGGCGACACCTATCCCGACGAGCTCAAGCGCCAGGTCCAGGACGCCCTCGCCGGCATCGAAAACGCCGTCGGCGCCAGGTTCGGCAGCCCCGCGGGGACGCTGCTCGTGTCCGTGCGCTCCGGGGCCCGGGCGTCCATGCCCGGCATGATGGACACGGTGCTCAATCTGGGCCTCAACGACGACACCGTCGACGGCCTGGCCGGGGACAGCGGCGACGAACGCTTCGCCTACGACTGTTACCGGCGCTTCATCCAGATGTACGGCGACGTGGTGCTCGGCGTCGAGCACCACCACTTCGAAGAGCTGCTGGAGAGCCACAAGGAAAGCCACGGCCTGACCCTGGATACGGACCTCACGGCCGAGGACTGGAAGACCCTGGTCACGGCCTATCACGCCAAGGTCGAGAAACAACTGGGCACGCCCTTCCCCCAGGATCCGGAAGAGCAGCTGTGGGGCGCCATCGGCGCCGTCTTCGGAAGCTGGATGAACCCGCGCGCCGTCACCTACCGCAGGCTGCACGGGATCCCGGGCGACTGGGGCACGGCGGTCAACGTCCAGGCCATGGTCTTCGGCAACATGGGCGAGGACTGCGCCACCGGCGTCTGTTTTACCCGCGACCCCTCCACCGGCGAAAACGCCTTGTATGGCGAGTACCTGGTCAACGCCCAGGGCGAGGACGTGGTCGCCGGCATCCGCACGCCGCAGCCGATCACCATCGCCGAAAAACGGGCCAATGATTCCGATCTTCCCGCCATGGAGGAGGTCATCCCCGAGCTCTATCACGAGCTCCAGGACATACGGAGCAAGATCGAGGCCCATTATACGGACATGCAGGACCTGGAGTTCACCATCCAGGGCGGCAAGCTGTGGTTGCTTCAGACCCGCGCCGGCAAGCGCACCGCCAACGCGGCGCTGAAGATCGCCGTCGACATGGTCGCCGAGGGCCTGATCGACAAGGCCGAAGCGGTGCGCCGCATCGATCCGGCCCGGCTGGACCAGCTCCTGCACCCGACCCTGGACCCCAAGGCGGAGCGCCGGGTCCTGGCCAAGGGGCTGCCGGCTTCGCCGGGCGCCGCCTCGGGCAAGGTGGTGTTCAGCGCCGAGGACGCCGAGGCCTGGGCCGAAAGGGGCGAGGCCGTGGTGCTGGTGCGCGTCGAGACCAGCCCCGAGGACATCGGCGGCATGCATGTGTCGCAGGGGATCCTCACCACCCGCGGCGGCATGACCAGCCACGCCGCCGTGGTCGCCCGGGGCATGGGCACGCCCTGTGTCGCCGGCGCCGGCGACATCCGCGTCGACCACGGCGCCAAGCGTATGATGGCGGGCGGCGCGGTCATCGAGGAAGGCGACGTCATCACCATCGACGGCGCCACCGGCGAGGTGATGCTGGGCAAGGTGCCGGCCATCCAGCCCGAGCTTACCGGCGACTTCGCCACGCTCATGGAATGGGCGGACGAGGTGCGCACCATGGGGGTGTACGCCAACGCCGAAACGCCCCTCGACGCCGAAACCGCCCTCAAGTTCGGCGCCGAGGGGATCGGGCTGTGCCGCACCGAGCACATGTTCTTCCAGCCCGAGCGCATCCTCTACATGCGCCAGATGATCATGTCCAAGAGCGAGGCCCGGCGCCGCGAGGCGCTGGAAAAGCTGCTGCCCTATCAGCGCCAGGACTTCGTCGACCTGTTCACCATCATGGCCGGGCTGCCGGTCACCATCCGCCTTCTCGATCCGCCGCTCAACGAGTTCCTGCCCACCACCGAAGGGGACATGGCCGAGCTGGCCGAGGCCGCCGGCGTCGACGTGGCCATGGTCAAGGCCCGCGCCGCCCAGTTGCACGAGGGCAACCCGATGCTTGGGCACCGGGGCTGCCGCCTCGGGATCACCCACCCCGAGATCTACGACATGCAGGTGCGCGCCATCTTCGAGGCCGCGGCCGAGGTCGCCAAGGCGGGCCACACCGTGCACCCCGAGGTCATGATCCCGCTGGTCGGCATGAAGAAGGAGTTCGACATCGTGAAGGAGGCGGTCGACCGCGTCGCCGCCGACGTGATGGAGGCGGCGGGGGTCAGGCTGGACTACCTGGTGGGCACCATGATCGAGCTGCCGCGGGCGGCCCTGCGCGCCGGCGACATCGCCGAAAACGCCCAGTTCTTCAGCTTCGGCACCAACGACCTGACCCAGACCACCCTCGGCCTTTCCCGCGACGACGCCGGAAACATTATCGCGCTCTATCACCAGAAGGGTATCTTCACCGAGGATCCCTTCATCACCCTCGATCAGGAGGGCGTCGGCGAGCTGGTCCGGATGGCGGTCGAGCGCGGCCGGGCGGCGCGGGCGGACCTGAAACTCGGCATCTGCGGCGAACACGCGGGCGACCCGGCCTCCATCCGCTTCTGTCAGTCCGTGGGGCTGGATTATATCTCGTGCTCGCCCTACCGGGTGCCCATCGCGCGGCTGGCGGCGGCCCAGGCGGCCCTGGACGAGAAGGCGGACACCGGCGACTGAGGCGGAAGGCCGGAACCCTCGCGCCAAGGTTTTTCCGAACCACGGAGATCGCAGAGGGATTCACAGGGAAGAAAAACAGGGAAGGAAAACAGCGCTTTGTTGCGCGACAGGAATCAAGATTTCTGAAATCCCGTATAGGCTCGAATCTCACCGCGTAATATTGCGATCCGGCGATTTCCGAGAATCGGAGAGGTCATTTGGGGGGTTTTTTTAAAAGGACACCTTTTTTTAACGGGACCCCTTACTTAATTGGCTCAATTAGAGACGATGTTTTTGGGGGCAATTAAGGAAGGTGTTGCTTTAATTCCAGGTGTCCCCTTAATTCCGAAAGCCCGACGATGGCATTAAGAGATTCGCCGGGCACGTTGTGCCTTGCCTCCATTTCTGCTAGGACGAATCTTGCAATGGTGTCGCGTCGGAGAAAACCAGTTCGACATTAGAATACGGGAAATGTTTAGGGTACTGGCCGCAAATTGACCAACAGATGAATACAAATATACTCACCCCCGCTTCGTCACCGAATTCGCCCGGCTCTTCATGAACGCATCATCCGTGGTAATCGACCGACCCTTGCCGGATTGGCCGGTCATTATATTCCTCGGCGGTGTGCATTTGTTCGCATTGTCGGCTTTGCTGCCAGGCACCTTTAGTTGGCCTGCTGTCGCGGTCGCTCTTGTCTTGCACTGGTTGACGGCCGGCGTCGGGGTAACCCTCGGGTACCACCGATTGATCACGCACCGGAGTTTCCGGGCCCCGAAGTGGTTGGAGTATGTCTTGCTATTTTGCGGCACGCTGGCTTGCCAATCGCCCCTCGAATGGGTGGCCAAACACCGCATGCATCATCATTTCTCCGACACCGCTGAAGACCCGCATGACATCAACAGGGGCTTCTGGTGGGCGCACGTCGGGTGGATTCTCCACAAACTGCCCTGCGACCGATCCATGGGGCTTTACGTGAAGGACATTGCCCGCGATCCGGTCTATCGCTTTTTCGACCGCACCATGCTGCTCTGGCAACTGGCGCTCGGTATCGTGCTTTTCCTGATCGGGGGCTTGCCGTTCGTGGTTTGGGGCATGTTCGTGCGCTTGGTGGCTGTCTATCATTCAACCTGGTTCGTCAACAGTGCTACCCATTCGTTTGGCTACCGGTCATACGACGTCGGGGACCAGTCCACGAATTGCTGGTGGGTAGCATTGATCAGTTATGGGGAAGGCTGGCATAACAACCATCATGAGTTCCCCCGATCCGCCCGCCACGGGCTTCGCTGGTGGGAAGTGGATATGACCTGGTGGATGATCCGCGGCCTTCGAGTTTTGGGACTTGCCAAGAACGTAGTTCTTCCCCCTTACCGTTCCGGCTGAGGTGTCGGTGCCACCATCTCATAGTGCGATCCGGCGATCCCGGACCGTTGTTTATCCGTGTCTATCCGTGTCCATCCATACGCGCTACCGGCGCACCAGGATGGTCCACTCGGGCAGGGGATAGTCGTCGATCAGCGTGGCGTCGGGCGAAAGCGCCTCCCGGCAGAAGTCCAGAAACCCTTGCGGATCGCCGTAATAGAGCCCGTCTTCTGGGCTTCCGCCGTCCGCGCCCGGCATGTTGAAGGCCAGGCCCTTGGCCGTCCTCGACCACAACTGGGCCAGGCTCGCCTTCACGTAGTCGGTCCACTCGCCCTCGTCCACGTCGGCCCTCAGGTTGTAGGTCCCCGAGGCGAAGGAGTAGTCGGCCTCGCGGGTGGCGATCAGGCTCTGGAACAGGGAAACCCGGGGGTCGTCGACGCGGCGCCTCGCCGTATCCACCATGTCTTCGCAGATGTCGTAGCCGAAGTACCGGCCGCCCCGCATGACGGGCAGGGGTGCCAGGAAATCGAAGAAGGCGGCGTAGCCGCAGCCCAGGTCGTTGATGGTGACGCCGCCCGCCTTGCCCTCGTCCTCCACGACGCGGACCAGGATTTCGAAGCGCAGCCGCTGGCCGTCCTCGTTCCTCCACATGACGCCCAGGGGCCGGGCGCCGAACCGCTCCAGCCGCTGCCCGTAGAGGACGGCGATGGGGGCAAGGAACCCCGGGGAACGGTGCAGGATGTCGGGGACCATGGTGTTGGGGCCTACGGGGTGGGCGCGGGGGGCGGCCGGCGGCCGGCTAGAACGCCGCCCAGTCGGGCTTCCTCGGCGTGATGCGCGCCTCGCCGGCGGTAAAGCGGGCGCCGGCCGCCTTGTCCAGGTGTTCGAGGCGGATCAGCGCCAAGCCGACGCTGCCGCGGGCCGAGCGCATCTCGCCGGCCTCCTTGCCGTCCACCATGACCGGCGTGCCCGAGGGCGGGACGGGGCCGTCGATGTCCACGGGCATCAGACGCTTCTTGGTCAGTCCCCGGTACTTGGTGCGCGCGGTAAGCTCCTGGCCCATGTAACACCCCTTGTCCCAGTCGACGCCGTTCAGTTCATCGAAACCGCTCTCCAGCAGGGTCGCCTTTTCCACCACCATGTCGCGGCTGCCGTCGGGCAGGCCCAGGCCCAGGCGCAGGGTGTCGTATTCGGCCGCCGTCGCCGCCGCGAACCCGGCCTTCTCCAGGGCCTGTCCGGCGCCGGGGCGGGGCAGCACGGCGCGCGCGCCAACGGCGGCCAGCCGCGGGTCCACGTAGGCGAGGCCGCCGGCGAACGGCGCCGCCTGCCCGGCCCGCCCGGGAAGGCCCAGGGACTCGAAGACGCCCTCGCCGAACAGCGCGGCGACGGCCAAATCGCCGGTGCGCTCGCTCAGGGTGACCCTGGCGCGCAGCTTGTAGACGCCGAGCCGCCGCATAAGGTCGTCGGCGCGCCCGGCCTCGCAGTCGACGACCAGGGCGTCGCCCATCTGGACCATGAAGAAGTCGTGCAGGTACTTGCCCTGGGGGGTGAGAAACGCGGCGTGCACCGCGCACCCGGCGCCCACCTTGTCGACGTCGTTGGAAACCAGCCCCTGAAGGAAGCCGCGTGCGTCCTCGCCCTCGACGGCGATGAGGCCGCGATCCTCCAGCAACGCGTATGATGGTGCCGCCATGCGCCTCTCATATAACCCGTTGTCCCGGCCGTCCGCGTTATCAATTGGGACATCGAGGGGGCCTTGGCAAGGGGCGTGCTCTTTGCAAGTTTGGCCGCCCGACGTATAAACACGCGAAATGCACGCCATTCCGATCACCGACTGCGTCCGTTTTGGCGGCTTCATCCCACCACGCCGGCCGCCGGGCCCATGAGGATCCTGTTCATCACGGCGACCCGCGTCGGCGATGCGGTCCTGTCCACGGGCCTTCTCGACCACCTGATCAGGGAGAGCCCGGAGGCCCGCGTGACCGTGGCCTGCGGGCCCATGGCGGCGCCGCTGTTCGAGGCCGTGCCCAATCTGGAGCGCATTATCGTCCTCGAGAAGCAGGCGTTTTCGCTCCACTGGGTGCGCCTGTGGGCGGCCTGCGTGGGGCGGTACTGGGACGTCCTGGTGGACCTGAGGAATTCGCCCATACCGTACCTGTTGGCGGCCGGGGCGCGGCGCCGCCGGGGAGGCGGCCGCGAGCCGGTGCACCGGGTGCGGCAACTGGCCGCGGTGGCGGGCCTTGAGGCGGACCCGCCGGCGCCCCGCCTGTGGGTCGCGGAGAAGCACCAGGCAAAGGGCAAGGCCCTCATTCCCGACGGGCCGCCGGTGCTGGCGGTGGGGCCCACGGCCAACTGGGAGGCCAAGATGTGGGGGGCCGGGAAATTCACCCAACTGGTTGGGCGTCTGTGCGCCGCCGACGGAATCCTGCCCGGCGCCCGCGTCGCCGTATTCGGCCATGCGGCGGAACGGCCCGCGGCCCGCGCCCTGATCGACGCCATACCGCCCGAACGGTGCATCGACCTGGTCGGACAGGGAGACCTTCTGGCGGTGTTTGCCTGCCTTCGCCGCTGCGCCTTCTATGTGGGAAACGATTCCGGCCTTATGCACATGGCGGCGGCCAGCGGCGTCCCGACCCTCGGCCTGTTCGGGCCCAGCGACGCCGAGCGGTACGCCCCCTGGGGTCCGCTGACGGCGGTGGCGCGGACGGCGATCCCCTACGAGGAGCTGGTCGGCGCGCCGGATTTCGACCACCGGGCGACGGCTTCCCTGATGGACAGCCTCAGCGTGGACGCCGCCGAGGCCGCGGCACGGGCGCTGTGGCGGCGCTGCCAGGGCCGGGCGGCATGAACCGGCGGCATGCGGGGCATGCCCGGGTGATACCAAGGCGCTCCTTGGTATGAGGCCCTGATGCGCGTCCTGCAGGCCATGGCCGGCGGCGAATACGGCGGCGCCGAGGCCTTCTTCACCCGCCTCGTGCTGGCCCTCGATCGGGCCGGCCTCGAGCAGCGCGTGGCGATCCGGCGCCACCCCCGGCGCGCCGCCATCCTCGGCGCCGGCGGCGTCGACCCCGTGCAACTGCCCTTCGGCGGCCCGCTGGATGTGCGCACGCGCATGGCGTTGCGGCGCGAGATCAGGCGTTTCCGCCCCGCCGTCGTCGTCACCTGGATGAACCGCGCGACGCGCCTGTGTCCGCGCGGCGATTTCGTTCACGTGGGCCGGCTCGGCGGCTATTACGACGTCAAGTACTACCGGCGCTGCGACCACCTGATCGCCAACACCGAGGACATCGTGGAATACCTGGAGAAATCGGGCTGGCCGGCCGACCGGGCCCACTACCTGCCCAATTTCGCCAGCCAGGAGAGGGCGCTGCCGGTCTCCCGCGCCGAGCTGTACACCCCCCCCCGCGCGCCGGTTCTCCTGGCGCTCGGCCGCTTGCACGAGAACAAGGCCTTCGACGTGTTGCTCCGGGCCCTGGCCCAGGCCCCCGACGTCTACCTGTGGCTGGCCGGCGACGGGCCGTTGCGCGGCGAGCTGGAAGGCCTGGCACAGCACTTGGCGGTCAAGCCCAGGGTGCGCTTCCTGGGCTGGCGCGAGGACACCGCGGCGCTGTTCGCCGCCGCCGACGTCTTCGTCTGTCCGTCGCGCCGCGAGCCCCTGGGCAACGTGGTCATCGAGGCCTGGGCGCAGGGCGTCCCGGTGATCGCCGCCGACAGCCTGGGTCCGGGCACCCTGATAGAGCACATGGAGACCGGCGTCCTGACGCCGGTGGACGATGCGGCGGCGCTCGCCAACGCCATCCGCGGCGTCGTCGGCGACGAAGCCTTGCGCACGCACCTCGCCGGGAAAGGGCGCGCCGAATACGAGGCGCGCTTCACCGAGGCCGCAGGCGTGCAACGCTATCTCGACTTCTTCGAAAAGGTAACGTCCTGATGTGCGGCATCGCCGGCATCATGACCGCCGACGGCTCGCCGCCCAGCGAGCCGGCCCTGGAACGCCTGGCCGACGCGCTCGCCCACCGCGGGCCGGACGGGCGCGGGCGCCACATGGCCGACGGCGTGGGCATGGTGCAGACCCGGCTCGCCATCATCGACCTGGAAACCGGCGACCAGCCCATTTATGCGCCGGCGGGGGCGGCGGACGGCGCCGCCATCGTCGCCAACGCCGAGATCTACAACTATGTGGAACTGCGCGCGGACCTGGCCGGCGCGGAATTCACCACCCGGTCCGACTGCGAGCCGGCGTTGCATCTGTACCTTCGCCACGGCCTGGATTTCACCGGACTCCTGCGCGGCATGTACGCCATCGCCATCCACGACCGGGCGCGCAACCGCCTGGTCCTGGCCCGCGACCCCTTCGGCATCAAGCCGCTCTATTACACCGAATCCGCCGGCCGGTTCGCCTTCGCCTCCGAGCCCCAGGCCCTGCTCAAGGCGGACCTGGCGGCGCGTGCCCTCAGGACCGAAAGCCGGGACGAGCTTTTCCAGCTGCAGTTCACCTGCGGACGGAGGACGGCCTTCAAGGGCATCCAGCGGCTGCTGCCCGGCGAGACCATCGTCGTCGAGCGCGGCCACGTCGTCAAACGCCGGCGCCGGGAAGCCCTGCCCGACGGCGCGCCCGAGACCTGGGGCGCGGCGGAGGCCGGCCGCCGCCTGGAGGAAGCGCTGACCGACAGCGTCACCGTGCACCAGCGCTCCGACGTGCCCTACGGCATGTTCCTGTCCGGCGGCGTCGATTCGTCGGCCTTGCTGGCGCTCATGCGCGAGCTCAACGACGAACCGGTGCACGCGTTTTGCGCCGGGTTCTCCGCGCCCGGCGTCGCCGACGAACGGGACCACGCCCGCGTCGTCGCCGAGGCGGCCGGGGCGCGCTTCGAAGCGGTGGAGTTCGCCGAGGACGATTTCTGGCGGCTGCTGCCCGCCGTCGCCGCGGCCATGGACGACCCGGCCGCCGACTACGCGCTGCTGCCCAGCTACAAGCTGGCGCGCCTGGCCCGCGAGGCCGGCCTCAAGGTGATCCTCACCGGCGAGGGCGGGGACGAACTGTTCGCCGGCTACGGCCGTTACCGGAGGAACGCCCGCTGGCGGCTGTTTGGCGGCCGGCCCATGCGGGCCCGCGGCGCCTTCGACGGCATGGACGTGCTGCGCACGTATCCGGGCAACTGGCGCGCCGGAATCGGGGTGGCCGAGGTTGCCGAAAACCGGCCCGGCCGCACCCGGTTGCAGGTCGCCCAGGCCGTGGACTGCACCGACTGGCTGCCCCACGACCTTCTCGCCAAGCTGGACCGCTGCCTCATGGCCCACGGGGTGGAGGGGCGCACGCCCTTTCTCGATCCGCGGGTGGCCGAGGTGGCCTTCCGCCTGCCCGACCGGCTCAAGGTGCGCCTCGGCCTGGGCAAGTGGCTTTTGCGGAGCTTCGTCAAGCGCCGGCTTCCCTCGGCCCGTCCGTTCTCCAGGAAACGCGGCTTCACCGTGCCGGTGACCGGCTGGATCGCCGGCCGGGGCAGGGACCTGGGACCCCTGGTGGCGAGGCAGCCCGGGGTGCGGGAGGCCTGCCGGCCGGGTGCGGTCGAGGGCCTGTTCGCCGGGTCCGGCAAACGGCAGGGCCGGGCCGCCTGGAACCTCCTGTTCTTCGCCCTCTGGCACCGCGTCCACATCCTGGGCCTGGCCGCCGAAGGCGACGTCTTCGAGACCCTGGCGTCGGAGACATGAACGAGGCTCCCGGCGCCGGCCCGATGGCGCCGAAAGACCGTTTTTGCTAACATGACGGAAACCCGTGCGCCCGTGGGAAGCCGGCCGTGAAAACCATAACCATCGCCATCGACGACATATACGTACCGGTCAAGCGGCGCCAGGACGTGAACCCCGAGACCGTCGAGGCCCTGGCCGAGAGCATCATGGAAGACGGCCTGCAGACGCCCATCGGCGTGCGCCGGGACGGCGACCGCTTCGTCCTGGTGTCCGGGTTGCACCGGCTGGAGGCGTGCAAGGCGCTGGGCGAGGAAACCATAAACGTGAACGTGGTCCAGGCGCGCAAGTTCTGAGACCGGCGCCGCACCGCGGGACAGGGACGTCTGGCAAAAATCGGGATTTTCCTCTACACTGGCGCGGCCGGACAGGGGGAACGCCGGCGGTGTCCGCCCGAGGGTACCGGCTGCCGGGTTCCTGCGCCTGTGTGTAAACGTTTGAGGGAGGCACCCATGGCCCGGGTGATGATCACCTGTCCCGAAACGGGAAAGCCGGTTTACACGGGCATGACCTTCGACTGGCATGCCTTCGAGTCGGTGCGGATCGGCGAGAAGTCCGTTCCCTGTCCCGCCTGCGGCAAACTGCACACCTGGCGCAGGGTGGACGCCTATCTGGACGAGGACGGCGGCGGCGCCTGAGGCGTAGGCGAAAAAGGGACGCAAGGGACGGCGGGGGAACACGCAAACCGTTCCTGGTTTTTTTCCCGTAATATAAGGCGGGCGGCTGCAAGGATGCGCGAACGTGGCTGAAACCGCACGGATCACCCTCAGCCGGCCCGACGACTGGCACGTGCACCTGCGCGACGGCGATGTACTGGCCGCGGTGGTGCCGCTGACGGCGCGCCGGTTCGGCCGCGCCATCGTCATGCCCAACCTCGTCCCCCCGGTCGCCACCGCCGAGGCGGCCGCGTCGTATCGGCAGCGCATCGTCGCGGCGCTGCCCGCGGGCGCCCGGTTCACGCCGCTGATGACGTGCTACCTCACCGACGCGACGGACGCCGACATGGTGGCCCGGGGCTTCGCCGACGGCGTGTTCGCGGCGGTCAAGCTGTACCCGGCCCACGCCACCACCCATTCGGCCGCCGGCGTGACGGATATCGCCCGCGTGCGCCGGGTGCTGGAGCGCCTGCAGGAGATCGGCATGCCGCTTCTCGTACACGGCGAGGTGGCGGACCCGGACGTCGACGTGTTCGACCGCGAAACGGTGTTCATCGACCGGGTGCTCCTGCCCCTGCTCGACGATTTCCCGGCCCTCAAGGTGGTGTTCGAGCACGCGACGACCGCCTACGCGGTGGATATCGTGCGCGACCGGGGCGACGGAAACCCGCCCCGGCTGGCGGCCACCATCACCGCCCATCACCTGATGATCACCCGCAACGCCATGTTCGAAGGAGGCATCCGCCCGCATCTGTACTGCCTGCCGGTGGCCAAGCGCGAGCGCGACCGCGTCGCCCTCAGGCGCGCCGCCGCATCGGGGGACCCGCGGTTCTTCCTGGGCACCGATTCGGCGCCCCACGCCACGGCCGAGAAGGAATCGGCGTGCGGCTGCGCCGGCGTCTTCACCGCCCCGGCGGCCCTCGAGCTGTACGCCCAGGTGTTCGAGGACGAAGGCGCGCTGGACAGGCTGGAAGCCTTCGCCGCCCTCAACGGGCCCGCCTTCTACGGGCTTTCCGTGAACACCGAAACCGTGACCCTGGAGCGCGCCGACTGGGTGGTGCCCGAGACGGTGCCCCTCGCCGGCGGCGGCACGATCACGCCGTTCATGGCCGGCGGGACGGTGCGCTGGCGGCTGGCTGACGGGTGAGACGGGGAGTTGCGGCTGTCGGGGCAGCCCGATTGACCGCCGAGTAACGGGCGCTTAAGAATGCCGCCGGCCGCCAAGAAAGGCACACACCATGGCGCGGCGGCGCGGAAGGGAGGACAACATGGCCGAGAACGACGGATTCACCGCCCTCGTGCTCGACGAGGCGGACGGCAAGGTGACGGCGGAGATCAGGCATCTGGACGACGACGCCCTGCCGGCCGGCGATGTGACCGTCGCCGTCGCCTTCTCGACGCTCAATTACAAGGACGGCATGATCCTGGGCGGCCTCGGCCGGATCGTGCGGTCCTATCCCCATGTGCCCGGCATCGACTTCGCGGGCACGGTGGAAGCCTCGGACTCGGAGGCGTTCAAGCCCGGCGACGAGGTGATCCTCACCGGCTGGCGGGTCGGCGAGGTCCACTGGGGCGGCTACGCCACCAGGGCGCGGGTCAAGGCCGACTGGCTGGTGCCGCTGCCCGCGGGGATGACGCTCAAGCAGGCCATGGCCATCGGCACCGCGGGCTTCACCGCGACGCTGGCCCTGATCGCCCTGGAGGAACACGGGCTGACGCCGGAAAGCGAGGGCGAGGTGCTGGTCACCGGCGCCGCCGGCGGGGTGGGGAGCATCGCCGTCGCCCTGCTCGCCAACCTGGGCTACCGGGTCGCCGCCTCGACGGGAAGGCCCGAGACCCACGATTACCTCACCGAACTGGGGGCCGCCGTCCTCGTCGAGCGCGCCGAACTGGAGACCCCGCCCAACGGGCCGTTGGGCTCGGAACGCTGGGCCGGCGCCATCGACAGCGTGGGGGCGGCGACCCTGGCCAGCGTCCTCGCCACCCTGCGCCATGGGGCGAGCTGCGCCGCGGTGGGCCTGGCCGCCGGGCCCCAGCTCGCCGGGACCGTGATCCCGTTCCTGCTGCGCGGGGTCAATCTGCTCGGCATCGATTCCAACCTGTGCCCGCTGGAAAGGCGGCTCGAGGCCTGGCGGCGCCTGGACGAGGGCCTGCCCAAGGACAAGCTGGAACGCATCACCCACGTGGTCCCCCTGGCCGGGGTTGCCGAGTTGGGCGGCAAGATCCTCCAGGGCCGGGTGCGGGGCCGCACGGTGATCGACGTCCGCGGCGAATTAGTGTAAGGTATTGGAAACATTGGCCGCGCGGGGGCGGCGGACGGAGGGGCGGCCCCCCGGCCCCGTTCTTGCATAGGGATCGGGAAAGGGTATGGCGGCGCCCGGCCGCCGGAGGAGCGCCGATCTATGGTGATGCGCGACACCCTGGTTCTGACCGCCGTGGCCGCCCTCGTCGGCGCCTGCGGCTACGTGTCGGCATACGAAGAGGCGGTGTACGACGTCGAGCCCGTCTATTGCTACCAGTCCATCGGCCAGTCCGTCAGCGGGGTCGAGTGCTACAAGACGCCCAAACACCGGGACGAGCGGCGCCTGGTCAACTACTACGGACCCCACCCCAGCCGCTACGACCGGCCCGAGCCGCCGCCGCCGCCCACCCTTGCGGCGCCGCCGGCGGTGGATTTCTTCGTGCGCGACCCCGAGCCCATCCCCCAGCCGGCGCCGCCGCGCGTCCGCAGCAAACCGGAGCCGGCCGAGGACCTGAAGGCCGAGCCCGCCGCCGGGGACACCTCCGAAGGGCAGGCCGCGCCGGCGGCAAAAACCACTAGCCGCCCCCGCCCGCCTCCGCCTGTTTAAGAAGACCGTGGCCCACGGGGATGCATTTCCCCGTCCCCTTTGATCGCGCCTGGTACCCTCTATCACAATAGGATGACACGTGTGACGGCCATGGGTGGCCATTCGGCTAGGAGCGCGCCTCCACGTGATGGGGGACCATCACGAGAGCCGCGCGACGACGTCCGATGGCCGCCCGAAGGGTCGCTTTTCGCGCCTTTTGGGGGCGTCAGCGCCGCTTGACGATGTCCCGCATCGCCGGCGCGACGCTTCCTGCCCAAAAGACGCGAAAAGACGATCACACGTACCATCCTATTGTGATAGAGAGTACTACCGCTAGACTGTACGGAAAGACGGTCCCCGGGGAGGCCCCGATGAGAGTTTTGACCCTCGCCGCCGCGCTTGCGGCGGGTCTGTGGTGTGCGCCGGCGCCGGCGGCGGACGTTCCCACCCCCGCCAACTACGGCCAGGCCATGCGCTGGTACGACCGCGCCGCCGAGGCCGGCCATGTGCGGGCCCAGTTCTACCTGGGCCTGATGCTGGAAACCGGCGTCCGCGGGCCGGTGGACGTGACCGCCGCCGCCGCGTGGTACCGCCAGGCGGCCCGGCAGGGCCACGTGCAGGCCCAGTACAAGCTCGGCCTGCTGCACTACGAGGGCAGGGGCGTGCCCAGGGACCTGGCCCGGGCGGCGCACTGGTACGGGAAGGCGGCGCAAGGCGGATCGGCGCCGGCCCAGTACAACCTGGCCCTCATGTACGAGCGCGGCCGGGGCGTCGCCGCCGATGCGGCGCGGGCGGCGCGGTGGTACGAGAAGGCGGCGGAAAACGGCGTCGGCGCGGCGCGGCTCAACCTGAGCGCCCTCTATGCCCGCGGCACGGGGGTCCGGAAGGACCCGGTACGGGCGCTCATGTGGCTGGATCTGGCCGTCGCCGGTGGTCTCGACGTCGAGCCGGACGTGCGCGACGGCCTCACCGTCGGCATGTCGCCGGGGCAGATCGAAGACGCCGGGCGGCGGGCCCGCGAGCGGCTGGGAGAGACGGCGCCGGCCGCCGGCGGGGCGCTCCCTTGACACGCTTTCGGATTTGGACGTATAGGCCGTGATCGCCCGTGCAGGCACAGGCGGCACCCGGGGCGGAGTAGCTCAGTTGGTTAGAGCAGCGGAATCATAATCCGCGTGTCGGGGGTTCGAATCCCTCCTCCGCTACCAATAAAATCAAGGGGTTAGCCATAGGCTAGCCCCTTTTCTTATCTGAACTATGCGACAAATTGCAACAAGGAATATCAACGAGTTACAACGGGGCGCATCGAACAGCGGCTATTCCGTGCGACAAGCCT
>Ga0209997_10000382_pt1 | contig 14622 bp, 12 predicted proteins | sample CR04metaG_FD_182079 | JGI IMG/M metagenome (GOLD analysis project Ga0209997, IMG submission 182079) | Deep subsurface microbial communities from Mariana Trench to uncover new lineages of life (NeLLi) - CR04 metaG (SPAdes) (version 2) | ecosystem: Environmental > Aquatic > Marine > Ocean trench...
TTGCAGGACCGAGTACACGCACAACATAAGGTAGAACAATTAATGGAAATAAATAATTTGCAATTTGTAAAATTGAAAGAGAAGTGAAATTTTGTATTAGTCTTCGATATGGACCATTTATTTTTGGTAATATTGACAATTATTAAACCTATTTATTGCAATAATATCGTAAGAAAAAATTTGCCATAAAGACACAAAGTTACATTAAGAAAGGATACAGTAAATTTTTCAACAGTTGAAATATATACAACAACCATTATTGAAATGTATAGCTATAAGTTTGAATCTTAAAATTTGATAGTTGAATATTATTTGTTTTTTGAGTTTTGAGTTTTGGAATTTCCAGTTAACTGAAATAAAGTTGTTATTTATTTACCAACCAATTTTCAGGGTTTTGATTGGTTCTTGAGTTCCATATTTCAAAATGCAGCACTTTGCCGTCCACACTCTCACCAATCTTTGCAATCACTTTTCCTGTTGCTACTTTATCGCCTTCGTCAATATATATTTCTGCCAGGTGACCATACACGGTTCTGTAATCACCTTTATGTGAAACTATAATTACACTTCCATAACCAGGGAGCCAATCAATTACAGATACAATTCCCTCTGCTACGCATCGTACATTCGGATCTTTTTTTGAAGAAATATCTATACCATAATTTACGGTGACCGTCTTCAGTTCAACATTTCTGTTTTGCCCGAATCGTTTAACAATTTTTCCGTTATGTAATGGCCAGAGCATATTGCCTTTAAGTTCGATAAATGATGAAAAAGTTGAACTGTTTAATGAATATTCAACTCCCATATTGCTTTCTTCAATTAAGTCGGATTCACTTATAATTTCTCCGTCTTTGGAAGCAAGCAACAGTTTTCTTCTTAATTCTTCTTCTCTTTTTCTGCTTTCTGCTTCTTCAACAAGTTTTGTAATTAAAGACTTAATTTGTTCCTGTGATTGTTTTTTAACAGTTAATGTTTTTAGTAGTTCGGCTTTATCACTTTTAATGGATGATAAAACTCTAGTGCGCTCATCAAGTTTATTCTTTAACTGTCCTTCATCCGATTTCTTTTCTGCAACCAACAACGCGTTTTTTCTTTTCTCAAATTCCACTTTGGTTTTAACTTTAAACAATTTCTGTTTTTTAATTTTAAACTCTTCAAGATCAAATTTTCTTCTTTCAGAAAACTTTCGAAGATAATGAATTCGTACAACCGCCTGTCTTAACGATTCTGCATTAATTATGCTTTCCAGCTCATTGTAAGTGCCTTTCTTGTACAACGCCAGAACATACTTTGCATAATTATCTTTCAGCAAGTTAATTTCTTCTTCAATACTTTTTATTTTTTTTTCGAGGTTAGTAATTTCTTTTTGCTGATTTGCTTCTTCTTTTCTGAGTTTGTTTATAACTTTATTTAAAAGGAATGCCTGCTTATTATAATTTTCTAACGCTTCGAATGATTCTTTTTCTTTTTGTGTTTTTTGGGAAAGTTCATTTTCTAATTCAGCAATTTCATTCCTTAAAAGAAATAGCTGCGATTTTTTTTCGTCTATTTGATCCTCATCCTGTGTAATCAAAAACGGGGATAAGAGTAAGGCAAGGATTAATATTTTATGTGCGGTTACCATCACCAGGAAATAATTGTGGCATCTTCCGGCAGAACAAAATCGATATAAACATCTCTTTGGTTAGCGACAATATTTCTGTAATCAATACTTAATTTTTGATGGGTTAACTTATTTTCTATCTCAATTGTAAACGGAACTGCTACATTATCCAGCAATTCAAAACTTGAATACTTCCCTCTAATATCCACAGAGCCGTCATTTGATTTTAACTGGTAATCTGTAATACTCAATTCCCTTATATCTACTTTATAAGTTGTTGTAAATCCATTAATCGAATCAATATAAGTTAATACATATTTATCATAATTAACTTCGTAATCATCCGGCTGTTTATAAAGATTTTTTGTAAGATTAACCGAACCAACAAAAGCATCTAAAAGATCACTGAAAGATAAATTGATCTTAAAAATATTTTTTAGAATATCGTCATTCACTTCTCCAGTGTATGCTGTATTTTCAAGAGCATCATAAAAAATGTAATTATCATTTGTAACTAATGCCTGCGCAAGCTCTATTCCAAATGGACCGAAAATGGTAAGATAAATTGAATCCGGTTTTTGCATAACAACTCTAAAGTTTGCACTGTTATTGTACTGCTCCGATTCAATTTTGAGTACACCAACACCTTCAAAGTTTCTTATTTTTCTTCGGTTCGCTTCAAGTTTATTTATCAATCTTTCCGAAGGAAGGATTTCAATTTCATCAAGCGGTTTAGAAGGAACACATCCCCAAAAGGATAACGTAAGAACAATACTTATCATTTGAATAAAGGTTACAATTAATTTCAAATCACACCCGTCTCAACTTTTTGAATAAGAGTTTCACTATCCGAATCCATATCTAATGCTTTCTTCCATGTTTCCATTGCCTGAGATTGTTTTCCCTTCATAAATAATATATCCCCTAAGTGTTCAAGCATTACTGAATTCTCTCCGCCAGCTTCAATAGCTTTTTCAATATACTCTTGTGCTTTATCATATTCTTCAAGTTGATAAAAAATCCAACCTTTTGTATCGAGATATGAGGAGTTAATAGAATCAGCATCCAAAGCAATGGTAACCATTTCCAATGCACGCTCGAGTTGAAGACTCCGCTCTGAAAGTGAGTATGCATAGTTATTGTTTATCAATGCATTATCAGGTTCCAGTTCCAAAGCTTTTTCATAAACACTGTCACTCTCAGCCATATATTTTAGATTATTATAACTCAATCCTAACTGACCGAGCAGGTTAACATCATCCGGATTCATCTTTAGTGCAATATTAAGATACTCAATCGCTTCATCTTCACGCCCGAGTTGGCTGAGTGTAAAAGCGTAAGCTGAGATTGCTGTTAAATCATTTCGGTTAAGTTGAACCGCTTTAAGTAAATAGGGTTCTGCATCTGTAGTTTTAGTGTTTTGTGCAAGCGATAAACCAAGAATTAAATTTACGGCAAAATCATTCGGAAACATTTCAACCGCTTCTCGCATTAACTTTTCTGCTTCATCATATTTTTGATTATCGAAATATAATCCGCCTAAACGAATCCATGCTTGCGAATTATAACGTGCATTTTCGGTAACGTACTTAAAATATTCAATCGCTGTAGAATCATCTCTTTCACTTAACGCAATTGCTCCAAGATATAATTTTACCTGCCAATCGTTCGTATCGGCATCTATAGTTTCAAAAATATCTTTTGCTATTGGTAAAACAGTTGTATCACTTATTGCCTTTGCAAAAAAAGATGCACCAATACCAATCTTGCTTTCAAGCGGAATTTCTTCCTGCTGGATAAGAAAATTGTATTCTTCAGAAGCAGCTTCCCACTCTCCCATCTGAATTAATATTTGTGCTTTCTTTTCCCTTGCATCAAGATCATCAGGAGTTGATTCAACAATATCATTTACCATAATTAGAGCAGCATCATAATTCTCTGTTCGCTGGTAAAATTCAATAATAAGTTTTTGAAGGGCTACATTGCTCGGGTCTATTGCCAGAAGTTTTTCAAGTGAGTTTGCAGCTTCTTCATTATAACCAAGTTTTTCATAAGATTCAGCGACTCTAATTAATATATTCCATTCTGGACCAATAACTGTTATTAACTGTTCATAAATTCTTATAGCTTCAAGCGGTTTCGAATTTTCATATACACGGGCTAATTTATAGTAAGTGTTAACATCTGTTGAATCAAGTTCAATAAGTTTTTCAAGCACAACTGCCGCAGAATCATTTTCCCTTGCTATGATGAAAATATCTGCCATCAAATTATAATACTCAGTTTCCTTAGGGTCGTCTTCAACTGCAAGGCGAATACTTTGAAGTGCATTTGATAGTTTATTATTAGCCAAATATGATTTTGCCAATGCGTAATAGATACCGCCACTAACATCATATTTCAATGCATTTTGATATTCTAAAACAGCGGTTTGGTAATCACCTTCCTGCTCTGCAATACTTCCGTTAAGAAAGTGTTCCATTGCCCTCTCTTTAGGATTATCAACTTCCTCAAATTGTTTATTAGTTGTTGCCTGGTGTACTTCTTTAGTTCCGGAACAACCAACGAGTATACCAATAAGGATTGCTATGTAAAAAAGATATTTCATCTGTTTAAAATTTCTAATTAAGGTCAGATGGAACTCGTCCCGATCCATCGGGACTCGTTTCATAAATATTAAAAATTATCATAAAAATATATTATTATACCTTTGGAATAACAAGGTAATTTAATTATCAACTCCGTTTGTTTCATACTATTTTAAATAAAAACCGTTCCAAAAGTTACAATTAATTTTGCCGCTATTGTTTTCAAATCCTGTTTAAAGCGATCATAAATCATTAAATTTGAATTCGTAAAATTGTTTAGCAAAGATTACAAGAATGAAAAACATAAAAACATTTATCTTATTTTTTATCGTATTAGTTTTAGCGGGATTCATTCTGCACTATTTTATCTTCAGCATTTATGAAGTTAAAATTGTTGTTAATCCAAGTGAAGTTTTTGCAGATCCATCCACCGAAATTAAAGTGACTGTAAAACCAATAAATGCAATGGGTTGGGAAATACCGTTCAGAACTGTAAAAGCGAAATTCAAAATTCTGGAAGGAAATGATCTTGTAATAATTAAATTAGTAGATAAAGAAAATGGATTTATTTTATTGCAATCAGTAGGAACTGAAGGGAAAGTTGGTATTTATATTGATTCGGAATATTCTTTATTCCCTTCATATATTGAAATTCAAATACTTCCCAAAACTGTTTGATTATTTTATGTGGGAACTAAATTAAGTTATGTTAATAATTCTTATTTTTGATTATTATTCCTCCAACATTTTTCTTAATGAGGAGCTATGAAAAACTTATTACTTATCATCACCTGTTCTTTAATAATTACGAGCATATCCCTACCGCAGGGAACGGCAGGAGAAAAAGCTAAATATGAATATATGTATTTAATTGATATGCCTGTGGCAGGAGTGTTAGAGAAAGGAGTTGTAGGTGTAGCTGCCGATATTATGCGAAGCGGTGTGATGATTGCTTATCTGGAAGTCGGTGTTTTCGAAAATCTTAGTTTCGGAATTTCTTACGGAGGCGCAAATATAATTGGCACCGGTGCAATCGATTGGTACAAATGGCCAGGTATAAATGTAAGAGCAAGAATATTGAATGAAACAACAACTTTTCCGGCACTTACTTTAGGTTTCGATTCCCAGGGTAAAGGAGAATATTTTGATGATCAAAACCGATACGCAATAAAATCGCCAGGTTTTTTTGCTGCTGCAAGTAAAAATTTTGCTCTTTGGGGATTTTTAGCACTGCACGCCACAGGTAATTATTCACTTGAAAATAGCGACGGTGATAATTTTGTAAATCTTATGGTTGGATTAGAAAAGACAATCGGTTCTCAAGTCTCCTTGATAATAGAATATAACTTTGCACTTAATGATAACAATGGGAATTTTGGAAACGGAAAAGGATATTTGAATGCCGGATTACGCTGGAGTGTGGGAAGCGGTTTTACACTTGAATTTGATTTGCGCGATTTATTAAAAAACAGCAGCCTAAATACATCATCTGCGGATAGAGCGCTAAGGATTGAATATATCCAGGCAATTTTCTAATAACGCGCTATAAACTGCTTTTGTTCTTAATATATATTGTACACTTTAATATACGATTTAGTTTAAGGATTTGTACAAAAATCTGCAATGATTTTATGTATTCTATAAATTTTTAACATTTTTACAGTTTTTAAAGTGGGCTTAATAATTGCAAAATTGCCATTAAATTATATCAGAGAGGATGAGATGAAAAAGCTAATAACCAAATATTTATTGACAATTGCAATACTGCCTGCTTTTTTAACAGGATGTTACACGCAGGTAGCCACACAAGATGATTCTAATTTAAATTATTCCTCCGATGAGTCTTACCAGGATTACGTTTATGAAGGAGAAGAAAATACTGGGGGAGGTTATTTTGATGAAACTGACACTTTAGAAAATTATTATTACGATGAAAATGATAGTGGTGAAGTAGTAATAAATAATTATTATGGTTACAATCCCTTTTACTCCGGTTCATATTATGATCCTTACCCCACCGTAAATATTTCATTTGGATTTGGTTTCGGCTACGGCTATTCCTACTACTATCCCTGGTACACCGGCTGGTATTATCCATATTACCCCGGCTATTGTTATTACCCAATATATTATTATCCAACGTACTACTATAGTTATTATCCTTATTATGGTCATGGAGGATATTACGGCGGATACTATGGAGGATATAATAGTCCATATTATAAAACCAGATCGGGCTATGTATCAAGAATAAGGAACGGTGGCGGAAGAGGTTACGGTAATAGAAGAAGAGATCCGCTAAGAAATCCAACCGTAGTTTCTAATACAACTAGAAGAACTTTAGAAAGAGGAAGAACTACGAAAGTTCGTAATGATAATGGCAAAACTGTTAGGGATAGAGATCTATATTCACTTAATACTACCAGCAGGAACAAAACTGTTTCTGAAAGGACAAGAACAAAATCTGTACTCACCGGTAAAAGAATAAATGTTAATCGTAACAAAACTAAAAGAACGCTCGGCACAAAAAACACAGAGCGAACTAAAAGATTCACATCCAACACTCGGAATTCGAATACCGAAATTAGAGGAACGAGAAAAACCAACACAAAAAGGTTTACAACTAAAACAAACAAGAATACCCGGACAAAAAATCCTTACATCAAAAAGAATAATACCAAGAGATATACAAACACAAGTAGAAACAAAACAACAAAAAAGTATAAACCGGTTCAACGAAATACTTCGAACAGGAATAAAACAACTAAAAACACTTATAAACCACCAAAGCGGAACACAAATACTAAAAGCTATAATCCGCCCAGGAATACGAGGAGCAATACACCAAAGTCTTATTCACCGTCGAGGAGAAATAATTCACCCAGAACTACCTCGCCACAACGAACCACTTCAAGAGGATCGAATAACGGTGGAAGAAGAAGCAGATAATTTTTAAAGGGAGGATAGAAAAATGAAAAAGTTTATACCATTAATTTTAGTTTGGTTAGTAACTCTTATCTTCACAGGTTGTTACACTCATATAGCAGTTGATGATAGTTATGCTTATTCAGATCCTGCAACAATAATAATTATTGAACCCGCTCCTCCACCTCTTGTAATCATTCATCCGATTATTGGAGGGCCACACCCTCATCCACCAACAAATCCAGTAGAACCTCCATATAAAATACGAAAACCGATTAAACGTCCACTACCGGTTGATATAAGACAACCCCGTAAAAAACGAGATCCTGTTACACCACCAAGAAGAGATGATTTTAGAAACCCAGATAAAATACGTGAACCTGTTACATCACCACCAAAAAGCAACGATAGGATAAAGGATGATAGTAGAAACCCTGGTGGAAGAAATGATGGTGGAAGGAAGAGCAGACGATGAATTTTAGGATAATAATAATTACAGTATTAAGTTTTGCAATGTTCTCTTCAGCACAGAATTTCAACGATGCACTGCTTTTAAGCGAACCAGGTCTTTATACTGGCGCCAGAGCCCTCGGTATGGGAAATAGTTTTACAGCATTGAGTGATGATTACTCAGCAGTACTTTTTAATCCTGCAGGATTAGGATTAGCTAAAAAGTTTGGATTATCGGTTACTTTAAACACTAATTCTTTTGATAACACAGTTTCATTTTTGGGGAACAATTCAAATGCACTTAAAACTACGGTTAATCTTAATCAATTTGGATTTGTCTTTCCTGTTCCCACAGTGAGGGGGAGTCTTGTCTTCTCCCTTGGTTACAGTAGAGTAAAAGATTTCAATTCAGTAACCGAGTTTGATGGTTTTAATCAGGGAAATACATCAATGGTTCAACATCTTACAGGCGATATTAATGATGTAATACCACTAACAAACGATATCCGTTTAGCTTATGAGATTATTGATTCAAATACCGAAAGCTATTTAAGAGATACAACTTTAATAAACGGTTTACTAAATCAAAGTGGAAGAACCAGAACCGAAGGAAGCATTAGCAATTGGTCTTTTGCAGTTGCGAACGAAATGGCAAAAGGATTATTTATTGGCGGAACATTTAACATACTAAGTGGAAGTTACCAAAGAGACAGGGATTATTATGAAGATGATACACAAAACATTTATGGCAACGATATAGAACTTGTTCCCGATGATGCATCCACAAAAGATTTCCAAACATTTTATTTTAACGATATTATAGATTGGGATATAAGCGGCTGGGATTTTAAAGTTGGTGTTTTATATGACTGGGAAAACTTCTTCAAATTTGGTGCTACTGTAAAATTTCCCAGTTACTATACTATTAAAGAAAGCTATTATGTAAATGTATCAAGCGAATTTAGTAACGGCGCTGGTTTCGAATTGGTAGAACCGATTATAGATTTAGTTGAATATGAAATTAAAACTCCTTTTGAATACGGTGCCGGTGCATCAATTAAAGTATTAATATTAACTTTAAGCGGCGAAGCAAAACTAATTGATTACACTCAAATGCAATTTACCGAAGGTTTGGGAACTCAATACAGAATTGAACGCAATAAGGAAATTGCTGATCTTTTTCGAACTGCAGTTACATATAATGCAGGTGCCGAATTAAAAATTCCTTACCTGCCAATATGGGGGCGCGTTGGTGCAATTTACATTCAATCGCCTTATGCAGAAGATCCTGTTGACTTCGATAAAAAATATTTAACAGCAGGTATTGGATTATTGTTAGGAAATGTTTTTAAGATAGATGTTGCTTACGCTTATGGCTGGTGGAAAAATTTCAGCGATAATTACGGCTCAAATGTATCAAGAACAATACATGATGTAAATGTTCAAAATGTGGTATTAAGCATTTCTACAAGCTTAAATTAAGCTTTTGTTGAGAAGATACCCTCATTCAATCACTTTTTTTTAGAAGTGCCTCTCTTTTAATATTGCGATAAAACTTATTCGTTAATATTTATTGTTATCTTTCATTTAATTTTATTGAGGAATTGATCAAAGGACTGATAACTAAAATAGAAAGCAAAGACTTTTATGTTCTTACCGATCAGAATAAAAATTACCGCTGTACTCTTCGGGGAAAATTCAAAAAAGAATTTGCTCTAAAAAAAGATAAACTATATTTAATTAATATTGCCGCTGTTGGTGATACGGTTGAGTTCGAGGCAGTAAATAGTAACGGCGGTGTCATTCATTCAATAGAAGATAGAAAAAACTATATCTCACGCAAAGCACCGAAAATTAAAGGTGCTAGTTTCCGCGGCGAACGTCTTGAGCAAATTATTGCTTCAAATATTGATCAGATTATCGTTATCAGCAGTGTTCATCAACCGGAGTTTAATAATAAAACTTTGGACAGATTTTTGGTTACCTCAGAAAGTGGACATATTAAATCTGTAATTGTAATTAATAAATCCGATCTTAACACTAATGATGAAACTAAAAACTGGGCAGATCTATATGAAGAAATTGGTTATCCTGTTATCGTAACAAGTGCCGTAACTAAGAATGGAATAGAAGATTTAAAAAATATCTTGCCAAATAAAATAACTTTGTTTTGGGGTCAATCAGGTGTAGGTAAGTCAACCCTTCTAAACATTTTATTTCCGCAATTAAATTTAAAAGTTGGTGATATTAGCGAATCAACTAGAAAAGGAGTTCACACTACTGTAACCAGTATTATGATTCCTGTTAACGAAAATACATTTGTAATAGATACACCCGGTGTAAGAGAAATTGATCCTTACGGAATAAAAAAAGAAGACCTTAGCCATTACTTCCCCGATTTCGAAGAGTTTTTTAGTAATTGTAAATTTAATACCTGCACTCATTATCATGAGCCGGGCTGTGGTGTTATTGATGCAGTTGAAGAAGGTGAAATTGCTTTTGAAAGATATGATAGTTATTTAAGGATATTGGATACCATTGAGGAAGATTTACATTTCTAATTATTTATTATTTTTAAATTTATTAATTAAGAATTAATTGAATACAGCCAAAACAAAATTTACCAATACATCACAGGCAGCCAAAGATTTATATTCTTTCATAAGTAAGAATGAACAAAATATATCAGATGACTCGGTGGTGAGTTTCGCATTACCTGTTAATAAAATCAATCTCATTGCAAAACTAAATTTAATAAACGATAATTATGATGAACTTTTCTTTTTCGAAAAATTTGATGAGGGCTATTCTTTCGTTGCTCTTAATTGCCTGATTAAATTATCATCGAATAAAAAAGATATCCTTTCACTTGGACATGATATTTCTAAAATAAAATCACAGTTAGTAAGCAATTGGTCGGATTATAATATAAATAATATTCCCATTGTTTCGGGCGGAATAAAATTCGATTCTGAAAAGTCTTCAGAAGAATGGAATGATTTCAGAGCGATCCATTTCTTTGTTCCGCAAATTATCATCCTTCAAAAAGAAGATGAAACTTTTCTTATATATAATTTTCAGGCGAACTCAAAAATTAGCAATGAAAATATTATAATTAACTTTACCCACCTTGTTTCAGCTATTTTTAATTTGGATAATGAAGGGACAGTTAAAAAAAATATTACTTATGAAAGCAATGGCGAAACTAACAATTACAAAACCCTATGGAATACGATAGTTACCGAAGCAAAGAATAAATTAGACCACGATTTAAAGAAGATAGTCTTATCACGCAAAATAGAATTATTAGTTAAAGATGAGATAGATTGGACTCAAATGTTTCGTGAATTGGAAACAACATTTCCCAACTGTTACCTGTTCATGGTTAAATCGAATGGAGCTGTGTTTTTCGGTGCTTCGCCTGAAAAGTTTTTAAGCGTACATGATAACAATATTGAAATTGATGCACTTGCAGGTTCGGCATCAGGAAACAGTACTGATATTGAATCAGAATTACTCAATAAGAAAAATATTAAAGAACATAAGTATGTAATAGATTTTATTGGCGAAGCAATATCTGAGTATGCTCATGATATAAGAGTTGATACATCCCCACAAATAAAAAAGCTAAAAAATGTTCAGCATCTTTATACTAAAATAAACGCTAGACTAAATGAAGATAGAAATGTTTTAAATTTAATCGATTCTATGTTTCCAACTCCGGCAGTTTGCGGGCTGCCAAAACAAATCGCTCGCGAAACAATAAATGAAATAGAAAAATTTGACAGAGGATTATTTTCAGGATTGATTGGCTGGATAGATATTAATTTTAATTGCGAGTTTGCTGTTGCTATCCGATCTGCGTTGTATAAAAAGGGTGAACTTCATCTTTATGCCGGAGCCGGGATAGTTGAAGAATCTGTACCTGAAGAAGAATACGATGAAACTGAAATGAAATTTCATACTATCCTAAATTTATTCCATGAGCAAAACAAAGGTTAACAAAAATTTTATTTGGGCGAAAGCATTTGTAAACCAACTTTGTGATTTAGGAGTTAGTTTTGCCTGCATTTCTCCCGGCTCAAGAAGCACACCACTTACACTTGCTTTTGCAGAACAAAAAAGGATAAAATGTTTTGTTCATATCGATGAAAGAGTCTCCGGCTTTTTTGCCTTGGGATTGGCAAAGGCAAGCGGTCTTCCTGTCGCAATTGTAACAACATCAGGAACTGCGACGGCAGAACTTTTTCCTGCAATTATTGAAGCATATCAACAGAGGATTCCATTAATAATTTGTACGGCTGACAGACCGCCTGAGTTATTAAACACGGGAGCTAATCAAACAATTAACCAATGGAATTTATATAAAAATCATATACGATGGTTTAAATATATTGGTTTACCGCAGCTTTCCGTAAAACGAATAATAAATCTGCAGAAGATTACTGCAAGAGCATTTGAAACAAGTTTAATAAAAAATAAAGGTCCTGTACATTTAAACTTCCCTTTCCGAAAACCGCTTGAACCAAACTCATTTACAGATAAAGTTGAAGAAGAAATTTCGACGGCAATAAAGAATACCATCGTTCCGGAAGTTAACATTAACAGGAAAGAATATTTATCGAAAAGGGAAACTAAACGAATTAATAAAATTGCAGAACACATAGACGGGAAAGAGAAAGGACTGATTATTGTTGGTCCTAAAGAATATGACCCGGATTTTGTTTCTAATATAAAACAGCTTTCAAAAGTTACAGGCTATCCGGTTTTGGCAGATGGTGTCTCACATTTAAGATTTAGAACCTTAAAGTCTGATAAATTTATTTGCACTAATTACGATGCATTTTTACGTTCAAATAACTTTATAACCGGAAACAAACCTGAAATTGTATTACAATTCGGAAGAACTTTTACTTCAGCAATTCTTGAGAAATATCTTGAACAATCGAAACCGCTTAGATTTATTATTAATGATTACGGAGATTTATTCGATCCATCAAAAACATCCAAATTGCTAAAATTTAATCCTGTAACTTATTGTGAAAATCTCAATCGGGCTTTAACAGAAAGTAAATTTAAAAGAAAACACAATTGGCTAAAGATTTTTATAAATGCAGAAATCTTAACCGAAGCGATAAAAACAATATTATTAAAAAAATCAAAACTTAAAATTGAACCAAAGGTTTTCTCAGAATTAATTTCACTCATACCTTCTAACACGAAAATAATGGTGGGCAACAGCCTGCCAATTCGTGATTTTGATAATTTTGTCGGGAAGACCAATAAAAATCTGAAATTGTTTTTTAATCGCGGTGCAAGTGGAATAGACGGAATAACTTCTACTGCTTTGGGAATTGCATCAATTGAAAAACCAACTATTTTAATAACAGGCGATCTATCATTTATACATGATTTAAATGCTCTCCTTCCCGCAAAAAAATATTCGATCCCTCTTGTTATAATTTTAATAAATAACAATGGGGGCGGTATTTTCGAAATGCTTCCGGTTTCTTTAAACAATAAATTTAAAACGTATTTTAAAACACCACATAATCTTAATATTGCTCCAATAGTTAAATCATTCGGACTTGAACATCATCTAATAAAAAACGAAAAAGATTTCAAAATTAAACTCCTCAATTCTCTTCAAAAAAAATCATTTACGGTTCTCGAAATTTTAACCAATTCAATTTCATCTTTACATATGCGTAAAAAGTATTGGGCAGAAGTAGTTAAAAATATTGAGAGGGATTATTCAGTTTCATGAAGATAATCTCGGATTCAGTGAATATTAATTTTGAGTATTTCAATTCTTTCGAGCCTAAAAGAGAAACAATTTTAATGCTCCACGGATTTACAGGATCGTTGAATGATTGGCGGGAAATACTCGGTTCACTTAATCCCAATTTTAATTATATTGGAATTGATGTTGTTGGACACGGTAAAAGTGATTCTCCGGTTAATATTGATAAATACAGTCCGCAAGCACTTTCAAAACAGATTGGTGATTTATTAAACTATCTTTCTATAGAGCAAATAATAATTTTCGGTTATTCAATGGGCGGAAGAGCAGCGTTGAATTTTGCTATCAATCATCCAAATAAAATTAGGGGATTAATATTAGAAGACACAACTGCAGGAATCGAGAGTGAAAAAATCCGAAATGAAAGAATTAAAATTGATGAGGAATTAGCTGATTACATCGAATCACACAGTATTGAAGAATTCGTTGAGTTATGGATGAGCAAAGAAATTTTTAATACTCAAAGAAGATTCTCGAACGAGAAGCTGAAGAATATCCGGAAAAAGAAAACACTGAATTCAAAAATCGGATTGGCAAATTCTTTGCGAGGATTTGGAACAGGAAGAATGGATTATTTAGACAACAAACTAAATCAAATCAGTTGCCCTGTAATGTTGATAACCGGTGAGCTTGATACAAAGTTTTCAAAAATAAACTCCGTGTTAAAGCAAAAATTTCCAAATGCGAGGCATAAAATAATTAAAAATGCCGGACACAATACACATCTCGAAAAACCGGAAAGGTTTGTTACGGTCATAAATGATTTTCTCCTAAATATGTAGCTTAGTTTTCTCTTATAATATATATACATTTCGAAATAAAAAATAAAACAATTTAATAATGAACTTTAACTGGCAAAAAGTAAAATCCGCCTCGGGCGGATATCAGGACATCATCTACGAGAAGATGGATGGTATTGCAAAGGTAACAATTAACCGACCGGAAGTGAGAAATGCTTTTCGTCCCGAAACAATTATCGAAATGTACGACGCATTTGTTAATGCGCGTGAAGACCAAAGTATAGGCGTTGTATTGCTTACAGGATACAGTCCGGCAAAAGATGGTAAGTACGCATTTTGTTCCGGCGGCGATCAAAGAATTCGTGGTGATAAAGGGTATGTTGGGAAAGATGGTGTTCCGCGTCTTAATGTTCTCGATCTTCAAAAACTTATTAGAAGCATGCCCAAAGTTATAATAGCGTTGGTAGCCGGTTATGCAATCGGCGGCGGTAATGTTTTACAAGTTGTTTG
>Ga0209997_10000383_pt1 | contig 14612 bp, 19 predicted proteins | sample CR04metaG_FD_182079 | JGI IMG/M metagenome (GOLD analysis project Ga0209997, IMG submission 182079) | Deep subsurface microbial communities from Mariana Trench to uncover new lineages of life (NeLLi) - CR04 metaG (SPAdes) (version 2) | ecosystem: Environmental > Aquatic > Marine > Ocean trench...
ATGTTTCTCAATTAGACTTGGTTTTTTCTGCAGTTGAATCTGAAGCTGCAAGAGACATTGAAACTAAAATGGCAGCTGACGTCCCAGTTATCTCAACTAGTTCTGCTTATAGATATGAAGAAGACGTGCCAATTCTCATTCCAGGAATTAATGACGAACACGCAGAGTTGCTTGAGATTCAAAAGAAAAATAGGAACTGGAAAGGATGGATTGCACCCCTACCAAATTGTACCACAACAGGTTTGGCAATTACACTAAAACCATTACTTGAAGAATATGGAGCAAAGAAGGTACTGATGACCTCAATGCAGGCAATATCTGGAGGTGGAAGATCAGGCGTATCTGCAATGGGAATTACAGACAATATTATTCCATATATTCCTAAAGAAGAAGGTAAGGTAAAAATTGAAACAAGAAAAATTTTAGGAAAACTAAAAAATGGAAAAATTGAAGATGCAGATATCAGAGTTAGTTGTACCTGCACTAGAGTACCGGTATTAGATGGACATACTGAATCTGTTTTTGTTGAAACCACTAAAGAAATAGATCCTGCAAAAGCAAAAGAAACCTATAATCAATATAATAAAGAAATTTCGGTAGCAGGATTACCATCAGCTCCAGAAAAATATTATGCATTTCACGATGATCCTACAAGACCTCAACCAAGATTAGAAAGATCTGTTGGTGGCGGAATGACTACAACAATTGGAAGAGTAGAAAAAGAGGAACTGTTTGATCACGGACTCAAATACATTTTGTTTTCACACAACAAAAAGATGGGTTCAGCAAAAGGTGCAGTTTTACTTGCAGAGATGCTATACAAAAAAGGCAAGATTTAGATTGTTTCTTGCAATTTTTTCAATAATAACTTTATAAGAACCAGAAATCTAGATCGATTTAGGTGTTTTAAACGGTAAGAGTAGATGATTTAGATTTACAAATTTTATCAGAATTATCTAATGATGCATCAATTTCTGTTCCACGTTTATCAAAAAAGATTGATGTTAACTCTTCAGTAATATATTCAAGAATCAAAAGACTAGTTAAAAGAAAATTAATTGAACGTTTTACAATTGTTGTTAACGATGCTGAACTTGGTTACAATGTAAAGGCTTTAACTGGAATTAACATGGATTCAAAAAAACGCGATCATATAATTGAGGAATTGTTCAAGATTGATGGTGTCAGAGAAGTTGCAGAAGTTACAGGTAGATTTGATATATTGGTAACTATGTATTCAAAATCATTAGAACATATGCATAAGTTGGTCTCTGAACAAATTGGTAGAATTGATGGAATTCAGTCATCAGAGTCATTTATTGAGATGAAATCACGAACTAAAATAATGCCATATATGTCAACAAAGGATAGCGACTAGCATGCAAAAACAAAAGTCAGAATCTCGTGTTGCTGTATACTATGAATTAACAAAGCCAAAGATTTGGTATCTTTTAGTGTTTACTGCATTTGGGGCAGCATTAACTGCATCTAATATTTTTGGTATTGGAATTTCTCCAGCCACATGGGCATTAATGTTATTTTCAGTTGCATCCGGTTCCGCTGCTGCTAACACTTTGACAAACTATCATGACAGAGATATTGATGCAATTATGGAAAGGACTAAGGATAGACCGCTTCCGTCAAAGAGAATCTATCCAGCAGAAAAAGCAAGAAATTTTGGATTAGTATTAGCTGGAATATCATTAGTTTTAGCATTTGGAATTTCATTCACTACAACATTAGAACAAGGTGTATGGGCAACTGTATTCATTGCATTTGCATTGATAAATAATATTTGGGTTTATTCATATTTGTTAAAACGAAGATCCAGGACAAACATAATTTTAGGAGGTTTGTGTGGAGGTTCACCTCCTTTAATTGGATGGGTTGCTGTAAGTATGACAGATTTGTGGACGATGGGTCTTGCAATGGCAGGATTGGTGTTTATTTGGATTCCAATGCATATTTGGGCTTTGACCTTACATTTCAAAGAGGATTATATCAAAGTAAATGTTCCAATGTTAACTGCAGTACAATCTGAAAAAACATCAGCAAGAATAATTGCGGGTTCAACTGTTGTAATGGTGTTGTTTTCAATTGCTCCTTTCTTTATAACAACAGAAAGTGGCGAAGCAATGGTAGGAGGAGTATATCTTTGGACTGCAATTGCATCAGGTGCATTAATGATGATATTATCAATATGGGTCATGGTAAAGCCTGTAGAAAACGCTTCATGGACTTTGTTTAAATTTTCTAGTCCCTATTTGGCAGTATTGTTTATTGCATTAATGGTAGACACTGCACTATAAAATATTGCCATTCTAATCAAGACTGTTAAGATCTTTAGTTATTTTAGAATATTTTTCTACTAATGTTTCAAGCTCGTTTTGTAATTCAATAGAATTCCATTTTAAATTAATTAAAGAAGATACTTTTGCAACAATTTTCCACTGAAAATTATTTTGCTGATCAATTAATTCTAAAAATCGTTTGCCTTTCTCATCATCATTCATAATTTTTCGACATAATTCAATGATAAAAAGTTAACAGTAGGTAATAACATAATTTCAAAGTTTTATTAATAAATATGGACTATTTTCCATATTGCAGTGTAGTAACTCAGAATGTAAGTTAAAAGCAACGGATACAGTAAAAATCAGCTTTAAAGAAACCAGAAGTCTATGTAAAGAACACTACAAATTATTCAAAAATAAAGACAAAAAGTATCTTTCCAACTTTACCAAAGCATCAGGATTTCAATGAAAATTCATTAGATTTTTTTTAAACTTTGAAATTATTGAAAGATTTAACATCTACTATTTTCAAACTATTGTATGAGTACCAAGAAAAAACGTATTCGTAAAAAGAAGTCAATCAAAAAAACAATTACTAAACCAAAAAAACAAGCAAAACCTTCAACAAAAAAACCAGAATTTGAAAAAGCATGGACAGAATATAATGCTGCGTTAACTGGTTGGAAAGAATCTCTTGCTCAATGGCAAAAAGCTACAAATGAAACTCTAATGTCATATCATGATGCATGTCAAAAAGCATTAGAAACAGATGCAGAATTATTAAAAAAAGTAACTTCAAGTTGGGAGAATACATGGAAAGAAATTGGTCCTGAATATATCAAACAACAATCAAAGATGTTTGAAAGTATTTTCAAAGAAACCAATATTGAATCAATCAAAAAATTCAATGAACAATGGGAAATATTCCTTAAAACATCAGGTGGTGATTCAATTATAGCATACCAACAAGCCATGAAAAAATTCAATCAGGCATGGCAATCAAAACAGATGTAATTCTGTAAATCAAGAAAAGGTTTCATATTTTTCCAGTTTGGAAAATTTGTAGTGATAGAAGGACAAATTAGGTTAAAAAAATAAGATTATAATTGGTTTATGAGCACTATAATCAAATGGAAATCTCTGTAGAACCATGGAAAAAATTGATTATTCATGAAGTTATTGAATACAAATTTGACGATTGGGTAAAACAAATAGCATTTAGCACAAAAACATCAGGTGGTGGAATTCCTACAATGCAATGGACAAATGGAATTGTATTCTCACCAGCAAATTTTCCAACAACAAATATCACAGTTGAGGAACAGTTGAAAGGAATACTACATTGGTCATCAGTATCTTTTGCAATAAAAGAAAAATTTGAAAAACAAATTGTAAAGGAAAATGCAACCATTAATCTAGTTGATGTTAGTGTAAATGAAATTTTCAAAGAATTAGCAACAAGTCTGAAAGCACGATCAAAATATGTAACTTTTGAATCTGGCAAAGACTAATGAATATTGAAAAAACGATAGAAAACTGTGAGATATATCTTAAACAGATTAAACAATACAATCCTGATCCTTACTATGTAAATTATTTTTTTAATGAATACATTAATTCTGTAAATGATACATTTGATGGAATTTTTGAAGAAGGAAATAGAGATTTTGGATTATTTATTTCAGAAAAGATTTCGCAAAAAAAATTTGATGAAAAAGCAAAAATGAAAAATGATCAAAATGCAATAAAATTTTCAGAATGGTATTCAATTAAATACAATCAAGAACATGAAAATCCATATCCAAATTTTATTAGAAAAATCTGTCAATTCAAGAACAAATTTGAAAAACTACCTAAAATTAAAATCATGATTAGGGCATCAGACATATACAAAGATGATACTTGTCAACAGATTAAAGTTAATTTGAGTCATGAAAAATTACGTTCAAAAGAAGAATTAAAAATTGAAATCAAAAGACAGTTACCAATATTTTTAGAAATCATAAATCACAAAAGAAGTAAAAATAATGAGCCTAAAGTACGAGAAAAACAGGTAATAGCTTCAGCATTTCTAGATATTGAAGAATACAAAGATATTGAGATTACATATGCAGCTGAAATTTACATTCAAGTAATGAAACGATTAGTTGAAGAATCAAGAAAGAAAATAAAAGAATTAACTATGCACTAATAGTTTTAAAATTTAATCTTAGAATCCAAAGATTGTATGTTCATTTTTAATTTTAATGATTGGTAAATATGAATATCCATGAACAAAATTATCTGAAAATTCTGGATTTCGTCCTTGACTTCCCTGATATTTTATAAAATGTTTAGTAGGTTCGGAATCTAATTCAACGTAATTGAAATTATAGATTACATCATCCATATCTAATTGTGTAATGTATCCCATTACCCAAGAATTTTTGTGAGGTAATGCATAAAGAGTAAGATTTTGTTCATCTGGAAACTCAGGATCATATGTTAATCGTGCTAAACTTCCCAAATCTTTAACTTGAATTGGATGAAATTGATCAGGAATTTTTTTAGATTTCACAGATAATGGGGAGATTTTTGATTCCATATGTACAATAGGTGCATAATTTGAGATATTCTTTGTAGATTCTACAATTTCACAAATCTCTTTTCCTGCATTAACTTGGTATGAAATGTACCTACCGAATTTTGGCATTTGAGTGAAAAAAATCACCAGAGTATTTGCAAGAATTAAACTACTTGAAATAATTCTTGAACCATCAAATTCTTGAGAATATACTCTTCTTGGAAATTCTCTAAATGCACAAGCATATCTTGCTAAATCATCAAAACTGGATAACTCGATAAAACATTCACTCTGAGTTAGTGGCATCAAAAAATATTGAATAAATTAAGTTTTTATTCTTTCGGAAATTTTCAAGTTCTTGGCCACATAGAATTCCAAGTTTCAGCAAATTTGTTCATCATTTCACCATAAGCTTTCATTTGTTCTAATCCAGATGAACTTAGAGTCTTTTGCCAATTTTCAGCAAACTGTTTGAAAACAGAAGCATTAGAATCATTAAGAGCTTTTTGCCAATTTTCACCAAATTCTTTGAAGGATTGAATTCCTGCTTCATTCATGGCTTTTTGCCAATTTTCACCAAATAGTTTCATGGTTTCAGCACTTGATTCAACAGTAGCCTTTTCCCAAACTTGATTGAACTTTGATTGCATATCATTACTTGAATTTTGGATTTGTTCAAAAAGTGATTTCCAATTTTCAAGAGACTTTGTATATTCCTGCCATAATGAATCCCACTCGTTAGTTTTTCCTTGTTCAGACACTGACTAAAGAGACTTGCTGTTATTCTTAAATGGATCCATGAAAATCAAATTACTATTTTTGGCGATTTTTTAATCATTTTTTTATTCTAGTTTTACTTTCTTCAGACTTTGTTCCATTCTCATCTGTTTTAAGAGCTAATCTATGAATTGACTTTGATTATTTAAAATATTTTTCTAGTTTGATTTTATTAATTTTTGGAATTTTTGCTATTTCAAATCCATCTAAATGTTTTAAAAAAGATCTAGTTGCATCAATACCTATTTTTGCAGTTTGTAATTTCTGTTGATTACTAGAAGGATCAAGACTAGAACCACGAACATTTTTAAGAATAATTAGATCTTTATCAGCTTGAAATCTTGTAGCCATAGCATATTCTACAGATTCTGCACTATTAGGATCAATATCTTCATCAACTATAGTTACTTGTTTTAGGGAGCGATGAAAATCAAATGTTTTTTTAATTATTTTTTTAGGATCAGATTCATTTTTCTTTTTAATTTGTACAACAACATGTAACCAATTACATCCACCAATAGTCATTGAAACTTGTTGTGTTTGAGGAAAAGCTTTTTTCAATTCTCCATTTAATTTGGATTCAATTGGCATTCCCATTAGTAATCTATGCTCTGAATAACCAGATAGAACATCATGAAAAATTGGATTATTTCTAAAATACAGATTTTCAAGTTCAAAAACTGGTTGAGATCTTTTATGATCATATGTTTGAAGCATTTCAACCATCCATTCACGATGAGTTTTATCACGGAGAATTTTTCCCTCCATTACAATTTCAGCACCTGATGGTACATTCAATCCTGTAAAAGGAAGTTTTGCCAAAGTTAATTTTCCTCCCAAAAGAGAATTTGCAATATCAATTTCATCTTTGCCCCATTCAGCTTGATATGCACCTGCAATAGAAATTGCTGGATGAACACCTACAGTGATTGCAATTTTCAGATCTTCACCATGTTCTTTTGCATCAATAAAACATCTGTGGAGATGACGTCCTTCTACCATTCTAATTGAAAAATGAGTTTTATCAATTGGCATAAATCTATGAAAAGAGGAATTTTGTTTTCCAGTTTCAGGATTCTTTGTATAAACAATAGAAGATGTGATAAATGGACCAGATTCCTTTTCAAAATGAGTTACAATAGGTAAGGAAGCAAGATTTTGTGACTTGTTTTCCATGAATTTTCCTAAAGAGATAATTTTTGGCTTTTTAGCTTTTTTAATTGCTGAAATTACTTTTTCATGAATATTATTTTCTGTACCTCTAACGGCCAGAGCAAATCTTTTTCTAGTTCCCACTAAATTAGCAATTAAACGAAAGTTACTTTCTTTTATATTTTCAAATAAAATAGCATAAGAGCCATCAACTTTTGCAGTAATTCCTGCAATCTCGTATTTTGTAGAAACTTTTGTTTTTACAGTTTTAAGATCTTTACTTTTTTTAATTTGAGAAATATAATTTCTTAAATCAGTTATTTTCTATCATCTCCATAATTTCAAACATCAAACTTTTTGCAGTATTAGGTTCTAATTTTTTTTGAGTAAATGAAGAAACTAAAGCAATACCTCTCATTCTAGTACTGATTCGTTCAGCGATAAGTTTTAGAAAAAGGGATTCAGTTTTAGATGGAATAACAGTTGTTGTAATTGGTGTAGGTCCAGTTGCTAAAGAAACAACCATAGAACCTATTTTGTTAGTTCCTTCTGTGACAGAAACAAAATATCCATTTTCAAATTTTTGAATTTGTAAAAAAAAAGTACGGCTCTCCAAATTTACCACTTTCTGGAAAAATCCATTTGGGGAGTTCAATAAGCTATGAACAAATCTTATGCTTTTATTGCTATTGTTTCACTTTCTTGGGAAATTTCGATATTAGGATTTTTCTTGCATTTCTTTTCATGTTTATCTAAATAAACAAACAGTTTTTCACAGTATGTACAAGGGATTTTTTCCTTTTTCGTTGTTTTGGATTTTGTTGTTTTAGCTTTAGATTTTGCTTTTACTTCAACTTGAATCTCTTCTAATTGAGTTTTTGCAACTGCCTTAGCTTCAATAGAATCAGCCTCAACTCTTGCACGTAATTTTGCTTTGTATTTTAGATTACGTGGTTTTGTTCTTAATCTATATCCACAACATGGACACCAAAGTCCTTCCCATTTGATGAAAATTTCACAAATTTGACATCGACGTTGTCCTGAAGCATATCTTCCGGTTCCAACAGGCTTCTGAGCCTTGTATCTAACACAAATTCCTTTACAAGTCATCTTGGTATATTGTTATAGAATTCACAACTATATAAGAATAGATTGAGAAAATCTATATAAAAAATACAAAAAACATGAAATTATTATGCATTATTTGGCGATCAAAGTTATTAGTTTCAAAAAAAACGAAAAATCTTCAATAAATATGTATGCTTTTTTTAATACCATATTTCTTGAAAAAATGACATGTAGTAATATAGTTGTTTGAATGAAAATTTCATTTTTTTTCGAAAAAACAGTGAAATTTAAGATATATTCATACTTTATTATTTTTTGAGCAAATTAGGCGTAAAAAAATGACAAATTCACGTTTTTCTAAAAACTTTGAAAATTTTTACAATGAAATTTCTAATTTTTTTTTAACCTGTTAATGAAAGAGGTAAGATAAAATGTCTGTATCCATCTCGTTGTGAGATATATTTTGCAGAAAGCATATCTCGTTTTCCTCTTTGATTGAAATTTTTAATTTTTAGACTAGTTTTCCGTTCATCAACAAATTCTAATTCAAAAGACGAACAAAATTTTAGATTAAGCATAGTTACAATTTGTTTTGCAATTTTCATATTTCCATTTCCAATTTTAATTATTTTTCTTTTTGCTCTGAGACCACTTAAAACTTGAATAATATGAAAGACTAATTCTTCAACTGAAAAATAAAATGATCTCCCAATTTCTGTTCCATAATAAAATATTGACAACCCAATTCTTTGCCCTGGATCAATTCCTAAAATTAGATTTTCTTCTTCAAAATCTTGATTAAGTTTTTGCATCATTATGCCTCTAATTATAGTGGGATGATGTTCAAAGGTATCTTCATAGAGTAAGAGTTTTTTACATTTTTTTGGAGACTCTTTCATGGTAGTAAAAATTAGATCCCCAGAATAATTTAGAATTTCTTCAGGAAGTATAGAATCAAAAGATAATTTGAGGGTCTTAAGATATGTTGAAAATCTATAGTATGGTTTACCATAAGTAGTTGCAATTCCAATACGAGCATTCAGTAAGGGATCGATATATGATAAAATAAAATATGTGATTTAGGTTTATGCTTTCAAAACAGTTGACACTACTTGTTTTACTGCTTCATCAAAATTAGCATCGACATTAGACTGTATTTCAGATAATTTGACTTCACCTTCTTGAGTAATTTTTGCAGATTTTGCGGTAGCCTTTTCTTTTGATGCATTAATGATAACTTCAGCTTCTTTTGTAGCCATTTCTTGAGTTTTTTCTAATAATACATCAATTTCCTTTTGTGTCTTTACAGAAAGTTGTTTTTTCATATCAGATACTTTGCTGTTTATGGAATCTAGGTCATCTTCTAAGGTGTTCAAAGTCTTAATTATTCCAGTAACTTTAGATTCAGCCATGCTGCTCATTATACCCAAAATAAAATAATTCCATTACTTAAATCATTCATTTTTAATCGATTTTTAGGCACAAAAATTGAAACATTATCCTGTAGTTAGAAGCAAAATTGCTCTTGCAAGATCGCCTTTAGCTTCCTCTAAAGCGTTTTTAGCTTTTTCTTCATCAACTCCAGCTTGTTGACCGACTAGTTGAATATCCTCGTCTGAGAAAATTGGAACCTCTAATTCTCTTTCTTCATAACTATCTGCAGTTACTGTAAAAATAGAGCTATCTTTTGCTTTCATTTCAGTAACGGAGGGTTTGGTAAGAATAATCTCTTTTTTGTCAGTCTTAATTATTACCTCTTGAACATTTGTGAGTTCATTCATATCAAGACCCATTTTGTCCATCATTCTTCGCATTTCGCGATTTCCTCCTCGCATCATAATTCTATTTTCTCTTTACGACTTTTTAAACTATCTCTAACCTTAATTGCTACACCCCTATCAAAATCTAAAATCATCTCACATGATAGAACAGCCTTACCAACTGCAATGACTTTATTTTTGAATAATACTGGAGTATCAGCAGAGATACGTACTTTTTTTCCACACCATACTACATGCTTACAAAATACAGATCTTCCTTCCTTAACAAATGGAGCAGCATCTTTATTTATCTCAACACAATTTTCTTTGAATGTTTTACTTTTTAGTAAAATTTGAGCGAAATAAGGACTAATTGCTAAACCACCATCAATTCTCAAAGTACATAATAATTTTCCTTTATGTGAAACAGTTCTTATTCTTCCAGTCTTTCGTGAAAAAGTCATTTCAACATCTTTAGGTAAATATTTGGATACACCATTTCCAAACAAGGCATCAAGTGAATACTGAAGCTTTAAAATTTGATCCATATACTTTGGTGAACTTTTCTAAATATTAGTTCAGTGTTAAACTATATTATGAATCTTAAACTATATAGATTAGTTTTTTCTCTTTAGATTATGGAAGAAAGAGGCGAGACAAGAAAAATTCAATTTACAGGAAAATCATCATACATAGTTTCATTACCAAAACCATGGATAATTGAATTGGGTCTTAAAAAAGGAGATCAGATTCGAATGATCAGAAAAGGATCATCAACATTAGAACTTTATCCACCAAAATTTGAATCCAGGATACAGAAAAAAGAAGATGCAACTATAGAAATCGGTATTGAAGAAGAGGGGCCTCCCATTGTTAGAAAATTAATTTCGCTGTATTTTTTAGGATTCAAAACGATTAATGTTAAACCAAAAAATGGTAGATTAAGTCCCAATCAAAGAAAAACTGTAAAAGAAGCCGTTAAACGAATGTTAATGGGTTCTGAAATTATTTCTGACTCAAGTAGTGGAATTACAGTACAGGTTCTTGTCAATTTACTAGAATTATCAGTTGATGGGGCATTCAAAAGAATGATACACTTAGCTAAATCAATGTCTAGTGATGCAATTTTAGCAGTAAAGGAAAATAATTTAGAACTGGCTCAAGAAGTAATCAATACTGATGACGAAGTAGATAGATTTGGATTTTATATTATTCGTCAGTTAAAGATAGCAATACAAAATGAACATATGCTAAAAGAGATGGGTTTTAGAAATGCTAGAATTTGCCTTGGATATAGATTAATTGTAAAAAATATAGAGCGAGCAGGAGATCATGCAGCATTTATTGCAAAAGATCTTCTCGAATTCAAGAAACCAGTCAAGAAAGAGATTTTAGAAAAACTCCAAGATATGAATGAATTTTGTTTATCAGTTTTAGATGATTCTTGTTTGGCATTATTCAAAGAAGATTATGCACAGGCAGAAAAAACCATTGAAAAAACAAATGAAATTTCCAAATATGAGAAAAAAGTTAGAGATGCTTCAAAATCACTAACAGATGAAGAGGAAGTATACAGAATTAGAAGAATGACTGAGAATATTAGAAGAGTTTCTGAATATGCTAGTGATATAGCAGAAATTGTGCTGAATATGAATATAGAAAAAACATTAAAAAAAACTGAATGATTTATCAAAACAGGTAGAATCTTTAACTTGAATTATACTAAAAATATTGAATAAAAATGAAGTCGGCAATTTTAATCACATACGATAAAGAGGATATAATTAATGAGGCCAAAGGATTGTGTGATTCCGCAGGATATCACATAGTTCATACACTTACACCAAAAGTTCTAGATAAACGAAAATATGGAATTAGTGGTGGAGTTTTAGAAAAACTAGAAGAACTATCAGAAAAACTCAGACCAGATGTAATTATATTTGATGAAATTTTAAAACCAAGCCAAAACTATAATCTTGCATCTAGTTTACATAGAGAAATTTTAGATAGAGAAGCGTTAATTCTTGAAATTTTTGAAAGTAGAGCATCAAGTGCAGAATCAAAATTACAAGTAAAATTAGCACAATTAAGATATGAGAAGTCCAGAGCGAAAGAAAAAGTTCGTCTTTCAAACATGGGAGAGCAACCAGGATTTATGGGGATAGGAAAATTTGAGGTTGATGTTTACTATAATGATATCAAACACAGAATGCAGACAGTCAGATCTAAATTAAAAAAGGCTGGAAAACAAAGAGAGCTTCATAGACAAGGAAGAAAGAGAATGGGGTTCAAGATAATTTCACTAGCAGGATATACTTCATCAGGGAAAACAACATTGTTTAACAAAATGACAGGAGAAACAAAAGCTGAAAGTGAAGAACTGTTTACAACACTTTCAACAACTATACGAAGGATAACAATTAATCAAGAACCATTTTTAATCTCAGATACAGTTGGTTTTATCAGTAAATTACCGGCATATATGATAGATGCATTCAAATCAACATTAGAAGAATTAAAACACACAGATATCATAATTGTTGTAATTGACATTAGCGATTCATTAGTTGAGTTAAGAAAGAAATTTGCAAGTTGCATGAAAACGTTAAGTGAGTTAGAAATTGAAAAAGACGGGATGATCTATGTATTAAACAAAGTGGATTTGTTGAAAAGTGAAGATATTGAGCATAAAGTCGATATACTTAACTTAACTGAAAATAAAAAATGGATTTCAGTTTCTGCAAAAACAGGAAAGAATCTTAACCAACTTAAAGAATTAATCAGAGATATTATGAAAAGTCAGAACTCACCTAAATTTGAGAAAAATGATTTGGAAGGAGTTGAAAAAATATTTGGTAATTGAGGTAGTTAGAATAGGACAACGTCTTGTAAGAGATGATAGAGTTACAACACATGTTGCACTAGTTTCAAGGGCGTTTGGGGCAAAGCGAATTTTTATGACTGAAGTTAATCCTGAAATCAAAGAATCTCTAGAAAAGATCAATAAAACGTGGGGCGGGAATTTTGTGGTTGAATTTATTGATAAATGGAAATCCATTATAAAAAAGAAAAAGGAGGAAAACTTTCGAATTGTGCATCTTACAATGTATGGAGAATGTATTGATGATGTACAAGAAAAACTTGGTAAAGAAGAAAATCTGTTGGTTGTTGTAGGTGCTGAAAAAGTACCTAGGGAAATTTATGAATTAGCAGACTATAATGTAGGAGTTGGTAATCAACCTCACTCAGAGATTAGTGCATTAGCAATACTTTTGGATCGTATTCAAAAAGGTAAACAATTTGAGAAAGTGTTTCCAGATGCAACAAGAAAGATAATACCCACAAAAAAGGGCAAAAATGTGCAAGTAAAAGAAACAAGGGATTAATAGTAGAAAATTTTGAGGGATTAAGGTTGATAGACAAATACGAAGATCCTTTTGTTAGAATAGCTTCAATGATTGGAGGAGATGAATACCTCAAAGTAGCCAGATCACTACTAAAAGCTGAAGATGCAACTGACGAAGAAATTGCAAGTTCTACAGGTCTTAGAATCAACATGGTAAGAAAAGTATTGTATGATCTATTTGGAAAATCTCTCATTACTGGAATTAGAGTAAAAGATGAAAGAAAAGGTTGGTTTGTCTACAGATGGAGAACCAGAAGAGATGAAGTTGAACATTTCATTGAGACTCAAAAAAAGAAAATTACAGATAGATTACAACAAAGATTAGATTATGAAAATCATTCAGACTTTTATCATTGTGGTAATGAAGATTGTCCAAGAGTGACCTTTGAGTCAGCACTTGATGGTATGTTCAAATGTCCAACATGTGGAAATGTTCTAAATCTAAAAAAGAATGATAAATCTAAAAAAGCATATTCAAAGAAAATTGATGAAATGAGAAAGGATATGCAGCAAATATTCTAATTAAACTGAAAATGGAACTAGATTAAATATAGTGGAAATGGATGAAATATCCTTGACTCAAATCACAACAGTAAATCCAGCTACTGGTGAAGACATTACAACATTTTCGGCAATGGATAAAAACAAAGTGTTTGAATTAGTAGGAAAAGCTAAAAGAGCATTTCCAGAATGGAAAAAAGATTATGAAAAACGTAGAAGTCACATTTACAATTTGGTAGAATATCTAAAGAAAAATAAAATGAAACTTGCAAAAGTTGAAACGAATGAGATGGGTAAACCAATTAAAGAATCAATTGGGGAAGTTGAAAAATGTGCTTGGGCATTAGAATTTTATGCTGATCATGGTGATAGTTTTCTTGCTGATGAAGTATTAAACACAGATGCAAGAAAGAGTTTTCTGACTTTTGAACCATTAGGAGTAATTGGTTCTATAATGCCTTGGAATTTTCCTTATTGGCAAGCATTAAGATTTGCAGCCCCATGTTTGATGGGAGGAAATGTAATTGTAATGAAACCATCTAGGATAACACTACAATCAGGAATTGAAATTGAAAAAGCGTTTACTGAATCAGGTGTTCCAGATGGAATTTTTCAGACAGTAATAGGAAGTGTAGATGTTGCAAATCACCTTATTGACTCTGATATCAATGCTGTAACTTTTACTGGAAGTACTAGTGCAGGAGCAAAAGTAGGTGAAAGAGCTGCAAGGCATTTAAAAAAATGCGTATTAGAATTAGGTGGAAGTGATCCTTTCATAGTATTGGATGATGCAATTATTGAAAAAGCAGTAGAAGGAGCAGTAAAGGGTAGATTCATCAATTGTGGTCAAAGTTGTATAGCCTCAAAGAGATTTTTTATTGGAAAAAATATTGCAAAAGAATTCATTGAATTATTTATTAAAAAAGCGTCTCAACTCAAAATTGGAGATCCAACATCTATGGAAACAGATATCGGACCAATTTCAAATAAAGAGGGTCTAGTAACAATTTCAGGAATTGTAGAAGATGCAAAAGAGAAAGGTGCTGAAATCCTTTTGGGAGGTTCGGAGATTGATAGTAAAGGATTTTTCT
>Ga0209997_10000387_pt1 | contig 14522 bp, 12 predicted proteins | sample CR04metaG_FD_182079 | JGI IMG/M metagenome (GOLD analysis project Ga0209997, IMG submission 182079) | Deep subsurface microbial communities from Mariana Trench to uncover new lineages of life (NeLLi) - CR04 metaG (SPAdes) (version 2) | ecosystem: Environmental > Aquatic > Marine > Ocean trench...
TACGGATACTATAAGCTCCTATATCACTATATATGGGCGTAAACTAGCATAAAGGGCAAGAAATGCGACTGACCGACGATCGCTACGCAAGCGAGCGCAGCCAATTCGAACTGGCGCTCAGGATGATCCGCCACGAAGCCAGGACCCACACGATCAAGGACTGTACGGGACTGAGCGATGACCGCATTCGCAAACTCTATACGACCTACTTTCGGGATACGGGCAACGGCAAGGTAAAGCGGCGGCGCGGCAAGTCCCCGCAGCAGGTTGGACCTTTCGTCAAGCCGCTACTAAACCAACTCGAGGCGACCACGCTGATCGCCTTGTTCTGTGCGAGCCTGTTGCTGCGGATTGATTCGGCCAATCGGGTTCATGCCTGCTGGCCCAGACCTGATGTGGAATACGGGCATCGTGTGTGCCGCGCATTCGAAACCTACCTGCTACTGCATCCCCGACCACGCTTAAATTTCGAATGGGCCTGGAGTCTGTTGCAAAATATCTCGAAAAACGACGAGCTCATTCTCGCAACCTGCGCTGACTGCCGGACCACCTATGTACAGGATGCCTACGCGCTCGATCACAGAACCTGTCCGAGTTGCGAAATTTCACAGTCCCGGGAAGGCCGCCTGGTCACCGGGCCCACCGGCAAAACATGAACAAAGTTTAGGCTCCCTGATCAGCAATGAGGCGCTTCCTGCGTCGAAATTTCGGTACACTTTTACCCGAATGAGCAAGCACAACATTTTCGCCGGCGCCTTTGTCGATCGCTCGGGTCACCGGCGCAAAGACCCGGAGTGGCTGCAGGCGGCCGTGGACAGCCCGCAGTCCCGATTCCTGCCGGTATGGGGCGACAAGTGCCTGGCGACCGGCGAACCGTTGCGGACGGTAATGCTGAATCGCTCCGAGGTCGCCGAATTCCTCGAATCGCAGGAGACGATTTTTCTCGGTATGTACCAGGGGCAGCCGGCATTCGCTGTCGGTATCGATAGTGCCCTCGATGCACCATTTGCCGAGGCCGGCGAATTCCACGATCTGCGATACCTGGGCAGTGTGCTGCCCGCCGATGAAGCCAACCTGGCAGCCCACGCCCGCGCGCTCGTGTTATGGCACGGTTTGCAGAAACACTGCGGCGTCTGCGGCTCATTGGCACGCATTGAATCGGGCGGTAATACGAGGATCTGCAGCAATGACGAATGCGGCGCCCAAAGTTTTCCGCGCGTGGACCCGGCTATTATCGTGCTCGTGTCGAATTGCGAGCAATGTCTTCTTGGCCGTCAGTCGGACTGGCCCGAGGATCGCTACTCAACGATCGCCGGTTTTGTAGAGCCCGGGGAGAGCCTTGAAGACGCAGTTCGCCGCGAGGTGGCGGAGGAAACCAATATTGAGGTCGACAAAGTTCGTTACCACAGTTCGCAACCATGGCCGTTTCCATCATCACTGATGCTCGGTTTTACGGCGGAAGCCGTTTCCAGCGAAATCCAGCTGAACGACGGCGAACTTGCAGACGCACAATGGTTTACCCGGAAAGATTTGCGATCCGGTTTTCCCAGGCTCCCCTACCGTCTGTCCATCGCCCGCCGCCTGGTCGACAACTGGCTGCTTGGCAGCGCCTGATACGGAATATCTGGAATGTGCCTGGTCGTTTTTGCGTGGAAATCTCATCCCGATTACAAGCTGATACTCGCCGCCAACCGCGATGAGTTTCACGGCAGGCCGTCACAGGAAGCGCACTGGTGGCCTGATCTGCCGGACGTCCTGGCCGGGCGAGACCTGCAGGCCGGTGGCACCTGGCTCGCTACGGCCAGGTCGGGACGATTCGCAACCGTGACGAATTATCGGGAGCAACAACGAGTCCAGGCCGGATTGCGATCGCGCGGTGAGATTGTTACGAACTTCGTTTCTACCGACGTTGACGCGATGGCTTACGTTGCTTCCATCGAAGTCGAAAGTTATGCCGGCGTTAGTGTGCTTGCAGCGGATGACGAGAATATCTGTTACATGTCGAATCGCGGCGATAAGCCGGTAACCCTCGCGCCGGGAGTTTACGGGCTTAGCAACGCGTCGCTCGACACGCCATGGACGAAGCTTACGCGCACGAAAGCAGCACTCACGGCACTCATTGATTCGGATAACGTAAATACCACAGAGTTACTCCGCCTGCTCGGTGACAAAACCCCGGCTGCAGGCTCGGACGTGGCCAGAGGGGACTTGCCATTCAAACTGGCGCGGGAACTGACCGCGCCGTTCATTGTATCGGATACTTATGGCACCCGTTGCTCGACGATATTATTGCATTCGAATGATGGACGGATTGATTTTTGTGAGCGTCGCTTCGATCCGGATGGCGCTGCAAACGGCGATTCGAATTTCAGTTTCAGCTGCGAACAGAATTAGATCGTGGTGCCGGACATTGCAACAAATAAATCCGGTACATTTTCACTACGAGAATACGGATAAGAGCCATTTCCCGATATCAGCGATTTCCGCGGCGCAGATGGCATGTGCCATCGGGTAATCGTGCCATTCAACCTCGTACCCGGCCTTTTCCAGGGTCGTATGGGAATGCTGCCCAAGCGCCATTGGCAGCATGGGATCAAACGAGCCATGCGCCATGAATATCGGCAGCTTCTGCGACTGTGCGTCTGCGTTTTGCAGAACCTCCCTGTCGAAACTGTCCTGCAAGGGCAGGTACGTTGACAAAGCCATCAGTCCAGCAAGCCGGTGCGGGTAGCGCAACGCAGTGTGTAGCACAATTGCACCGCCTTGTGAAAACCCGGCCAGTACAATATTTTCGTAGGGTATGCCGCGCTCATGTTCGCGCTCGATCAGCATATCCAGCAGGTGGCCGCTTTCCCTGATTCCCGCCTCGTCCTGGGGCCCTTCGCGCTCCAGGGTCAGAATGTCGTACCAGGCGCGCATGGTCATGCCACCGTTGATTGTCACTGGCCGCACGGGTGCGTGCGGAAAGACGAATCGCAGGCTGAGCTGACCCGAAAGTCCAAGTTCCGGAACGATCGATTCAAAGTCATGCCCGTCTGCGCCAAGCCCATGTAACCAGATGACGCTGCCTTCCGCGCGGGCTCCAGTGCTGACTTCGACGGTCTCCGGCAACTCCATGCTGCAACACTCCATTGGTTGAAGCCGCGCATATTAGCAGTAACTCCCGCCGCTATCGGGGCAATATTTCGGCTGCCCTGAAATTGCCGGCCCTGCGCTGATTCACAGATTTGGCGCAGTATCTGGTATACCATTCCGCGTATCGGCGTTTTGCTGCAACGATGGTCCAGGATTATGAAAATCAAACCGGGATTACTTATTACGTTCATTATCAGTCTTGCGTTTGTAGCGGCTTGTGGCCAGAAAGGTCAGTTATTCCTGCCCGGGAGCCCGAGCGAGATCCAATCAGCAGTGCAAGAGCTGCAGCAGCCGGCTGTTGAAGAGTCTGAAGAAGACGACGAAGACAAAGACGAAGAACAAACTAACCACATAAACTGAATTCCAGGCGCGGGCCTGACCCGCAAACGATGCTGATGAGCGACGGCAAACTCGTCCTTGTGGACGGATCATCCTATCTTTATCGCGCGTACCACGCGCTACCCAGTCTTACGAGCTCCCGTGGCGAGCCGACCGGCGCGATACATGGCGTGCTCAGCATGCTATTGAAGCTCGCGAAGGAGCAGGACACCGAGCACTTCGTGGTGGTATTCGACGCTCCCGGAAAAACGTTTCGGGACGAAATATTCGATGCATACAAGGCGAACCGGCCGCCAATGCCCGATGACCTTCGCTTGCAGATAGATCCGCTGCTCGAAGCCGTGCCGGCCATGGGTTTGCCGATGCTGCGAATCGAAGGCGTCGAAGCCGACGATGTCATTGGCACCCTGTGCCGGCAGGCCGCGGCAGACGGCATGCAAGTCCTGGTATCGACCGGTGACAAAGACATGGCGCAACTCGTCGATGACAACATCACCCTGGTCAACACCATGAGCGGCACAGTGCTGGACCGCGATGGCGTCAAGAAAAAGTTCGATGTCTTTCCGGAACAGATCATCGACTACCTGGCACTGGTTGGCGACAGTTCCGACAACATACCCGGCGTACCGCGCGTCGGCGCGAAAACTGCCGCCAAGTGGTTGAATCAGTATGGCAGTGCCGCATCGATCATCGAGCATGCACAAGAGATAACAGGCAAGGTTGGCGAGAGCCTTCGTGAGAATCTCGACCAGCTAAAATTATCGCAGGATCTGGCCACGATCAGGCAGAACGTCGAATTGCCGCTGGGACCGAAAGAGCTCAAGCGTTCCGCGGGTGATACCGAAAAACTCAGGGCACTTTACAGCCGGCTGGAGCTCAGAACTTTGCTGTCGAAACTGGGCAACGACGGCGCCGACGCGCGGGAGAAACCGAAGACCCGGAGCAGGGGCCAATACCAGACGGTTCTCAAGCAGTCCGGGTTCGATGCCTGGCTGAAAAATATTGATAAAGCTGCGCTGACGGCAATTGACACCGAAACGACCAGCATCAACTACATGCAGGCGGAACTCGTCGGCATTTCACTCTCGGTGAAGACGGGCGAGGCGGCTTATATTCCGGTGGCGCACGACTACCCGGGCGCACCGGAACAACTCAGTCGCGAATCGGTGTTGTCGTCGCTCAAAGCATTTCTCGAAGACCCGCAAAAGAAGAAGGTCGGCCATCACCTCAAGTACGACGCACATATCTTTGCGCGTTACGGCATCGTGCTGCAAGGAATGCAATTTGACTCTATGCTCGAGTCGTACGTGTTAAACAGTGTTGCCACACGGCACGATATGGATTCGACCGCACGCTATTATCTCGACATTGACACCATTCATTTTGAGGATGTTGCGGGCAAGGGAGCAAAACAACTTACGTTCAACCAGATCGACCTGGAAGTGGCTGCACCTTATGCAGCCGAGGATGCGGACGTTACTCTCAGGCTTCACGAACATCTGTGGGGCGAGCTGCAGAAGACCGCCACGCTAAAGAATGTATTTGTGGAAATAGAACAGCCGCTGGTGCCGATTTTGCTCGGGATGGAGGAAGCGGGCGTGCTTATCGATCGCGATATGCTCAAAAAGCAGAGTGGTGAGCTCGCAGAGAAAATGGTTGGCCTGGAAGCCAGCGCGCACGAGCTGGCCGGCGCTCCGTTTAACCTGGGCTCCCCGAAGCAGCTGCAGGAAATACTGTTTGGTCAGCTCGGCCTGCCCGTGGTGCGCAAGACGCCCAAAGGACAACCGTCGACCGCTGAAGATGTCTTGCAGGAGCTGGCCGACGATTACGATCTGCCGCGGGTCATTCTCGAATATCGAAGTGTCAGCAAGTTAAAGAGTACGTATACGGATAAATTGCCTGAGCAAATTGCCCCGAATACCGGACGCGTGCATACGTCTTATCACCAGGCGGTTGCCGCTACCGGACGCCTGTCGTCCACGGATCCGAATTTGCAGAATATTCCGATCCGGACCCCCGAAGGTCGCCGCATTCGCCAGGCATTTGTTGCGCCGGACGGGACCGTCCTGCTGGCGGCCGATTATTCGCAGATCGAGCTCCGCATCATGGCGCATCTCTCGGGTGACGCCGGATTGCTGGACGCCTTTGCCGGAGATCAGGACATACACAAGGCAACCGCCGCAGAAGTATTTGCGCTGGACCCCGGTGACGTAACCGCGGAACACCGGCGATCGGCGAAAGCCATCAATTTTGGCCTCATGTATGGTATGTCGGCATTCGGTCTCGGCAAGCAACTCGGCATCAATCGCCACGAGGCACAGGAGTATGTGGATCTGTACTTTGACCGCTATCCCGGCGTAAAGAAATTCATGGACGACACACGAGAGCAGGCGCGGCAATCCGGATTCGTCGAAACGCTCTTCGGGCGCCGTCTTTATCTCCCTGATATCAACGACCGCAACGCGCCACGGCGACAGTATGCCGAACGCAGTGCAATCAACGCGCCGATGCAGGGTACTGCCGCTGATATTATCAAGCGCGCAATGATTGCCGTGCAGCACTGGCTCGATAGCAGCAAGGCGCCTGCCCGCATGATCATGCAGGTGCATGATGAACTGGTGTTCGAAGTCGCGGAAAAGTCAGTCGATGAGGTCAAGTCCGAAATCGTTGCCCTGATGAGCGCGGCGGCCGACCTCTCGGTCCCGCTCAAGGTCGATGCAGGTATCGGCAACAATTGGGATGAAGCACACTAATACCCTAGCCTCTGGCTCGACAACTCCCTAACAATCAATCTGTTACATTTACAGGGAACTTCGGAGGCAAAAACTGTTCCAAATATTCGAGTGCGTTAGTCACTTGCCTGCTTACCTCCCTAAGCGGGCTTGCAATACGGTTACCCCAAACCTGTTGCGTACCTGACCCCGGATGTTTTCTGAACATGCCGGGGTTTTTTTATGGCGTTGGAATCGCTCGCCGGGGCGAGCTCCGACGAGGCGTTGCTACAATTCTAAGGCGTCGGAATAATCAAAATTCATGTAGGAGCCCGCCCCAGCGGGCGATTTTTTTCCGTCTTCAAGAAATTCTCGAGCACCTCGCGGGCTTCTTCCACCCCCTGCTTCCTCAGCGCCGAGAATAATTGTACGCTGGCAGAATCGCCGAGTTCCTTTTTTACTTCCAGTAACGCCGTTGCCGCCTTACCCCGCTTGAGTTTGTCTGCTTTGGTCAGCAGGATGTGGATTGGCACGCCGACGGACTCGGCAAAAGCAAGCATCTGGCGATCGAATTCTCCAAGCTGACGGCGTACGTCTACAACAAGTATTAGCCCGGAAAGGCTTTCACGTTGTTCGAAGTAGGCCCGCAATAATCTGCCCCAGTGTTGCCGCACCGAATCTGCGACCCTGGCAAAACCGTAGCCGGGCAGATCGACCAGGCGCTGCCCATCCCGCAGCTCGAAGAAATTGACAAGCTGGGTTCGTCCGGGTGTCTTGCTGGTCCTCGCGAACTGGCGTCGGTTGACGATGACGTTAATCGCGCTGGATTTACCGGCGTTGGACCTGCCGGCCACGGCCACTTCCGTACCGCTGTCAGGCAGGAATTGATCCGCTGCGTTGGCACTCAGAATAAATTTTGCGTCAGGGAACTGCGACATGGGATCGGGTCCCGATGTGTGTATAATTTGGAGCCCAATTTGCCCTCTTTGTTCAACAAGGCGAATGAGGCGGTGCAAATTGATCTTTAGTGCAATAAATGTCAGTCCGCAATAGGCGCTTTCAGAATGTCGATCGCGGTGGGCGGACTGGGGCCTTATACTGACGGCTCCGGGGTCGCTCAGCAAGGCCACTGGCCACTCCGGCTCCCAGGCAATAAAGCGGACTGACGCCACATTTAAGGCCCTGCTTTTTGGATTTGCATCATTGAAGTAACAAGAATTCCGGCTAAATAACGGTCAGGCAGTATGAAAAAGAAGTTTGCCGCACTCACGATGTGCGTTTTGATTTCCAGCACGGTTTTGGCCGACGGTCTGGTGGACGGCTCTGCGGACGCCGGCAAGGCGAAGGCCAAAACCTGCGGCGCCTGCCATGGTCCGGATGGCAACAGCGTCAACCCGGTATGGCCGAGCATCGCCGGACAACATTCCACCTATATTGTCGAACAGCTGCAGGCGTTCAAGAACGGTACCCGTACCGAGCCACTGATGCTCGGACAGGCGATGATGCTGACGAATGAGGATATGCGCGATCTGGCCGTTTATTTCTCGGAGTTGCCGACGGCCACCAAGGTTGTTGCGAATCCCGCGACGCTCGATCACGGCGAAAGACTTTATCGTGGTGGTAGTCGCGATAACAATACGCCGGCCTGCATTGCCTGTCATGGCCCAAACGGCCGTGGCAACCCTGCGGCGTCCTATCCGACACTCAAGGGACAATATGCCGTTTACATTGCAGCACAACTTCGGGCATATGCCAGTGGCGCACGCCGGTCGGACGGAGCGACGCGGGTCATGCGTGACATCGCTGCCAAGCTCAGCGAGGAGGATATCGTCGCTGTTTCGTCCTATGTTCAGGGACTTCAATAGACTGAACTGCGAAACCGCTTAAACCATTTTTCGTATTGCCAGTCAGAACCAGTGTTCTTTCCGGAGATTTTCAAATGAAGCGCATTGCAATATTTGCTGTTCTCGCCATCGTCCTTGTCGTCGGAATTGTTATGTTCATGCAGCAATCCGAACAAAGTCCTCCGCCGGAGACGGCGACTGAAGCTGTGACGATCGTGCAGGCACCCGATGAGGTGCCCGCTGTTGACGCCGAGTCTGATGATGACTCGCAACCTGAAATGGTCGAGGAATCTGCTGCAGAAGACGAAGAGGAACAAGCGAAAGATAAGCCGTTGTTACTGGCCCAGGCAGATGTGACCACTGCATCGCAGGATTGGAAATTCAAGGACGGGACGCACTTTGACCGGATGGTTCCCACTCAGCCAACTATTGGTGGCGCCGACAAGATCGAAGTTGCGGAAATTTTCTGGTATGGCTGCAATCACTGCTATGACTTTGAAACCTACGTCGCCCGCTGGCTGGAGAGAAAGCCGGCAAACGTGCGCTTTGTCCGCATCCCGGCAGTATGGAATCCGCTGGTCAAACTGCATGCGCAGCTTTACTACACCGAAGAAGTCCTGGTCAAAAATGGCAAAATCGCCAATCCCGAGCAGTTTCGTGCCGCTGTTTTTGCCGAGTACCACCGCCGCGGCAATCGCATGACTTCCGAGTCTTCGATTGAGGCTCTCTTCGAACGTCACGATGTGAGTGCGGAAGATTTTTCCAGCACCTGGAACTCATTCGAGGTATCACAGAAATTGCGCGTGGCGCAAGACCTTGCGCGGCGCTACAGTATTACGAGTGTTCCGACCATTGTGGTAAATGGAAAGTATCGAACCGGAGCTGCACAGGCCGGCGGTTATCCGGCTCTGATGGAGCTGATTGACGAACTGGTCGCGCGCGAATTGGTTCGCTAACCAAAAGGAATCGTGACTTTAGCCGCGATTCTATTTGGTCAGCCGGAATCTTCCGAAACGATTTGCCAGTCGCCACCTTCGTCGTGCCGCCAGTAAAGGCGCTTCGTGGTCGTTACCGGGCCAGCGTGCGTCAGCAGGACCTGGGTAAACCGGCTCAGGAATAGATTCGTCTCCTCCGGATCGGCCAGCAACATCACATCATCGATCCTTACACCTTCGAGCGGCCTCGCCTCGAACACACCCAGTCGATACGACGACCATTCGTCTTTGTCCATTTCCCGATATTGAAAATCGTCCGAGTACAGCGACAGGTAAGTTTCGAGATCGCCTCTCGCAAGGCTGTTTTTCCAGATATCGAGCATCCGGCGAAACTCCTGCCGTGTGGTCTCGAGCTCGTCCGGCGTTGCCCAGACGATCTCGCGGGCAACTATTACCGGCGTAACAAGGAGCTCGATCACTTCTGCCAGCAACAGGATTTCCTCATTCGGCAGCACCAGGCAGCCGTCGGTGTCCCGCGGCGGACGATCCGGATTTTTTTGATCGACACCGTGCAGCCAGATGCCACTACCTGTTCTGTGCTTTTGCCGGTCCCGGGCATTCGGATAATCAAGCGAGAATGCCGCAGCTCCATACTTGTCATTCAGCTTGCTGGTATCGAGCTTTTCCGTGATGAAGTAGACGCCGAGTGGTGTCTTGCGGTCCCAGGCTCTTTCCTTGCCGGTCCCGTTCAGGCCAATCGACATGTAGCGCTGGTCTTTTTCGACGATGTTGCCACCGGAACGGACAAACCGACGCATGGTTGCGGACGCGACATCGGCGATCAGTATATCGCTGACTGAATCCGGCAGTTCCAGCAAGTATGCGGGTAATCGACTGGATCTGCTGAGAGCAGCCACAGTATCGTCGGCCGTTGCGCCGCGGGTAAGGGCAAGCAACAGTAGCGTGATCAGCAGAAATAGTTGACGCGTATCTTGCATTGACTATGGACGTTTTTGTTTGAAAGGGAATACTAAATCGCAGCACCAGTATCGACAAGTATTGATGTCGCCGCAAGGAGACAGCAACCCCTGAGGGGCGTTAGTGTTGGTTCCACGATAATGCCTCCAACTCATCACTATAGGGTGCACGCAATTTTTCCGTGAGCAAAAACGTAATCTGGGCCGATCGGCCTGCTTTGACGGTCTGGGTCAGATTTTCATGGTCCAGTTCGATCCGCGGACTCCAGATACTGACGGTCAAACCGTTCGGATTATCGGTCGTCAGTTGCGTTTTTCCGTCGGCATCGGTTTTGCCGAATACGTGACTATCCACGACAAGGATGTAGGCCAGCATGTGATCGTGAATATTGCAGCCTAATGTTACGACGCCGTCATGATCGAACGCAATCTGCGTCTGCAGATCGCCTTTATACAGGGGCAGCATGAAGTTGTTCGGGTTGGAAAACGAGTAAACGTGGTGCGCGACGACATCACTATTTGAAAATTCGACCTGGGTCCCGGTTTGCACGACGAGCAAATGCGGTACGAAGCGAGTATCGATCTGGGCCATAACCGCACTGTTCGTCGACACCGGCAACGGGCCGTCATTATCTAACTGGACATAAACGGCGATATTCGGAACCGGCTCCCCGTCATTGTCGAGTACCGTGACTTCTATTTCTGCAGCGTTAGATGAAAACGCCGCAAGAAGCAGGGCGACCGAAAGCATCATCCGCCTCGGCCGTTCGATAGGAAGATAGTCTGGATATCGCATGTTTTCCCAACAGGTACCGGATCCGAGATCAAGTGTACGGCGTTGTTTGGCGCGGCAACCGTGACCTGTCGCACACTCTATTTGACAAAATCCCCCTAGTATTCTGATTGGACCGATTTCTGGCGACTGTGCACGGATCTGGCGCCGTGCGGGAAGTGGATGAGAGCTGTGCCGGTGTTGAGGTTATTTGCCTGATTCCTGCACAAACCGGCAACATGAATCTTCGAACAAGCTTTCGTAGCAAGCTATTTTTGCTGACGATCGTGCCACTCGCGGTGGCGCAGATCGTCACGCTTTTTGCCGTTATGCAGACGGTCGAGGAAGACGTATATCGTCGCGCACATGACTCCCTCGTAATTGGCGGTACGGTAATCAGCGAATTCCTTGCTGCGCGCGGCGAGCAATTACGCACCAGCGCCCAGATCCTGGCTGCCGATTTCGGACTGAAGCAGGCTGCCGCAGCCCGCGATGCAGAAACCCTTCGATCTATCCTGAACAGTCACAGTCAGCGTGTCGCCGCTGATATCGCGATATTTCTTGACCTGGACGGCAAAGGCATCGCCAGCACGCAAGACTTCGGCAACAACCAGAAAGCTGACCTCAGCCGTTTTATCGACGATGCCAGCGATCGCGGCAGCGCTCAATCCACTTTGAATGTCAGTGACGCTACATACCATACGATTATGGTGCCGGTGCGTGCACCTTTGCAGATTGGCTGGATCGTGCTCGGTTTTCGCATCGACCAGACCGTCGTGGACCGGATCGGCGGCCTGACGGGTCTCGATGTTTCAATCATCGCGACGAATAAGGGATCACCACATGCGATCGCAACTACCTATGACGATGGTGCCGGCGCAAACTCAGCGGCATCATTGACAGTACCTGATGCTATTTTCAGCTCCGTCTACCTTATCGATGACGCCGGCGTGGACCGTCTTACGCTGAGTGCGCCGTTTGTCAAAAACGGAAAGGACGTGCTCGTTGTTCTACAACGATCGATGCAGGAAGCGATGCTGCCATACGACGAAGCAAGACAGGGTCTCGTTGTCTTCTCGAGTTTTCTGCTGATTTTTGTCACCCTGACCGCAGGCTACGTGTCCGGCACTATAGCGAAACCGCTTCGCGATCTGGCTGACGCCGCACGACGAGTGATTTCAGGGAACTATGAGTCCGCGGTAGATGTGAATTCCGATGACGAGTTCGGTGAGCTTGCGACGAGTTTTAATGCCATGCGAACCGCGATCTCTGATCGTGAAGATCGCATCTCGCATCAGGCACTGCACGACCCGCTGACCGATCTGCCGAACCGCAACAAAATCCTGCTGAGCCTGACCAGGGCGATTGAGGACGCCCACACCGCAGGGGCCAGCGTCGCAATACTGTCGATTCGTCTGTCGCGCATGGCCGCGTTGTCATCAACTCTCGGACACAGCGCCAGCGACGAACTCATCAGGCTGGCCGCCCGTCATCTCAAGCTAAATCTCGATCCCGGCGACATCCTGGGTCATGTTGGCACCAATGAATTCGTCCTGATTCTCCCGGATAGCAGTCTTGATAGCGCCCTGAGCTACGCCGACAAGATCGAGAATATTCTTGGTACAGGGGTAACGCTTGGCCGCATCAACATTACATTGCAGACGGAAATCGGTATTTCCGAATACCCGAAACACGGGGAGCACGCGGCCGATCTCCTGCGTAATGCATCCATCGCCCGCAGTGAGGCGGAGACTCGCCGTGAGCGTGTCTTGATATACGAAGCCGGCCGCCAGGATCATTACATTCGCCAACTGCGCATCGTCAATGACCTTCGCAGCGCCCTGCAGCGCGACGAAATCCAACTGCATTTTCAGCCGAAGATTTCGTTGCCGAATGGCACACCCTGTGGTGCTGAGGCGCTGGTCCGGTGGAGACATCCGGAACTCGGATACCTCGCTCCGGATGAATTCATTCCTGCCGCAGAGCAGGCCGGAACCATTGTGCACTTGACCCGCTATGTCCTTGAACGCGCTCTGCAATTCTGTCGCGAATGGCGTGACAAAGAGTATGAACTCGGCATATCTGTCAATCTGTCTGCACGCGACCTGCAGGACGAATATTTACCCCACTTCGTGCAGCAAATTCTCAATGAGCAGAATATCGAGGCGCAACAACTGACCCTCGAGATTACGGAAAATTCCGTTATGCAGGACGTTAATCATGCGGTTAGCGTACTTGAGTGCCTTCGCGATATGGGAGTGAGAATCTCGATCGATGACTTTGGTACCGGACACTCTTCGCTGGCGCAGTTGAGAGACATTCCGTTGCATGAACTAAAAATCGACAAATCGTTCGTCATTGACCTGCTGGAAGACAAGCGAAATGAGGCCATCGTTCGAGCGACCATCGAACTCGCGCACAACATGGGGCTTGAAGTGTGCGCGGAGGGCGTGGAAGACGAGAAAACGCTGCGATACCTGAGTGATGCCGGATGTGAACAGGCACAGGGTTACTTCCTGAGCAAACCCGTTCCTTCGGATTACCTGATTGACTGGTTACAGAAATACAAACCGGTGTCATATGGCGAGCGGCGAAAAAGAAATCGCGCCTTCGGGAATTAAGTAACCTATCCCGATAATTCTGCTCATTCAGACAGGCGAATCCACGCCGACTTGCTCTGCGTGTAACTAAGAATACTCTCGACGCACTTGTCCCGTGCGTTGCCCGACTGCTTGTAACCGCCAAACGGCTGTGTCATATCGCCCTCATCGAAGCTATTGACCCAGATTACACCGGCCTCGATCTCCTTGATCAGGCGATGGGCCTTGTTAAGGTCGCTGGTCCAGACGCCGGCCGCAAGACCATATATTGTATCGTTGGCGATCGCGATCGCCTCATCGATTCCGTCAAACGGCAGGATCGAGGCGACCGGCCCGAATATTTCCTCGCGTGCAATGCGCATGTTGTTATTCACGTTCGTAAACAACGTCGGGTTAATGTACGCTCCGACCATCTCCGGCACGTCGCCGCCAAACTCGAGTTGTGCGCCTTCCTGTTTACCGGATTCGATGAATGACAGTACGCGTTGCTGTGCCTCGCCGGTCACTAACGGTCCAAGATTGGTTTGCGGGTCCAGCGGATCGCCCGGCACGTAAGCATCTTTGCCCTCCGCAATAAATCGCTCGACGAATTCGTCATACAGAGGTTTCTCTACAAGAATTCTTGATCCCGCGTTACAGACCTCGCCCATATTGGTATAGATACCGTCACAGGCTGCCGAGACCGCACGCTCGAGATTCGTGGTATCTGCCATGAACACCTGTGGAGACTTACCACCGCATTCGAGTGACACGCGCTTCATATTTGACTGGCCGGCGTACTGCAGCATGAGCTTGCCGACTTCGGTCGATCCCGTAAAAGTTACTTTATCAACGTCGTTATGCAGCGCCAGCGCTTTGCCGGCTACCTCTCCAATGCCGTTTATTACGTTGAATACGCCAGGTGGTCCACCGGCTTCGACAAACAGCTCGGCGATCCGCAGGCACGATAACGGCGCCTGCTCGGCCGGTTTGAGAACAACCGTATTTCCTGCGGCGAGCGCCGGCGCGACTTTCCAGATAGCCATCAACATCGGATAGTTCCAGGGCGAAATCGCGCCTACGACACCGATCGGTTCCCTCAGCACATAGTGCATGACGTCCGAAGCAGTGTTGGTCACCGTACCTTCGATCTTGTCGATGTACTCCGCCATGAACTGAATCGTCGAGATGACGGCCGGGATGTCGCCATTCAGCATATCGCTGATTGGC
>Ga0209997_10000388_pt1 | contig 14483 bp, 12 predicted proteins | sample CR04metaG_FD_182079 | JGI IMG/M metagenome (GOLD analysis project Ga0209997, IMG submission 182079) | Deep subsurface microbial communities from Mariana Trench to uncover new lineages of life (NeLLi) - CR04 metaG (SPAdes) (version 2) | ecosystem: Environmental > Aquatic > Marine > Ocean trench...
TGACGGCGAAGGTGGTGGCGATCCCGATTGCGGCGGCATCAGCCTGCCTGGCGGTGTCGGCGGCATGGGCCAGACCGGGGAATGTGGTGACGGTGGCGCGGCCGGCGAGGGTGCGACTGTCGATGAAGCCGGGGGCCCAGGTGGTGAGGATGGCGCCGGTGCAGCCGGCGGTGTTGGTCAATATCCTGGTGAAAGCGATGCGGAGCGCGCCGCGCGTCTCGGCAAAGAGCTGGACGAATCTGTAGGAGACTTCGACGAAGTCCTGATGGAAGAACAGCGGCAGATTTCCACCGTAAGCCGGAACACTGAGGGTTTTGGCACGGGCGGCAGCGGCGGGTCCGGTGGGCGCGTCGGCCTTGGCGGACAGGCCGGCGGCAACAGCACCAGTGGTTCAGTTTCCGTGCTCAATCCCACCGACGAACGGCAGTCATCGATCGGCGCCATGAGTGAGGAAGATATCCAGGCCCGCCTTCCGGACGACATCATGGAAAATGTCGGGGACGATATTGTTGCCAGGCAACTGTATGAAGCGGCGCTGGCCGAAGATGATCCGGAATTGCGAGAGCGACTCTGGGAAGAATACCGTAAGTACAATGGCCTCTAAGGAGAAACGTCTGTCGTGATGATAAAGAAATTATGCTTTCTGATTGTTGCAGCATGGATGGTATCCGGCTGTGCCGTCAATGAAGTCATCACGGCGGAAGTAAACCATCTCGATGTCGCCGAGATTGCCCCACCCGAGGAACTGCTCCTCGACATCGGCATTGTCGAGTTTGACGGCGGCGTCCCTGAAAACAACGATCCGGTAAAAACCGGCATTTACGAGGAAGTGCGATCAGCGGAAGTTCGCTATCTGCCCTATCACCTGAAAACAACGCTGCAAGGCACCGGCCACTGGGGAGCCGTGCGCGTCATTCCATCACGTAGCGCTTTTACAGATGTCATCGTCAGCGGTGTAATTGAAAAATCCAACGGCGAATATGTGGAATTGCGGATCAAGGTCGAGGACGCAATGGGCCATGAGTGGTTCGAAAGGGTCTATGAAACGCAGACCGGAATCTCGTCGTACGACGAGTTTCGCGACCGTTCCACCGACCCGTATCAGAACGTGTTTAACGATTTCTCAAATGACCTGCGCGAATATGTGGCGGCGCTTCCGGCAAAGCAGGTTCAACAAATCAGGCAGGTATCGGAGCTGCAGTTTTTCGGTGACATGGCACCGCTGTCGTTCGGTAACCACCTTGCGAATAACAAAGATGGAACTATAAGCATTGTTCGCCTGCCGGCAGAAAACGATCCGACGGCTGCCCGGCTGCGACAGATTCGCGAACGCGACCGCCTCGTCGTCGATACCTTGAACGAACACTATGCAAATTTCTATTACGGGATCGCGATTCCGTACGAAGGCTGGCGCAAAATCTCTCGCGAAGAGCAGGTAAACTACCGGCAGGTCAGGCGATCGGCGGCAATGCGCACCCTCCTGGGCGTTGTGGTGCTGGCCGGCTCGGTTGCCATGGATACAGACAATAGCTCGCACTCTTCGACGCGGAGAATGAAACGCGGCATCCAGACAGTCGGTATTACGAAGGGGTTTGAGGCCATTATGAGCGGCCTGACCCGGCGCAGCGAAGCCAAAATACACCTCGAGTCGATCAAGGAGCTGTCCGAGTCCTTTGGCTCGGAAGCGGCGCCGATGGTCATTACTGTTCAAGGTGAGACCCGACGTCTGACTGGCACGGCCGCGGCACAGTACGAAAGCTGGCGCCGACTTCTCAAACAAATCTACCAGGCGGAGACCGGGTTTTCGGGGCCGCTGGAAGTTGGTGTGCCGACCAGGGGCGAGCAACCGTCAGGTTGATATCAGAACGTAGAAATCCATGCGCGTCCTGGAAAAAGGTGCACAGCTAGCTGATCGCTACACGCTGGTCCGCCGACTCGGTTCGGGTGGCATGTCGGAAATCTGGCTTGCGCAGGATCGACAAACCGAAAAATCTGTCGCGCTCAAGTTTCTGTTGCCCGAATTGGCCGACAACACTGGATATCGCAAGCTCCTGCGCAAGGAATGGCAGCTTGGTTCCAGGTTGATGCATGCCAACATTGTTCGCGTATTCGAATACCACGATACCGACGAGGGACCCTTTTTCAGTCTGCAATACATCGGTGGCCCGGATATCGCTGTGCTGGCGGGCGAGGACATCGAGGTCGTATTGCGGCCGATCGGACTGATCGCCGATGCCCTGCGGTATGCCCACGGGAAGAACGTCATTCACCGGGACATAAAGGCGGCCAATATTCTGCTGGATAACAGAGGTGTGCCGTACCTGATCGATTTTGGTGTCGCGGCACATTCCGATCAGGATCATGCGGCGACAGGCGGCTCGCCAATTGCCTCCAGCCCCCAGCAGCTCGCCGGGGAGGCGCCGGGACCGGAAGATGATATTTACAGCCTCGGCGCCCTGATTTACGAACTGATAAGCGGCCGCCCTCCACACCCGGGGACGGCTGGCGACAGTCTGAACAAGGATCCGGAGCCCTTGATGGCGAAGAACGGTACCGCCGTACCTGCGTCGATCGCGACGCTTGTTTCGCAAATGCTGGCCAGGGACCCGAGCGCGCGCCCGGACGCCGGGTCCGTGGCGCAGAGACTACGGGACGCAGGGATTGATGCCGGTCCGGTACCTGCCCGATTTGTCGCCGGTGTCGAAGACCTTGATGTTGTCGCCATCGGGCCAACCATCCGCCCCCTCGAGCACCGCACACACACACAGCCGCTGGCATCACGCAAAGCGGAGCAACGGACCGGCATGTCTCCACGCGTGCTGGCCGGGGCATTGGCCGGGGCACTCCTCATTTTTCTGGCGGTTGTTTTTGTTTTGCCGAATTTGGTCGGCAATCGCGGGGGCAAAACGCCTGAGCCGGTAGCGACAGTTCCGGACGGGGAAACTCGGCTGCCCGATGCCGGCGACAATCTGCCATTCAATGAAAACATCGATGATTTCACGAAGCGCACCCAACAGGTACGCGCAAAACACGATACCGAACAAGCGCTCGGTGAATTATTGTCGAAACTCGAAACGCTGGAGGCAAGGGCCGTAGGTCGCTGGGGTGGTCAGGTGTATGTGGAAGCGCAGGAGGTCTACGCCGACGGCGATCGCGCATATCTCCAGCGGAACTACAAGCTGGCGGCTGAAAAGTATCGGCAAACCATAACGATCATCGATCCTCTTCTCGACCGGGTGGACGTGGTTTTCGAGGAAACGATGAACGACGGGCGTACCGCCCTTGAAGCGGGCGATAGCGTTGCGGCATTGCGCCATTATGAACTTGCTGTAGCAATTAGCCCGGGTCATGCCGAAGCGCATAATGGTCTTACGCGTGCAAGAAATCTTGACCTGGTCATGAGTCTGACGAAGCAGGGCATCGGTCTTGAGCAGGATCTCGATCTTGATGCGGCGAGGCTCGCTTTCGAGAAAGCGCTGGCACTCGACGCCGAATGGCAAGCGGCGGTGGAGGGACTGCAACGCGTCCTGGTGGCAAGCAATCAGATGTCATTCGACCAGAGAATGACGGAAGGGCTTGAAGCCCTGGCCGACGGTGATTTTCTGACAGCCAGGGCCGCATTCAGGACCGCACAGATCTTGCAGTCCGATTCGCGGGAGCCTGCCGATGGCTTGCTGCAGGTCGATCAGGGCATTCGACTCGAAAAAATCGCGGTAATGGAGCGTGACGCAACAAGGCTCGAGGACAAGGAGCAGTGGGATGCCGCCGTGCAAAAGTACCATGCGATTCTCGAAGTCGATCCCGATCTGAATTTTGCGCATACAGGTCTGGCACGGTCAAACGGGCGAGCTGCTCTGCATAAGACGCTCGAGAAATATATTGCGGATCCCGACAGTCTCAGCGACCCTGCGACTATGCAGGCTGCGACGCAAACGCTACTCGATATAATCCGCATGCCCTCTGTCGGCCCGCGACTCGACGACCAGAAAGACCAGCTATCCCGATTGCTCAAACGAGCGACAACAGAATTGACCGTACGTCTGATTTCCGATAATGCAACGGAAGTTGTGATATTCAGGGTTGGTAAACTAGGCAGGTTTGATTCACAGGAGATTAGCCTCCGTCCCGGTACTTACGTGGCCGTAGGCAGTCGACCCGGCTACCGTGATGTCCGGCTCGAGTTCAGGGTATCTCCGGAGATCGAACTTCAAGCCATTATCGTCCGTTGCGAGGAACAGATTTGAGTTTTGACGCCGTAGTGATTCTCGATGCAGAAGGTGAACGGCGAATAGACATTGAGCGTCTGCCACTGCGCCTCGGCACCGGTATTGAATGTGAACTTCGGTTGCCGGGGCCCGGTGGCGGTCCCGTCGCGTTGCTCGACATACTTGACGATGCGCCCTTCGTGCAACCCGTTGGCGGGGACGGCGCACTGCAGCTGAACGGCGCGCCGTTGACTACAAGCAGGCGGCTGACTGCCGGCGATACATTGGAGTTCTTTGGCAGCCGCATCGAGATCGGAGAGCAGCACGGGGCGTTACGGCTTCAGATTCGACTCGAAGACAGCGCCTATGTGACCAAGCCGCCGGAGCTGCCGGGCACGGCCGGCGAGCTTGAAGAGGAAGCGATTGCGCCGGCGGCATTCAAGCGTGCATCCGATATTGCCGCCCGGACAATTGAGCCACGAAAACATCACTGGCAGGCAATCATTGGCGGCGTGCTGGCGGCGCTGGTGATCGCGTCCTACCTTCTATTCAGTGCGAGGTCCGTTCAATTTACCGTTCAGCCCGGTGCGCCTGATGACTTCGAGATTACCGGTGGCTGGTTTCGGCTTCCCTTGGGCAATCGTTTTCTTATGCGCACGGGGAGTTATACCGTGCACGTCAAGAAAGACGGCTATTATGATCTCAGCCTGAGTCTGACGGTCAGTGATGCGCAGAGCCAGACGTTCGAACTGGTCCTTCGAAAGTTGCCGGGACAACTCACGGTCATGACCGATCCGGTCGTCGATGCGATCGTTACGATCGATGAAGGTATCGTCGGCCAGGCGCCTTACGGCCCTGTCGAGCTGCAACCCGGTGTGCACTCGGTCACAGTCAGCGCCGATCGGTTCCTGCCGTTTTCCGATGTGTTCGAGATCCCCGGCCTCGGCCGCCAGGAAGAAGTACGCGTTCAGCTCGTCCCGCGCTGGGCAAATGTCGATGTATCAACAGAACCGTCCGGCGCCACCATTTATGAAGGCGAGCAAAAACTGGGGCTGACACCGATGCTTCTCGAGCTGCTCGAAGGGACGCATGACCTCAGCATCATCCTCGACGGCTACAAGGCGTGGGACGGCACGATTACCGCAGCACCCAACGTCGATCAGCTTATTCCGACTATCCAGCTCGAGCCTGCCAACGCCCGGCTGCTGGTCAACACGATACCCCGCGCCGCCAACGTGACCGTCAACGGCCGCTACCGGGGGCAGTCGCCGGTCAATCTCTCGCTCTCTCCGGACATTAATTATGAAATCGGCATGTCCAAGGCCGGTTACGGGTCGGCGACGCGCAGGATTCGTCTCGGCGCCGCCGCCAGGGAAGAAATCACCGTGGACCTGACGGCACGCACCGGCAGAGTGACCGTGCGCGCATATCCGTCCGCCGCCACGGTTTATATTGACGGGCGCGCGCGCGGTACCGGAACGGTAACGCTGAATCTCAGCTCTGCCCCGCATCGTCTCGAAGTCCGTAGTGAAGGCTATGAGTCCTTTAGTCGCAGCATTACGCCGCGCCCGGGCTATCCGCAAACGGTTCAGGTACGGCTTCGCTCCAAAGAGGAGATCCGCCAGGCGTCGATTGCGCTGACGATCACGACGTCCGAGAGCCAGATTTTGCGGCGCGTCGAACCCGGCAGTTTTACCATGGGCGCCTCGCGGAGCGAGCAGGGCAGGCGCGCCAATGAAGTGCTCGTCCCCGTAACCCTGACCAGGCCATTTTTTATCGGCGCAAAGGAAGTGAGCAACAAGGAATTTGCCAAGTTCAGGAAAGGACACGATTCTGGCGCTGACGTTCATGCGTCTATGGCCGGTGACAACAATCCGGTCGCAAACGTGACCTGGGAGGATGCCGTTGAATATTGCAACTGGCTGAGCGCGAAAGAAGGATTGGCGCCGGCCTACGAACTGAAATTCGACAAATGGGTGCCGATCCAACCAGTTCCGAACGGCTACCGATTGCCCAGCGAGGCGGAGTGGGCCTGGGCGATTCGCTATCAGGGCAGCGCCAAGGCATCCAGGTTCTCCTGGGGAGAAAAGCTCCCGCCGCGGGGCGAGGCGGGGAATTATGCCGACCAATCTGCTGTCGGACTCGTGCCAACAATTCTACCGCGCTACGACGACGGTTATGCGTCCACGGCGGCCGTTGGCACATTTCCGGCAAATGCGCTCGGCATTCATGACGGAGGCGGCAATGTGGCCGAATGGGTGAACGATATTTATTCGGTGCCTACGCCCGGACAGACTCAGGCCGTCGTCGATCCTGCGGGTCCCGACCGGGGTACACGCCATGTTATCCGTGGCTCGAGCTGGCGCCACGCCGGCATTATGGAGCTGCGACTGAGTTATCGCGATTTCGGCACGGAACCGCGCACGGACGTCGGATTCCGAATCGCCAGAAACGTTGAGTGAAAGGTCACGCAAGCAACGTTCAGTGAAATTTCATGAGACAATATTCGATTGCAGTGGTCAAAGATATTCTGAGATTGTGCGGATGGGCATGACATGATGAAACACCTGATTACCTTGCTCCTGACGTTATTTCTGGTATCGGTTTCCTGGGCGCAGGATTCTCAGGAATCCAGCGATACAGAGGCCGAGGTAGCCGAGGTAGCCGAGGTAGCCGAGGCAGCCGAGGAAGAGGACGATTCGGATCTCGACGAACAGGGATACGGGCAGGAAGACGAAGACGACTTCATACCGAGCCAGGAGGTGTCTGCCGATCAGTCCCTGGCCTTTCCCGTCGATATCTGATCCGTAATTGTCATCGAATCGTAATTGTCATCGAATGATGAGTTTCGTTTTATGAAGAAAAAAACCCTCCCGGTAGAGTTTATTTTTCAGCTCTTCGCATTGATTATCTCGATCATCATCGTGCATGCGTTCTATGTTTCGGTCGTTCGTCCGAACGCAGCACAGGTTATCGAGGAACAAGCCGCGGCTGCCGCGGCAGATCCGGACTATGTCCGGGCACGATCGACCTGGGTGCTGATCAAGGACCTCGAGCAGGAGTCCTGTTTCATCCTGATGTTCTGGGCATTGGCCATCATGGGTTACAAGACGGTCAGTATTCTCAACGAACGAAAACTGCTCGACATCGATCTGGTCCCTGTTGCCGAGGGGATGCGAATATTACCCGAAGACACGCGCGAGTTTGCGCGGCAGGTAGAGGCGCTGCCCGAGGAAAATCGACAGATGTTGCTGCCGCGTGCCTTGCTCAATGCACTGCATCGTTTTGGTTCGACGAGGAACATTCAGGATGTCTCCACCAGCACGCACACGATTTGCGAATCAGAGGCGGAGAAGCTGGAGTCCGAACTGTCAATGATCCGATATATCACCTGGGCAATTCCCTCGATCGGGTTCATCGGAACGGTTCGAGGTATTGGTGAGGCGCTCGCGCAGGCCGACAAGGCGGTGCACGGCGACATCGCCGGCGTGACGCTGAGTCTTGGCATCGCGTTCAACTCTACGTTCATCGCGCTGTTGATCAGTATTTTCCTGATGTTTCTTGTACATCAGCTACAACTGCTGGAGGACAATCTGGTTTTCGACAGCGAGAATTACTGTGACGACAAGTTGATTCGCCATATGAAAGCGGATTGAGCCAGCCAGGATTTTAAGTTTGAGTGTTGTTGCTGCACACATAAACGATGCCGGAATAACGGCACTCGACTCAAAGCGAATCTTATATCGCGAGCCCGGCTTCGCATTGCTCGACGACGATCGGCTTACGACGGGCAATGAGGCATATGCGGCAGCCAGGATAAAGCCGCGAAGAATTCAGCACAACTACTGGTCTAACCTGGTAACGACACCGCTTGCCGATCAGCGATTTCGGCACCTGAGCGCTGCGGATCTGGCAAGCCGTCAACTCGAGCAGATGTGGCGCCCGCTGGCAGCCACACACAAGGACCTCATCGTTGCCGTGCCGCCATATATGAGCACGAACAATCTCGGCCTGCTGCTTGGCATCGCGTCGGAAATCAAACTGCCTGTTATCGCAATGGTGGATTCGGCCGTTGCGGCGACGCGCCGCGAGTACAAAAACGCAGTCCCGGTTCACATCGATATGAGCCTGCATTCGACGAGTCTTACGCGTCTTGCGCAACCCGGGCGGACCCAGATCGATCGTGTCGAGATCCTGGATTCCTGTGGCCTTTACGCGCTTTACGATGTGTGGATCAGAATAATCGCGGAAGCCTTCGTGCAGCAGTCCCGTTTCGACCCGTTGCATACGGCCCAGACCGAGCAAGTGCTCCTCAACCGGCTCGCTGGCTGGCTGACGGCCGCCTGTTCGAATGAGACCGTGAAGCTTGACCTGGAGTACGGGCAATTAAGTCATGAAGCCGAGATCGAATCATTAGAATTGATTGGTGCTGCTGCGCCGATATATCAAAGCATCGCGAGCAAGTTACGGGCTTTGTACCGCGCAGAAGATACGCCGGCGATTCAGTTGTCGGATCGAGTGGCAAGCTTGCCGGGCCTGGCGGATATGCTCAAAGCGCGGGTCGGCGGCGCAGTTTTTCTGCTGGAGCCCGGCGCCACGGCACGAGGGGCACTGACGCGCTGTCATGATCAGTCAGGCTCTGCCGATGGTATCAGCCTGATCCGGCAACTGCCCTGGGACCAGGCGGCTGTCGAAGTCAGGTCTGAACAGGCAGAACAAGCGCACTCGGCGCGGCCGACACATCTGCTGTTTGATCACATGGCCTACAGGATCGAAGATTTGCCGCTGGTACTCGGGACCAAGATCGCAGAGGGCGAACGCACGATACCGCTGCCGGCCGAGATGCCGGGTGTTTCAAAGAGGCATTGCTCGGTCCGAAGTCAGAACGGTCAGTGCGTTTTGGAGGACCACAGCCGTTACGGAACGTTCCTCAATGGCCACCGGATTGATGGGTCTGCGGTATTGCAGGTGGGTGACATACTCCGGCTGGGCTCGCCCGGTCATGAGCTGCAGCTGATCGCCACGGACGAGTCTCATGGCACGTAAAAGACGAGAAGTGCAAATAATCGGCATGTCGTTCCTCGACGTTATGAGTTGTGGGCTCGGCGCCGTCATCCTGTTTTTTATGATCATCAATGCCCAGGTCAGGGACAGTGCCGACACCGAAACCAGCGAGCTCATGGGCGAAACGAACAAGCTCGAATACGAAGTGCTCGAAGGGCGCAAGAATCTCGTGCTTGCCAGAAACACGAAGGAGAAGCTCGACGACGAGAGAGTGCGGGCGGAAGGACAGATTGCGCAAATCATCGCCCTGCTCGAAGAGCTGAAAGCCGAGCTGTCGACTTACGACAAGGACACGTTGGCAAAGATTGAGCGAATCGAGAAACTGCAGTCGGACATAGAGTCGCTCGAAAAGGAAAAGAAACGGCTACTGGCGCTGGCCAAGGAAGAGGATGCCGAAGGCACCAGAGTCAGAGCGTTCAAGGGGGTCGGCGACCGGCAATACCTGACCGGACTTAAAGTCGGTGGTGATCGTGTGCTCATCCTCGTCGACAACTCGGCAAGCATGCTGGACAGCAAAATCGTCAACATACTTCGACGCCGGAACATGGCTGACAGGGACAAGCTTCGCGCCGTCAAGTGGCGGCAGGTCGTCGCCAGCGTCGACTGGCTGGCCACACAGCTATCCACGAAGGCCAAATTCCAGATTTACCTGTTCAACACTGAGGCGAAACCGGCTGTAAAAGGCAGCGATGGCGTCTGGTTGGACGTAGGCGACGGCAATCAGATCGACGCGGCAATCAGGGCGCTGCGTCGGGCCCCACCGCAGAACGGCACAAACATGCATGCAGCCTATCGGGTCATCAGGCAGCTAACGCCACGGCCCGACAACGTGATTCTGCTGACCGACGGCTTGCCGACGATGCGGGACGCCACCACCAGTCGCAGGACGATATCCGGCAGAGAGCGGTATGCGCTGCATTCTCAGGCGGTTCGTGAGATACCGAGCGGCGTGCCTGTCAATATCTTGTTGTATGCGCTGGAAGGCGATTACGACGCGGCAGTCGCATACTGGGCGCTCGCTAACTCGACCAACGGATCCTTCGTCAGCGTCAGCAGGGACTGGCCGTGACCAGGCGCCGCAGAAATATGGAGGCATTCAACCTGTCTTTCCTCGACGTCATCTCTTGCGGGTTCGGCGCCGTTATCCTGTTGCTGGTACTCAGCAAAATCTATGAGCCCGCGATCATTGAGAAAACACAGGTGGACCTCGAAGCGTTAATTGCATTGCTGGAGCAGGAGCTGTTCGATATTCGTGGGCAAGCGGCAGTGCTTAACCGCGATCTCGTTTCGGTTCGTGAACAGACATCAAATACCAAGATGACGCTCGCGCGGTTGCAAGGTGAGTTGGATACGGTGCAGGGCCAGTACGCTGTCACGATCGACGATTCCGCAGAGGCCGTGATCGACGAAGGCGACCTCCTCGCTGCGCGGCAAACACTCAGCGAAGAAATGATGCAACTCCAGCCCTATTACAGACGCCCGGACGACGGCGCGGTGGCCGGGATTCCTGTCGACAGTGAGTACATCATTTTCGTGATCGACACATCCGGCAGCATGCAGCAGTACAACTGGAGGCGCGTGCAGAGAAAGTTGACCGAGACGCTCGAAGTCTATCCCGAAGTCAAGGGCATACAGATCATGAACGACAACGGCAAGTACATGTTCGAGCAATACGCGGGAAAATGGATACCCGACACACCCGGGCGGCGCCAGGCAATCATGAATACCATGCGTACCTGGGCGCCATTCAGCGACAGTAACCCGGTCGATGGCATTATATATGCGATCGACACATTCTGGTCTCGCGACAAGAAAATCAGCATCTACGTGTTCGGAGACGATTACGGTGGCAAATCTGTGGAATCGGTCGTCAGAGTCATCGCACAAAAAAATAAAATACAGCCGGATGGCAGCCAGATGGTCAGGATTCACGCTGTCGGTTTTCCGCTGTTCCAATTTGGTGGTGGACGCGTTCCGAACGAATCGCAAAAGTTTGCCGCGCTCATGAGAGTCCTGTGTGAACGCAATGGTGGGACCTTTGTCGGCCTGACGGGGGCGGGATAGCGCCGTGTTGCGTCGATCAACTGAGATCACCTCGGTAAAGCAGACCTTTTGCTTTTGTTTTCGTAGCAGAGTGACAAGCTAAATATAAGCCACCGCTTCACCCAATGATGGCACCGGCGGCCTTACCTGCTTTTCCACAATCTCCCCGCAATCCCGGCACCTGAATCGCGCCTCAGTCACTGGTTTGTCGCCTTTGCCATTTTGAATCAGCCGAGCCAGGTCGGCTACGCCCCAGCGATTGCAGGAAAGGCAGTAGAGCGCAAGGGTGTGATTTTGACTATGAAGTTCCTCAATAGTCCTCATGCTGATCATCAGAAGAGCATAGCAATCAGCATCCAGGCCATACAGGCGGTTTCACCCACGCCTTTTGAGATACTCCTTGATAATATTCGCATTATTGAAGACTGAACTTGGCCGGTAAAGAGACGGACCTTCAACTATTCAGACAGTCTATGAGTTCATTTTATTTCAAGACATTCGCCCGCGTCGCCTTGCTGCCTTACATAGGCGGTACTGTGATTCATATCCTCCGCCTTATTTACGACTTCCCAATTGCTAAAATTCCTTTTGAGGTTGACTGGTTGGTGGTCATAATTGGAGGATATGCTGGTATAGGACTAATCATTTACGCCAATAAAATACCCTTCCAGAATTTATTCGATAAGATTATTTACGGGGTGCTTATTTTTCATCTCGATGGTTCGGTAATACTTCATGCATATATATTATGGGTCGGAAGCCACGAGGTCCTTAACGTCTTTTCCTACGGGTACAGTTTTTTTGCTGTAGCGTATTTTATGGCGTTTGGATATTACGTACTCCGCCTGAAGAAGCGTTTGTATGGGCAGCAATAGTCATCAGACGCTAACCTCGTTTAGATGGCCAGTCTCAACGTCATAGACAAATCCGCGGATTTCGTCCTTGTGCGGCACGAACGGACTCGCCTGGATTCGCCTGATGGACTGACGAACATCGTCTTCAGGATCCGAGAACGCTTCCAGAGCGAATGGTGGGCGTAAGCCGGTATCGGCCTCGATCTGAGCTTTTACTTCGTCGTCTTTGAAGGTCAGCATGCCGCAGTCGGTGTGGTGAATCAGTATGATCTCCTGGGTGCCTAAGAGCCGCTGCGATATAGCCAGTGAGCGTATTACATCGTCGGTGACTACGCCGCCTGCGTTGCGGATCACGTGAGCATCGCCTTCTTCCAATCCCAGCAAACGCCCAGTCTCGATACGGGCGTCCATGCAGGCGACGATAGAGACTTTCTTGGCCGGCGGCATAGGTTTACCGCCTTTTGTGAAATTCTCTGCATAGCTTTCGTTGTTCGACAGAAATTCATTGGTCGCAGACATCGATATTCTCCTGGGTTGTTTATTGCGAGAAGCAAATCTTACGATCGCGAAAGCGCATGAGGAAATATCACTTCGTTCGCTCGTTATGCCGAATCGTGATATAGCAACCGGCCATCAATCTCTCCAGCATTCCACGCCTTTCAAACCTGATCAGACAGCTCCTCATCATCCAGCAGGGCTTCGATGTAGATTTCGGTGAGCATGGCCCGAGGATGGCCTGCTTAAAGGCTGATTACTTGCCCTAAATGTCGACTACTTGTGCAGATCTGGATATACGAAAGCTTCTTTTAAGGCATTCGCTCAGTCAGTCCGCTCAAGATGAGTGGTTATATAGAGCTCAAAGTCCTGTTCAGGCGGAGCAAGATAAAACTCTTCAATGAACTCATCTTTGGACACCTGGATCGAACAACGCAATGACGATAATCTCCAGCAAGAATATCTGGAGCGTCTCGCCGACGACCTTGAGGCAGATCGGCAAAGCCTGGATTATCGAATTTCATTTTTCACTTCAGTGCATTCATTTGGACTTCAGACTCTTGCATATTTGCAAACTGATGGACCCGTCGACCAAGATGCAATATTGGCTGTATACTATGCGTCTGAGAATTTTGCTTTCAGGCCACTTGAAAATACCTACCAAGACCTGCAAAGCACAGGCAATATCCGTTTGCTTGGAGATTTAGACCTGCGCCTGGCGTTGGCTTCGTATTACAGAAAGATACGTGCCGAAGGGGGCGATCCATCAGAGGCATACAGAGAAATGGTTCGAGGAATCATCCCCTGGAAGATTCAGGCAGCGATCCGCGAACACTGCCCGACTATCGACGATATTGGTGAGGTTCCGACAGGTTTTCCACCCTGTAAGATGCCGGGTATAAGTGCGGATGAGGTGAACGCGGTATTTCAGGCGCTTCGCGCGCATCTCGGTATTCTAGAAGTGCTTACCTATCGAGTTTCTGATATCGACACGAAAGTGTACCTTTTCAAAGCGCAGAGAGAGACGGCGCTTGGGGTACTGGCCCAGCTTTCGGAATAGCAGTGACGGCCGCTCCTGGCCGATTGCTGCCCATCACAGCGTTGAATATCAGCGTGGTTGAATGACCGCTTTTGGCGAAAGCGGTCATTTCGAACGGACACCACTGGTTGTTAAGCGACCAACGGAAATGGTTCTGCATATAAATGCACGTTTTCGAGCGATTGCGCCAGTGTATTTTCTGTGCAAAACACAATTCGCCACAATTGATCGGCATCCTGCCATTCCACAGACTGCGTACGCCCCCATTTGTGCCTTGTAATTGACTCTGTTGGCGGCCACAGGGGTGGCCCGACACATGGAGGAAATGACAATGCGTAACAGAAATCTTGCTATTGCTATTCTTGCCTGCCTGATTGCGACGCCGGCACTGGCCGAGGGCACCACATCCAAGAGGGAAAGCATCGGACTCGGCGTCGGTGGAATAATTGGTGCTGTCGCGGGCGGCCCGGTTGGGTTCATTGTCGGCGCAGCTGTCGGCGCGAAGTTGGGCGATGAGTTCCACAAGAAAAACACGACGGTAACGACGCTGTCCGATTCACTGGTCAGCTCCAGACAGAAGATTACGGCACTGGAAAAAAGCGTCGCTGCGCTGAACAGTGACATCGACTCCCTGGGTGCCAATTTGCAGCGTATGCAGGCGGTTGCGGGACCTGAACTGCTCACTCTGATGCAGGCCGGCATTGAAATGGACCTGTTGTTCCGTACCGACGAACACGTGCTCGGCATTACGACGGACACGAAGCTGCGGGAACTCGCGGCAAA